>Ga0351953_1027_pt1 | contig 14444 bp, 14 predicted proteins | sample BONcelT113001C15_FD_205810 | JGI IMG/M metagenome (GOLD analysis project Ga0351953, IMG submission 205810) | Enriched cells from coal bed in the Powder River Basin, Montana, United States - BONCAT cells T11 rep3 HSBNCT.T11.300.1.C15 ... | reverse complement strand
GGGCATCGCGCTCGCCATGATCGGCGCTGTCAAGGGCTATGATGTGCAGATCGTGATGAGCAGTGCGGTATCGGTGGAGCGCCAGAAGATGATCGCCGCGTTCGGCGCGCAGGTGACGCTGACCTCTGCGGAAGAAGGCACGGACGGCGCCATACGCAAGGCGCGCGCACTCGTCGCGCAGGAACCGGAAAAGTATTTCATGCCCGATCAGTTCACCAACCGCTACAATAAGCTTGCGCATTATTCGACCACCGCCGAAGAGATGATACGCGACACGGACGGGCGCATCACGCATTTCGTCTCGGCACTTGGCACCTCGGGCACATTGATGGGCACCGCAAAACGGCTCAAAGAATTAAGCCCCGCCATACGCATCGTGGAAGCGCAGCCTGTGCGCGGCCATTACATTCAGGGCCTCAAAAACATGAGCGAAGCCATCGTGCCCGAGATATACGACCCGTCACGCATAGACATCTCCATCATGATAGACTCGGAAGAAGCCTTTGAGATGGCGCGGCGCATCGTGCGCGAGGAAGGCATATTCTGCGGCATGTCTTCCGGCGCAGCCATGCTTGCGGCGCTGCGGGTGGCTGCGCAGGTAGAGAGCGGTGTGATTGTCTGCATTTTCCCCGACAGGGGCGAGAAGTATTTGAGCACGTCGCTGTTTTAGGCTTTCGGCGCTGTTGACTTATCAGGCCGAAATACGAGACACTATCACTGGTCGTCGAGGCAAAAACACCAGGACGGCACGGAACGCTGAACGCTTCATACCGCCTGGGCATATAGAATCGAATCGCAGGGTCTGCCCACATAATCAAGCGCGAAACGCGTATCCAAAAGCCACGCTTCGATGCTCTGCGCCCCGAGAATGAGTGGCATGCGGTCGTGGTAGGCCGATACAGACGAATTGGCGGCCGTGGTCAGTATGGTGTAGGCAGGCATCTGCTCAAACGTACCAAAAAGCCCGGCAAGGTATAGCAACTTGGTGTTTGGCATGCGGAACAGGTATTTTTGCTTCTTCCCATCCTCCTGCCGCCACTCAAAGAAACCGGCCGTGGGCACGACGCACCGCTTTTGCATGAGCGGCAGGCGGAACGTCTTGCGTTCCAAAGCGGTCTCGGCGCGCGCGTTGATGATAACACCCTTGCCCTGCCATTTGGGAAAGCCCCATTTCATCAGAGCTGCTCGCGGCTTCTCTTTTTCTGTTATCAGCACCGGCGCAACATTGGTCGGAAAAACCTCCCCGGTTGCCATCTGCGAGAGCAGCGGCGTATCCTTGTAGCGCTCGTTGACTTCGTTGATGATTTCCCGGTATTCGATGATTTCATCTTCTGTCAGAATCAGATAACGTCCGCACATTTACTGCGTCTCCTTTCGCTCCATGAACCAGCGGTCTTCCTCAAAGAAAAGGTAGACCTGTCTACCGCACACCGTACAGTCGTAGCGCACGCCGATGCCGCCCGCCTTGAGGCTGGCCGCGCGGCACACGTCTGTCACGCGGTCGATGCAATAGCGCCGTCCGTTTTCCCACCAAAACGCTTCAGGCATAAGCCCGCCTTCCGGAGAAAAGATGGCCTCCACCTTGATATATACCTTGTTATCGTTTTGATACCGTGTTTCTTTCATTTTACCATACCGTCCTTGAAAAAGCCCACCGGGTGTATGATATGGTCTCCCTTGGGGTCGAGGCCGCCAAGCGGCCTGTCAGAGAGCACCGACGCGCGCTGGATGCAAAAATGCCCGAACCGTTTGCGCAGTGCATCCACCGTCCTGTCGAGTGTCTCCTGTTTGTGCCGTGCCTCTTCGTCACAGAGCAGCGAAAGCTGCTGCGGGCTGCCTGCCGATATCAAATCCGTGCAGCGCACGCCGAGGCTGCGTATGGGCTTCGGCCAGCTGTAATTCTGCACGAAAAGCTGCATGGCCGCGTGCGCGATCTCTCCGGATATATGCGAAGGCCTTTGCAGCTTTGTCTGCCGCTCAAAACGCAGCAGCTCATTGTCGCGTATGGATATCGCCACGGTGCGGCACAGAAAACCGTGTTCGCGCATGCGCGCGCAGACGCTCTCGCAGAGCACAAAGAGCGTGATCTTCACATCCTCGTCGCAGCACAGGTCCCTTGGCGTCGTTGTGCTGTTGCCGATGGATTTGATGAGCGATTCCTCGTCCATCTTCATCACCGGCGATTCGTCAAGCCCGTTGGCGAAGCGGTGCAGCACGTCGCCCACCTTGCCGAACAGGCTGCGCAGCAGGGGCGCGGGTGTCGCGGCCAGCTCCCCTATCGTGGATATACCAAACCTGTACAGCTTTTGCTTGGTTGCGCGACCGACGTATAAGAGTTCATCGACGGGCAGCGGCCAGGCCACGGCTTTGAAGTTGTCCCTGCTGACCAGCGTGGTGGCGTCCGGTTTTTTGATGTCGGAGCCGAGCTTGGCGAATATCTTGTTGTAGCTCACCCCCACGGACGCGGTGACCCCAAGCTCGCGCTTGATGCGTGCGCGTATCGCGTTTGCGACAAAAATGCCGTCATCCCCGCTCACATCCAGCCACGCTTCATCAAGACCGAACGGCTCTATCTGGTCGGTGAATTCGGCGTAGATCTGGCGCGCGAATTTGGCGTAGCGCAGATACAAAGGGTAATTGGGCGGCAGAACCACCAAACCGGGACATTTTTCCCGCGCCTGCCAGAGCGCCTCGCCCGTGCGGATGCCCGCCGCTTTGGCCGGATAGTTTTTGGCCAGCACGATGCCGTGACGCAACTCCTCGTCGCCGCCCACAGCCACAGGGCAGCCACGTATCTCAGGGCGGTGCACGCACTCCACGCTGGCATAAAAGTTATTCATATCGGCATGCAAAATAACGCGCTGTCTCATAAACAAAACCCCAAAACAGAACATATGTTCGTGTATAGTATATGCGATTGTTTTTCAAAATACAACAGGAAAATGCTGAAGATAAAGCTTTAAAAAACTTACTCTGGCATTACTAAAAAACAAAGCAGACCGCAGGTTCCAATCCTACCCGAATACGCTGGTAAATCAGATGCAGCATTCCTCTTTCGCTATGCAGGATTGTTCCCAAGATTTTTTAATATCTCATGGTAGCGTTGGGTGCCCAGCTCGCTTGGCTCTCCTTTTTTGCAGAAACAAAACGAAGCCAGTTTGGGATTGGGCCGCTCAACGACGATCATGCCGCCGGACAGCTTGGATTCCAAAACATCAAGCGCTTCCAAGAATCTCTCGTCTTTCTTAGCCCTGTCATAAAAGGACAGGACATAGAGATAGAAGAAAAGATTATAGCTGGAAAAAGGATATGCGACCTGCATGAACAGTGTGCCGATTCCATAATGGCAAGGGCCCAGAGGCTGCCGTGTCATCCAATGGGCAAGCAAAAATTCTACCGCTTTGTCGAGAAGCTTATTTTTGTTGATCATGGGGGTAAATCTGAATGCGTCCAGAGCCGTCAGGGTTGGCCCGGGATTTGAGAACTCTGTTTCCGGGCCTCTCCCGTAGCCCAGCTTATTGCAGCGCCAGCCGCCGTCGCTGTGCTGAATACCCATAAGATGATCAAATGTTTTCTGAAGTCTTGAATCAGAGGCATATCCCAAATAGCAGAGCGTTCTGGCTGCAATGATTGTGTGGCAAGGATATATCGCGCCCTGTGGCGACAGTTTAAACCTTCCGTCTTCACGCCATGCATTTAGAATCAAATCGGCGGTCTCCTGCAAAACTGGCTCCGAACGATCCATTCCCAGGTCTGAGAGCATATACGCGCAATCAAGCGTTGTGAAAGGGCTCCCTTTGATCAACCGCCTGTCAGGAGTTGTCCAGTAATCAGCGCCGTTGTGATCACGCTTTGACAAAATCGCCTTTATGTCGGATTCATATCGTGGCTTCATTTTGATCTCCTCCAAACGCGTATCGAAAGATCAATTTGAGTGAATGATTCATTTACAGTACTTGATCAGAAGCGAAGCAAAGTCGATACAAAACTGCATATCCTTTACGCCTAACTTTGCTTTGTAGTAATGCTTGCTGTCATTGACCTTCGAAACGCTTTCCAGCATGGCTGCAGCATCCGCGCTCGCCACATCATCAACAGAGCGGTATCCGGCTTCATAAAAGGTCGTGGCCGCAACAGCCCCCACGCCATTGATCCTCACAAGATCACAAAGGCACGAGAGCTCATCGACACCGTGATGACGGCTTTCGAAGTGGTCTTTCGAATTCCTGATTCCCTGATCATTCAGCCGGGATATGAGCGTTTCGTCCACATCCGGGAAGTCTGCGAGGGGAATTGGCTTTTGCTCAAGGCTGCCGATTTCTCGTTTGAGTATGGTCAAATACTCTTTGGAAACGCCCGTAGCTTGAGCAAATGCAGCCAGCTTCAACGTTGTGGAGAGCCGCTTTTTCAATTCAGCCACATTGCAGATACCCTCATTTTCAAAGTGCTCAAAGTTTTGATCGATGTTTTGCAGAAGCACTCTGCGTCCCGGCAAAAGGTTCTGCCGTTTCAACAGCTCTTTGTATTCCTGCGGCCCCAGAGAGGACAGATCCGTATTGTACCGCATTCTTTAATCTCCTTAATCAAGCCGGGCTTTGGTCATACTATACAACAGAAATCCAGCAGGCACAAACCCTGTGAGCTGTGAATGCCAAATCTTTGTACCACAGGTGCAAGTCTGCGCGGGCATTGAAGCCATAGCCATTGGTCTGCGCGCAAAATGGGAATGTAACGGTTTTTCATAACCTTAAAAACGCGCCTTGGCAAGCTGTTAAGCAGCGCATTTTTTGCGAAAGTATTTTAAAAAAATCATATTGGCATACGTAAACAGTTGTGGTATAATCACATACTGTCGGCGGCAAACGCCGGCGCAAGGTGCCAATGTAGCTCAGCCGGCAGAGCGGCTCATTCGTAATGAGCAGGTCAGCGGTTCGATTCCGCTCATTGGCTCCATTTTTTCGGGGTGTAGCGCAGTTTGGTAGCGCGTTTGGTTCGGGACTAAAAGGTCGCAGGTTCAAATCCTGTCACCCCGACCAGTAGCGGTGTTCGTAAAGGAAGTGTGTTTCTGATACGGACACTGTTTTATTTTGTGCCGTATTTGAGTGTTATACCTTGCCTCGTGTCTATCTGTACATCCGTTTCAGGTATCGGCAGTATATCGGGTATCTCGATTGAGCCAACACAATGATAATAAATACTTATATGCTGAACCGTTATCCCTTCAACCTTCTGCGCGTGATGTACCTCTATGCGGTCTACAAGGTCATATAACATTTGTTGCGTTAGCTTTCGTATTCGGGAATACTTTTTAACCGCCGCTATAAATACGTCCGTTTTCTGTGCTCTCTCGGCTTCCTGCTGGATTTCGGCTCTCAAGGTGCCAATCTTTTCAGACAATGTCGCCTGTTCTTGCTCATATTGGGCGCTCAACTTCGTAAAGCGTTCATCTGATATTAACCCGACAACTTTGTCCTCATACAGTTTTTGAATGATAGTATCAATATCATTTGAGCGACCCTGCGCAGCTTTTAAGTCTTTTTCCCTGCGTTTGACTTCCAATTCGGTCTTGTCCTTTGCGAAGCCCCTGACGGCTTTTTCGAAGCTGTCAGAGTATTTGCTAACGAACTTCGTCAATCGCCTGAATTCGCCCAGAACTACCTTTTCCAGAAAGTCAGCGCGTATATAATGAGATTTCGGGCATTCCCTGTGCCGCTTGTTATAGGCGGAGCAATTAAAATACTTAATATCAGGGTTCTTTTGGTTAAAGTGATAACCAAGCTTATTTCCGCAGTCTTTACAGATCAGCAGCCCCGAAAATATGTTGCGTTCTCCGTCTAGCGTCTTGCGCTTCTTGATTTTGCGGCGTATGACTTGCACCTTTTCCCATTGTTCACGGCTTATAATCGGCTCGTGAACATCTTTGAACACTACGGGGTTATCATTCTTATACTGCTTTTTGTTCCTGTAAGACCTCGTGTATGTCTTAAAATTGATTATATCCCCGCAGTATTCTTGCAAACCCAGTATCTTAATTATGGTGGTGCTGTGCCACTTGCTGGACTTTTCGTTCCGCTTGCCGCCCTTTTTGATGCCCTTGCTAACCGCATAATTCATGGGAGTGAGTACACCCTCACCCTCAAGGTCTGCGGCGATCTGCGCCGTGCCTTTGCCATCCAGATACCCGTTAAATATCCTTTTGACAATATAGGCTGCTTCATCGTCAACAATCCAGTACGGTAAATCGGATTTAGCATTATGATTAGTCATATACCCATAAGGCGGTCTTCCAATCGGTGCGCCGATCATGCCTTTTGTTTGAATCGCCATACGACATTTCTTGCTGATGTCCTCGGCATAACTTTCATTCATAACGCTACGGAAACCGATAAATGCACGTTCTACACGCTGATAGCTGTCAAACCCGTCTGCTATCGCAATTAAACGGACATCCTCAAAGTCTACACATAGTTCAATGAATTTATGAGCAACGACTATATCCCTGCTCAAGCGGGATTGGTCTTTGCAGATAACCGCACCAACGATACCGTTTTTTATGTCCTGTATGAGCTTTTGGAACGCTGGGCGCTGCTCCACCATGCCGGATATACCGTCATCCACATAATACAGGATATTGACATATCCCAAACTCGTTGCGACTTCGGCGCATTTCTGTTTTTGGTTCCGAATACTGTTCGATTCCCCGTCTAAATCATCGTCACGGCTTAGCCTTGCATAGACGGCGGCTGTTTCTTTCTTGCTTATTGACCTTTTCAATTTTCCTCCTTTCTACGGTCAATAGCAGCATTTAACTACTGCCATTATACCATATCCAGCCGCCTAAATACGGTTATTTTCTATATCTTCTATCATGATTTTAAGGATGAGTGAACCAAGGGTTTCCACTCCATTTTTCTTAAAATTCGGCGTGACAATATATCGCCTGCCCTCATATTCATAGGTTGCTGATTGCGTAATTTCTTCTATTAACTTATCTGAATTACGCCTTTTCATGGACATTTTTAATACGGCCTTTCTTCTGTTCCCGATGGAAAAAACCTGTCCAGCATCTTCTGTTCCTCTGGAGAAGCATCCTCCATATCAGCCGCACCCGAAAGATATTCCTTTGTTGTATACTCACAACGGGTACCGTTAGGCTTGAATAGTATAACTTTATGTATGCGCCTGATTAAAGCGTTCCATACGAGCGGGGTTTGTATCCGAACATGCGGATATTGAAGCTCTAACGGGATGTTGCTAATGATGTATACTTTTGTAAAGCAAGCCACACGGTTGGCGTACCGGCATGGGAGCATAAGAGGGTAACCGTCAAGATAATTGTTGAGGTCTTGTATGCGGAAGCCCCCGCAAAATTCGTCCAGCAACAAAACATCCTCACATTGGTATTTATCAAAGCCCCCATGTTGATAGCTGGTTATCTGGCATACGTTTCCATATCCGTATTTTTCCATGACAAAACGTGTTTTGCCCAGTCCCGTTGCCCCGCTGATATACGTCACCTGCAATATGCGAAATTTCGCACGATATTCTTCCGCTATTAGTTCCTGCCGCACTTGCTCCAAAGTTGTTCGGTATCGCATCATGTGAGTTTGGGCGCGGATTACATCCAAAACATCCCGACCATCAGCCAGCATATCATAGGCAATATCCCAATCCGTGCGCTGCCCGGCATGTTCCACGGGCATTTCACCGTATTCTTCAAACGTGCCGGGGATGCTGGTATCGGCCTTTGGATCGCCAGTCCACTTACCCGCTTTTTGTATGTATGCCCGATTTTCCTCGCTGCTGCCCTGCGCGGGTTCTATGTGGGCGGTAGGGAACAGTCCCTTAACTGTAGAAAAGCGAATCGCGGAATTACTTGCAACGAAAAACACATGTGTATGCGGCGTTTGCTCTTTTAATCCTATCTCATCGGCAATGCACCAATATTTTAATTGCATCTTGCGGAGTTCTTCACGGATTTTATCATGTGTCCAATCCTCGCTGGGATTGTTTATTGTCAATATATATTTTCTATGCCTTGTATCTTTTGCCATGAGTTCTTACTCCTTTTATGTGATAATGGCACACGGTACAGAGGTGTCTGGGTAATACTATCCAGACACCTGCGTGTGGGCGGCTTACGGCTCCGCCGCGCCGCCCACACGCACGCTCCCTATTGTTTGCTCCTTTGGCAATGGCAGATAATACGCTTGTACTTCATCATCGCCGATTAAAAACCGCCCTTTCACGTTCGGCGGCAATTCCGTTGCTCGATCATTTTCCAACACAATCTTGGATGCAGCCGAATCCGCAAAATACCCGCAAGCCCTCCACAAAAGATTATTCTTGATTTGCCCGTCTATCACATCATGACTGGGGCGGATTATCCCCAGCAGGATATGAACTCCTGCTGCCCGTGAAATCCGCGCCAATGTCCGTAAAGTTTGATCAATCTCGATATATAGTTCTTTTTCGATCTTGTCTTTAGGTTTCACATCAAGAATCTCAGCGGCTTCATCAAACACAAGCAACCATGGTATAAATTGATTCCAACCAAGCGCGTTAAACTCGTCTATATTGGTAACGCCAGCTTCTTTGAACTTTTCCAAACGATACCTTACTTCAACAAGCAGTGAAACCAATATATCGCACGCCTCTTTCGGTTCTGCTGTGACCATTGGGCCATATCCCGCCTCAAAATCTTTATATTTGCGATACTCCTGTTCTGATTGAACAAAATCGCCACCCTGCTTGAAATCGAAAATTTCTATGTTAAATTTCTTCAATATGGCCTGATGGATGATACAGCGTAGTAAAGCCGTCTTTCCCCCGCCTGTGGCTCCAGCTACAATACCATGAGCCAAAGAAGAAGCGTCCCAAACAGTCTGTCCCATATATCCCTCTCCAATAGAGAACTGCCGTCCATTCATCATAAATTCATCGCTCCACAGGATATAATCCGGCAAAAGCTCCTCGATAACATAAATATCCGTATTGGTTATTGCTTCCTTTGGATTTTCGATTTTATGAATCTTTTTCTTGTAGAACATTTCCAAACAGGGAATGTTTTTTGTCCATTCGCAAAGAGGAACCCGTGACTTGAAGCAAATTTTCTTGAGGTAACGGTTAAAAGCAACCGTTTTGATGTATGTAGGCAGTTTGCCGTTGAACCCAACAATATTTTTGCTCTTGAAAAATTTCTTGTATCTACTCCGAGTTATAATCTCTCCGTGCCTGATTATTAAAAATAGCACTGACAGCGGCACCCATGCCCATCGTACACAAAAGGTCAGCATCATGTTTTCAGTCTGACCCGCAAATATATGCGACAAGACGTATAATACCAATACGACTGCCGCAAAAATGTTGAGCTTCCTGAGAGTATACGGCCTTCGGCAAAGCCCTTTGAGGGCGTGCCATAATGTTTTTAAAAACCACATTTTTTTCTTCTCCTTTATGGTCTGTCAAAGAGGGGACAACCCCCTCTTTGACTTCGGTTGAACTACTGTTGGTTGCTGGTTTTCAGGTTATGCGGTGTTTTGCTTGGGTTTTCCTGCACGGACAGATTCACGGTGGCCGTTAAGATGGTGCCAACGGGGTGCATTCCATCAATGGGCGCTTCACGACTGTCGGTGTTTGCAATTTCGTAGGGCTGGCCATTTTTGTTTATGCCCCCGCTGATCTCCGCTATTCCCGATACAGGTTTTCCGGTGGTCTTGTCCGTCCAGTGCCCTGTGACTAAATAACGCTTTTCCATGGGATTCCTCCTTTCGTTGCTAATCTTAGAAGCGCTTCTATTCGCAGTGTAAAGCATAAAAGGAAGGGAAGGTATTTGATCGGATTATCTTGATTGCATATTTGTGAAAATGTATAATAGCAAGTAATTTAGGAGGCTCACAATGACACAAAATGAAGATAACTTGATTACCAAGCAAAATCAGATTATTGAACGTGTACTAAAAAATAAGCCAATATTTCATGGTTTTTATAAGCAAGACCGTAATAGAGTACGCATTTTCTCAAGAGGGAAAGTAGTAGATGGAATTCCAATGGCTAAACGAGCCTACATCGGAGTGACCCTTATCCGGTCTAGCACAAGCGACATTCCGCACTTAGAAAGGTTATCATTTATAAACTCCTCAATTCCAGAATTTACTTGCCCGTTGGCTAATATGCTGAATGCAGCTTACAAGATTATTGAAACGCGAATTAATGATGAAGAGATACGGGGGAACGAGTTTACCGACCTCACTGCATTAAAATATTTAATTGATAACCTCGTCGAAAGTGGACAGCGTATAACTCCAGAATACACGCTAGAACTCTTTAATGCGTTATCATATACACCAATTCAAGCGGTTGGCGATGAGCCTCCTTTTGACTATTTCGTTGATTGTCTTGCAGATGTAGTATTCCATACTTTATATCACTTGCGCCCGCTTTACCCTAAAGGCGTTTATTTGAAGAAATGCGTTAACTGTTACAAGTTGTTTTTTTCAGGAGATGCCAGAGTAATAATCTGCTATTACTCAAACACCAAGATGGATTCGTATTTTGCTTGTCAAACGGAGCGCGAAAGAAAAATAGTTAGCCAAGACCCTGAGCGTAAAAGGCTGAACACTTTATTACACAGGTTGAGACAAAGATATAGGTTTCGAAATAATTCGGACAAAGACTGGCTAGCTGTATTCAATCAAGCGTACAGAAAGAAACAAGTTGAATTAAAAAACAACCCAATGAAATACTCTAAATTACTTGATTGGGTAAATGACTATGATAGAAAAGACGACTACGACAAAAGGAAAATAAGCAATATCCGGTCAGATAGAAACATTTATTAAGATAAACTTTACCCTGTCGGATTACTTGTAAATTTTCTGGAAATTTATACTCACTGTTAAGGTTGCTGTAATCGTTTCTTCTGAGATATCGGTTACAGTAACATTTGCAAATAAATCAATTTCTGTGCCTACTGTTTATGCAAAGTTCTTAGATATGCTTACTGTCGATAAAATATTCCCTAATTAATATTAATTATCGCTTCTTCAATTTCTTTTATGAGTTCGCTTGGTTTCATATTTAGGGCTTCACTGATCTTAAAAATGGTTTCAAGATTTGGCTTCTTTGTTCCATTCTCGATCATGGTAAGATGCGTTCGTGCAATCCCAGCAAATCCACTTAACACCTCTTGTGATATATTCTTCTTATTCCTATTTCGCTGGATTGTCTCACCAATGATTCTATAATCTATTTTCATAATTGCCTTTTTACTTTTGATTCTAATGAAAAACCAGATGATAAACGTCTACGAAGATAGACTATAATCGACAACTATGTTATAATCCAAAGAAAAACAAGGGAGTAATAACCAAGTAACTTTTTATAAGGAGGTAAATCAATCTATGTGTAAAAAAATCTTTCGCATAGCCCTTGTATTGATACTTATCCTTTCTGCATTAGCGGGTTGCAATGTTGCATCGCCAACAGGCAGTACAACGACTAAACCAAGCGAGGATAATTCATCCGATGATAAACCAAAGTATGATAACCCGCCACCGTCTGATTTAGAGGAAACACCTACGCCATTCAAACCAACGTCGATACCTAGCGATATGGTTATTACTTTCCCCGATAAAAACTTTGAAGCGGCGATACGGGAAGCCATTGACAAACCGACAGGAGATATTTCCTATGCCGATGTATCAGGGGTTACCCGATTGGACGTAAGCGGAGAGTGGGGCGGCAGTGCTGATCCGCATGTCTATAGAAATATAAAAAACCTATCGGGTATTGAATATTTTACCGCGCTGGAATGGCTTGATTGCAGTACCGCCCAGTTGACCGAGCTGGATTTGAGCCTAAACACCGCGCTGACATATCTCAATTGTGGAAATAACTCATTAGCTAAACTGAACATAAGTAAAAATACCATGCTGGCAGAGCTTTATTGCTCCATGAACCAACTGACCGAACTGGACGTGAGTAAAAATAGTGCGTTGACAAATCTCGAGTGCCAAGGGAACAACCTAGCCAAACTGGATGTGAGCAACAATATTACGTTGGTTTTGCTTGATTGTTCATACAATCCACTTACCGAGTTGGATGTGAGCAACAACACCGTGCTGACATATATTGTTTGTGATGTCGAGTACTCTAGTGACTGGTCAAGTTATTCTCCCGCTATAACTATTATCGGTCTTGACAAAAGCAGAACCTATATTGACGTTCCAGCCGGCTAATAGCACATAAAGAAAAGAAAGTACCGAATAGGACAGTAAATTATAACACAAGGCAATGAACCTTATCGGAAAACCAAAAGGAAAGTAGGTATTAATAATGAATAAACTGATAGCGATTGTTTTATCGGCAACATTGATTTTGAGCTTGGTAGCGTGTAGCAAGCCTTCAGATACGTCCAAGAGCGGTGCAACGCCAAGCGATCCAAATAGTCAGCATATCACACCATCAGATACCCCCAAAGAAAATAACATTACGCTGCCAGATTCGCCTACTACTGTGGCAGAGCCTGTTGACCCTAATGAAAAGGGTACAACTTCGTGGAACCTAAACAACAGTGGGATTGCGGCTTCCAAAGGAGACTGGATTTATTATCATTGGTTTGGCAATGAATCATATGATCCAAAAGGGGGACTGTACAAAATAAAAACTGACGGAACGGAAAAAGAACAGATTTATCAAGGCCCCCTTTTTAATATAAATGTTATAGGAGATTATATATATTTTGTAAGCGGAAGCATTACAGTTATGGGAGGCTTCGCAACCAGACAAGGTACGAGTATAAAGAAGATCAAAACTGATGGTACAAATTCAACCACAATAATAGAACTTGGTTACGGTGACGGCACGATTAACAACGCTTTAGTTGTAGGCGAGTGGATATACTATAATCGCTTAAAGATTGGCTCTGATGTTTCGGGGTTTTATAAAATTAAAACCGATGGCACAGACCAGCAAAAACTGTTTTCATATATGGTATCATGCGTAGATATTGTTGAAGATTGGATTTACTATTCTCCTTCAAATCCTGATAAAGGCGACGACGGAATATTTAAAATTAAAACCGATGGCACAGACCAGCAGTTAATTTATTCCACAAATCGGTTAAAGCAGAACACAAGCATAGGTGTCGTTGATGATTGGATTTATTATACAGTAGAATCCAATAAGATATATAAAGTTAGAACTGACGGCACAGACCAGCAGGAGATAATATCGAATTTGGATTTAATTGCGTCGAACATATCGGAAGACTGGATTTATTTAACAACAAATGCTTGGGCTGGGCTGTCTATGCAAAAAATCAGAACCGATGGTACAGATCAGCAGTTATTGTATTCGGATATGCTAATGCAAAAGATATGTGTTTTAGGGGACTGGATATTTTTTGAAAGCTATAATAATAATGATGCCATACATACTATAGGAATAATCAAAACGGACGGCAGTAACTTTCAGATTATAGAATAGAAGCAACAACTGTGCAGGTATCATGGCCATGAAACAAAGGATTGGTGAAGCTGCGGAAGTCATATTATCGACAACATGGAGCCTAAAGCATACAACGTGACAACGATGTCTGGCACGTTCTCGGGTTGTACAGGGTTAATCAAGGGCTTACGGACGAATATGCCGCAAGCCTTGTTCCTATTGTATTGTGGCAAACAAAAGCAAGGGACGAGAGTATTTTTCACACGAAAAAACTTCCTCTTAAACCCTTGCTTTCGCACTTTGTCTTGTTGTTCTCCTATATAGACTCAGCCTAAAAAATAGATTAAATTCAACGGGGTAATAATAAGCCATTGTTTGACTTGTATTATTTTCCTGAGTGTATTATTATTTTAGTAGTATATATCCGACACATTCCGACTTGTTTAAATTAGATTCTTACGGGAGGAAAGAAACATGGGCAAATTTGTCGAACTTCCTATTGACCAAGTTACCATAGATAAGGAAAACCCAAGAATAGCAAACTATTTGGCCATTCATGACCCGGAAACGATAACAAGTGACCTGATTGCGTTATTACTGGGAACAACAACCGCAGCATGTGAAAGTCTCCGCGAATCCATAAAAGAAAACGGAGGGATTATTCATCCTATAATAGTTAATAAAGAATCCGATGGCACATACAGAGTCATCGAAGGAAATACTCGGCTTCAAATCTATAAAGATTTTTTGAATTCAGGATTCCCCGGCAACTGGAATGTAATTGATGCGATAGTTTATGATGGTCTCGATGCGGAAAAAATACATTCAATCCGCTTACAAGCTCATTTGATTGGCCCCCGTGATTGGGATTCATATTCAAAAGCAAAATACCTAAATTATTTATATAATATTGAACACATGCCAATGAATACGCTGATTTCTTTTTGCGGTGGGTCTTCAAAGGCTTCCTTTTGGTATGGAAATGCATCAAACTT
>Ga0351953_1026_pt1 | contig 15021 bp, 14 predicted proteins | sample BONcelT113001C15_FD_205810 | JGI IMG/M metagenome (GOLD analysis project Ga0351953, IMG submission 205810) | Enriched cells from coal bed in the Powder River Basin, Montana, United States - BONCAT cells T11 rep3 HSBNCT.T11.300.1.C15 ... | reverse complement strand
ACGGCGTGGTTATCAACATTCCCGCCGGCGCCGTTGTGAATTACGTCGGCTTCTTCAGCGCCGCCACGGCCGGGACGCTGCTGGGCATAGACTCCGTTACCGAAGAGACGTTTGGTGGCCAGGGCACCTACACCCTGACTGACGCGGATCTGGACCTGAACGCGTAAAGCTGGCCAGGGAGGCGCAATGATCTCCGAAAAATATTCCTTCCGCGACTTCACGGGACAGTCTCTTGCCGATGCTGACGACCTGACGCCGGGGACGATCATTCGCGGCTCCTGTTTCTATCAAGAGGGCCGCCCAGACGCCCATATCTTCCCGGAGAAGATGACCGGCGTGACGTTCGAGCGGTGCAACCTCGACAACGTGTTTATACCGCCGGGAAACATTCTCGCTGAACAGGCAGGAATTCCCTGCACGAACAAGCAGATCCTTGTGCAGAACGATCTGCGGGACTGGCAAATCGACGCCGAGGGCACGCCGGTCGAGGTCATGGGAAAGACGTTCTGGGAAGCGCAAGGCGTGAGCGTCCATTGTGACGACATTCTGAAGCCTCTCCAAAGTATCGAACAACTCTACCAGATAGCGGAGGTCCTCAATGGCGTTTAATGCCGCTACTCAGTGGGAATTTCAGACGACCGGCAGCAACACCAACGGAGGCGGATTTTTTAATGCTACGCCGGGAACGTCTGTTGATCTAGCCCTCGCGAACACGCCTGCCACGTTCACCGATCTGGTGATCGACGCCGCGACGAATACGAAGATCACTTCATCGATTCGCCCCTTCACAACTGCCGACGGCGGGAACATCATCAACATCACGTCGGGTACGGGATTCACGGTTCAGCGGGTGCAGATCCTCTCCGTCGACGGCTCGGCAATAGCCACCTGTGACAAGGCTGTTGGTACGGCCGGAAGTACGGGCGGAAACGGAAAGATGGGCGGGGCACTGGCTGTTCCTACTGGTGCGCTAATGGACCTCGCGGTTGCGGGGAATACGGTATGGGCAAAACAAGGAACATATACTCTTACAGGGAATACATCTGTTTCTTCAGCTGGGACTGCGACTAAACCGATATGGTTTTGCGGATACAAGGCAATGAGGGGTGATAATCCGTCTGGATTGGATCGCCCCTTTGTTATCGCCGCCGCCTATACTTTTAATACAACGTCATTTTGGATCGCAAAAAACATATCTGTTGCATCTACTGAATCCTTTGGATTTGGTTCAGTATATAGCGGTGATTCTGTATTAATAAACTGTAAGTGTATAAATACAAGCACGACGGCAGCTAGACAGGGAATTTATGTATATAACAGTTGTCGCATAATTTCTTGTGAAGGTATTGCTACTAATGGTTGCGGAATACAAATGGGCGGATCACGGCTCTTAAATTCATATGCTCACGATTCCAGTACTGGTATTTATTTTACTGGGTCTTCAGTTGTGTCAGGATGTATATCGGCTTACAATTTCACAAATGCAATCCAGATTGGTAATGCTGCTAAGTGTACGGTCACTTTTAACACTTTAGTTGGACATACGACCCCGGTAGGGAAGGGAATCAATCTATCTGCCGCTACCGAATCCAATATTATAACACATAACATTATTTATGGCTTTGTGGATGGAATTTCGCAGATCACTGCGGAGAAAAAAGATAATTATTATGATTATAACAACATCTATAATTGCACAACACCTCGCTCAAATGCGACCGCAGGAGTCAATGATATTACCCTTGATCCACAGTTTGTGTCCACGGGAAATATAGGCTCCAACTTCTGCACTAACGGCGCAGACTGGACAGACGCGACTGGGTCAACTCCTCCTACTGGATGGGCTGTCAAGACTGCCGGAACCTTCACGATTACCGCAAGCGGACAGTCCGGAGATTATCTCAAGATCGCCCACAACGGCACGAACAACAACCCGGAAATATCATTTGCTATCACCACCGAAGTTGGCAAGTCATACCGGATCACCTACTACGCCCAAAAAGGGACGGCGACCAACGCCACGGCGAAGGTAGGAACCACATCTGGCGGCACGGAAATTGGCTACACGGCGACTCACACCGACACGGACTGGAATACGCAGAAATCCATATCATTCGAGGCAACGGCGACCACCACATATTTCAGCGTCGGGGCCACAACCTCAACATCTGGCCAATACGCCATGATCGACACCGTGACGATCTACGAGCAGGGGGAGGATTTCACCCCCGGCGACAACATGAAATTGGACATCGACTGGACGAAGGTTGGACTGTAGATGACGGCGAAGCACTCATACCCATACATCGGGGCGATACGGCCAGCCAGCGGAACGGCGAAGCATAGCTATCCCTACGCGGGGGCCATGACGCCGGATGGGGTGGTTCCTATTGACCTGTCCGGATCATCTATCCTCTCTGGAGGAGGCTCCGTCGGATCATCGAGCGTAAAGAACGCCCGGGGATCTGCTTCGATATCGGCTTCCGGGACGATCACTGCCATCGGCGTGGCGGCGATGCTGGCGCTCTCGTCGATATCGGGCGGCGGTGGGCTCGCTTCGTTCGGGACAAAGTCGACGGTTGCATCCTCCAGCATATCGGTCGGCGGCATTCAACCCGCGTCGGGGCAAAAGAACGCAAGTGGTTCCGCATTAATATCCGGAAGTGGATCACTTGTCTCTGAGGGTGCGCCCGGGGCGGATATTCGCTTCGGCGCATCCTCCATTTCCAGCGGCGGGTCTATTGCGTCGATAGGGGTGAAATGTGGCCAGGTTGCCAGTGGTATTGACGCCTCCGGCAATCTGATTTCGTCCGGACAAAAGGCCACGGGCGGCTCCGCAACCATATCATCGGGAGGCGCTCTTTCATCGGTGGCCTTCAATGCAGCAGCCAGCTCTACAGCAATCTCTTCAGCTGGTGGGCTATCCGTTCCAGGCTTCAAAGCATCGAGCATGTCAGCCGCACTTTCCGGAGGCGGATCCGGATCTCCGTTCGGACGAAAAGCCACGACCGGCTCCACAACGATGTCTGCCGCCGGCGGCTTGTCTTCCAGCAGCGCGAAGGCCACAGAAGTCCATGTCGCGGTCGCCGGCGGTGGGTCGATCAATTGCTATGGGATCGGAGCACAGGCTCGTTATGGTGTGGCTCTCGTTTCAGGCGGCGGGGTGCTGCCCGCGTCCGGACGAAAGAGCGCGGGCGCCACTTCATTACTTTCGGCCGCGGGCGTGTCGTCAACGGCGGCATCGAAGTCGGCCTCCGGGTCCTCCGGCGTTTCAGGCGACGGTGCGCTCGACGCCCGGCTGGCGCGTGATATCGGCATCCTGAACGTGTCCGCGACGGCCGTCATGCCAGCAATTACTGTGCTGTCCATTCAACCATCGATGACCGTTTCCAGTTGCGCGCCGTCCATTACGGCATCTGTGCTGTAGGAGGGGATAAGTGGAAAAGCTAACCGAACATGCCATTGAGCTGAGCTCCTACGGGATCGTGGTCACATTTCTGGACTCCGACGGCAACGCCGTTGCACCCAGGACAGTGACCTGGTCGCTGACGGACCAGGCAGGAACCGTGATCAACAGTCGTAAGGACGTCTCCATTACAAATCCGACGTCGATCGAGACGATAGTGCTGAGCGGTGATGATTTGCAAATTATCACGGCCGGAAGTCGCCAGGAGGCCCGGAAGGTCATCATCGAGGGAACCTATGATGACTCGACCCTTGGTAATGACATTCCGTTTCGGCAGGAGATCCAGTTCGTCGTCGATAACATCACTGAAGCTGTGACTCCGTCGGCATAAAAAGAGCGGACAGTAACCCAGGGAGTACCACCTCCCCAGACCAGGCGCTTTAGACGCCCGACGGGATAACCCGCTACCATCCGCCCCACTGAGAATGAGGCAGCCTATAGCAGGGTTACTCCCCAAAATCAATCTGGAGGAGACCCACAAGATGAGAAGTTTTCTGGCGTACATGGGCGGCAAATCGCTCCTAGCAAAGAAGATCGTCCCGATGATCCCGAAACACGAATGTTATGTGGAAGTGTTTGCCGGCGCGGCCTGGATGTTGTTCAAGAAGGAAGAGGAAACCTCCCACGTGGAGATAATCAACGACATCAACGCAGATCTGATCACCCTTTACAGGGTCGTTAAGCATCACCTGGAGGAGTTTATACGGTACTTCAAATGGATCCTGGTTTCCCGGGACGAGTTCAACCGCTTCCGGATGGAGGAGCCCGAGTCCCTGACGGATATCCAGCGGGCGGTGCGGTTCTATTACCTATTGAAGCTCGGCTATGCGGCCAGGATTAAGGACCCTTCGTTCTCAGTCGCCCCGACGTCGAAGCCGCGCCTGAACCTCCTTCGCATCGAGGAGGAGCTCTCAGCCGTCCACCTGCGCCTATCGCGGGTTTACATCGAGAACAAGGCATATTCCGAGGTGATCCGTCGTTTTGACAAGCCGGACACCTTCTTCTACATCGATCCGCCATACTACGGCTGCGAGGACTATTACGGCGCCGGCATCTTCGGCCGCGATGACTTTTCAAAGCTGCAGGCTATACTGGCCGGAATCACAGGCAAGTTCATCATGTCGATCAACGATGTCGAGCACATCCGATCGCTGTTTGATGGGTATCATATCGAGACTGTGGCCACGTCGTACTCGGCCGGAGGAGGGAACAAGAAGAAGCTGGTCAATGAACTTCTGATCATGAATTTCGAACCGTCTCGGCGATCATAGTTCCTTGCTGAGGTAGTTCATCGAGACCCAAATCCTGCCGGCGCGTGAACGATCACAAACCGGACAGGATTTTTGCACCCTGCGACCAGGCCCCTGGAATTTGTCACCGATTCCATTTTTTTGTCACCGATTACGTTTAACTTTGTCGCCGAATAAGTTTTTCCTGACAGACGCACACCGATTTCCTATTATTTATTAAATAGATAGCTATCATTATCATCGCTGATATCACTTTTTTAATCCCCCCTTAAATCAGATTGTACCCTATAAACCCCTTTATACCCTTCCAACATATTAGACTCATTGACTATTCGTTGCTAAGTTGCCCCCAACAGACAATATGAATGGGGGTGATACAAAGATGGAGCGGCGGCTGTTAACCACAAAAGAAGTAGCGGAGATCCTGAGGACCTCGTCGGGACAGATTGCGAACCAGAGGATGAGAGGGGAAGGACCGCCCTACCTGAAATTTTCCCGCCGTGTCCTCTACGACATCAAGGATTTTGAACTGTGGTTGGATCGCCACAAGCAGAAAACAGCGGAATCGTGAGTCCACAGGGTAACCACTAAAAACAGACCGCCTGGAGGTCAGCTCCAGACACGGCAACCAGATCTTTGAAAACTGAATATGCAGGACGACAGCCCTGACCTGGGGTTCCCAGGGTGGGATCGTCCAAAAGGTTCGGAAACAAAATAAAATAGGGAGGGGGAAATACCCTCCCCAGGATGAAGAAAGGATAGAAATTTATGAAAAGCAATACGGCTGAAAGAAAAAACACGCTCGTTGTTACCGACACTGAACCGACTTTAACGGAGGAAAAGAAAATGGACAGCAACACCGAAATCGGAACCACCAACAATACACAGGAGGATAGCGAAATGAAGATCACGGAGACCGAGACCACCACCACCACCACTAACCGCAATGAGGAGAAACACGAAATGACGGACCCCAATACCATTCAACTGGAGGAAGAAAAAATGGAACAGAACGAGATGGACATGCTGGCAATGACCTCTGACGGTACCGCAATTCAGAATTTCAGGGTCGTCGACAACACCCGTTACTCCCGAGAAATTATCGAAAGTGCCAGGGCCTCATTTGACTTGGACAAACTGGAGGCACTCAGAGGGCAGGCTAATCTCGAAGAGTTCTACACGGAAGGGAAAAAGCAGATCCTGGAAATGTATTCAGCGGATCAGTCTCTGGGGACACACACTGCCCTCTTTCAGGTCCAGTTGCAGATCAACGTGGGCAAGATCCTGAACCGCATCGAACCCACCTTCAAGAAAAAGGGCGCATACATGAAGTGGCTGCGGGAAAATTTCAAGGACAAGCATTTGCGGTATTTCCAGCAGGCAAAACAGCTCGCACTCATGGGTGATTTTGCAGACGAATATGCGGCGGTTGGCAAGAATCGCTTACTTGCCCTAGATCATCTCAAGGTTGTGGAAAACAGAACTGACTGCGTGGCGTTGTTTGCTGACCATCCCCTCCCTGATGTCACCGAAGATGAAGAGAAGGGTTCCTGGAAAAGCCATATCGATTCGGTCATCACTCTCCACCGACTCAGAAATGCTGGAGTTCAGATTGCGACATTCGATCAGGCAACCAAGATCGCATCCTGCAATAACGAGGCACTCAGTGTCAGGAAGGCTACCGAGATCAAGAACTGGTTGGACCAGTATCCTGAGGATCAACGTCCTGCTCTTTTGGATCGGTTTATTCAAGGTCACCTCCATTATCCGTCGGAGAATCCCTACACCCCAGCATCGAAGGCAAATTTGGAAAAAGTTCTCGCAGATCTGCTCAACTGCTCCAGCACTGAGAACCTGGATGACGATACCTGGATTGCAGAACAAAGGCAGGTCTTGAACATGCAGTCCCTCATCGAGGCTCAACGTCTGATTGGACAGTTGATCGAAAGACTGCGAACCGTTGAAGTCACACAGGAGCCGCAGGTCCCGTCAGCAGATGAAACCCGTGCGGCGTAAAATTCAGGCCATCTGGTCCCTCCCCTGCTCACACGGGGGGGGAGGGATACATTTTAAAGGGATGGTGCAAATCGAAATCTACCCGAACTGTCTTGGGGCATGAAAAAAGAGACCCCAGTGCGCTATTTCTCAAGGAAATCTTGAAAAGGGTCATTCTCATCAAAAGGATGACCCCTTTTCTGTACCCATATTCCTCCAGAATTTTTTTAAGCGACTTGCCTATCAACTCATAACATACACCAAATACTTTTCAATGGAGGCGTACCACTATGGATCAAGAAAAAAAGTCCCAGATCAACCTGTCCATCCCCGAGCATTATCGGAATTTGCTCCGCAGAATGGCCGCAGAAAGGATGATGGAAAATCCTGCTGAAATCGTCACAGGAACATCTATCGCAACTGAAATATTAATCACAGCCCTGCAGGAAGTTGCAGGAGAAAACAAGAAAGAAGGAAAAAAGAATGAGTAAACTTGAAATCGCATTATCGTATTTGGACAAGGGTCTTTCTGTCATACCCCTGTATAGCCCCGAGATGCTGAGGGCGAGACCATCAAAAAATTTTCTGGTGGAGTTGAAAAAGGAAATCGAGAAGAACAAGGAATCAAGCAATCCATTATCGGAAAATGACATCACCCAGAAGGTACTGACCACCCATTGCAAGAAACCCTGTATCTTCGGATGGAAAGATTTTCAAGGTCGTCTTCCTACGCAAGAAGAGGTCACCTACTGGTTCACCCAAAACCCGACAGCAAATATTGCAATCCTCACGGGGGAAGTATCCAATCTCGTTGTCTTCGATCTGGATTCAGAGGAAGCAGTTGCATATGCAAAGGAGCAAGGAGGATTTCTAGACAGTGTCAGGGTGAAGACAAGAAGAGGATATCACATCTACATGTAGAGTCGAGATGTGGCGCGGTTACCTTAGGTTTTGGCTTGTCTGTTTCCGTCCCTTTCGTCTGACGGTGCCCGTGTAGCCTTGCCATAGTTCCGTTTCCACACCCCGCTCATCGAACCGGACAGGCGATTCTCCCGCATCCGGCTCTCGGACAAGATGTCACGCCTTCGCCCACGGAAGGTCACGGGTTCTTCTCGGCAGATTGATCAGTCCCAGCACTTCATATAGGTACTGATCCGGGTAGCGCGTTCTACCCGATCCTCGAACCTTGTGTTTCCTGCATAACCACCGGCGGAGCCGTTGTGTGACGTGGGTATTGATAGCCCGATACGCGGGACTGACCGGACCCAGGCAAAAATAATTCGCCCAGCCCGTCAGTTTCCGATTCAGCCGCCCCACCACATATTCGGCATCCAGTAGCGTACGGCAGTGATTTGTCTCTCCTGTGATGCTGTCCACCATCCGTTTGATGCTCTTCTTCGAGGGCCGGGTGCCAATATACGCCCGGCCGGTCACTTTGCTATAGCATCGCCCGAAGGTGTAGCCCAGAAAGTCAAATCGCTCTTGCGGTATCCGACACAGTTGCGTCTTGTCGTCATTCACCGTCAGTTTCAGCTTTTCCATCATGCTGCGCACGGCCCTCATGGCCTCTTCTGCTCGGCCTTTGCAACAGATGACAAAATCGTCTGCATAGTTGACGATGTGCGCCGACCAGCGACGCTCACACCCCCATTGCTTCCATCCCAGAATGAACCGCCGCATGTACAGATTCGACAGCAACGGTGAGATGGGGGCTCCTTGAGGTATGCCGCGCCCGGCGTCCCGGTTGGACGTTGTCCGTTTCCGGTGGCCGTGTCCATCGTCTTCTTCCACGGGTGCCTCCAGCCATTGTTTGATGAGGTGTAGCACGTGCCTGTCCGATATCCGGCGGGCAACGCTCTTCATCAATTCTTGGTGCGGGATGCTGTCAAAGTAACCCGACAGGTCCGCATCAATGACTTGCTGGTGTCCGGTGGTAAGCAGTCGATGAACCTCTCGTACCGCGTCATGCGCCCCTCGATCTGCCCGGTAGGCGTATTGCTCGACTTGCAGATCTGCTTCAAAGATGGGCTCCAAAACAATCAGGGCCGCAGTTTGAACCACGCGGTCGGTAATCGTCGGTATCCCCAGGGGTCGCTGTTTGCCATTGGGCTTCGGAATCCAGACCCGTTTGACCGCTTCCGGTCTGTAGTCCTTCTTCTTCAGCCGTTCCGCCAGTTCCCCGAGCCATTGCTCTTCCCCTGACGCTTCGATTTCCTCAAAACGTACTCCATCCACTCCGGCTGCACCCTTGTTGGCTTTGCAGCTTCGATAGGCATGTTCGAGCACGTCTTGCCGGTAAATCTTGTCGTAAAGAAGATAGAAACGATAGCCGGGTTCTTCCTTCGCTTTGGCATGTAACGCCGTCTGTAGTTTCTGAACGCTAATCGGAGTTTGCAGGTTTCCCAATCTCCTGTCCTTTCCCACTTATTGCGTTTACCTTGAACTGAGGCCCCTTCCCTCCATCGGCATTACCCGACTTCATGAGTACTGCGAGCCTCTCCGCCACCCCATCGTGCCTGGCCTGTCCCTCTCGGGTTTCCAGTTGGCCCTACGCTCGGCCACACGACGGGGCTTCCCGTGTTGAGACTGTCCCACTCTTTCATGCATGCCATCGCCAATACCCCGGCGGAAACACAGGTTTTCTTTCGCTCTCTTCACCTGTGACAGCGGCCTTCCCCGTAATATCGCCGGGTCGGCTTCCGCATTACCATTTTCGAGGCCTGCTCAGCGTTCACTCGCGTTACGGCCTGCATGCTCGCCAAGTCCCTTGAAGGACCCTCTACACCAGGGGCTTCAGCCGCTTCGTTACCTCCACGACTGCCCTGATTGCTACCGGCTGGAGCGAAAGTTGCCGGGCGGGTTTCGCACCCGCTGAAAAACAGCGCCTTTGCACGGCGCACGAAATATCCTGGATTAAAGGTCAGCAACAAAGTCAACCAAGCTCTCGAAATTGATATCCGTGCTGATGGTGGGTATGTCGCTGCTCCTCCATCCATACACGGGTCGGGCCATCAATATGAATGGGTCGAAGATTTTTCCATTTTTGATGTTGATCCCGCTCCCTGTACTCCCTGGATGATCGATTATCTGAAAGGCATGTCGAAAAATGATGTCCCATCTAAGAAACAGACTGGTGAGACCGATGAGACAGGCGAAACGACCCATTTGGATGATCAGACGACTCAAGGGACAGCCGAAGTCAAATCCAAAGAGACCAACACTCCAGAGACGAAACAGGATGAGTATCTCGACCTCCTGCAGAATGGATGCACCGAGAAATCGAGAAATAATTCTGCGACCAGATTGATTGGACATCTCTTAAAAACGGGGATGAAGGAAGAAGAAATCTGGACAGTGATCGATCTATGGAACGAGAAAAGGGTCAAACCACCACTTGATCAGGATGAACTGAGGAGGACTTTCGATTCCGTTAAAGCGCTGGAAAAGAAAAATCAGGCGAATACAACCGCAGCACAGAAAATCAATATTGAATCACTTCTGGATAATGTCGAGAATTCTGTCAGCGATTATCAACAAAATTACGTCAGGATTCCTTTTGCAAACAACAACCTGATCAATCTTGAAAAGTATATGAACGGAGGATTTGCTGGCGGGAGGTTTTATCTTTTTGGTGGCATTCCTTCTGCTGGGAAAACGGTTCTTCTGAACAACATCGCTGATAATATCTGCCTGAATAATCATCCTGTCCTGTTCTTCAGTTACGATGATGGAAAAGCAGAGCTAAGATATCGAACGTTGGCAAGATTTTCCAAGCAATCCATCGAACAATTCAATCTCAGAACTTTCCGTGATATCGGGGGAATATTTCAATCCGCCGACATTAAAGAAATCATGTCGAGGAAATACGTAGTCCAGCAGATGATCCCTGTTGAAAAATGGTGTGACCTGATCGCCCCAATTAAACAGAAACATGGAAAAGCACCTGTCATCATTATCGATTATCTTAGAAAACTCAGGGCAGACAAAAACATTGGTGATGAAAGACTCAGGGTTGATGACATTCTCTCAAAACTCACCACGATCGCAAAGACCTATAACATTCCAGTGATCGCCATTTCAGAATTAGCCAGGGATTCCTACAAGGCTGGTCAGAGATTGAGCATGGCGTCTTTTAAGGAATCAGGGACAATCGAGTATGAAGCATCCTGGTTGGGAATTCTTGCTGCTGTGGAAGTAAACAAGAATGGTGAATATACCCTTAAAGAGAATTGGGAAAATATCATCGAGCAAGATGGGAATGTAGACCTGATCGTCTTCAAGGCAAAACGAGGAACTGGTGCTACAGGAAGAATCCCATTGAAGGTCTATAGAGACTCTATGACAGTAACAGACAGAATCGATACAAATCAGGCTGTAATAATACCGTTTAAAAAGTCAAAATTTTCAGTGTAATGGAGGAAAATATGTATGCAAAAACATCAGGCAATGGAATTATTAACTCAGATTTTTCACGATTACCATATTATCAAGGAACCAAAGTATCGGAATGCGAACCTCATGGACCTTAAAGGGTATCTGGATACTTTGGATCACTTGAAAGATGATCTGAAGGATCACAAGACGTATAAGGATCTTGTCAACGGGATATCACAGACCATCAATCGCATCGAGAAAAGCACAAAATCCGATAACACCTGGCGGAATACTTCGGAAAGAGGAATCAATAAGGCAATCCGACCAGTCGTCAATAAACCAGGTCATCCTACTGAATTTCCCTTTGAATGGAAATGTCCGAAATCTGGACAATCCTGCTTCATTAATGATCATTGGGGTGCCAGAAATTTTATGGTCATGGATGTGATCGGATACATATTTCTCCTTGACTATGGTTGCGGTTCACTTCCTAAAGAACCATCACTCATGTTTAATGATTTTGGCAGCATAGGGGTCAGAGAGTCACTTCCCTCTTCGGAATCGATAAATAATGACCATCTGATATCTGTTGATCTCGATAAAATTAAGAACCAAAAGAACGGCATAAAATTTACTGACGCCGATTTCAGAAAATATACATCCCTCGACTACAGCTCCAATCAGATCAGGGATCTCTTATACGAAACATCCAAAGTTGAATTTAAACTCGTATTTCCAGTCCGCATGATGGAAGGAGAAAAACCCAAGGAAAAGCTCTACCAGATGAATATTTTCAGTAAACTATTTGAATTTGGTTACATCGACCGTGACATAAGACATGATGGAATCGTTCAGAGCAGGGAATATTACATTTTTTTCAATACCATTCTCGGGGAATTGTTCTTACATAATCTCCTGAGTGGCAGTTATGACTGGGTCGATAGCAATTTCTACATGCTGCCTGCTAATGCACAAGCTTTTTACAGGCAATTCATCCTTCATCACGACAAAACAACCAATCCCATCAATTTGGTCACCATCAAAGAAAGACTCCGTTTACTTGATACAAACCCGACGAACTTGCTCAGGACAATTGAAGAAAATATTCTAAAACCTCTGATCCAGCATGGCTTTATTCTCTCCTATGAAAAGAAAATCGATGGTTTTATGGGAACAAAGTTTACTATCAAACGTCCCCACAAAAAAAAGAAACCTGAGATTGATAGCAAAACTCCTCTCGAAACTCCAGCAGGGATAGGGGGTTCATAAAAGAAGGATAGGGGGCTCATAAAAGAAGGATGGGGGGCTCATAAAAGATTGATAGGGGGCTCATAAAACGAAAAGTGATTTAACGTATTATAACTATTCACTAACTCAGAAACAGAAGATATAATAAGAGATCTTAAGAGATCTTAAACGGAAAAACCTCTCCCCTTCGGGGGAGGTTTTCCCTCTGGACCATTTTTTTATTTTTTTTGTTTAATAAATCTATCTGATCTTAGATCAATATTTTTTATGCTAGAAGATTCGTAATATTAATTCTAATATTAGTATCGGATGTATCTCGGGATCTTGAAAATATATTAGCAGATAAAAGTAGAAGATGGAATAAGAAGGAAAGAAATACTAAAACTAAAAATAAAAAATGGTGAGAAGAAGTTAAATGTCGGCTGCTCCTTTTTTTTATTCCAAGACGTCTGTAGATATGGCTCTTTAAATACGTCCAGAATTGCCCAGGGAACGAGATTGCTAACGGGATGGATAGGTGTTCATCTATGAAATAATTTTCTCCTGGACAATATTTCCCGAAGATATTCTGGCCATTGTTCAGTCAGTCCGAACGTCAATCAAAGGGTACAATGCTGACTTCTGTTGATCGCTGATCGGTTCCAGTCATTCAGAAAAAATGGAAAGAGATACATTCCCCTTTCCTCTTCAAAAAGCGCACCCAGTTCTCTTATCCCCCTTTTGAAGACAATTGATTGATGCATAGGATGCATAAGAAGGATGGATTGATAGTAAGGATAGGAAGGATTGATTGATAGATAAGATTGATAGATTGATAGTAATAACGATAGCTTAGAGAAGATTTTCCTTGACATCCTCCGAGTGACAATGTTAAACAATGAACACTGAGGGAAGGAATTTTCCAGGATCATTTGCTTGAAAATTGGAGGTAACAAAATGGAATTATCGAGACATGCGGCGATGAGAAAACAGCAAAGGGGATTTCAAGCTGACGACATCGATCTCATTATCCGTTTTGGAACGCCCATAAGGAGACCAGGGAATGTGGTTGAGTATCAAATGGGAAAAGAAAATGAAAAACACCTGGTGCAAGCGATTGCCAGAGTCAAGACCAAAGCTGTTCTTTTAAGCGACGATGAGGCGACAGTGATAACTGTATATAATCTGGCCAAGCAACGCTAAGGAGGCAACAGCAGCATGGAAATTGATAATGAATCAAGCAGCCTGTGGACTAGATTGAAATGTACTATTTTTATGAAACTTGGCGCAAATCTATGGCAATATACGCTTATACACAAAGACTACTGGAATAGACCATACGGAATATCATTCACGCAGCGACGGGATTTCCCGAAGCTCTTTAAATACGATATGGTTGATATGAACGATGATTTAGAGGTGGAAGCGAACAAGAAAAGCTGACCAGTTAAATTGTACGCAACCTGAGAGGTACTATTAGTGAGATGACGCGACATTATCCATATCCATACCTAACGGAACTCGCGTGATTCCGATCAAGTATGGAATGGTCATCCTTTTTTATATCCAATAATCAGTCTCTCCGATGCACCTGGGATTATACATCAATTAGTAATGTACATTGGTGCATTCGAAAAATACTACTCAAGAAGTCCTGATTTCAATGTTCCACTGCCAGTTGGACCTTTTGTTTTAAGAATAATTTCTTTATCGAGATGAGGTCTTCTTTTTAGAACATCAATGAGATTCTCTCTGTCTCGTTTTAGGGAATTCAAAAGGTCATAATTACTTGATTGAAACGTTTGATATTCGAGCATCGACGCCACTTTCTTCAGAAAAGCAGCGGTCATTTTACCTCGTACCCAAAGCGAACGCTCCTCCTCATATGTGTATCCACCTGATTTATTCATTGAGAATGTCTCTATTTGGGGCAAAATATTTGTTAAAAACTCACTTAATTTTAATCCAGTGTTTTGTTTACCAGGGAATACGATATTCATTGAATTACCTCCTTCATTTTTTGAGATTGCGGATGGGTGCTCAGTAGTAAAATTTATAACCGTTCTTGAATTATTATAATTTACTTTGTCGAGAATACGGAGAAGAGAAAGTGTCGGTTGATCTAATTGCTTTACTTTAAGAATTGCTTCAGTTCTATCGATTTCTTCTGATTTAACTAGTTTATCTAATATCAATGAAAGTTCATCATGCATAAGTTCGATTAATTTTACGTACTGATACGGTTTATGTGAACGAAAATGAAAAAGGTTCCTCCTCATATAATCGTCCCAAATAGGGAAGAAATCGGGGTTGTACATATGTAGGACTTTAGATGCTGATGTAGGTCCTAATATACAGTCAAGCGTATCATATATGAATTCAATATCAGTCGTTGAATTATCATCAATTACCTTTATGTCGGTGAGTTCAATCGAGTCGTATTTAGATAATCTTTCTCTTAGAGCATCATATTCACCGACCTCCTTGAACTTCTGTGCATAGAGAGATTTATTTGCTCTCACTATTGTAGTATTCCAATCACTCAGGAATTGAATTTTTTGATTGATATCAGCACCAAGATTCCGCCAGTCAATATTTCTACGAGCAATAATATAGGTGTTGTTGTATCCGTATGTGTCGCGATTATCGAATTTTTGTACGTCCATAGATAATGAATCAAACGCATAACCACCAAGACCATCTAGAAAA
>Ga0351953_1025_pt1 | contig 15047 bp, 15 predicted proteins | sample BONcelT113001C15_FD_205810 | JGI IMG/M metagenome (GOLD analysis project Ga0351953, IMG submission 205810) | Enriched cells from coal bed in the Powder River Basin, Montana, United States - BONCAT cells T11 rep3 HSBNCT.T11.300.1.C15 ... | reverse complement strand
TGTAAGGTTTATTGCAAAAGATGAACAAGGAGATTGGGTGGCAACTGCAAAAGCAACTTTTCCGACTCCAGGAACTCAAGCACATGATCAAAACAAACACGCATGGATGTGGATTCATGTTAATAATGAGCACAGACGCAAGGGAATTGGAACACAGTTGCTCTTAAATATCGCAAAGGTTTGTGGGGAAAACGAAATCGAGAAAATCGGCATTCAATACCCAGACGGGCCAGGGACACCATTTTGCCAGAGATATGGAGGTAATTTACATTCGCAAAGGCATGTCAAGCTACTAAAATTGAAGAGTGCAAACTGGCCAAAGGCATTAGAATGGCAAAAAGGGTCTGTGGCAGAAGCCGAAGGTGTTAAGCTCGAATACTATCTAGACATTCCAGAAACGATGTTGCCTGAATATCTGAATCTTGTCAACATTTGCGGCAACGACGCAACCGACTGGACAGAGGATGTGCCACCAATTGAAGTGGACATCACTGAGGAAATCGAGTTCCGCAAGCACTGCAAGGAACAAAACACAATCCTTTTTACGCTCCTTGCCAGGGATGCTTCGGGCAATTTAGTAGGCATAACCGAGATTTCAACACTCAAGACTGAACAACTTATGCTTCATCAAAGACTCACAGGTGTAGTAAGGTCGTATCGTTGCAAAGGTCTTGGCAAGTGGCTAAAATCCGAGTTGCTGTTATGGATTCGTGACAACATCCCAGATGCAGACTGCATTATAACTGGCAACAATGACTTCAACCACGGCGTCAATCACATTAACTACAGTTTAGGTTACAAGGATGTGTTCAAGGAATATGATGCACAACTAGATGTAAAAGAGTTATTGAAAAACCAAGGAGAATAATGCTCTATAAAATAATTGAAAGGTCTCCGAAAACATGGAGTGAGGAAGAATTCAAGCAATTCTACGATTTCTCAGAGAAATTACGCGAGGAAAACAGCCCTTTTATTCCAGGGCAAACATTCGAGAATTTTGAAGAAGCATGTTGGAGGTGCCATCTGACAAGGTACAAAGGGTGTTTTTTGCCCTTGATGAGAACCAAAGGCCTATTGGCACTCTTTTTATTGCCTATACAATAAAGCCAGACAACCAAAAAATGAACGAGATCTGGATTTACATCTCAACTCTCAAAGCTCACCAAAGAAAAGGCATCGGCAAAAGCCTGCTTACGCTTGAGCAAAAAGAGGCAGAAAAAATGGGTGTGGGAAAAATCAATTCATATGTAGAAAATCCAGAGAGTCTGGGTTTTGCACAAAAATTTGGGGGAGCAATTTCCGCAGAAAAAAATATGAAATATCTGTTGTTACGTGAGGCAAACTACAATAAAGCACAGGAATGGATAACGCATCTTAGCGCAAAAAACAACGACATTTGCCTGAAATTTTTTGAGAAAATCCCGGATGAGCTGATGGACAAGTTCATTGACGCATTCAACGTGATGAACCGCGACAATCCAGACGTTGCTCAGGGTCTCATGGAATACGAGCCCTGGGAGGCAAAGCAATTCAGGGAAGCCGAGGAAAAAGCGGAAAAAAGAGGCCTGAAAAGATTCACAATCCTGACTTTTAACAAGGACGAGAATATTGTTGGACTCACGATGATTAAAACCGAGAATTCTATGCCTGCCTCAATAATGCAGAGTCTGACAGGAACAGTGCGGTCTCATCGAGGCAGAGGCCTTGCAAAACTGCTCAAGGCCGAGATGCTCATGCATATAAAATCAAATCTACCAGGATTTGTGGTGGTCACAACTTGGAACAACAAGCGAAATAAGGCTATGAATCACATAAACTCCGAACTCGGTTACAAGGATGCCCAACCATGTTTTGACTGCCAGCTTGAAGTTACCTCGCTTGGGAAACTCTTCGACTTGTAGAGCCTGAGCCAGAGATAATAAACATAAGAGGGGCTATTGTGGTTTAATAGCCCCTTTGATATAATCTAGCCATGCAAATCCTAAATATTGTATTGCTGGTGCAGTCTGTGGGGTTGAGTATTGCTGGTTTGGCGCTAATCGAAAAACAAAAGCCGATGTATACTCTTGTCTATCCCGAGAAAACAGCAAGAAAAGTTTCGATAGAAAAATACTTCTATGCATTTTCTATTATGACAATTCTTTATTTCTTGTTGAACTGTCTTGGTGCTAACCATTTCTACAATACGGTTTTGTATTTTTTACTGACAGCAATTATTATTCTCTATTACTCAAGTTGGTATAATTCTTTACATATCAAAGAAAAGAAAGAAATAAATTTTTGGCTCCTTGCTTTCATCGGATTCGCTATCGGATTAAATTTGATTTATATTTTCATGATTCCACACTTAATAGTAATATTATCAATGCTTATTTTGACAATCTTCGTTGTCTATTCGATTATTCGATTGAATGACCTTGGTTACAAACATTATTTGTTTTTCTACATATATATTTGGTTGGCAAATGCGTGTTTTTTGAACTTTTTCTTATCTGCGGTTATGCGTTTATTCCACATAAGTAAAGTTGATATAGAATTTAAGTTATTTGATTTGAATAATCTATATGGGTTTTCCGAAATATATGTTATAATTCAATATACATTAATCTTCCTTATGTTTCTGAGTATATTACTTTTGATCTTGGATATCAAAAAACACTCACCAATCTACGAAAAGCAATATCTTGAAGAAAACAAACCCAAAGGATTTGGCAATGAAATAAACAATTCGATCAATGCGTTGTAAAATGCTGTTTGGAAAGGTAAAGGTGCAATGCTTACTTTAAACATAATTCTATTGATTGCTTCGGTGGCGTTGATGGTGGTTGGGTTTGTACTAACCTGGAAACCAAATCCTGTTTATTATCTCGATGAGAAAACTGGAAAAGTTGATAAATATAAATATAACTACTTGTTTATATTGATTTGTGTTCCTGGAATAATTCTTTATTTCTTACTATTGCTTAGTATAAATTTTCAAACATGTATAATCATATATTTCTCTACACTAATTCTATTAGTACTGATTGGAATAATCTGCAATTATAAAAAAATTAACTTTAAACCTAAAAAAGAAATAGATAATAATTTATTCTCAAAAGTTAAAAGGTTTATTAGTTCTAATAAAAGTATTTTTTATGGGTTCATGTGGGGCAGATTTGGAAAAAATCTACTGGTTCTTGGAGCAATTATCTTATTAATTACTGTAGATTTCTGTTATGGCATCATTAGTCGATACAAAAAAGAGAAGTTTTCAAAATTATTTTTCTATACATTTATTTGGCTTATATATATAACACTGATATTATCTTTACATATTATATTTGCCGAAGTACTTCCAGAATATATGATTTATTTTATAATAGTTTTAGTATTTATCATACAGGTAATGACTTTTTTAAATGCACTGGATAACAAAAAACACTCACCAAAATACGAAAAGCAATACCTTGAAGAAAATTCTTTACAAACTGATGGGTCTAATACCCTATGAGCAAATATGTATTCGACAAAGTATATTTTAGATGGGACTGGCACAAGGGTAACCCGGAGAATCAGAATACTTGTGACATCGAACTAGCCTATCTTGACGGCCCTTCAGAGACTAGTGTGGACATTAGGGCAAGACTTCTAGCACTTGCATTGAAGGAAAAGCAGAGCCTGGTACTGCTTTCAACTGTTGATAATTATTTCACCTTTGACGTCGCAGAAAACATCGTCATCCACCCAAGCGTGTGGTACACGTGCAATGTGGCCGATGAGGCTGGCAACAAAAAGCAGATTCATGTCAAACTGGCAGGCATACGCCACTTTGGCCGGGATTTGGATATAGCATAGCTAAATTTATTTCTGGCATTTCGGGCAAAAATAGCAGGCTCCACCGAGATATTGAATTTTTTCAATTGGTGTTCCACATGTTGGGCATGGGTTGCTTGCAGACCTTGAATCCAATATTTTGGGGTATCCTCCAGGGTTGCCGTAGATATCAAATTCTGTGTCCCTACCACCTCTGGCAATGGCATCTGATATTGTACTACATAACGCATTGTAGAGGTTTTCTACCTCATCCTTGTCCAGAGTCCCAACAGGTCTTTTAGGATGGAGCTTTGCATTAAAGAGGGTGTCTTGCAGATAGCCGTTTGCAACACCGTTTATGCCTGGATCGGTAATGATAAAATACTTCAAGCTAGCCTTCTCAGTTGGTCCATATCTTGAGACGTGCTCCATAAACAATTCCTTATCAATTACGCCATCCTCAAAGGAAAAAACTTTTTTACCAATCCATCGGTGATTTTGAAGCTCCTCGTGGGTGAATAGTGAAGCCATACCCCAACCTGAGACTGTTACCGAAAGAAATCTTCCATCGTCAAAACCCACCAAAAGCTGATGTTTCTTGGGAATTGATTTCTCATCGCTGTGTAATGTGATTTTCTCTCCACCCTCGCCTAGTGCAAGAAACAGGTTATTACCAATTTCAGTAGTTATGCATGAGCCAGTGTGGCCTGATTTGCCGACTTTTTTTCCAATCGTCAGTTTTTCATACTCCTCTGGTGTGTGGTTATAAAAGGCAAATTTGTGTGGTGAATTACCTCGTGTGCATGAGACGATTTTTGCTCCATCAAGTTCTTTGGTTAGTTGCCCTGCAATTGTTGCGGCCTCTGGCAGTTCTATCATGGTTTGCCTCCTTTAGAAATCACGCTAAGACTGTTATAAGAGAGAATTGGATTTGCACAAGTTGAATAGTGGTGGATCTGAAAACAATCGTACTGATCTATATTAAGCTGGCTTGCATCTCATAATTTTAGCAGGGAATCAAGTTTGCTTTAGATACCCAAGAAAATAAAAATCCCCCTTCGAAATGAAGGGGGATAATCATGTGTAGATTGTGAGTTGTTAGTTGAGAAGGGCGATAAGTGCGGCCGCGGCAACGGCAGTGCCAAGCACGCCTGCCACATTGGGCCCCATTGCAGGCATGAGCAGGAAATTGCCTGGGTCATCTTTTTGACCTTCAATTTGAACAGTACGCGCACTCATTGGCACAGCAGATACTCCAGCTGCACCAATCATTGGATTTATCTTGCCTCCAGAAAGCACGTACATCAACTTACCAAGTAACACTCCACCTGCGGCTGAGAAAGCAAATGCCAGGAAACCGAGAGTGATTATTTTTAGGGTGTCAAGTGAGAGAAATTGTGCGGCGGCCATAGTTGAACCGACAGTAAGACCTAGGAATATTGTGTTTATGTTGACAAGCTCGTTTTGCAATGCTCCAGAAAGCCTCTCCACCAATCCGCATTCCTTGATGAAATTGCCGGCCATTAGCATACCGATAAGCTGGACAGATGATGGCAGGACGAAACCTACAACAAGTGTTACCACTATTGGAAAGATGATTTTTGTGGTTTTTGAAACAGGGCGAACCATTTCCATACGTGTAGTTCTCTCTTTTTTGGTAGTTAGGGCGCGGATAACTGGTGGGAGAATCAGAGGCACAAGCGACATGTAGGAATAGGCAGAAACAGCTATTGCGCCTAAGATTTCAGGAGCCTTCTTCATGGCGATAAAAATTGCAGTTGGCCCATCTGCTCCTCCGATGATACCGATTGCGGCGGCTTGGTTCATATTGAAACCTAGTGTGAGAGCGAGCATGATTGCCAAAAAAACCCCGAATTGTGCGGCGGCACCCAGCAGGAATGTGATAGGTCTTTCAAGTAATGGACCAAAATCAGTGAGTGCACCCAGACAGATAAACATGATTATTGGGGCAATCTCTGTTTTTGTGAGAGCGTTGTAGATGATAGCCAGAAAGCCGTACTCTTGATGTCCAATCCACGATTCCATAAGACCACCAGGAATGGGGATGTTGATTAGAATACAGCCAAGTGCTATAGGGATGAGCAATAGAGGCTCAAACTTGAACTTGAGGGCGAGTACCAACAAAAGGAGGCCCACAGCAAGCATGACCCAATTTCCCCAGTATATATTTGCCTGGGAGAACAAGGACAGGCCAGAGGCATCCCAGATGCCTCTTAATCCGCTAATAAACTCCATATCAACTATACCTTATTAGTGTTTGGCCTATCTGAATCTGATCGCCTTCCTTAACCAGAATCTGGGCCACTTCGGCGTTGACATCGGCCATTATCTCGTTGTCCATCTTCATTGCTTCAATGACCAGAAGGACTCTACCTGGAGCAACCATATCACCTACTGCAACCTGAATTTTTTGAATTTTACCTGGGATTGGAGAAACTACGTCTTTTATTGATGGAGGCAAACCCATTGCAGGCGAAGGGGTGGCAAGCGGTGCTTGAGGAATGTTTACTGCCTGGACAACTGTTGGTGAACCGTCAATGAGTTCGACTTCAACCTCAAAAACCTTGCCAGAAACTGTCACTTTGTATTTTTTTTTCATATTGCTGCTCCATTCTCATATTCTTCTTTAGTTAGTTTGCCCCATGTTGAAGGGGTTTTATATTCTTTCACAACAAAGCCTTTTTTTGCAGGATTAGTACTCTCAAAAGCTTGAACTGCGGCTGTGATTGCGGCAATGAGCAAGTCGTCCTCTTCTTTTTTTTGTACCTTTGCCGATTTTGGTGGTCTCTCGGTGATATACTTGAGCACATAAATCGAACATGTAACACAGACGAGGACAATGAAGGTCACGGTGAAAGCCACAAGACTCTTGCTTATTCCTCCCGACAAATCTGCCCCTGGATTGAGAGTTATATTCGGGTATATGAATGCCAGTACTATATAGACGACAAGAGATACAAGCACGATAATGGTGATGATGTTTGCGACAATTTGTTTATTGTTTTTCACGTCTCACCTACAAAGGAATGTTGCCGTGCTTTTTGGGCGGGTGTGATTCTTGCTTGGTTTTTAACATGTGAAGAGCCGATGCTATTCTCATACGAGTCTCTTCGGGCTTTATCACTTCGTCAACATAACCTCGTTCAGCGGCAATATATGGATTACAGAAGTATTCCTCATATTCTTTTGCCAATTTTGTTTGAAGCTCCTTTGGGTTTTCGGCTGTTTTCAATTGGTCTGAATACAGCACTCTGACAGCTCCATCTGAACCCATGACGGCAATGTTTGCCTGCGGCCAAGCATAAACAAGGTCTGCGCCCATGTCTCTTGAACACATGGCCAAGTAGGAACCTCCATAAGCTCTGCGGGTGATGACTGTTATTTTCGGTACTGTGGCTTCTGAGTATGAGAAAAGCATCTTTGCGCCGTGCCTGATAATACCACCGTGCTCTTGCGAAACACCTGGAAGGAATCCAGGAACGTCAACAAGATTTATAAGCGGAACATTGAAGCTGTCGCATGTTCTGACGAATTTTGCGGCTTTGTCAGAGGAGTCAATATCCAAGCAACCAGCAAGGTAAAGCGGCTGGTTTGCTACGATACCCACAGGAAAACCATCCACCCTTGCAAAACCAATGACAAGGTTCTTTGCAAAGTCTGGTTGGACTTCGAGAAATTCTCCATGATCAACAATTTCTGTGATAACTTTGTGTACATCGTATGGTTTTGTGATGTCCGTTGGCACAATATCTCTTAGAGACATTGGCATGCGGTTTGGGTCGTCACCAATTACTATTCTTGGTGGTTTTTCCGAGGCGTTTTGCGGGAGATAGCTGATAAGTTTCCTGACAGCTTTGAAGCTCTCTTCTTCCGTTGAATGCACAAAATGTGTAACACCGGATTTTGATGCATGCACTCTTGCTCCGCCTAGTTCCTGTTTGTCAGGGCGTTCACCGGTGACTGATTCGATTACTTGCGGGCCAGTAATAAACATCTCTGAGATGCCTTCCACCATGAAGATGAAATCCGTTAATGCTGGGGAATAGGTTGCGCCACCTGCACAAGGGCCAAGCACCATAGAAATCTGTGGCACAGAGCCAGAAAGAATGGCGTTTTTGTAGAATATCTTGCCATAGCCAGAAAGTGCATCAACGCCCTCTTGAACTCTTGCTCCGCCCGAATCGTTAATGCCGATGACAGGTGCCTGTGTTTTCATGGCCATATCCATCACCTTCACGATTTTTTCGCCTTGCATAAGTGAGAGTGACCCACCCACAACCGAGAAATCCTGGGAGAACACAAACACGGGTCTGCCGTTTATTGTGCCATAACCAGTGACTACTCCTTCAGCCGGAATGTATTTTTCCGAGCCAGGATAGTCTTTCCTGTGAGAAGTCAGGGAGTCAATCTCAACAAAAGATTCGTTATCAAGCAGGAGCGTAATCCTCTCCCTTGCTGTCTTTTTACCTCTTTTGGCCTGAGACTCCTTTGCTTTCTCAGTCTCATTTCTAGCCAATGTCAGCTTATCATCAAGCTCATTTATCATTTCTTCGAAGTTTTTCACATCCGTAAACATAAACCTGGATAAGAAACAGTCAAGCGTTTTTGACCTAAAATAATTACTACATAAAACCAATACCAAAATTTTATTATTACAATATAAAATTGCATGCTGTATTTATTTGTCTGAACTTGACATAAATTTCCTTTTGTTAAATTACAAGTGAGAAAAAAGTTTACGTAACCAAACTGTGCAACATATTCCCGAATATGTTAAGAAGTTGTTTGTGAACTTGTGAAGTTGCAAATAACTGGCTTTTACGGTCAACTCGGTTGATTAGCAGATAAATTGTTGATACAATTGGGATATGAAAGTGTTGCCAGAATCCGCAGAATATTTCATGCTTGCCATACAATGCGACAAGTTGTTGCAGTCAAATGACTATAAAACAATTGAGTCGTGGAGCAAAGAAGTCGTAAAAACTATTTCAGACAGATACCAAGAGCTAGAGAAAGAACTGCAATCCCAGGTCACCCCTGGAAAAAGCAAGAAGCCAAGACCTCCAAAAGACGAATTTCTGCGTGAACTTGTGCTTTCTATGGGTGGAGTTTACAAAGGCAACTACCATTATGAGATTCCAGATGGATTGCCAACCCCACTCCATCTTAGGGAAACCGGAAAACTATTGATGAGACATGCTTATGAAATTCAAACCTTTCCAAGATTTTTATGGGGAACAGGACTTGTATTATCAATGATTTTTACAGCGTTTGCTGTTTTCGTGGCATTAATAACACCCAGCGATATCTACAGCTGGATAATGGTGGCATTGCTTTTCTTACCATTAGGATACTGCTACCTCAAGCTCAGAGATATTGCTCCATTCAATGAAGCGTTGCGCATCATGCGCGAGAGAATTGCAAAAACAAGGCGTTAATTCACAAACATTTTTATCGGATCGATTTTTTGGCGAAAATATCAAACAATAGGTTAAGCTTTTTTATACTTTGAATATTACCAATAGATCATAAACCTTTTTTTACAGGTATTTCTTAATAATTGTTGCCAATAAAAGGGGATTGACCTTATGCCCCAAAAATATAGAATGATTTAAATGACTCCATCGTATAATACAATGTATTGGGGCACTGCCCCATCAACTACCTGCCTTAAACTTTGGGAATTCGCGGACCCAGGCGCATTCAAAGACATCCTAGTACTTGGTGTTGGCGATGGTCGAAACCCATTATTTCTTTCTCAACAAGGCTTCAATGTCGCTGTGGTCGATTCAAACCCTGAATCCATTGAAATGCTGAATGGATTTGCCAAAGAACAACGGCTTTCAATGAATATATTTCTTCTTGACATTACAACCTCAGACCTGGGAGGACCATATGACATTATCATCTCGGTGGGTCTGGTTCACGCAATTCCAAAAGAGCTAAGAAAAAACAGGTTTGATTATCTGGAAAGTATCACAAAACCTGGGGGGTTTCACGCTTTCAGCTCCTTTGTTGGCAAACCATTCATTGAATCAATGGATTTTGAGCCAATGAAAAGCGGAGAGCTTTTGTCATACTATCATGCATGGAGAGTTCATTGGTCAACACAGGAACTTTTCAGGTCTGACACAAAAAAGATTTTCTGCGTTGACAGAGTTATTGCTCAAAAACAGGTTGAAATGCTGGGTCCAGATGACATTACTCAGCCTCTTGGGGTAATCTAAAGCAAAAGCCCACAGTTTTTGCAGACAGTCTCTCCATCAATAGGAGTACCGCAGTTTGGGCAGAGTTTTTCTTTTGGGGTTGATACTTTCTTTAGCTCCTTAATTCCTGCAAAAACTCCGACAAATGCGATTAATAGCTCTATTGCTCCTAAGACTACAAGTGCAATTATACCTGTTTGTATGCCAGAAATCACAAACACAATGCCCAATATAAAGACCACAAATATCACAAACCAATTCGATTTACGCTTTTCCAAGTTTACCTCTTAGAAAACATGTTGGTTCTGCCTGACGGAAGACCCTGTGTGAATTCAAATTTATCCATAACATCTGAAATTTCTGACTCGCTTGAGTCGGCATAAACTCCACCGGTTATGATTGCAAAGTTTTGCCCATTTTTGACCACTTTGACAATCTGCTTGGTTATCTTGCCTTCTGCAATATCTTCAGTTTTGTACTTTGACTCCAATTCCAGAAGGTACTTTGTGATGAATGAGTCCAGCTCTTCAGGGTTTGGGACGTTTCTGGCGGCTTCAAAAAGCACCTTTTCGTTTATCAGCTTGTATCTTATTATTTCCGCAAACTCTGCTTCAGAAACACCCCAGTTTGCAAGAAATGCATTTTTAGGGAGTCCTTTTTTCTCAGCTTCACTGTATGCTCTTTGTATCTCAGTTTGTAAAACATCATCTGGGATTGTGATGTTTTGTTCTTTTGCTTCACGGGTCACAAAGGCCATTTCTCTGACGTGTCCTAATGCCAATTCCTCAATGACCTGATCATGTGCTTTCATTCCGGTTTTTTGAAGCCTCATTTTTTCGATTTGTACATCACGCCAGCAAAATACGATGCCGTCAACAGACACCACAATATCTGCCAAACCTTTTTCCACTCTACCGACAAATCTCAGCGTGTTTTCGTTTATGACAGTCATTTCCGGAGACTGCATTGAATTTTCAACATCAGTCCTGATTGTGTCCAGTGAAATGCCATCCTGGGCAGGATAGGTGATAATGGTCAAATACGAACTGCCAGGACGCACCAATCCCTCTTCCCAATCCGAAGGTAGGCTTATAATAAAGGAGTCTCCTGCAAATTGGATGGACGACATACAGGATACAAAGAATAAAAGTGCAACAAGGACAAGTTTTCTCATCAAGCAAAATGATACCCCTTCCTTTGAGCCAGTCAACTTGCTACAATAAACTCGTTATGAGAAAAATACTGACAGTGTGCCTTGCACTTGGAATTTTATGCTCTTGCACAACAACAAAAACAACATGGGATGACATCTATAAGATGGTAGATGGCGGAGCATATCAAGCAGATGTAGATGAGGCGATAACAGAAATTGGTTCTGAAACCCACCCTGCATCACAAGTTGTGATAAAATTTTTTGATGCATTAATCGCGGGCAAGCCTGAGGATGCATGGAAACTCGTGGAGACAAACTCGCCTTTTATGCAGACCCGCAAAGACTACGAAGGTTTTTTGGATTTGCACAAGAAGTCTGCTGAACTTTTCCAATACAAATCGGCACGCATTACAAGCGCTCAAGTGGGCAAAGTTGCAGGCGGAGTTAGGATGATAAAGATTTATTTTGCCCTGGCCTACTACCACAAGACAAGGAACGAGGACGACGAGTTTACAGGAGCATACAACATGAGCAACCTCACAGGGGAATGGATGATTTTCTCGGAGGATAAGTAACACAAAGCGATTGATTTATTTTTTAATGCCTCAGAAATTAAACCCAAGCAGATTGAAGTTCAGTAGGAACGCCACAAACACAACCTGGGCAAGAATCACTAGCCAAGTGTGGAACTTGATGAATCCTGTGTGACAGCCATGCTTTAAGGTCATAAACCCAAAATATGCCGAGAAAGGAAGAATGGCAGTTGTGATGATTGGAAGCGTAAAAACCACATAGAACCAAATATTCACACCTTCAAGAAACTGCAAGCTGGAATCGAAAAACAGCAAAACCGCAAAAACACAAAAAAATACATTTAAAACTGCGGATAACCCAGCAAGCCAGAATGTGATTTCATTTAATGATGCAAATCTCTTTCTTTTCAGAATCAAATTCAGAAGTGACCGCAACGGCCACAAAAGTACGGACAGGAAAATAACCAAGCAAAATATAAGCACCCCTCGCCAAAAATAAGCTGTTTCAAACCACCCAAGTTTTTTAAATGTTGCCCATCCCATGAAAAGGTCTGTTACTTCTCCATTTTCATTCTCGGCAAAGGCAATTTCAGACTCCTTGTCCAGACACTGGAAGTATAACGGAGAAGTTTCTATCCATCGTGTTCCGTTAGGCAGGAGCAATGAGCCGTCATCTGCAACCTTTACAGTATAATAGTCGGTTAGTTGAATTGCTTTCTCAACAGACGATCTGGTGAATGAGTAAGCAAAGTAAGTACCAGTGAAATGTTGCGCCCTTTTTGCAAAATTCTTGATGCGGTAGTATGAAAATTCTTTTTTTGGAGCAGGGAAAAACCTGTCGAAGAATTTGTATGCAATCTCGGCAAGCACATCTTGCTTCAAGTTGTTGGTAAATATTGCAAAAAATCCGATGTTTTTTTCTGGAACAAGGTACATTGTGGAGCCATATCCTGGAATGTTACCATTGTGGGACAGGACTCTCATTCCATTGAGTGTGCCCTCATCAAAAGCAATGCATGCACCGTTTAAGTCCTTGTGGCTTTGGAAATGTCTTTTCTGCATGAGTTTGGCGGTCTTTATATTTAAAATCTCTTTGCCATCAAATTGTCCATTTTGCAGATGCATTATCATAAATTTTGCAAAGTCAGTTGTAGTGCCAATCATCGCCCCTGCTGGAGGAATGTTAAGCAGGCGATAATCCACAGGTTGCTGACCACCAATAAAATTAAAATATCCTAATGCCAATCTGGACTTGTCAATATGAGCCTGATCAAAAGTTGTGTCATTCATGCCAAGCGGAGAAAGAATGTTCTTCTGGATGTAACTTTCAAAACTCATCCCGGAAAGATTCTCAACTGCCAATCCAAGCAATCCAAAACCATAGTTAGAATAGGAAAACCTTGTGCCAGGCTCAACAATCACAGGGGGACAAAAGTTTTTAAGATGCTCATAAAGGCTTGGCATCTTACACCCTTCAGGTGTAAATGTGCCGATTGCCCTATTGTCCAAACCTGAAGTATGAGTAAGGAGGTGACGTGCTGTTACTTTAGTTTCAAACGGGTTGCGTAGCTTGAAGCCGATGTACTTTTCGATTTCATCATCAAGCCCCAATTTACCACGTTCAACAAGTTGCATAACAGCCGTGGCTGTCACAAGTTTTGACATAGAAGCAAGTCTAAATAATGTTTTGTCAGGAATAATCGGATTTTTTGAAGCGATGTCAGCAACACCAAACGATGATTGATGAATCACCTTGCCATCTTTTACGACCACAAACACGGCTCCAGGGATGCCTTTTTCCTCCATTGCTTTTGGAAAGAATTCTTTGGCAAATTTTGATACTGATTCATCAGTCAATTCATCCTTTGCCAGAGTCACAAATGGCAATAAAAGCACACAGATAGACAAAAGTCCAACAATTGCTCCAAATATTTGTCTTTTTTTCATCTTCCTGGATTATAGCAAACAAAGGTTTTGTTTCATTAAATACAAATCGGAAACACATGATAACCTAATCCCAAACTTTTTTTATCCTAATACAACTGCATTATTATCATCTTACTAAAAAAGGAGGAACTACATGAAAGAAATGACAATTAGAAGAAACATCACAGCTTTAATCGTAGCTGGAATCGTGCTCCCAATTATCCTTATGTTATCGGGTGTTGTTGGCTATAACAAAAGCGTAACAGCAGGCAGTAAAATCGTGAAAAACATTATCGTGCTTATCCCTGATGGATGCAGTTCAGACGATTACACAGCAGCGAGATGGTACAAAGGTTCTCCTCTTACATTAGAGGAAATGGCTTGCGGCCTTGTGAGAACCTTCAACTCTGATTCTCTTATAACAGACTCCGCACCAGCCGCCACTGCTTATGCAACAGGCCACAAGACAGGTGACAAGATGGTTGGCATTCTTTCTGACATCAACACCGCCGTTATTCCAGGTACCCACAATCCAAGCGAACAGACTAAGTTTATGCCGGTTGCCAGTGTGCTTGAAGGCGCTAAAATGATCGGCAAAGCAACAGGACTTATTGCCACATCAAACATCCAACATGCAACACCTGCAGGATTTAGCTCCCATTGGTATGCAAGAAGCAATTACACCGAGATAGCAGAACAACAAGTCTATCAAAACATTGATGTGGTTTTTGGCGGTGGCTTGGTTTATCTTAAACCTAAAAGCAAAGGCGGTAAAAGGGCAGACGAGGAAGACCTTGTTGATGTGCTAAAAAGCAACGGCTATGACTTCATCACAACAAGAGATGAGCTAAAAGAGTATAACGGAAACAAGGTTTGGGGAATGTTTGCAGATGATGCTATGGCATATGAACTTGACAGACCGACAACAAATAAGAATGAACCGTCACTTGCCGAAATGACTAGCAAGGCAATTGAAGTGCTTTCAAAAGACAATGACGGCTTTTTCCTCATGGTTGAGGGCTCTAAGGTTGACTGGGCGGCTCATGCAAATGATCCCGTTGCAACAATAACCGATGTTATTGCTTTTGACAATGCTGTAAAAGTGGCTCTTGATTATGCAAAAAAAGATGGCAATACAATTGTTATCGCTTTCACTGACCACGGCAACGGTGGATTTACAATAGGCGACAGGGCAACCAATGACTCATATTCAAAACTTCCTTTTGATAAAGTATTTGCTCCGCTCAAAAAAGCGACACTTACAGGCGAAGGAATTGAAAAAATGTTGAAAGGTTCGCAGGACAACACAGCCATTAAAGCCATGATAAAGAAATATTTTGCAGTAGAAGCAACTGATGAAGAAGTAAACAAAGTAAAGACCTTTAAACCAGGCGAATGGAACTACGGTTTCGG
>Ga0351953_1022_pt1 | contig 16020 bp, 12 predicted proteins | sample BONcelT113001C15_FD_205810 | JGI IMG/M metagenome (GOLD analysis project Ga0351953, IMG submission 205810) | Enriched cells from coal bed in the Powder River Basin, Montana, United States - BONCAT cells T11 rep3 HSBNCT.T11.300.1.C15 ... | reverse complement strand
TCGCAGATCTCCTGCAGGAATCCCTGTTCGTCGTCGGAGAATTTTCCGGTGCCGGTTTTCTTGTTGAGGATCTGGACGACACCCATGAGGGTCTTGTTGTGAAAGACCGGGGATGCCAGGATCTGTTTCGTCCTGAAACCGGTCTTCCTGTCCCAGCTCAGATCGAAGGTCAGCTCCTTGTCGATTTTCTTGAGATCGGCCACGTCATAGGCGTCGGCGATGTTGATCACCTTGCCGTTGTTGGCCACATAGCCGGCGATGCTCTTGTTGGTAATGGGGACCCGGATCTCCTTGACCTGGGCGCCGGAGGAGAGGAACATGGAATAGATTTCATTGTGAGCACGGTCAACCACATAGATGGTGATTGAATGGGCGTTGAAGAGGTTCAGTATCCCGTCCTTGAGATCGACGAGAATCTGCTTGATGTTCTGCGCGGCGTGAATCCGGTTGGTAATGTCGAGAAGGGCCTGGCGAATCTGTAGTTTTTCTTCGAGATCGGTAACCTCTTTGTTCTTGAGAGGATCTATCATGTCTGTCTCCGTTTTCAGCGGCGCACAGGAATTTCCGGATGACGGATACCCGGGGTGCATATGCCTGAAAGGCTAAATCAGAACCGATAATAATTCAATATGATTTTTTGGACATATGGCTCAGTTCTCGGTCACGATCCGGGAAAAATCGGCAACGTCGTGGAAGAGGGTGGAAATCTCCTCCAGCAGGGAGAGCCGATTCATACGGATTTGATCATCTTCGGCCATGACCAGAACGGTCTCGAAAAAGGCGTCCACCGGTTTTCTCATCAGGGCCAATTCCGTCAGGCCGCCGGCATAATCTCCCCGGGAGATGCGGTCAAAGACTGTTTCCCGGATTTTGAGGAAGGCGTCGTGCAGATTCCTTTCCTCATCGCCCGTAAAGAGCCCGGGATCAACGGCGCCCTTGTCGAATCCGCGGATGATGTTGACCACACGCTTGAAGGCGATGGCCAGGGGCTGAAAATCGGGATGGGATTTGAAAGCTTCCATGGCGCGGATCTTGTCCTCTGCCGTCACCAGGTTCTGCACGCCCGTGGCCAGAACGGCATCGACGACGTCATAGGGATGGCCCTGGCTGATGAGCTGGTTTTCGAAACGTCCCCGGAAGAACTCCAGAACAGCGGTTTTCGTTTCAACGGCCGGGCGCTTGAGGAGCGGGCCGAGGATGGAGAGGCTCTCGTCGATCAGTTCATTGAGGTCCAGTCCGTAGCGCCTGGACAGAATGATGTTGATGATGCCCAGGGCCTGGCGGCGCAGGGCATAGGGATCGGCGGTCCCGGTAGGGATCAGGCCCACGCCGAAGAAGCCGCAGATCGTGTCTGTTTTGTCGGCGAGGCTCACGACGGCCCCCTCGTCGGATTCGGGAAGCCCGCCGCCGGCCCCGGTGGGAAGGTAGTGCTCGTAGATCGCCCGGGCCACAACCGGGTCCCGGCCCTCCAGAAGGGCGTACTCGCGGCCCATGATCCCCTGGAGTTCGGCGAACTCGCCCACCATCTGGGTGTCCAGATCAGCCTTGGCCAGGAGCGCCGCTTCGTCCACATGGGCCGAAAATTCGGTCCTGTCTGCCGAGGTTTCGATTCTCCCTGCGATCCAGCCGGCCAGTTTCCGGAAGCGCATGACCTTTTCATGGGAGGTGCCGAGCAGGGTGTGGAAGACCACCTTCCTGAGCCCCTCTACGCGCTGCTCGAGGGGGATCTTGCGGTCCTCCTCGAAGAAGAAACGGGCATCGGAGAGACGGGCGCGGATCACCCGCTCGTTTCCCCGCTGCACCACTGAGGGGTCGCGGGCCAGGGTGTTGTTGATCGTCAGGAAGTGGGGCAGAAGCGCGCCGTTTTCATCCACGACGGGAAAGTACTTCTGGTGGGAGATCATGGTGGTGATCAGAACCTCCTGGGGAAGCTTCAGGTATTCCCGGTCGAAGGTCCCGCAGACCACGGTGGGGTACTCGGTCAGGAAGGTCACCGTTTCCAGGAGTTCTTCCGAGGGCAGGGCCCGGCCGCCCACGGCCGCTGCCGCTTTTTGAGTTTCCTCGCGAATGATCGTCCGGCGTTCGGCGGGATCGACGATCACAAAGTGGCTGCGGATTTTCGACAGGTAGTCAGACAGATCGGAGACCGGAAAGGATTCCGGGCTCATGAAACGATGGCCGCGGCTTTCGTTGCCACTGGCGATGTTCCCGATCGTCAGGGGGAGGACCCGGCCGCCGTAAAGGGCGAGGATCCAATGGATCGGCCGGGCAAAGCGGATTTCCAGGTCCGACCAGCGCATGGACTTGCGGAAGGGAATCTCAACGATGACCTTCGTCAGAATCGCCGGGAGCAGCCCTTCCGTTGTTTCGCCCAGGATCTTCTTCCGGGCGCAGACGTACTCGCCCTTCTCCGTCGTTGCCCGTTCCAACTGGGTCACATCGACCCCCTGGCCGGCGGCGAAGCCGAGGGCTGCCCGGGAGGGGTTTCCCTGGGCGTCGAAGGCGACCCTTACGGCCGGTCCCAGTTTCTCGATCAACTGGTCTTCCTGTTGTTCAGCCACATCGTCCACAGCCAGGAAGAGCCGCCGGGGCGTTCCCATGGTGCGGACATGGCCGTGGGGTATCCTGTTTTCCGCCAGTTCTCGGCGGGCGATCTCCTCCAGATCCTTGAGCGCCTTTGGCAGAAAGGCGGCCGGAATCTCTTCGGTCCCGATTTCCAGGAGCAGTTCCTTGCCCATGAATGTTCTCCTTAATCCAGACAAACCCGTGAAAGACGGAATTTGCCTTATGGGTCATTCCGGACCAGGCCCGGAAGAAAGGGTGTTCGATGCTTTTTCCTTCAGCAGGGGATAGCCCATGGCCTCACGCTGGCGGAGGAAACCCTCGGCGCTCAGGCGGGCCAGGTTCCTCACCCGGCCGATGTAGCTCGTGCGTTCGGCCACGCTGATCGCCCCCCGGGCATTCAGCAGATTGAAGGTGTGGGAACACTTGAGACAATGGTCGTAAGTCGGCAGGACAAGGCCTTTTTCCGCAACCCGTATCCCCTCGGCCTCGTACATGTCGAAGCGCTGCCGCAGCTGCGGGATGTCGGCGGCCTCGAAATTGTAAACAGACCATTCCACCTCGCTCTGATGGTGGACATCGCCGTATTTGATCCCTTTTGTCCAATCGAGGTCGTAGACATTGTCGATTCCCTGAATGTACATGGCGATTCTTTCGGTTCCGTAGGTCAATTCAGCAGAGACGGGACGGCAATCGAATCCCCCGACCTGCTGGAAGTAGGTGAACTGGGAGATTTCCATCCCGTCGAGCCAAACCTCCCATCCCAGTCCCCATGCGCCGACGGTGGGCGATTCCCAGTTGTCTTCGACGAAACGGATATCGTGCTCCATCGGGTCGATGCCGAAGCTCTTGAGGGAATCGAGGTAGAGCTCCTGGATGTTTTCGGGAGAAGGCTTCATGATCACCTGGTACTGATAGTAGTGCTGAAGACGGTTCGGGTTTTCGCCGTAACGTCCGTCTGTGGGCCTGCGGGAGGGCTCCACATAGGCCACTCTCCAGGGTTCCGGTCCCAGCGAACGCAGAAAAGTGGCGGGGTTGAAGGTGCCGGCGCCGACTTCGATGTCGTAAGGCTGCTGGATGACGCATCCCTGGGCCGCCCAGTACCGCTCCAGGGCAAAAATCAATTCCTGAAATGTCACATCTCCTCCTTGGGTAAGAACACGTTATTTCTTGATATCATGGAGATATTTCGGGCAGGTTCTTAACACGGCAACCGGCCCATGTCAATACGAAATCGTGGCGGCTTCATATTCCCAGAAGGCGGATTTCATTCAGGACGTGAAGTGATTTGAGATCGCGCCCGAGGATGTGGCGGATGAAATGGGCCAGCAGGCGGCGGCTTTCATCTGCGCTCTGCGCGCTCAGGTGGAGACGTCCCAGAAGGGCGATCTCCATCTGCCGGCCCATCAGCAGCGTGCGGATCGTCCCCAGGGAAACGGGGATGGCGTCGGGACTGCCGTCTCCGCAATGGTTGCAGGTCAGGCCGCCCCTGGCGGCGTCGAAACAATAGGAAGCTTCTTTTCCGATCGGTTTTTTGCAGGCGAGACAGAGATCCAGAACAGGATCGTATCCCGAGATCCCCAGGAGCCTGATTTCGAAGAAACGGGTGAGGGCTTCGATGGCGGACGATCCCTCCAGGAGCGTCAGAAAAGCGTGCAGCAGGCAGAAGGCCGCCTCGTTTCTCTTCTCATCGGGCGTGAACTGATCGGAAAGATCGACCAGGTAGGAGGCGGCCAGCGTTTTTTCAAGATGGCCGCGGATGGCCGGAAAATGGGTCAGCACGTCGCACCCTGAGATCAGGGCCAGGCTCTCGGGATTGCGGCGCGAAAAATGGATCCGCAGGAAGCAGAAGGGCTCCAGGGCATTGGCGAACCTTTTGCGGCTTCTTCTGGCCCCTTTGGCGATTCCCCGGATTTTTCCGAAGTCCGCCGTGAAGAAGGTGACGATCCGGTCCGATTCACCGTAATCGATCACTTTCAGGACAATGGCCTCGGTCTGCTGATGGGTTATCGCCGGGGTCATTGTTCAAAATCGCGAAAACGGATCTCGCCGCCGACGATGGTCAGAATCGCCTTCCCCGTAAGGGGTGTGCCGTGAAAGGGGGTGTTCTTGCCCCGGGAACGCAGAAGATGGCGATCGACGGTCCATCGCCTGGCCGGATCGATGACCGTGACGTCGGCATCGGCGCCCACGGCGAGGGTACCTTTGGGGATGCGGAGGATCTGAGCCGGACGGACGGTCATTTTTTCAATCAGTTGAAGGAGCGTCAGGACTCCCTCTTCCACGAGGCGAAGCGAGAGGCCCAGGGAGATTTCCAGACCCGTCAGACCGCTGGCGGCGCTGTCGAATTCAACCTCCTTGTCCGTCCGGCCATGGGGGGCGTGATCGCTGGCGATCGCATCGATGGTTCCGTCGCGGAGCCCGTCCCGGATAGCCGCGACATCGTCCGCAGAGCGAAGCGGCGGGTTGACCTTGGCCAGGGTGTCGAAAGTGCGGACAGCCTCATCGGTGAGGGTGAAGTAGTGGGCGGCCGTTTCTGCCGTGACCCGGACACCGCGGGCCTTGGCCTCGCGGATCAGACGGACCGAGGCGGCGGTGCTCACATGGGCGATGTGCAGGGGCGCGGCCGTGAATTCGGCGAGGAGCAGATCCCTGGCCACCATGACCTCCTCGGCAATTCCGGGAATGCCGGACAGGCCCAGTTCAGCGGAGAGGTCGCCCTCGTGCATCACGCCGCCGGCGGAGAGGTTGCTGTCCTCGCAGTGGGAGATGATGGGCATGTTCAGGGATGAGGCATATTCGAGTGCCCGGCGCATCAGGGCGGCGTTCATGACGGGCCTGCCGTCGTCGGAAAACCCCACGGCGCCCGCCTCCTTGAGATCGAAGAACTCGGCAAGAAACTCTCCTTCGGACTGAAGAGAGATGGCGGCAATGGGATAGACGTTGGCCAATCGGCATTGAGCCGCCTGTCTCAGAATGAATTCGGTGACGGAGCGGGTGTCGTTCACGGGTTTCGTGTTGGGCATGCAGGCGATGGAGGTGAAGCCGCCGGCAACGGCCGCCTCGCAGCCGGAGGCGATCGTCTCCTTGTACTCGAAGCCCGGTTCCCGCAGATGGGTGTGCATGTCGATCAGACCGGGGACGATGATCTTGCCTGCCAGATCCAGGACCGTCGCAGAAGCAGCGTTGTCATCGGGAAGGTCCTTGCGGCCCCGGGACAATCCTTTGGCGATCCGGGCAATCTTCCCGTTTTCGATCAGCAGATCCCCCTTTTCGTCCGTCATGCGGGATGGATCCAGGATCCGACCGTTCTTGAGCAACAAATTCATGGAGTGCCTCCTGTGAGCAGATAGAGAAGGGCCATCCGGACGGCGACGCCGTTGGTGACCTGATCGAGGATGATGGAATGGGACCCGTCGGCAAGGTCGGGAGAGATCTCCACGCCGCGGTTCATCGGTCCCGGATGCATGATGAGAACATCTTTCCGGGCCAGGCCGATGTTCCCGTTGTTGAGGGAGAAGTGCCGTGAATATTCCCTCAGCGAGGGGAAGATATTCTGCTTTTCGCGCTCTGTCTGGATCCGGAGCATCATGATGATGTCGGCGTCGCCGATGGCCTCTTCGATTCGGGTATGGGCCGCGACGCCCATCTTTTCAATGCCGCGGGGAAGCATCGTTGCGGGTCCGGCCACCGAGACTCTCGCCCCCATTTTTTTCAGGCCGTGGATGTTGGAGCGGGCGACGCGGCTGTGGGCGATATCGCCCACAATGGCCACCTTCAGGCCGGCGATCCGTCCCCGCTTCGACCGGATCGTCATCAGGTCCAGAAGGGCCTGGGTGGGGTGTTCATGGGCGCCATCCCCGGCATTGATCACCGACGGTTTGAGAATGCCGGCCAGCAGGTGCGGCGTCCCGGCGCAGCCGTGGCGGATCACGATGACGTCCGGGTTCATCGCTTCTAGATTTTTCGCAGTGTCGATCAGGGTTTCCCCCTTTGCGACGCTGCTGGTCAGGGACGAGATGCTGATCATATCGGCGCTGAGCCTCTTGCCTGCAATCTCGAAGGATGTTCTGGTCCGGGTGCTGGGCTCATAGAAGAGGCTGATGACGGTCTTCCCGCGGAGCGTCGGAACCTTCTTGATCTCCCGCGTGGAAATTTCGCTGAAGGAGTCCGCCGTATCCAGGATCAGATTGATCTCCTCCACGGGAAGTTCCTGGATGCCGAGAATGTCTTTCCGGTTGAGTTTCATGATCAAATCCTCCAAGCGCGGGCGCGGGCCCGCCGGAGAGCGCCTGTCGGCTATGCATTCGCTTCGATGACCACTTCGTCCCTGTTGTCCTTTTCCAGCAGATGGACACTCACCGCAACCCAGAGGGAAGAGGGGATATACTTGCCGACGAAGTCCGCCCGGATGGGGAGTTCCCGGTGACCCCGGTCGATCAGGACGGCGAGCTGGATCAGGCGAGGCCGGCCGAAGTCGATCAGGGCATCCATGGCAGCCCGGATCGTCCGGCCCCGGAAGAGAACATCATCCACGAGGACGACCTTTTTTCCGTCCAGGGAAAAGGGAATGTCCGTTTTCCCCAGCCGCTGTTTCCGGGGGGCCCTCTGAAAATCGTCCCGGTAGAGGGTGGTGTCGAGGATTCCCAGGGGAACCTCCTGAACTTCGATTTCCAGGATTTTCCGGCGCAGGCGTTCGGCCAGAAAAACCCCGCCGGTCTGAATCCCGACAAGGACCATTTCCCCGACACCTCTGTTCCGCTCGAGGATTTCATAGGCCATGCGCGTCAGGGAACGATCGATTCCCTCGGCATCCATGACGACCTTTTCCTGATCCATGATTCCCTCTTCCCTGAATGATCAGCGACAAATCAAAAAAAAACCCCCACCTGGGCAGGTGAAGGCTTGCCGACCCTGTTGCGGAATGGCTGGAGAATTTTCATTTCTTATCCCTTGCCCAGTTCCGGGATCCCCATAAAAGGGTTGTTCATCAACTGTTTGTACCTGTTTTTACACCCGTTGCGCTGAAGCTGTCAAGCCGGAATGTGGCCCTGGCCAGCAAGAGCAAAAAAGCTTTTGAAATATTTTAAATGGTGTTATAGGCACCAAACCCGGTGGCAATGATCATGGCGGTGAATATGGCAGCAAATCATGAACCTCAGGTGTTTTTATTCTTGAGCGAACTCCTGGGAAGAACCGTCGTGGATTCCGCCGGCCTTCCCATCGGCAGGATCCAGGACCTCACCGGGAACATTGGAGAGATGTACCCTCCGGTAACGGACATTCTCCTGCGTCTGGAAAAAAATAAAAAAACGGTCCTTTTCCCGTGGATAAGGGTTGCGAAGGTCGGCGTGAGGCTCACGGCCAATCCCCTGCAGCCCGATGATTTCCGGGAACCGATGCTCAGGCCCGGTGAAATCTTCCTCAGGGAGACCCTCCTGGACAAGCAGGTCGTCGATACGGACGGGGCGAAGATCAGGCGGGTCAACGATCTGCAATTTCTTCAGGCCCACAGGATCCTCCATCTGGTCCATGTGGATGTGGGATTTCACGGTCTTCTGCGCCGCGTCGGTCTGGAGCGTCCTGTCGGTTTTCTGCTGAGAAGCCTCTTCGACTACGCCATGGCCGATCAACTGATTGCCTGGAAATTCGTCCAGCCCCTGGCCTCGCCGGACCTGCTCCGTCTGACCGTTGCCCAGAACCGCCTGGCACAGCTCCATCCGGCGGATCTGGCGGACATTATCGAAGAGCTGGATATCCACCAGCGGACCGCTGTGTTCGGTTCGCTCGACGTGGAAACGGCGGCCGAAACACTGGAGGAGACGGATCCGAAGATCCAGGTCAGTCTGATCGAGGGGCTCTCCCCGGCGAATGCCTCCGACATCATCGAAGAGATGTCCCTCTCCGAAGCGGCTGATCTCCTGGGCGATCTCCCAAAGGAGCAGGCCGAGGGGATTCTCAAGGAGATGGAGAAGGACGTGGCCGATGACATGAAGGAACTTCTCGCCCATCCGGAGGAAAAGGCGGGTGGGCTCATGACCACGTCATTCCTCGCTTTCGGACCAGAAGTCAAGGCAGGCGACGCGATGGAGAAGATCCGGCTGGAAGCCGAGGATATGGATCTGATCTATTACGTCTATGTGCTGGACGGGGCGGAAAACATCCTGGGCGTTCTCACCCTGAGGGATCTTCTGGTTGCGCCGCCGGCGACCCCGCTTGCGGAGCTCATGGATATGAGGGTGGTTTCGGTGGACATCGAGGAGAAGAAGGAGCGGATCGCCGACGATTTTGCCAAGTACGGCATCATGGCCATGCCGGTCGTCGATGAGGACAACCGGATGAAAGGGGTCATCCTGTTCAAGAATCTTCTTGAAGTGGTGGCGCCAAAACTGGGGCGGTAGAACGAGGATGGATGAGGAAGGCGGCACAGGACCATGGTTGATTCCCTCTCCGGAAGCATCGGCAGATTCTGGCAGGCGCTCGCTGCCCGGAAATTCTGGCGGTCCCTCGGGCTCTTCCTGGCCCTGATCGGGCCGGGGATCATCACCTCCAACGTGGACAACGACGCCGGCGGCATCACAACCTATTCGCTCGCCGGCGCCGAGTACGGCCTCACCCTCCTGTGGATACTCATCCCGATTACGGCGGCCCTGATCATCATTCAGGAGATGTGCGCCCGGATGGGCGTGGTGTCCGGCAAAGGGCTCTCCGACCTGATCCGCGAACGGTTCGGCGCCAAGATCACCTTCTATCTGATGATCCTCCTGTTTCTGGCCAATCTGGGGAACACGGTTTCCGAATTTGCGGGCGTTGCGGCCAGTCTCGAAATCTTCGGCATCAGCCGTTACATCTCCGTTCCCCTGAGCGCCGCCTTTGTCTGGTGGCTGGTGGTCAAGGGCAGTTACAAGTCCGTGGAAAAAGTGTTTCTCTTTGCCTGCGTCTTTTATATCTCCTACATCATCTCCGGCTTCATGGGCAAGCCCGACTGGAGCGCCGTCGGGGCGTCCCTCCTGAAGCCCACGTTCCGGATGGAAGCGGGATTCCTGACCATGGCCGTCGGCATCATCGGGACGACGATCGCCCCCTGGATGCAGTTCTACCTCCAGTCCTCCGTGGTCGACAAGGGGCTCAAGGCCGAGGATTACCCCTATACGCGGATGGATGTCATCCTGGGATCGCTCATGGTCAACGTGATCGCCTTTTTCATCATCATGCTCTGCGCCGTCACCCTCTTCACCAACGGCGTTAGAATCGAAAGCGCACAGGATGCCGCCCAGGCCCTGGCACCGCTGGCCGGGGAGTACTGCTCCTGGCTTTTTGCTTTCGGACTTCTGAACGCCTCGCTCTTTGCCGCCTCCATCCTGCCGATCTCGACGGCCTACACGATCTGCGAGGCCTTCGGATGGGAGTCCAGCCTGAACCGCAAGTTCATGGAGGCGCCCCAGTTCTACGGGCTCTATTCCATGATGGTTCTTCTGGGCGCAGGGATCATCCTCCTGCCCGACATGCCGCTGATCCGGATCATGTTCTACTCGCAGGTCATCAACGGCGCGATCCTTCCCCTCATCCTCATCTTCATGCTCCTTCTGGTCAACGATCGGCGGATCATGGGAAAATTCACGAACGGCCCGGTCATGAACATTCTCTCCTGGCTGACCGTTGCGGTTCTCACTTTTTTGTCCCTGGCCATGGTCGTCTTCACCCTGATCGGCTAACAGGCTGTTGACCGGGAGCGCAACCCGCAATCCCCGCCCTGGGGGTGGGGATCAGGGGCGCAGTGAACAGATTAACTCCTTACCGGGAAGCACCGCCGTGAAGGCGGGCTTCCAAAACGCTCATCTGCTGCGTTGCGCTGCAAACCTCATCGCTCAATGTATTTCTATATACGCCTCGCGATTCGGTTTTTGCGCGCCTTGCATCTGAGCATTATTGAACAGCCTGCCCTAGCCCATCTTCCGCAGTTGTAAAGTTTCAAAGACGTGATATCAAGTTGTTACGATAAAAATCAGGCCATTTTGGTCACTACATTTTCGATGATTTTTGGTTTGTTGGGGAGAAGAATCTTCATTCTCTGAAGCAGCACCTTGAGTTCATTAGCCGGGGTTGCCACCATCCTGAGTCTGAGGTTTTTCTCCCGAGTCGGCAACAGCACATCAAGTGATTTGAGTTCCCGCAGTTCCTCCAGGAGCTTCCTCGGCGCTGTACCGAGTCCAGATGCTTTCATCCACTGCTGGAGGGTTCGCCACATCGTCAACGCAAGGAAACAGACGAGGATGTGAGCCTGGGTCCTCTCCTGTTTGCGGTGGAAGATCGGCCGCATCCCCAGGTCGTGTTTTTCGGTACGAAAACAGTCCTCCACTTCCGTAAGCTGGATGTAGGTATTCCAGAGGGTTTTCGGGTCACTTTCAGTCCAATTTGTCCGCAGAATATAGCTGCCACCGGTCTCCAGCGCCCACTGCCGCCGCTCTTCGTTTTTCTTGATATGTATGCAGAGCCGTAAATCTTTGCCTGTTCCCCTCTCCGTGACGGTGACGTTGAACAGCGAGGCAGCCCGACTGTTCCGTTCAAGCAGACGCCCGATCCTCCGCTCGACCTTTTGCTTGTCCCTGGCCTTGCCGATCTGGGCCTGGTGTGCCAGGTCGTTCAATTTGGTTTCAAGTCTGGTTTCAAAACGACTCAGGATGGCGTTCTCCTTCTCCTTTCTGCCCAGAGACCGGCAAAGGACAAAGGTGTCATCCGTGCCTTCCGGTGCACGGCAGAGTTTGACATCAACGCCAGGTTGCACTGCTTGCCAGTCCTGCTCAAGAAGCTGTTGCTCGAACTTTTTCAGCATGGCCTTGGGGGTGCCGACCAGATAGCGCGCGCCGGTTTTGCGCATGAACTCAAGATTCTTCTCGCTCACCATGCCGCGGTCCATGACCCAGACCCGGTTGGCTTTGCCGTACTTGGATTCCATGATCTGAACCATCTCTCTGGTGGTCGTGACATCAACCCGGTTGCCGTCAAAAATCTCAAAGGCCAAGGGCAATCCTTCCCTCGTTGCCACCAGGCCGATGCAAACCTGTGGGCAATCGGGACGGCTGTCACGGCTGTAACCCCTCTTGGCCTGGGCGTTGCCTTTGGCAGTTCCTTCAAAGTAGGTCGAGGTAATGTCATAGAACAAAAAGTCAAAGGTGCTGCCGAACAACTCGCCGTATCGCTCCTGCAGGTGAAGGCACAAGGCGTCCTTGTGAGGAAGCAGCGCATCCAGCGCACGGTAGAGCCGATCATCGTTGATCTTGTCTTCGGGAACACCCAGCATGTCGTCCAGCGCAGTCTTTCCGTACCAAAACTCGGCAATCTGTAATTCCGACGACGGAGCACAAAAGCGCGCAAGAACCAAAATAGCCGCCATGACGGACCATGGAACCTCTTCACGACAGGAAGGAATATGATCCCGACAGAAGCCCGCAAGGCCAAGCTTGTTCCATAAAAGCAATCCCAGGTAAACATCACCGAAGCCCCTGAGGCGCTCAACGCTTACACCACTGATGTTGACCGTGGCCCATGAAGGAGGCTCTTCCTGCCGCTCAAACAAATCAGGCGCCGGATGTGGCTGCCCGGACAGAATCCGCCCGATTTCCTCCCAGCCAATCCGCTCTTCCTGATCAAGGCCCGGTAGTTTACCGATTGTAGCGACAACCCGTTGACGAGGCCCCCGGGCCGTGCGGACTGACTCAACCAAAAGCCAGTAATCGTAGTCAACCCCACCTTTATTTCTTGTCGCGCGGCGAAGATACATGGCCCCCATTATTGCCATTTCACAACCCTTGGCAAGGGGCTGGTCTTCACTACATCCGATTTTCAAAGAACACAGCCGAAAATCATTCAACTATCCATAAAAATTCCTCCCAGATTTCTCAAATCTGAAAGCAAACTGCGGAAGATGGGCTAGCCGGGTGTTTTTCAACACCCGGCTAACATAAAAAGAGGCCGCGCTTTGAAAAAAGCACGGCCTCCCGGACGAAGGCAAAGAAGAGACTCCGCTCAGTTCAGGATCGTTCCGAAACGCTTCCAGCGGATGTCATGGTCCTCCGAGTTCCAGGACCAGTAGATGACCAGCGCCTTGCCCAGAACGTCCTTCATGGGCACGAAACCCCAGAAGCGGCTGTCGTAGCTCTCGTCCCGGTTGTCACCCATGACGAAGAGGGAGTTTTCCGGGACCGTGGCCGGACCGAAGTTGTCCCGCGGCTGGACGGAAGCGGGGATGATCAGGCTGTCCACATAAACTCCGTGGGTGTCGTTCCAGGGAAGTCCGTTGAGGATGATCTTCTTGTCCCGGATTTCGATGGTGTCTCCCGGAAGGCCGATGAGCCGTTTGATGAAATCCTTCGAACGGTCCTCAGGGTAGACGAAGACCACGATGTCCCCCCGTTTGGGGGTTCCCAAGGGAATAAGCGTGGTGCGGATCAGCGGGAGCTTGACGCCGTAGTTGAATTTGGTCACCAGGAGGTGGTCGCCGATCAACAGGGTCGGTTTCATGGAGCCGGAAGGTATCTTGTAGGCCTGGATCACGAAGGTTCGGATAAAAAAAGCGATCAGAATGGCCAGAATGATCGCCTCGATGTATTCCTGCAATTTCGACTTGGGTTTGCTCATGGGTTTCCTTTAATTGTAAACGCTGGACAGGGTGATGACGACCATGATCAGGGCAAAAAATCCCTTGACGCAGATTCCTGCGGCCCGTCCCAGGGTCGCACCCCAGGCGGCCCGGAGCGAGGGCTTCAGGCGTTGACGGCGGAGCAGTTCGACGATCAGGATGCCGGCGAATCCGCCGATAAAAGCCCCGATGACGGCGCCGAATCCCAGCAAGAAGGGGGTCATGAAGGCAGCGCCGATCAGGGCCCCGATGAGAGAGGCCCAGAAGGCCTTCCGGGAGGCGCCGAACTTGACGGCCCCCGCCATTCCGACCGCAAAATCGGCAAGTTCCGCGAGAATCGACAGGATCAGAAGGATGATGAGGACCTTGATCCCGACCCTGTCGAATCCCGTGACAGCCGCATAGACCGCCGCATCGACCAGGATGATGACCGTCCCCGGAAGACCGAACAGGACCGTGAAGGCGCCGAAGAGAAGCACCAGGATGAAAAGGGTCAGTCCTGCGATCTCCAGGGGGGTCAAATTAAGTCTTTCCCTTCCTTCCCGAGGGTTTGATCTTTTCGAACATCAGCACGATCGGGCTTGCGATGAATACAGTCGAGTAGACACCGGCGATGGTGCCGACCAGAAGGGTGAAGGTGAAATCATGAATCACGGTCCCGCCGAAAAAGAAGAGCACGAGCAGAACCATCAAGACCGTCAGAGAGGTCAGAATGGTCCGGCTGAGGGTCTGATTCACGCTTTCGTTGATCACCTCGATGAGGGAGAGCCGGTTGTTCTTGCGCGCATTCTCGCGGATCCGGTCGAAGATGACGATCGTGTCGTTGATGGAAAACCCGATGATCGTCAGGAGAGCCGCCACGATGTTCAGGTCGAACTCCTTTTCGAAGAGGGACAGAAAGGTAATCGTGATCAGAATGTCGTGGACCAGGGCGATGATGCCCCCCAGGGCATAGCGGAACTCGAAGCGCACCCCGACATAGATCAGTATCCCGATCCATGAGAAGATGATCGCCAGCAGGGCCTTTTTCGTCAGATCCTTTCCGACCTTGGGCCCGACCATTTCAATCCGCCGGATTTCATAGGACCCGGCGCCGAAGGAGGAGGTGAGCATGCCGTCGACGCGCGCCGTGAGCCCCTTGGCATCGATTCCCGATTCGGCCGTCCGGACGATGACCTCCTTGGGGCCGTAATTCTGGATGATGCTCCCCTCGAAGCCGATGGTCTTGAAGGCGGCCCGGATCTTGTCGGCATGGGTCTCGTTCTGGAACTTGATCTGGATCAGGGTGCCGCCCGCGAAATCGATGCCGAAATTGGGCCCCCCGTGCCAGATCAGGGAGGCGATGCCGATGATGATCACGGCAATCGACAGGACGATGGCGGGCTTCATCAGCCTGACGAAATTAAAGTGGGTGTCCGCTTTGATGATTTCCATTGAATTCTCCTCTATCGCAAAAGGCGACGTCTTGTTTCGGGACCCTTCCAGGCCCCTGTCCGTCCCTAAATGCTGATCCTGTCGATCTTACGATTCCAGACGAAGTAGTCGAAAATGATCCGGGTCACGAAAACAGCGGTGAACATGCTCACCACGATGCCGATGGTCAGCGTGACGGCGAACCCCTTGACCGGGCCGGTTCCGAATCCGAAGAGGAACAGGGCCGCCACCAGGGTGGTCACATTGGAGTCGAAGATGGTCAGGAAGGCTTTGCTGTAGCCGGCCTCGACGGCGGTCCGCGGCGTTTTCCCCAGCCGGAGCTCCTCCCGGATCCGTTCGTTGATCAGCACATTGGCATCCACTGCCATGCCGATGGTCAGGACGATGCCGGCGATGCCGGGCAGGGTGAGCGTCGCCTTGAAGGCCACCATAATCCCCAGCAGGAGAAGCATGTTCATGATGAGCGCCACGTCGGCGACGAAACCGGTCAGCCGGTAGTAGATCACCATGAAGATGAGGATCAGGATGCCGGCAATGACGCTCGCCCAGGTTCCCTTGTCGATGGAGTCCTGGCCGAGGGAGGGGCCGACCGTCCGTTCCTCGAGAATGTTCACCGGCGCCGGCAGAGCGCCGGCGCGCAGCACGATGGCCAGATCGCTCGCCTCCTCCATGGTGAAGGAGCCGGTGATCTGGGCCTGGCCGCCGGAGATTCTTTCCTGAATCACAGGGGCTGAGTGGACGACGCCGTCCAGCACGATGGCCAGGCGTTTCTTGACATTTTCACCGGTGATCCGGTCGAATTCCTTGGCGCCCCGGGCATTGAATTTGATGGAGACATGGGGTTCGCCGAAGCGGTCCCCGATCTGGACGTTTGCCGTCTCCAGGGCATCTCCGGTCATGAGGGTCCTGTTGATCAGAAGAAGCGGGATGTCGGAGCGCCTTCCGGAAGTCCGATCCATCCGGGATTCATTGACCACGACGCTCCCCTCGGGGATGTTGCCCTTGAGCGCATCCTCGAGACTGTGCTCTTCGTCTACGAGTTTGAACTCCAGCATGGCGGTCCTGCCGATCAGGCTCTTGGCCCGTGCCGGGTCCTTGACTCCCGGAAGCTGGACGATGATCCGGTCCGTCCCCTGGGGGATGATCTCCGGTTCGGAGATGCCGAACTGATCGACGCGGTTCCGGATCGTCTCGAGGCTCTGCTCCACGGCCATCTTCCGGATCTCGGCGGCACGCTTGTCCTTGATCTTTAAAGTGACCAGGCCCTTGCCGTCCACGATCTGCGAGGAAGCGGCTTCCAGATCGGGATACTGTTTCTGGAGAAGCTTGTCGAAGGCATCCCGCGATGCGGCGTCGGGAAATTCAAAGGCAACGCCCCTGTCCTT
>Ga0351953_1019_pt1 | contig 17043 bp, 10 predicted proteins | sample BONcelT113001C15_FD_205810 | JGI IMG/M metagenome (GOLD analysis project Ga0351953, IMG submission 205810) | Enriched cells from coal bed in the Powder River Basin, Montana, United States - BONCAT cells T11 rep3 HSBNCT.T11.300.1.C15 ... | reverse complement strand
AATGCGCTGGCGTTGCCCGCCCGATAACTGCACGCCGCGCTCGCCCACAAAGGTGTCCAGCCCCTGTGGCAAGGTGTTTAACAGGTCGGTCAGGTGCGCCATATCGGCGGCACGCGAAACCTTTTCGTCGTCAATGGCCTCAGGCGGCAGGCCAAACGCAATGTTCGCTCTGATGGAGGAGTCGGCCAGGTAGATGCTTTGCGCCACAAAGCCCAAGCTGTTTTGCCATGCGCGCAGGTTGTGGGCTTGGATGGGTTCGCCGTCCACCAGCAAAGCACCTTCTTGCGGCGTGACCAGGCCCAACAAGACGTCGATGGCCGTGGACTTGCCCGAGCCGGAAGCGCCCACCAGACCCACCACCTTGTTGGCGGGGATGGTGATATTCAGCTGGTTGAGCGCAAAGCGCTCGGTGTTGGGGTACTGGAACCTAACACCCCGAAGCTGAATGCTGTGAGTGGGCACCAAGTGCTCTGCGCCCGCTTCACCAGTGGGGGCGTTGCTCGCCCCCGTTGCCAGCAGGCTATGGCGCAAATCGTCTTTGATACTGTCCAGCGCTGGAATGGAGCCTCGAATTTGCGTGATGCTGGAATACACCTGCTGGAAGGCGGGCAGCAGCTTCATGCCGGCCAGCGCATAAACAGACAGCACTGGCAAGATGGTGCCCACGTCGCCCTGGTGGGCAACCATGAGATACATGACCAATGCAATGACCGAGCCGAACGCCAGCAACTCCACCGCGTAGCGTGGCACCTGGCTGATGATCTGGTTGCTGGCGTTGGCCACGGCAAAGCGTTGGCTGGCCTGCGTGAACCGCTCGGTGAAAGTGCGCTGGCGGCCCAACAACAGGGCGTCTTTGATGCCTCCAAACCCCTCGGCCATGAGCATGAAGCGCAGGGTTTGGTATTTGCTCACGTCTTGCCCGTTTCTTTCCAGCCGCATGCGGACCAGCTTGTACAGACCCAGGTAAGCCAGTGCAAACAAACTGACGCCGACAATTGCCACGGCTGGGTTGTAGACCAGTATGGCCACGGCCATGACGCTGGCCATGAACAACTTGGCGTTGAGCTGCATGAACGCGTTGATGATGCCGTTGGTGACGCGTTGCGCTTCCTGCGCAATTTTGTTGGTCAACTGGGCGCTGTTGCCTGAGGCATGAAATAGCCAGGGCTGCACCATGTAATGGGCATACAGGCGGTTGCCGAGCTGCGCGCCGACCAGCACTCCAAACATGGAGAGCTTCCACAGGGTGTACATTGAAACGAGAGCGGACGTGGTGAGCGCAGCCAGACTCGCCGCCCCGGCCAGCACCACAAACTGGGTGGCTGACGCCACACCCGTCCAGCGGTAAACCTGCGCCAATACGCCTTCACCTACCAGCTGATTGAGGTTACCCACAAGCGCCATGAATGGGCCGATGGACATGACGCTCAGCACCTCGGCCAGAGACATGAGGATGACCAAGGCTTGTAGCGTGCGCAAGCGACGCTGTTGAGCCGGCTCCAGGAGCGCATACAACTCCTTCAACGACTTGAACATGCTGGGTTTCATAGCGCTGCTTGGGTTGATGAGGCTGCCTGGAACTGGTGGCTACGTAATGGGGCCACGCGCTGTGTGATGTGAATCAAAGCGTGGTCCATTTCACTGGACTGGGTGAGCGGTGGTCTGCCGCGAGTGCCCCACATACCAGGGCATGGCTTCCTGGGTGCCTGCAGCCAGCCGGTGCGAAGGTTCATACCCCAGCAGCCTTTGCGCCTTGCCCACGTCCGCTTGGCTGTGGCGCACGTCGCCGGAGCGGAAGTCGCGGTAGGTGGGCTGGGTGTTGGCCGGCACGCCGTGGGGCACCAGGTTGTCGCGGATGAGCCTGAACAGGTCGTTGAGCGTGGTGCGGTCGCCCACGGCCACGTTGTAGACTTGGTTCAGGGGGGATTGGGGGAGGCCCCCACCCCTGCCCTCCCCCAAAGGGGGAGGGACTAGAGAGTTGTCCTCTCCCAGAGGGAGAGGGAGTGAAGACACTGTGGCGGCCAACAGGTTGGCCTGCATGGCGTTGGCAACGAAGGTGAAATCACGGCTGGTTTCGCCGTCGCCGTTGATGTAGACCGGCTCGCCGGCCAGCAGGGAACCCGCCCATTTGGGGATGACAGCGGCATAGGCGCCATTGGGGTTCTGGCGCGGGCCAAAGACGTTGAAGTAGCGCAGGCCGATGGTCTGGAAGCCGTAGCACTTGGCGAACACGTCGGCATACAGCTCGTTGACGTATTTGGTCACGGCGTAGGGGCTGAGCGGTTTGCCGATGGTGTCTTCCACCTTGGGCAGGGCCGGGTGGTCGCCATAGGTGCTGCTGCTGGCGGCGTAGGTGAAGCTTTTGACCTGCGCGTCCCGCGCGGCCACCAGCATGTTCAGGAACCCGGTGATGTTGGCGCTGTTGGTGGTGATCGGGTCGGCGAGGCTGCGGGGCACGCTGCCCAGGGCGGCCTGGTGCAACACGTGGTCGACCCCGGCGCAGGCGCGCTGGCAGTCGGCCAGGTTGCGGATGTCGCCTTCAATGAAGTCGAAGCGGGCCCACTGCTGGGGGCTCACCAGGGTTTGCACTTCGTCCAGGTTGTGCTGGAAGCCGGTGGCGAAGTTGTCGAGCCCGATGACGCGTTGGTCAAGCTTGAGCAGGGTTTCCAGCAGGTTGCTGCCGATGAAGCCGGCCACGCCGGTGATGAGCCAGGTTTTGGGTTCCTGACGCAGTTGTTGTTGAACTTTTTCGTAGGCGGTGGGCGTGGCGTTCACAGGCGTATGTCCGACTCTTGCGCGGTAAAGACGTATTTCAGGTCGAACAGCAGGTGTTCGGGTTTGCCGAGCGCGCGGATGGCGGCAACGCCCATGGCTTTGAACTCGCGGTGGGCCACCGCGAGGATGATGGCATCGTAAGTGCCCGGGGCGGGTTGCTGCACGGGGCTGATGCCGTATTCGTGCCCCGCATCGGCTGGGCTGACCCAGGGGTCGTACACGTCGGCCTGCACGTCGTAGTCGGCCAGCTCGCGCACGATGTCGACCACGCGGGTGTTGCGCAGGTCGGGGCAGTTTTCCTTGAAGGCCAGGCCCATCACCAGCACGCGAGCGCCCTGCACATGCATGCGGCGCTGGGTCATGCGCTTGACGAGCTGGGTGACCACGTAGGCGCCCATGCCGTCGTTGAGGCGCCGGCCAGCGAGGATGATCTCGGGGTGGTAGCCGATGGCCTGGGCCTTGTGCGTCAGGTAGTACGGGTCGACGCCGATGCAGTGACCACCGACCAGCCCGGGGCGAAAGGGCAGGAAGTTCCACTTGGTGCCGGCGGCCTGGAGCACGGCCTCGGTGTCGATGCCCATGCGGTTGAAGATGAGGGCCAGCTCGTTGATGAGGGCGATGTTCACGTCGCGCTGGGTGTTTTCGATCACCTTGGCGGCTTCGGCCACGCGGATGCTGGGGGCTTTGTGGGTGCCGGCGGTGATGATGCTCGCGTAGAGCGCGTCCACCAGGTCGGCCACGGCGGGGGTGGAGCCGCTGGTGACTTTCTTGATGGTGGTGACACGGTGTTCTTTGTCGCCGGGGTTGATGCGCTCGGGGCTGTAGCCGGCGAAGAAGTCGGTGTTGAAGCGCAGGCCGGAGTGTTGCTCCAGCACGGGGACGCAGTCTTCCTCGGTGGCGCCGGGGTACACGGTGGATTCGTAAATGACGATGTTGCCGCGCTTGAGCACCTTGCCGATGGTTTCACTGGCTTTGATGAGCGGGGTGAGGTCGGGCTGCTTGTGTTCGTCGATCGGCGTGGGCACCGTGACGATGAAGATATGGCACTCGGCCAGATCGGCGAGGCGGGTGCTGAAGCTGAGGTGGGTGGCTTCCTTCAGTTCTTCGGGGGTGACTTCCAGCGTGCGGTCTTCGCCGGCCTGCAGCTCGGTCACGCGGGCCGGGTTGATGTCAAAACCGACAACGGGGATTTTTTTACCGAATTCGACAGCGAGGGGCAGGCCCACGTAGCCCAGGCCGATGATGGCCAGGCGTGTATTGGTGAAATCCATGGGGTTCTGGAGCGGGTGGGTTGGCATGGAGGGGAGCCAGAGACAGCAACGGTGCGGCCATGTCGCGTTCCGCAGGAACGGAGAAAAGTACGCAAAGCATCACATGCCTGGATTACGAGCGGTGTTTCTGGAGGGTGCCTGGCAGCGCGGTGGCTGGGCCGGGCGTTTTGACCTGACGCACCAGGAACCGGTAGCTGAAGTGGTAGCACAAGGTGGTCAGCAGGAGGCTGAAGACGAGCAAGTTGGTGGATTCGCGGAACTGGATGGCCATCAACACCATGCCGGCGACGAAGAGCCAGATGAACGGCGCCACAGCGGCGTTTTGCTGGGCGTGGGAGAGCGGGGTGAAATGCTTGCGAACGAACTGGCTGGCGAGCAGGCTGTGCAGGTGTTCGCTGTCGGGCTGGCCCAGCGAGCGGCGCTCGATGCGCCGGCGCAGCATGCTGTAGAGCACTTCAATGAAGGGGTAGGCGCAGACCATGAGGCTGGCCCAGGGGGAGATTTCGGGGTTGCGCATGGGCAGCAGCACGGCGAGCCAGGCCAGCACGAAGCCGGTGAAGTAGGCGCCGCCGTCGCCCATGAAGAGCTTGCCCCAGGGGTAGTTCACCAGCCAGAAGCCGACCACCGAGGCGGCAGCGAGCAGGCAGACCGCGGCCAGCGGTATGTCGCCGGCCAGAAGCGCCAGGACGGCCAAGGCACAGAACGCCAGGATGCTGGTGCCGCTGGCCAGCCCATGGAAGCCGTCGATGATGTTGATGGCGTTGGCCACACCGCCCACGGCAAACGCGGTGAACACCACCGCAGCGGGCCACCAGGTGAGCACGAAGTCGAGCAGTGGGACGTCAAGCCGGGTGAGTGCGACCCCTGAAATCAGGCACGCCAGCGCGCCGCTGAACATGGTGGCCAGCAGGCGAGGCAAGACGCCGACCCGTTTGGTGAGGTCTTCCGCCAGGCCAAACCCCCACGCCGGCAGGCCGGCCAGCAAGAGCAGGCCCAGCATGTCGCTGGCTTCACCTTCAGGCAGCAGCAGCCAGGCGAGCAAAAGACCCAGATAGATGCCCACGCCGCCGATACGGGGTGTGGGATGGATGTGTGCTGTCTGGACGGAGCCCGGATGGTCCATGGACAACGGGCCGTGCAGATCTCTCGTGAACACGATGACCAGGCTGACCAGCAGGGCGGCCATAGCGGTCACGCCGATCACGCCGGCATAAGGCGCCAGCACCTCTGCGGGAGGCAGTGCATTCATGGATTCCCCCAATTTTTGTTGTTTTGGTGAGTGAAAGCGCAAGCTTTGGACCTGCCTTCCCCTCAGCTCCTGTCCCGGCTTTCACGTCTGCGCATGGGCCCCATCAGGCCACCGCTTCATTGCAACGTTTTGACAGGGTGCCAAGACCCTGATGCTGCGAACACGGGCAATACCGATCAATAAACAGTCACATTTCAGACCGTTGTGATCGTGTGAAACCGGTCGCTCATTCTGTGTTTTTCAATCCAGTCGACCGTGTTTTCAGATGTAACTTTTACGGTTGAAACGCCCTAGGCAATCCTTCTTACAGGACCCTGGCGGTGACCCAGATATAAGCAGCCGAAGGGCCATCCGATGGCGTTGTCGACCGGAGTCGCCGGGCTGCTGCAGGCCACGCCGTTGCGCGAAAGCGTGAGGGTGGCGTACTGGACGCCCAGACCGAAGGGGGAGCCCGTTCCGGTCTACGCGGTGACGGAGCGGGTTCGGACCCGCGTGTTCATGGTGAATGCCTGCTTGGCACCTCGGGCGATCGACACATTTGCATACGCATGGCTTGCGAAAAGTAACCATGCTTCACAAATGGTTACCAAATGGGGCCACGTGTGAGGATGGCGATGACTTCGAACGCGCCATCTCCATGCCGGTGCCGTTGTCGGACGGCACGCAGGTGAAGACGCACTGGGTCGTGAGCTGGACGAGAGAGGCCAGGTCGACGAAGCCCTCAGGGTCTGCTGTCGACGGCTGGCTGGCCGTCGGCAGCGTTCACAGGGTCGTCAGGTCGGTCTGGATGGGCGGCATCCAAAAGGTTCAAGTTTTGCGTCCGCCGGCCGTGTTTAATGATTTGGTCAACAAATGCGACAGCGGCAAAGCGCCCGCGGCCTTCACTTCGCCGAGCGAAAAGCTGGTGTGCAGGTCTTTCACGTTGGGCAGGTTGATCAGCACTTCGCGCGCGAAACGGCTGAATTCGCCCAGGTCGGGGCAGACGACCTGCAGCTCGAAGGTGCCGGAGCCGCTGATGTAGTGGCAAGAGACGATTTCGGGGATGTCGCGGATGGCCGCTTCCATCTGGCGCAGGGCATCGCCGCTGTTGCGTTCGGCGTCGATGCGCACGAAGGCCAGCACGCCCAGGCCGATCTTGCTGCGGTTGATCTCGGCGCGGTAACCGAGGATGAACCCGGCCTCTTCCAGCGCCCGCACACGCCGCCAGCACGGCGCCGCCGACAGGCCCACGCGGCTGGCCAGTTCGGCGTTGGTGAGCCGGCCATCGGCTTGCAATTCGTTCAGGATGGCGGTGTCAAACTTGTCGAGTGTTTCCATGATGGGGTCATTTTAGAAACAGGCTTGCGGCTACCGGCTGTTTTTTGCGCGATCTGATATTGGATGATGCGGTGGCGCTGTTGTCGGCCAGGCCGTTTTCTGTTGACAGGATCGGCCCATCTGATGGGTGGGATTCTTTGCGACGGAACAGAGACCGCCCCGCTGGGCGAAGGCTTTTGGGCAGCACCTTTGTCATCTATGTGGACTTTGAGAAAGGATCTTTCTCAATAATGGCAAACACGGGCATGAAAAGCAAACACCTGTCAGCGCCCGGGTCATACACTGTGCGGCACACTGAAAGCGGCTGACGGAGCCGGTTGCCGGTGTGCCCCGCCGCTCACGAGGCGGCTCCCAGACTTGCCAGGAGACAACAAGATGAACGCCCCACTGCCCGAACACATCCGCCGCGCGCTCGAAACCGTCACGCTCGACGACAAATATTCCCTCGACCACGGTCGTGCCTTCATGAGCGGCGTGCAGGCGCTGGTCAAGCTGCCGATGCTGCAGCGCCAGCGCGACGCGCTGCAGGGCAAGAACACGGCGGGGTTCATCAGCGGCTACCGCGGTTCGCCGCTCGGCGGTTACGACCAGGCCTTGCAGAAGGCCGCGCCGTACCTGAAGGCGCAGCACATCGTGTTCCAGCCGGGGGTGAACGAAGAGCTCGCGGCGACCGCGCTCTGGGGCACGCAGCAGCTGGGCTTTGCGCCCCAGGGCAGCAACAAGTTTGATGGCGTGTTCGGCATCTGGTACGGCAAGGGCCCGGGCGTGGACCGTTGTTCCGACGTGTTCAAGCACGCCAACATGGCCGGCACCACGCCCTGGGGCGGTGTGATCGCGGTGGCCGGCGACGATCACGTGGCCAAGAGCAGCACCGCGGCGCACCAGAGTGACCACATCTTCAAGGCCTGCGGCCTGCCGGTGTTCTTCCCGTCCACGGTGCAGGACATCCTGGACCTGGGCATCCACGCCATCGCCATGAGCCGTTTCAGCGGCGTCTGGGCGGGCATGAAGACGATCCAGGAGATCGTGGAGAGCAGCGCCACCGCCATGATCGACCCCGAGCGGGTGCAGATCGTGATCCCCGAATTCGACATGCCGCCCGGCGGCCTGCACATCCGCTGGCCCGACGCCGCGCTGGAGCAGGAGGCGCGCCTGTTTGACTTCAAGTGGTACGCGGCGCTGGCCTACATCCGCGCCAACAAGCTCAACCACAACGTGATCGCCGGCCCGAACGACCGCTTCGGCATCATCGCCAGCGGCAAGGCCTTCAACGACACGCGCCAGGCGCTGCTGGACCTGGGGCTGGACGATGCCACCTGCCAGCGTATCGGCCTGCGCCTGCACAAGGTGAACGTGGTCTGGCCGCTGGAGGCGCAGACCACGCGCGAATTCGCCACCGGCCTGCGCGAGATCCTGGTGGTGGAAGAGAAGCGCCAGGTCATCGAATACCAGCTGAAGGAAGAGCTCTACAACTGGCGCGGCGACGTGCGGCCCAACGTGCTGGGCAAGTTCGACGAGGTCGAAGGCGACTTTTCGGGCGGCGAATGGTCCATGCCCAACCCGAGTGCGCACACCCTGCTGCGTGCGAATGCCGACCTCACGCCGTCCATCATCGCGCGTGCCGTGGCCCGCCGCCTGCGCAAGCTGGGCCTGCCCGAGGACGTGCAGGCGCGCATCGACGCGCAACTCGCCATCCTCACGGCACAGGAACAGTCGATGCAGACCCTGCTGACCAAGGGCGTGGAGGGCGCCGAGCGCCAGCCCTGGTTCTGCTCGGGCTGCCCTCACAACACCAGCACCCGCGTGCCCGAAGGCTCGCGCGCCATGGCCGGCATCGGCTGCCATTTCATGACCATCTGGATGGACCGCGCCACCGTGGGCTTCACGCAGATGGGCGGTGAAGGCGTGCCGTGGATCGGGCAGCAGCCGTTCAGCAACGAGCAGCACATGTTCGCCAACCTGGGCGACGGCACCTACTTCCACAGCGGCATCCTGGCGATCCGCCAGAGCATCGCCGCCGGCGTGAACATCACCTACAAGATCCTCTACAACGACGCCGTCGCCATGACCGGCGGCCAGCAGGTGGGCGAGCGGCCCGAGGGCCACAGCGTGGTGCAGATCGCGCAGAGCATGCGCGCCGAGGGCGCGGCGAAGATCACCATCGTGACCGACGAGCCGGAGAAATACGCCAGCGTGACCGGCCTGCCCAGCGGCATTGCGATCCAGCACCGCGACACGCTGGACGCGGTGCAGCGCGAGTTCCGCGAGATCCAGGGCACCACGGTCATCATCTACGACCAGACCTGCGCCACCGAAAAGCGCCGCCGCCGCAAGCGCGGCACCCTGGTGGACCCGGCCGAACGCGTGGTGATCAACGAGCTGGTGTGCGAGGGCTGTGGCGACTGCAGCGTGCAGAGCAACTGCCTCTCGGTCGAACCGCTGGAGACCGAGTTCGGCCGCAAGCGCACCATCAACCAGAGCAGCTGCAACAAGGACTTCTCCTGCGTCAAGGGCTTCTGCCCGAGCTTTGTGTCCGTCGAAGGCGGCCAGTTGCGCAAGAAGGACCAGAAGGCCGGCGCTGCGGAGTGGGCCGGTGGCGCGGTGCCCGTCCCGGCCCTGCCCGCGCTGGGCGCCGATGCCTGGGGCATCATCGTCGCCGGCGTCGGCGGCACCGGTGTCATCACCATCGGCCAGCTGCTGGGCATGGCGGCGCACATCGAAGGCAAGGGCATCGTCACGCAGGACGCGGCGGGCCTGGCGCAGAAGGGCGGCGCGACCTGGAGCCACGTGCTGATCGGTGCGCACCAGGACGCCATCCGCACCACGCGCGTCTCGGCCGCTTCGGCCGACCTGGTGATCGGCTGCGACCCGATCGTGGCCGCGCACAAGGAAACCTGGCAGCGCCTGCGCGAAGGCCGAAGCCACGTGGCGCTCAACGCCCACGCCACACCGACGGCCGCCTTCGTGACCCACCCGGACTGGCAGAACCCGGCGCAGGCCTGCGTGGACGCGCTGACCCGCAGCCTGGGCGCCGACGAGGTGGGCGTGTTCGATGCCGAAGCGGCGTCGAGCAAGCTGTTGGGCGACAGCATCTACACCAACCCCATGATGCTGGGCTACGCCTGGCAGCGCGGCTGGGTGCCGCTGGGGCACGACGCGCTGATGCGCGCCATCGAACTCAACGCGGTGCAGGTGGAGAAGAACAAGGCCGCCTTCGAATGGGGCCGCCGCGCCGCCTTCAACCCGCAGGCCGTGGCCACGCTGCTGGCGCCGGCCGGTGCCGGGGCGCAGGTGATCCAGTTCAAGAAACGCGAGAGCGTGGCCGAGCTGATCGCGCGCCGGGTCGAATTCCTCACCGGCTACCAGAACACGGCTTACGCGGCCGACTACCAGCACTTCGTGGAGAAAGTGCGGGCGGTGGAGGCGCCGCTGGGCAAGTCCACCCTGACCGCGGCGGTGGCGCGTTACCTCTTCAAGCTGATGGCCTACAAGGACGAGTACGAGGTGGCGCGGCTGCACAGCGACCCGGCCTTCCACGCCCGGCTGGCGAGCCAGTTCGAGGGCGACTTCAAGCTGCGGGTGCACCTGGCGCCGCCGATCCTGGGCAAAAAGAATGAGAAGGGCGAGCCGGTGAAGCAGAAGTTCGGGCCCTACATGTTCACCGCCTTCCGCTGGCTGGCGAAGTTCAGGGGCCTGCGCGGCACGGCGCTGGACATCTTCGGCCGCACGGAAGAGCGCCGCGCCGAGCGTGCCCTGATCGGTGAATACCGCAGCGCGATCGAGGAACTGCTGGACACGCTGGACGCGGGCAACCACGCGCTGGCGCTGGAGATCGCCAGCGTGCCCGAGCAGATCAAGGGCTACGGCCACGTGAAGGCGCGCAACCTGGCGGCGGCGAGCAGCCGCTGGGTGGGGCTGCGCGAACAGTGGCGCCGTGGCGAACAGGCCGAAGTCCGCGTGGCCTGACCGTCGCGCCGGCCACCACGGGGCCTCATGTGGCGGCCGCACCGGCCTGCGGGGGCCGCATACAATCAAAGGCTGATTCCGGATCGCCCGGGCGACCTGTGCGCAGGCTGCCCGGGCATTGGCGTTTTTTGAACTGATTTTTGTTGGAGACCTCTGTGTTCATTTCTTCTGCTTACGCCCAGGCCGCCGCTGGCGGCGACACCCAGTCCACTATCATGGGCCTGCTGCCCCTGGTGCTGATGTTCGTGGTGCTCTATTTCGTGATGATCCGCCCGCAGATGAAGCGCCAGAAAGAGCACAAGGCCATGGTCGAAGCGCTGGCCAAGGGCGATGAAGTCGTGACCGCCGGTGGTTTCCTGGGCAAGGTGTCCAAAATCGGCGAAACCTACATCGGTGTGGAACTCGCCAGCGGCGTGGAAGTCCAGATGCAACGTTCTGCCGTGACGCAGGTGCTGCCCAAGGGAACCATCAAGTAACACCCCCGCGCCGGGCTCACTGCGTGGCCCGTCACCCCCTCAAGGGGGCAGTGCCTGCAGCCCGGCGAAGCCGGTTCTGCGGCACTCTGGATTGAAGACATCTCTGCGCCGAAGGGCCTGTTTCTCATGAATAGATACCCGCTCTGGAAGTACCTGATCATCGCGGTGGCGCTGGTGATCGGGGCTCTGTATGCCCTGCCCAACCTGTTTGGCGAGTCGCCCGCGGTGCAGGTGTCGGCTGCCCGGACCGTGGTGAAGGTGGATCTCTCCACCGTCACGCGGGTGGAGCAGGCGCTGAGCGCGCAGGGCCTGGTGGCTTCGACGGTGCAGTTCGAGGGCACGTCGGTGCGGGCGCGGTTTGAAGACACCGACACCCAGCTGAAGGCGCGTGACGCCATCGAGCGCGCGCTCAACCCGGATCCGGCCGACCCGGCCCACGTGGTGGCGCTGAGCCTGTTGCCGCGCACGCCAGCCTGGCTGGCGGCGCTGGGCGCTTCGCCCATGTACCTGGGGCTGGACCTGCGCGGCGGCGTGCACTTCATGCTGCAGGTGGACATGCCGGCGGCGCTGCAGCGCCGCGCCGATGTGCTCGCGGGCGATCTGCGCACCGCCTTGCGCGAGAAGAATGTGCGCCACGGGGGCGTGAACCGCAACGGGGTGAACATCGAAGTGCGCGCGCGCGATGACGCCACGCTGGAAGCGACGCGTGCCGTGATCCAGGACCAGTTCCCGGACCTGGTGTCCAGCGATGCGCCCGACGGCAGCGAGTTCCGGCTGGTGGCCAGCATCAAGCCCGAAGCGGCGCGCGCGGTGCAGGACCAGGCGCTCAAGCAGAACATCACCACGCTGCACAACCGCATCAACGAACTCGGCGTGGCCGAGCCGGTGATCCAGCAGCAGGGGGCGGACCGCATCGTGGTGCAGCTGCCCGGCGTGCAGGACACCGCCAAGGCCAAGGACATCCTGGGCCGCACCGCGACGCTGGAGATGCGCCTGGTGGACGAGAGCGCCGAAGGGCGCGCCGCCGCCGACGGCACGGGGCCGGTGCCGTTCGGCGCCGACCGCTTCCCGATGCGGGACGGGCGCCCGGCGATCGTCAAGAAGCAGGTGCTGGCCACGGGCGAGAACCTGACCGATGCGCAGGCAGGCTTTGACTCGCAGCAGCAGGAACCGAGCGTGACGCTCTACATGGACGCCAAGGGCGGACGCGTCATGCGCGACGTCAGCCGCGAGAACATCGGCAAGGGCATGGCGATCATCCTGTTCGAAAAGGGCAAGGGCGAGGCGATTTCCGTGGCGACCATCCGCGGTGAACTGGGCAACCGCTTCCAGATCTCGGGCAGCATGAACATCGTCGAGGCCAACGACCTGGCGCTGCTGCTGCGCGCGGGTTCGCTGGCCGCCCCGATGGAGATCATCGAGGAGCGCACCATCGGCCCGAGCCTGGGCGCCGAGAACATCGCCAAGGGCTTCAACAGCGTGATGTGGGGTTTTGCGGTGATCGTGGCCTTCATGTGCGCCTACTACATGCTGTTCGGCGTGTTCTCCAGTCTGGCGCTGGCGTTCAACCTGATCCTGCTGGTGTCGGTGTTGTCGATGCTGCAGGCCACGCTGACGCTGCCCGGCATTGCCGCCATGGCGCTGGCGCTGGGCATGGCGATCGACTCCAACGTGCTGATCAACGAGCGCGTGCGCGAGGAACTGCGCAACGGCGCGGCGCCGCAGTCGGCCATCAACGCGGGTTACGAACACGCCTGGGGCACGATCCTGGATTCCAACGTCACGACCCTGATCGCCGGCATCGCCCTGCTGATTTTTGGCTCCGGTCCGGTGCGCGGTTTTGCGGTGGTGCACTGCATCGGCATATTGACCAGCATGTTCTCGTCGGTGGTGTTTTCCCGCGGGCTGGTCAACCTCTGGTATGGCCGCCAGAAGAAGCTCAAGACCGTGTCGATCGGCACCGTGTGGCGGGCCGGCGGCAAGCCGCCCGCGATCAAGGCCGACTGAGCGGCACACCTTCAAGGAACCAGCATGGAGTTTTTCCGCATCCAGAAGGACATCCCGTTCATGAAGCACGCCATCGTGCTGAACGCGATTTCCGCCATCACCTTCGTCGCTGCGGTGGCGTTCCTCGTGCTCCGCGGGCTCAACTTGTCGGTGGAGTTCACGGGTGGCACGGTCATGGAGGTGGCCTACGAGCAGCCGGCCGACCTGGCCGCCGTGCGCCAGGTGGTCGAATCCCTGGGCTACGCCGATGTGCCGGTGCAGAACTTCGGCACCTCGCGCGATGTGTTGCTGCGCCTGCCGGTGCTGGCGGGCAAGAGCTCAGGCGAGCAGAGCGAGGACGCACTGGCCGCGCTCAAGGCGCAGAACCCCACGGTGGAGCTGCGCCGTTCCGAGTTTGTCGGCCCGCAGGTGGGCCAGGAGCTGGTGGAGGACGGCCTCAAGGCGCTGGCGCTGGTGATCGTCGGCATCATGATCTATCTGGCGGTGCGCTTCGAGTGGAAATACGCCGTCTCGGCCATCATCGCCAACCTGCACGACGTGGTCATCATCCTGGGCTTCTTCGCCTTCTTCCAGTGGGAGTTTTCGCTCGCCGTGCTGGCGGCGGTGCTGGCGGTGCTGGGGTATTCGGTCAACGAATCCGTGGTGATTTTTGATCGCATCCGCGAGAGTTTCCGCCGCCACCGCAAGAAGACGACGCCGCAGATCATCGACAACGCGATCACCTCCACGATCAGCCGGACCATCATCACCCACGGTTCGACCCAGATCATGGTGCTGTCGATGCTGCTGTTTGGCGGTCCGACGTTGCACTACTTTGCGCTGGCCCTGACCATCGGTATCCTGTTCGGCATCTATTCGTCGGTGTTCGTGGCCGCGGCCATCGCCATGTGGCTGGGCATCAAGCGCGAAGACCTGATCAAGCCGGGCAACAAGGCGTCTGAGGTCGATCCCGGCGACCCCAACGGGGGGGCCGTGGTCTGAGCGCAAACACCCGGACTCAGCCCGCCTGTTCGTCGAAAGCCCGGGGTCCTTTCGTGTCATACTGAACCCATCGTGCCCTTACCTGATCAGAACGTCTCTTCTCTGGCCAAGCAGGCGCGTGAACTCTTTGTGGTTCATGTGGGGCGTGCGCTTCCCGACCTGGTCAAGGCCTGCGACACACGACTGACCACCATCCTCGATCAGGCCGGTCCGGCGCGCGAGATGCAGGAGCGCCGCGACGCCTGGCTGGCGTTCCAGAAAAACCAGACCGCCTGGCTGAACCAGTCCCGCAAGGCCCTGCAGCGAACCCTGCTGCCGCAAGCGGCTTCGGACAGCCTGGTCAGGAAAGGGCCGGGGCGGCTGGAGTTGATGGCCGAAGGCGCCATGGACGACCAGATCCTCGCTTCGCGACTGGCGATGCGTGTGCTGGACCAGGCTTCCACCGAACTCAACGAACTGCGCCTGCGCATCCAGCACCTGGAACAGCGCCAGGAGCTGCTGCGCGGTGACGTGCTGTTGCCCGACGTGGTGACCCGCATCCTGGTGGACCAGTGGCTGGATGCGAAGATGACGCGCGAAGGCTGGTTGCTGGTGCAGGACGCGCTGATGCCGGTGCTGGCCAAGCGGATGCTCGAGGCCTACCAGGCGGCCAACAAACTCCTGGTCGCCAGCGGGGTGATGGAAAAGATCGACCTGCAGGCACTGGTCAGGCGCGCACCCGGGAGCCGCTCGAACGCGCCGGCCGGAGGCGATGCGGCTGCGCAGGGTGCGGATGGCGAAAGCGGTGACGGTGCTGAGAGTGGTTTCAGGGGCGGTGCTGCACAGGCGGGCGGTGGTCGTGGTGGTGCGACTGGCCCCTACGGTTCCGGGTCGGGTGCGGCACCGGCTTCGGGTAGCGTTCCGGGCAGCATGGACGCCCAGCGCAGCGGCATGTCGTCCTCGGCCATGGGCGTGCACGACGAAACCCGCATGATGACCAGCACTTCACCCCTGGCCAGGGCCCGCATGCGGGCTCAGGGCGTGGTCGGTCGTCTCAAGCGCATGCTGATCGACCGCGTGGGCGGAGATTTTGAAGCGACGCAGTTGCTGCCACCCTCGCCCCATCTGGTGCAGGCGATGCAGCGCATTGCCCCCGTGGTCAGTGTCGACGCCGGCTTGCCGTCGACCGGCAGCACCGGCGCGGTGTATGCGGACGCCTCCCATGTCGAGCGTGCGGCCACGGTCCTGCGCCAGCGCACCGCTGAACTCAAGCAGGCCGCCGAGACGCCCAGCGAAAAGGCCACCATTGAGGTGGTGGCACTGATGTTCCAGAGCATCCTGGCCGAGGAGCGCATTCCGGCCACCGTGCGGGTCTGGTTTGCCCGTCTGCAGATCCCGGTGCTGCGGGTGGCGCTGGCCGAACCCGAGTTTTTCAGTGCCCTGGAACACCCGGCGCGTCGCCTGATCGACCGCATGGGTTCGTGCGTCATGGGCTTCGAGTCCAATGTCACCTCGACCGCGCTGGAGGTGGAAATCAAACGCGTGGTGCAGGTGATCGAACAGTACCCGGAAACCGGACGCCGGGTGTTCCAGCTGGTGTTCGACGAGTTCCAGAAGTTTCTCTCGACCTACCTCAGCGAACAGGGCAGCACCAGCCGGTTCGTCTCGGTGGCCCAGCAGGTGGAGCAGAAGGAAACGCTGTCGGTGCAATACACCATCGAGCTGCGCAAGCTGCTCGACGACGTGCCGGTGCGCGAAGAGGTGCGCCAGTTTCTGTTCAAGGTCTGGGTCGAGGTGCTGGCGGTGGCCAGTGTCAAGTTTGGGCTCAAGCACGAAGAAACGGCGTCGCTCAAGCGGGTGGCCTCCGAACTGTTGTGGGCGGCGAGTGCCAAACCCAACCGCGACGACCGGGCCCGGGTGATCCAGCAGTTGCCCAGCATCCTGCAGCGCCTGCGCCTGGGCATGGGCTTGCTGGGCTACCCGGCCGGCCTCCAGGACCAGTACATCAAGTCGGTCAGCGACACCCTGGCCGATGCCTTCATGTCGCGCACGGAGCCGATCCCGCAGGAAAGCCTGGACAAGCTCTCCGAGCGCCTGGCCAATCTGGAAGACTACCTGCCGGAAAGTGGTATGGGCGATCTGGACCTGGACAACGAGAGCATCGAGATGATCACCGGCGTGGACGCCAGCAACATCGAGGTGATCAAGCACGGGGGCAGTCAGCCCAACGAGGCGATGCGGGCCTGGGCGGTGGAGTTGCAGATCGGCTCGTGGTTCGGTCTGGACCACAATGGCAAGCTCAACAGCGTGCAGCTGGCCTGGCGCAGCGACCGTGGTCAGCTCTACCTGTTTGTCACCAACGGCGGGCGCTGTTTCCTCGTGCAGGCCAGTCGCGTGGCGGCCTATCTGCAGGCGGGCTTGCTGGTGCCGAGCGAAGACGAGGCGCTGACCGTGCGCGCCACGCGTGATGCGCTGGCCAAGCTGGACGCGAATCCCGAACGGCTGTTCAGTTGACATCCCCCCGCGCCGCACCTGCGGTGCGTCACCCCCCAGGGGGAGGAGTTGGCCCACCCCCGTCGCTTGCCCACTTCGTGTGGCCGCTCCGCCCCTCAAGGGGCGATGCGAGTGGCCCGGCAAAGCCGGCTCCACCGCATCCTCGGATATGACACTTCGCTCCGGTGCCGATGCCGGGCAATCCCAGGATTTCTCAGCCTTGGCCGAGTCGCTGTAACAGGCCACCCGGCAGCCGCCCCACCCAGCCGTCCAGTTCGAGTTCCAGCAGGCGCGCCTGCAGGGTCGCGGTGTCGAGTCCGGTGCGCGCCTGCAGGGCGTCCAGGCTCACCGGGTCGTGGCCCAGGGCGTCGAGCAGGTCGTCGGCGGGTGGTTCCGTGGGGGAACCTTCCTCCGGAACAGCCGGGGTACCCATTCGAAGGTCTTCGAGGATGTCCTGGGCCGATTCGACCAGTTTGGCGCCCTGGCGGATGAGCGCATGGCAGCCGCGCGACTGGGGTGCGTGGATGGA
>Ga0351953_1018_pt1 | contig 17061 bp, 13 predicted proteins | sample BONcelT113001C15_FD_205810 | JGI IMG/M metagenome (GOLD analysis project Ga0351953, IMG submission 205810) | Enriched cells from coal bed in the Powder River Basin, Montana, United States - BONCAT cells T11 rep3 HSBNCT.T11.300.1.C15 ... | reverse complement strand
CCCTAAAAGCCTGTCTGTGGACTCGGGAACAGCTCACGCCAGAGAATTGGCAGTACATCGAGGAACTACCTGATACGATAGTCGAAGGTGATTTCACCATCGTTCATGGCAGCCCTCGCCATCCTGTGTGGGAGTACATTAGCCATTCTTTTGTGGCAGCAGCGAACCTGGCTCACTTTGAAACGCTCTATTGTCTGTTTGGGCACACGCATATCCCCTCGATCTATCGTGACGTTGGCTCGCTTCATCACTGTGAGACCCTCGACGTGAACCCTGGAGAGACCATCCAATTGACAGAGAATCGTTTGCTCATCAACCCGGGTGGGGTCGGACAACCGAGGGATGCCGATCCACGAGCAAGCTATGCCCTCCTTGACCTTGCCGGCAGGACCATTGAGTATCGCCGTGTGCCCTATCCGATTGAAGAGACGCAACGTCTGATGTTTGACCTTGGACTTCCGCCGAGGCTCGCTCATCGTCTCTCGATCGGATGGTGATCAGCCCTGGGAACACCAGTGCCAGGCGCCGCGTCTACTCATTGACCGTGTGCTACAGTCCTGGGGTTAGAGGAGGTGTTGGATGAACGGTAAGAGAACGGTGTCAATAGTCCTAATGTGTATACTTGCACTGTCAGTTGGCTGTGCGTCAGCTGCTACAAGGGGGGGATTGCCGTCATCTGTTCCTGCTCCTGCGCTCGCCCCCGGCAAGGAGAATTACTCCGGCGATGCAGGGGGAACGTCGCCTGCAGGTGATGCTGAGCGCATGATCGTGCGATCCGCATCCCTCTCCCTGGTGGTCAAAGACACAGAGATCAGTGCTGAAGAGATCAAGGTGTTAACAGCCGGGTTCGGTGGCTATGTGGTGCAAACTCAGATCTACCGCCAGGATGGATTGCTGCGCGGCACGATTACAGTACGCATACCGGCGGAGGCACTTGATGAAGCGATTCTCAAGTTCAAGGCGCTGGCGGTACGGGTAGAGAATGATAGCAGTAGTGCGCAGGATGTGACCGAGGAGTACGCCGACCTTGGAGCACAACTGCGAAATCTGGAGGCCACAGAGCACGAACTGCAAGAACTGCTTACGACGGTACGCGAAAAGACGGGGAAGGCCGAGGACATCTTGGCGGTTCACCGAGAGCTAACGAACATTCGCGGGCAGATCGAACGCCTCAATGGCCGCAAGCAGTATCTGGAGCGAACTGCGGCTATGGCTGCCGTAACGATCCAGCTTGTTCCTGACCTGTTGGCTCAACCCATTACATCAGAGGGATGGCGACCGCTAGAGACCCTCTCCAACGCATTTCGCGCCTTGCTGCGTAGCGTGCGCTGGATTGCTGATGCGTTTATTGTTCTACTCATCTACGTCCTGCCGATCGCAGGAATCGCTGTGGTGCCCTGGTATGTCTTGTGGAGGCTCTGGCGCCGTAGAAGGAATCCGCCGACACCCAAGTCATAACAATTCTGCCTCATGGGCAGGGGGCATCTCTCGTAAGGGATGCCCCCTTTTGCTTTTCGGCGCCGTGGTCATCAGGGCATAGCAAGAACGGTTGCTCTGGCAGTCGGATGGTGAATGGAGATGGACAATCGCCTGCCTGGGCGATGAGGCAAACAGGGAGATCGGATAGACGAGTCTACTACCGACGGATGACCCCCAATATCCTATTGTGGGCTTGTGTCATGGGGATGATCAACTTCGTCATGTATTTGGAACCAGGCCGAAAGCTCTGCAGCTTTCTGTTCTTTATCTCGTCGTCGCCTGGCCTCATCATAAGCATCTATGCGTCGGAATACCTCCCGCTGGACCTCGGCCGGGCTTGCCACGTTGTCAAAGGTGAAATCGCCGGCCGCGCCCGCCGTCTGGATCAATACATCGCCATAGTTCAGCAGGTTGGCCAGAAGGCCCTGTTGGCGCAGTGAAACGTTCTGGATGACGTCCAAGGACGCTTGTTTGCGCTGTTCGTCAAAGAGTAAGGGCTTCTTCTCCACGTCAATGATCAATCGGTCGGTGACGATGTAGATATCATTGCGCCAGTCCTCATACTCCCACCACAGCCAGGTTACTGCCACGATCCACAGCACCAGGGAAGTCAGCAACAAGGAGGGGCTATACCAATCGCCCCGGTGCAAAAGACTGATAGTGATCATCCCAAGAATGGCTAGCACAGAGAGCGAGGGCAGGAATATCCGCCGCACCAGAAAGGCCCAGTGTTTGCGCCAGACTACCATGAGAGAGGGATCCGGTGGCTCGGATGGCTGGATGGGAAAGAGGCGCGCCAGCAAACCTGGATTGACCACGGAGCGCTGCCGGCTTGGTTGCGACGGAATGGGGACTTCTGGCGGTATGGTGTCTCCCAAACCCTTATGTCTCATATACTGCTCGCGTACCTGGCTGCGCTCCTCCTGCAGGGCGCGAGAGCGCAAGTAGACATGGTGGAGATACATGGCCTGTTGAAACCCATATGGGTCGGGAATGTGATCCATGACGATTGTCCCGCGACCGGCCGTCTGGACACGCAGGGTGCCGAATCCAAGCACCCGGCCGCCGAACTCGCTGCGGATTTCTGTATTCTGAATCTTGGTCAGAGGGACCTCATTCCACGTTTCGTAGAGCAATATGATCTTCTCGCGGTGCAACAGGCGTTTGGTGGTCAGCAGGAAATAGTCATTCTGCCAATCGGCATAGAACCAAGCTATCATCAGGGCTGGGATGGTTCCGATGAGCAGGACCTGTAGAAACAAGCTCAGCGTTACGCCCAGGCTGGTCAATAGCCACACACCGAGGCTCAGGACCAATGTGGCGAACAACGGCAGGGGAAGAACCTGTGCGAAGACGATCCAATGGCGCTTTCGCAGCAAGACGGGGGGCTCATCCTGTGCTGGCCAGGGGTACGAGCGGGCCTTCAGGCGTTCTCTCAACACAGGCGAGAGAACGAGCTCCTTCTGGATATGGGGATAATCACGGAGAAGCACGTCCCAGGCATCCTTGTCAACATACAATGCCTTGACATCAGTGGTTGCCTGAGCAAAGGCGCCATAAGGGTCTCCGAACAGAAGAGAGGCTTCTCCTGTCCAGTCACCGCTGAACAGGTAGCCAATGGGCCGCTGAAAGCCCCGTACATCCGTTTGGTGGAGGACTACTTCGCCGTCAAGCAGCACCCACAGTGCATGGCCCAACTCATCTTGGCGGTGCAGGAAAGCACCCCTGGCAGTCGACCGCACTTGAGCGATGGCCGCCACTCGATCTAGGCTCTCCTGTGTCAGCGCCGAAAAAAGGAGGACATTTTGCAGCCAGTCGGAGGGTTCCATCAGTCGTACTCTCCTTTGGTGCTGGCCGATTGTACTACAAGCCTGGCAATTGCGGAAAAGCCAGCCGAGAAAGGAGAACCCGCGCTCTCGGTGGGGCGCGGGTCCGTGCAGTCGTAAGTGGGCAAGATAGGACTCGAACCTACGGCCTCCACGATGTCAACGTGGCGCTCTAACCAACTGAGCTACTTGCCCTGGCTGCCAGCGATTATACCCCAAACAGAGCTTTTGACAAATCAGGGCTATAGCTGTAACCGATCAGCAAAGGCTAGTTCATCCTTGAAAGGTCCGATGATGGCCAGGTTCAGCGCGCCGCGGGAAAAGAGCCGCTGCGCCATTTGCTGGATGTCGGCGGCGGTGACCGCGTCGAGGTGCTGTACGACTTGGTCAACAGTGAGCACAGGCTGATCGAGCACTTCCTGCTGGCCGAACCAAGCAGCATTCGCAAAGGTATCTTCCATCCGCAAGAGAATACGGCCTTTGGTGAACTCTTTGGCCTTGGTAACCTCGGCCGCAGGGGCCTCCTTCGCCTTGAGCAGATCAAGCTGCTCAAGCATCGCGGTAACGACGTCACCGGCCTTCTGCGGTGGTACACCTGCGTAGAGGACCATGGCCCCGGTGTCGCGCAGGGATGAAGTGTAGGAACCAACGCTATAGGCCAGGCCTCGTTTCTCCCTGATCTCCAAGAAGAGCCTTGAACTCATGCCCTCACCTAGGAGCACGTTCAGGATACGCAAAGTGAATCGCTCAGGGTGGTTGGCCGGAAGGCCACGAACGGCCAAGCAGAGATGAGTCTGTTCTGTCTCACGAAACTCGATACGCCAAGATGGGCCGGGGGCAGGATCGGCGGCAGCGATGAACTCCGGGGCAGGTGCTGACTTCCAGCTTCCCAATGCCTGGTTGATCTGCTCCGTCACACGATCTGCATCCAAGTTCCCAGCCAGGCTGATCACGGTGTTTCGAGGCAAATAGCCACGGTCAATATAGTCCAAGATGTCCTGGCGAGTGATACCGGTGACGGACTCCCGGGTTCCAGCCGTATCCCAGCCAACGGGATGATTAGGCCAGAGCAGTTCGCCAATCAGTGAGTGGACCCAGGATTCCGGCATGTCCATCATGCGGCAGATTTCCTGGATGATCACCTCCCGTTCCTTGTCGATTTCTTGGGGATCGAACTTGGAATTACGGAACATGTCTACCAGCACATCGAGGGCAAAGGGCAAGTGATGGTGGGCAACCTTGGCCCAGTAGGTGGTCACTTCACTGTCGGTGCTGGCATTGATCACACCGCCCAGCCCTTCAATGGCCTCTGCAATGTGCTGCGCCGTAGGTCGACGCGGCGTGCCTTTGAACATCATGTGCTCGATGAAATGAGAGATGCCCCTCTCCCTCTCTCCTTCATAACGTGATCCGACGCCGGTGAGGATGGCGACTCCCACCGACCGTGTGTGGGGCATGCTAGTGGTCAGTACTCGCAGCCCATTGTCAAGGACATTCTTTTGATACACGGTCTCTCCTCAGTAAGCAACAGCTCGGTCGCTAAGGTCCCTTGAGCTCTGCCAGCAATGATTGGGCCACAGAGCGTAACTCGGGGCTCTCGTCCATGCTCAGGAACCTTTCCAGCGCTTCGACAGCATCTCCGGTCTTGCCCTGTAACTTGAACGCATTGCCCAGGCCAAAATAGGCGCGAGCAAGCTGAGGATTCAGCCGCAGCGCCTCCCGGAACTCGGCGATGGCAGAGTCAAGCTTGTTCTGCTGTACGTAGGTGGCGCCGAGGTTATAGTGGATATCGGCATCGTCCTGGCGCAAAGAGATGGCTTGGCTAAACTCACTGGCAGCTTTGTCGAACTGCATCTGCTCGTAATAGACAGCGCCGAGATTCGACCGCGCATCCACATGGTTAGAGTCCAACTCCAGCGCCTTCTGATAGGACTGGGCGGCATCATCCAGACGCTGATCCTGGTAGTACGCATTCCCAAGCCGGAAGTGGGCTTCGGCAGAGCTGGAATCGAGACGAGCAGCCGCTTGAAACTCGGCGATGGCTTTCTGGACCTTGTTGTCGTCGAGATACTGGCGGCCCTGGGCCAAGCGCTCTTCGAACGTGCCGTATGGGGTCGGCTCCGCTGGGGAAGCGAGACAGCCTACAAGGGAACTGATGGCGAAAAGTGCCATTATGGCAAACAGCAGCCAATCCGTACGTCGAATGGTCATCTGCACCCTCCACTCCTCAACTGCCAGTTCTCACTCTCGGTAGTTCAGCACGATGACCTGGGTCTCTGCTGGCAAGTCATTATGGGTGATTTCCAGGCTGTCCCGGGGACTAGTATCGGCAGGCAAACCCATCTCCTTCAGGAACCTGCCCAGCGGGTCGAGGCGCAGGTTGATAGCCTTGGTGCCATAGTGCATGGGGATGACGATCTTTGGCTGTATCAGGCCAATCATCTCTGCAGCCTGATTGGCATTAATGGTCGTTGCCGCGCCAACTGGGATCAGCAGCACGTCAATATCGGCAAGTGCCTGGATCTGAGCCTGTGACGGCACGTGGTCAATGCTGCCCAGGTGGCAAATCGTGAGTGCGTCAAAGTCGAACACGTAGATGGTGTTACGCTGAATCTGTGCGTCCTTCTTCTTCATCCTTGCGGCGATGCCGGTGATAAAAATGCCCTTCACCTCATACTCGCCAGGCCCGTTGATGACTACTGGGGAGCCTTGGACCAATGAAAGGTTGCAATAGTCCTGATGTTCACTGCTGACGGTCACCATGTCGGCGCGCAGGCGGGGGATGTTGTAACCCACTTGCTTGGCGCAAGGGTCAGTCACGGCTGCGGCGCCCCTCGTCCTCAGCCTGAAACACGAGTGCCCATACCAAACGATTTCCATGTGCCTGACCTCTTTTGCAGGTGGGGGCTCTGACGAGGATGCTTTAGCTAAAGGTCAGCTTGGTCCGGATCCGCCGGGCTTCAGCGACGATTTCCGGAGCCACATCGAAGACAGCAACGCCATTCATGTCGGCTTCAATGACTCGTTCGCTAAAGGGGAGGAACCCCAAGACCTCATCGCCTGGCAGACGGTCCAGGATGAATCGCTCGTCCTGTTCGTTGCGGATCTTGTTTCCGACGACAAAAACGCGATGGATGCCAATGTCGCCCGCCAGATGTCTAATGGCCTGCGCTGTCTGCAGGCTTCGCTGGCCAGGCTCAACCACCACGATGAACGCATCTACGGCACCGGCCGTTCCCCGGCCCAAATGCTCCAATCCAGCTTCCATGTCCAGGATCACGGCCTCTGAGCGTCCGATGAAGAGGTGCATGACCAGTTTCTTGAGAAGGGAGCCTTCTGGGCACATGCAGCCAGCCCCTCCCCGCTTCACCCCCCCCAACACCAAGAGCTTGATGCCGCGGTGAGAGGCCGAAAATCGCTCAGGGATGTCGTCCACGCGAGGGTTGAGGGAGAACATGCCACCGCTTGATCCTGGGCGAGCCCCGGTGCGCTCCTCGATCAGGTCACCCATCTCCGCAATGGGCACGATCTTTGCTGCCACGTCGGGTGGAATCCCCAGAGCAGACGCCAGACTTGCCGCCGGGTCGGCGTCGATGGCCAGCACCTTGCCTTCCTCAGCATAGATGTAGGCAAGGAGCGAGGCTAGAGTAGTCTTGCCCACGCCCCCCTTGCCACTGATTGCGAGTTTCGGCATGGTTGCCCCCTACTCCAATGGGACGAGGGTCTGGACAACGGCGGCCGCACGCTGCTCATCCAGCCAACTTACAAACGTATGTTGTCGCCACGATGCCACCAATTCATCGGCGACTTGGCGAGCATCGTCCCTCTCCACGACCTCGATGATGTGGTATCCAAAGTCTGTCTTCACGATGCCGCTCAGTCGCCCGGCTGGAAGCGAAAAAGCCACATCCTCAATGTCCCTGGGCATGACACCGCGAGGGAAGAAGCCCAGGTCGCCCCCCGAGTCAAAAGTTCCTCTATCCAGCGAGTACTTCTCGGCCAGTGATGCAAAGCCCTCGCCGGCGCTCAGCTTGACCAGGACATCCATGGCCTCGGACTCGCTCGCAACCAGGATATGACGGGCATGAACCTGCTCCACGGCCGGTGGCTGCGAGCCCATAATGTGGTCCTGCAAAGCAGCACCCAGAAGCTCCCGCTGGAGCTGTAGCCGAAAGGACTCTGGTGTGAGGCCATTGTCGGTCAACCATTCCTGGAACTTGATGTCGTCCGTTCCGACCAGCCGGGCGATTTCTGCATCCACTTTTTCTGCCGGAACCGAGACACCCTGGCTTGCTGCCGCTTGTTCAATCAGGACCTGGTCCACCATCCACGATAGAACCTGCCGACGAACCTGGGCCACGGTCTCCTTGCCTTCGGCGGTCGTGGGATCAAAGTTGTCCTGTTTCACGAGGTACGAGACGGCTAATGCCACTTGATTCTCGTATTCGTGCAAGCCAATGGGTTGGCCATTGACCAAAGCAGCGGCTGGCTCCGCCGGTGGAGTTGGCGCATTGCCCGTAGCCTCGGGACTGGTCTGAGAGGGCGACGTAGGGACTGCGGTGGTGCCCACGGCTGAGGAGGGAGAGGCGGCAGGTTGTGGTACCGTTGCTGCTGGAGTCTGGCCGGGCGCTGGCCCCGCAGGGCTGCCGCAAGACAGGGGCACCGCAAGAAGCGCAATCAGGATCGAGAGCTGAAGAAGGCGTGCAAAGGCTCTGTTCATGTTGAGAATCCATTGCTCCATAGTAGATTCAGATGACTCACGATGTGGCACCGCTAAACGTGCGCAGGCACCACGCTACAGGCGTCATTATATGACGAACCATTAAATGCGCAAGCAGTACTGCCTGGACGCCAATATGCTCACTGGGCCCCCCTTCATCTACGCGGTGCCCATTTGCAGAAACGGGAGTTGTTGTGCTAGAATCGCGATGCTCTTCGTACAGAGCATTCTGACTTATCACGCCGGTCTGGCGTTTCTCGCCTGCGGCGTGAGCTGAATACCCAAGTGACGGATGGTGATCAACAATCACGGCAAACGGGATGGGCTTCTTGGATACTAGTGGCAGCTGGGTGCTCGCTTTCCGTACGCACCCAGCCGTTTTGTTATGTAAGACAGAGAAGCGACGGCCATTCCCCATCGGAGAGGAAATCCTATGAAGCAGGCTCTGGGTAATTGGGATTCAATACGGCAGATTTTGCGCGATTCACGCACCAACCGGGTGGCGTATGCTATTTCGGCGCTCTTCCTGGTTACAAGCCTTTGGCTTCCCCCGTTCTCGGTTGGTACACGGGTGCTGCACTTTGACTATCCCTTGATTGGAACGGGCGGTGGCGTGGTAAGCTTGCCGGGCGGTGCCGGCGTTGTGGTTCCCAGTGGAATGTTGAGCAATTCGCTGCGCCTCAAGATCGCATCGTTGCCGCTGCAGAGCTTTCTCTCGGGTGCGGGCGATAAAGTAGAGAAGGCGGCGGCTGAAGCACTGGCGACCCAGCCCATCACGCTCCAGGGAGACGCCTATCGGTTCCTCAGCTATGGTCCTGCTCCCAAAGAAGCCATTCTCAGCCTTCCCATTGCTTCCGGCCTGTCTTCTGCGGCGGTCGACTTGTACGTGTGGGACAAGCAGCAGTGGCAATGGATGCCTTCCCAGGCGATAGCCGAAGACGGGACGATCGAGGCGAAGGTGAGTTCTATTCCCGCGATAGCTGTTGTGGCGAGCGCCAATCGCCAGAATCCTCTCATCGCCACACTTCTCTCACCGGATACAGGGCTTCCTGATCAGGGCGAGGGGCTCGTCAACGAGGTCGGTCAACCGGGTATGTATCTGAACGCTGATGGAACCGTCCGCGGGGCCGGGGCTGTTGGCGCTGCCGGAGACGCACAAGAGCTCCGAGTCGTCCCAGTAATCAGCAACGCGCCGGACGGCGCGGTCCAAGCCCAGGTGCTCACTACCGTCCTTCTGACCGATGACGCTCGCGGCAAGCACGTGACCTCTCTAACGGTGCTGGCCGTAGAAAAGATGTATGCTGGAGTCATGCTGGACTACCGTGGGCTGGAAACGAGCCTTCAAGATGAGTTCGTTTCCTTTGTGAGCGAGATTGCTGATTCGCTGCATGGGCAGGGTAAGTCTCTCCTGGTGCGGGTTCCAACACCCGTCCAGGTCTCTGAAGACCGTTGGGAGACGGGTGCTTACGACTGGCCACGTTTGGGTGCGATTGTGGATGCCCTGGTGATGCCCGCGATCGAGTCTCCCGAAGCATACCTTCCCGGTGGACGGATGGAGTCCCTCCTTCGCTGGGCGGTTGGACAGGTCAATCGGAGCAAGCTGCAGGTTGAGATGTCGGTGCAGAGCTATAAATCTGTGGGACAGACCCAGGTGCGGCTGCCTTATGTCCAGGCCTTGGCCGAACTTACCCGGCTGGTGGTGGAAGACGACAAGGCCCTGGTGAGCCCCGGCGAAAACGTGACCGTGTCCCTGCCTCGGCTGCAGTCTTCGGGAGGGGTGCAGTACGATGCCAGCACGGCGACCTACTGGCTTACATATGAGGACGAACAAGGCCAACCGACAAAGCTCTGGCTGGAGAATGCCACCAGTGTGGCTCAAAAGTTGCATCTTATCAGCGACTTTAGAGTGCGCGGCGTTACCCTCATCGACCTTGTCGACGATCAAACGGACGAGCGACTGTGGGACGTGTTGGCGCATTTCCAGGAAATGCTGGTGCCGGCGATCGAGACAGACTTTGCCGTCGTATGGACCGTGCAAGGGCCGGATGGTGAGGCTAGCACCATAACGCAACCCCTCGACTCCCCGGAATACGTCTGGGAGGCGCCCAGCAATCCTGGCGACTATACGATTGCCGCTGGCCTGTCGGACGACGGTGGGCACTCCCTGGAAGTCCAAAGCAACAGCGTCAGCGTGCAGATTCCTACCCCCACGCCCACCCCCACACCAACACCCATGCCTACGCCCACACCCAAGCCGACGGCAAAGCCCCAGCCGGTGGTAGCGGCCGCCTCTCGCGGGCCAGGGTTCGCCTATGGCATTCAGGCCCACATGGTAGGCGGTCAAGACCTGGGCCGTATTCTGGGGGCGGTGCAGCAGTTGGGATTCGGATGGGTCAAGCAGCAGGTCGAGTGGAAAGCGCACAACCCGGGACCGGGTCAGTACAACTTCGGTGAGCTGGACCACATCGCGAACAGCGCTCAGGCTGCCGGCGTCAAGGTCCTCTTCAGCGTGGTGAAAGCGCCGGCTTGGGCTCGCCCCGCTGGCGATACCGATGAAGGCCCGCCAGTTGATCCCAACACTTATGCCGATTTCATGCGGGCTCTGGCGACCCATTTCAAGGGGCGCGTGCAAGCCTATGAGATCTGGAATGAGCAGAACCTGTACTATGAGTGGGGTGGACAGGGTAACAAATTGAGCGCGGCCAAGTACGTCGCCCTGCTCAGACCGGCCTACCAGGCCATTAAGGCGGTTGACCCTGGTGCGACCGTTATTTCGGGCGCCCTCACCCCGACCGGCTGGAACGACGGCAATATCGCTATCGATGACCGAGTGTACCTGCAGCAAATGTACGCCGCCGGGCTCAAGAACTACTGCGATGCCATCGGCGCCCATCCCAGCGGATACAACAACCCGCCAGATGCTGATTGGAGAACCTGGAATGACCCTGCAACGGGCGCAGCCAAGGGGCATCCCAGCTGGTATTTCCGCAACACCATGGAAGACTATCGCAACATCATGGTCGCCAACGGCGACAGCGGCAAACGCATCTGGGTCACCGAGTTTGGCTGGGCGTCGGTGCAGGGCTTGGGAGTAGCGCCGGTTCAAGGATACGAGTACGCTGCCGACAACACCGAAGAGGAGCAGGCTCAGTTCATTGTTCGTGCTTACCAAATGGCCAAGAATTGGGGCTGGGTGGGCCCGATGTTCCTGTGGAACCTGAACTTTGGACCGGTGAGCGGCGCCGGGGATGAGAAAGCCGCGTTTGGCATCGTGAGGCCGGATTGGAGCCCTCGTCAGGCATTTGCCGCGCTGGCCAACACGCCCAAGTAGTCTATCGCTGGCAAGGATGAAACAGAGCACGGGGAAAAGCTCCCCGTGCTCTGTTTGTTGCCAGCCGATGTGCATACGCACAGAGGAAGGTTATAGTGACCGATCACAATTCACTTTGGTTGAATGAAGGCGCTCGGTGGGACGGCCATCCTATCGGCCTTGCCGTGCGGTTTCTGATCGTTCTTGGATTGCTCTCTTGTACAGCGTGCGGGCCAGCGGCTGCGACACCTTTGGCAGCCACGCGCACACCCCGGCCAACCTTCACCAGCACGGTACCCGTCGTGCAGGAAACGGCCACACTTGCTGCGACGGCTACGGCGGTCAGCACGTCATTGCCTACCGCGACCCCGGTGGTGCCAACGGCCACCCTCTCGCTTCCGACAGCGGTTCCGGCTACGGCAACATCGGTGCCCACCGCCCGGCCCACAACGCCTGTGGCCAAGTCATTCAAAATGAACTCGCCGGAGTATGGTATGCAGGCATTCCTCTGGTGGCGGCCTGAAGTTGCCAGCCGGGACATGGGGATGATCAAGGAGGCGGGCTTCACGTGGGTCAAGCAGAACATCGGCTGGCGGGATGTGGAGGGGGCCAGCAAGGGCCACTATGACTGGAGCCGCGTGGACTGGATCGTGAACGAGTGCAACAAGCTGGGCCTGGACCTGCTCGTGAGGATTGACCACCAGCCCCAGTGGGCGGGAGGTAACTACCCCACCAACGGCCCACCCGACCGCCCAGCCGATCTGGGTGACTTTTTATACGTCATGGCCACTCGCTACAAGGGGCGCATCCGCGCCTATGAAGTGTGGAATGAACCAAACCTGGCTCGGGAATGGGCCGACCGTCGGCCCAATGCTACCCAGTATGTGGCCATGCTCAGGGAGGCCTACCGTCGCATCAAAGAGGCTGATCCTAACGCGATGGTGGTGAGCGCCGGTCTCTCCCCAACCACTGCCTGGGGAGACATCGCCACGCCTGACATGCAGTACCTGCGAGAAATCTATGCAGCAGGCGGGGCGGCTTACTTCGATGCCCTGGGAGCCCACGGTGCGGGATTCAGGGCGCCCCCCGAGATGAGCCCAGACGAAGTGGCCCAAAACCCGGCCTACAATAATGGAGAACTGGGGGCGGGTCGCGTCTACTGCTTCCGGCATGTGGAGGACCTGCGGCGCATCATGGTGGAGAGCGGGGATGCCAACAAGCAAATCGCGCTGCTGGAGTTCGGCTGGACCATCGATCCACGGCCCGATTCACCTTATCACTGGCACTCAATCCTCGACCCACAGTTGCAGGCCGACTATTTTGTACGTGCTTATCGTTGGGCCAAGGAAAACTGGTCGCCCTGGATTGGCCTGATGAGCCTCATCTACATCGCTGATCCTGACTGGACAGCAAGTGATGAGCAGTATTGGTGGGCCATCTCGGAGCCGGGCTATCCTTACTTCCGAGCGCGGCCGGCCTACACCTGGCTCAAGGACATGCCCAAGTAGGCTCGCCGAGGTGATGCCACGCCTTTTTCTTTGACTGTGCTTTGTGTTTGCGTTATACTTCTTTCGCCTGGGGACGGGTGGCAGTGGAGGGCGTGCCAAGGTTGCTCGCAATACCAGGTCGACATCCCATTTTGGGGCAAGTGCTCTTGTGCAAGCCCAGCGTCCAGGTGGAAGTAGATAATGGTGCGTAGGACAACACAATGCGCATCGTAGTCGATGGCGGCTACAAGCTGAACGGAGAGGTGCAGGTGGAGGGGGCCAAGAATGCCGCTCTGCCACTGTTGGCTGCTACCCTGCTCACCTCTGACGACTGCTTACTGGAGAACCTGCCCGATATCGAAGATATCCGATGCATGGTCAGCCTACTGCGTACCCTTGGCGCGGAGGTGAGCGCAGAAGGGCCACGCAGTGTTCTGGTGCGGGCCAGGAACCTGGTTCAGCACATGGTGCCCGCCGAGTTAGCCACAAGGATGCGTGGCAGCTTTCTGGTAGTTGGCTCCCTTCTGGCCCGGTTGGGCCGGGCATCGACACCCCATCCTGGGGGATGCGCCATCGGCACCCGTCCGGTCAGTGTGGACCTGAAGGGCATGCAGTCCATGGGCGCTACACTCATCTGTGAGAACGGCGGCTACTTACTGGAAGCGCCCAGGCTGCGCGGTGAGCGGATCTCCCTGGACTATCCCAGCCATACCGGTACCGAGAACCTGCTCCTGGCCGCATGCCTTGCCGAGGGTACGACGATCATTGAGAATGCTTCGGTAGAGCCCGAGGTGGCTGACCTGGCCAGCCTGTTGAACTCCATGGGTGCGCGGATCTATGGTGTAGGAACGGGGATCTTGCAGGTCGAAGGAGTTCGTCGGTTGCACGGCGCTGTGCACCGTGTTATGCCGGACCGGCTGGAGGCCGGGACGTTCGCTGTTGCCGCCGCGATCACTTGCAGCAATGTTACCATTCGCGGTCGCGTAGCGCGTTGTCTGGGTGCCATGACCAGCAAACTCTCCGAGGCAGGCGTGTCAGTTAGCGCAGAGAGGGATGTGTATCACGTGAGTGGATGCAAGGAAATGTCGGCCGTGCATATCCAGACGTTTCCCTATCCTGGCTTCCCCACGGATTTACAGGCTCCTTTCGGGGCGCTAATGACTCAAGCGCACGGGCAGAGCTCGATCCATGAGACCATGTATGATGGGCGGTTATCCTATGTGGGAGAGCTGCGCAAGATGGGCGCAGAGATCAAGGTGGACCGACAAACCGCTTTAATCAACGGCCCGACGCGCTTGCAGGGCAGCGAGGTCCGCGCGCTGGATATCCGATCGGGGGCGGCGGTTATTCTGGCGGCTCTGGCGGCAGAGGGGCGCTCGACAATCACTGGCACCATCAACGTGGACCGGGGTTACCAGGGACTGGACGAGAAGCTTACGCAACTCGGTGCCAGGATCCAACGAATCGAGTAGCCCAGGAGGCTGCATGTTTGTCAAACAGATTGGCATAGATCTTGGCACAGTCAACGTGTTGGTTTTCGTCCGCGGCAAGGGCATCGTGTTGCGGGAGCCTTCGGTTGTCGCTGTGTCCGTCAACACCAATCGCATCGTGGCCGTGGGTGAGGAAGCTCGACAGATGCTGGGCAGGACTCCGGAGACCATCGAGGTTATCCGCCCGATGCGTGGCGGTGTGATCGCTGACTATCTAGTCACAGAAAACATGCTGCGCTATTTCATCTCCAAGGTCGTGGGACGCATTCGCCTGGTACGGCCCGACGTCATGATCAGTGCCCCTGTTGGCGTCACGAGCGTCGAGAGCCGCGCGGTGCGCGAGGCGGCCGTACAGGCCGGCGCCCGATCTGCCTATCTCATTCCGGAGCCCCTCGCTGCTGCCCTGGGAGCGGGCCTTCCCATTCACACGCCTACCGGCAACATGATTGTCAACATCGGAGGAGGGGCGACTGAGGCCGCGGTAATTGCTGTGAACGGCATCGTGGTCGCGAGTTCGGTTCGGGTCGGTGGATCCAAGATTGACGAATCTATTGCGACGTACATCAGACGCAAGTACAATCTGCTGATAGGAGACCAGACCTCCGAAGAGATCAAGATACAGATCGGAAGCGCGCTCCCTCTGGACCCGGAATTGCAGATGGATGTCCGTGGCCGAGATCAAGTCACGGGCCTGCCCAAGACGATCAGTATCACCTCGGGTGAGGTGACGGAGGCCATTGTCGAGCCGCTGGCAGCTATCTCGGCTACCGTAAGATCGGTCCTGGAAAAGACACCCCCCGAGTTGGCTTCGGACATCATTGACCGCGGCATGGTAATGGCCGGTGGGGGAGCCCTGTTGCGTAACGTGGATCGTTTCCTAACCGAGGAGACGGGCGTTCCCTGCCATGTCGCCGAAGACCCCCTGGCCTGCACGGCGATCGGCGCGGGAAAAGCTCTGGAGCAATACAGCATTCTGAGGTACAGTTTGCCTGCCGCATAGCCCGGTACCAACTGAGCCAGCCGTGGATGGAGGAGCGCAGGAACATGCCGGCGCTCCTCCATTATGTATAATGTGCCCCGTCAGTGCGCCTGAGCCGCTACCGATTGACAAAACTCCTGCTCGCGCTATAATAGTTTTCGTTGCTAAGTATTTCACACGAATCTGACTATCGACGAGGGGCTTGCCGGGTATGAAGAAGACACTGATCGCATTGCTGATGGTGGCCATTGCGCTGACGGTAGGGGTTGTCGCCTACCGCTATTGGCGACAGCGGACGGCGGCGACCGCCGCGGGACAAGCGGATACCGCGACCGTGCGACGGGATACCATCCTTGCCACCGTCAGCGCCTCTGGCAGCATGGTGCCAGCAGAGCGCCGCAACCTGGGCTTTGCTGCCAGTGGAATCCTGGCGCGACTCAACGTCCAGCAAGGCGACAGCGTGCAGGCGGGGCAGGAGCTGGCGCGTCTGGATACGCGCCAGTCGCAACTCAATGTTGATCAAGCTGTGGCCAACCTAGTGATCAGTGAGGCGCGCCTGGCCCAGACTCAAGCCGGCGCCCAACCTGCCGACATCGCCGCCGCCGAGGCCGCCGTGGCCAGTGCGCAGGCAGCCTATGACTCGGCAAAAAACAAGCTGAACCTCCAGGACCGACAGCTAACCATTGCGGAAGCGGATCTGAAGCGGTCCGAGCTGAGCTTACAGGAGGCTCAGTCGGCCTATGATCGTATCGCCTGGCGCCCCGACGTGGGCATGCTGCCGCAATCTGGCGCTCTGGAGCGGGCAACCCTCGATTATCAAAGGGCCACAGCGAACTATCAACTGCAGATCGGCAATATTGACGACACGGCTTTTATGGGTGCGGCCACGCAGCTGGCACAGGCCAAGGCTCAGCTGGAAAAGGTGCGGCGCTCTCCCACGCCTGAGGATATCGCTATTGCACAAGCCCAAGTCCAGCAAGCACAGGCTTCGGTGGACCAGGCCAAACTGCGGCTCGATGATGGCATTATCACAGCCCCGTTTGCGGGGATCGTTCTCTCCATTGGCCCTCAAGTCGGCGAAATGGTGAGCATGAATGCCTCCGTGATCGTACTGGGGGACCTCGACCGATTCTACCTGGATGCCAATGTGGACGAAACCGACGTGAGCCGCGTGCGCGTAGGCCAAGATGCTCTGATCACTTCTGACTCCTTTGCCGAACTCGGCCTACAAGGGAAGGTGACCAGGGTTGACCTGCTGGGCAAGGTTGCGCAGGGGGTTGTCAGCTATGGAGTGAGGATCGAAATTCAGGCCTCCGAGGCGATGCTGCTGCCAGGGATGACTGCCTTTGCCGACATCACGGTAGCGCGAAAGGAAGACGCCTTGATCGTGCCTAACCGGGCCATTCGCCGCGACAGCCGTGGCAACTACTATGTGGACGTGGCGGCAGGGGGAGTGCTTGCTCAACGCACGGTGACCACTGGCCTGGGAAATGAGCAATTCACCGAGATTCTCGAAGGAGTGCGCGAGGGCGAGGAAGTGGTCGTATCGTCGGCGAACCGCAATATCCTGCAACAATTCGGTGGGGGGGGCCTTTTTTGGGGGAACCAGTCGATGATCCGCTTGCAGGGAGTCGCCAAAGTCTACCGCATGGGCGACGTTGAGGTTCACGCCTTGCGCGGCATTGATCTCCACATTGCGGCTGGGGAATTCTTGGCAATTATGGGCCCGTCTGGCTCTGGCAAGAGCACCCTGATGAACCTGCTAGGCTG
>Ga0351953_1013_pt1 | contig 17980 bp, 13 predicted proteins | sample BONcelT113001C15_FD_205810 | JGI IMG/M metagenome (GOLD analysis project Ga0351953, IMG submission 205810) | Enriched cells from coal bed in the Powder River Basin, Montana, United States - BONCAT cells T11 rep3 HSBNCT.T11.300.1.C15 ... | reverse complement strand
AACATGCGGCACGCTTTTCCCGCAAGGCCTATTATCAATTGGCAAAGTACGTTGAAGATGACGGGAATCTTAATCGATATTCTATTACCATCGGTAATATTTCTTATCCCCTCACTGAAAAACAAATGAATGAAAATGGAGGCAACCATGTTAGATGATTGTGTAAATGAAGCGTTGACTTTTGATGATTTGCTGCTGGTACCGTCCGAATCAGACATCCTGCCGCGCGATGTGGACACGTCTACCTTGCTCACCAACAATATCAGTCTGAACATACCCATCGTCAGTGCCGCCATGGATACGGTCACCGAAGCGCCAACGGCAATCTGCCTTGCACAGGAAGGCGGGATGGGAATCATTCACCGGAACATGAGTATCGAACGCCAGGCCGTCGAGGTCGATAAGGTTAAGAAATCGGAAAGCGGTATGATTGTGGACCCCATTACCATCGAACCTGAGCGGAAGGTCTCCGAGGCCCTTGAATTGATGAACAGATACAGGATTTCGGGTGTGCCTGTTGTGAAAAACAAATTGCTGGTCGGCATACTGACCAACAGGGATCTGCGCTTTGAAACCGACCTCGATCAACCCGTATCCAACGTCATGACGCGGGAAAATCTCATCACCGTATCGTCGTCGAACATTTCACTGGATGATTCTAAGAAGTTGCTGCACAAACACAGGATAGAGAAGCTTCTCGTTGTTGACGAACATTACAACCTGACAGGGTTGATTACCATCAAAGACATCGAAAAAATAAAAAAATATCCACTGGCCAGCAAAGATACACTCGGAAGACTTAGGGTAGGAGCAGCGGTGGGCATCATCGATCGTGAAGAAAGGATTGAAGCCCTTTTGAACGCCGGTGCAGATGTCATCGTCATCGACACCTCGCATGGACATTCCGCAGGCGTTCTGGATGCAGTCCGGTCTACGAAATCAAACTTCCCCCAATGCGAATTGATTGCGGGAAATGTCGCAACTGCGGAAGGGGCAAAGTCTTTGATCGAGGCCGGCGTAGATGCGGTTAAGGTGGGCGTTGGCCCGGGGTCCATCTGCACGACCCGAATCATAGCTGGTGTCGGTGTGCCACAGATGAGCGCCATTAGCGACGCCTACAAGATGGGCGCAAAACACAACATTCCGATCATCGCCGACGGCGGAATCAAATATTCCGGTGATATTGTGAAAGCGCTCGCTGCGGGGGCGCATTCGGTCATGATCGGGGGTCTTTTTGCGGGAACGGAAGAGAGTCCCGGAGAAACCATTCTCTTCCAAGGCAGAAGCTATAAGGTTTATCGCGGTATGGGGTCCTTGGAAGCCATGAAGATGGGGAGCAAGGACCGATACTATCAGGATGATATGGAAAGCAATCTCAAACTGGTTCCCGAGGGAATCGAGGGAAGGGTGCCCTATCGGGGATCCATGTCGGCTAGCATCCATCAGTTGCTTGGAGGTGTCAAGGCTGGCATGGGGTATGTCGGATGCAGAACGACGTCCGAATTGCGGCAAAAGGCACATTTCGTAAAGATAACCTCTGCGGGACTCAGGGAAAGCCATGTTCACGATGTAATCATCACCAAGGAAGCCCCCAATTACTGGTTGGAATAACATGAAACACACGGATTTCGTTCATCTGCATGTTCATACGCAATACAGCCTGTTAGACGGTACGATCCGTCTGGACGATCTGTTCAAAAGGGTACAGGAATATCAGATGCCGGCTGTGGCCATGACAGATCATGGCAATATTTACGGCGCCATTGATTTTTATAAGCATGCGTACAAGCAGGGGATAAAACCCATCATCGGCTGTGAATTGTACGTCGCGCCCAAAAGCCGTTTTGACAAGAACGGCTATGGAGCCGGTGAGTCTGCACACCATTTGATCGTGCTCGTCCAAAACATGCAGGGTTATCGAAATCTCATGAAACTGTCGACACTGGGATTTCTTGACGGATTTTATTACCGGCCGAGGATCGATAAGGAAATACTCGCAAAGTACCACGAAGGCCTCATCGGCATGAGTGCCTGCCTGCACGGTGAATTGGCATCCTGCCTGCTGAGGGGAAATATCAATGAGGCCGAACGAAGTGCGGAGCAGTACAGGAATATCTTCGGTGATGATAATTTTTTCATCGAAATCATGGAGAACGGATTGCCTGAGCAAAAAAAGGCAAACCAGGGATTGATCGATCTCAGCCACAAATTGGGATTGCCATTGGTGGCGACGAATGATTGTCATTATCTCAATCGAGAAGATGCCGAGGCCCATGAAGTACTTCTCTGCATCCAGACCGGAAAGACGGTCGAGGATGCAGACAGAATGCGCTTCGGAACGGATCAATTCTTTCTCCGGTCGCCGGAAGAGATGATGCGATTGTTTACGTATTGCCCGGAGGCAATTGAAAATACGGTAAAAATAGCAGAGAGATGCAACCTGTCCCTGGAATTCGGCAAATTCTTCCTGCCGAAATTTGAAATCAACCAGGACGAGACACTGGACGACCGGCTTAAAAGAACCGCCAGAGAAGGGCTTGCAAAAATTCTACCGACAATTCTGAAAGGGGAAGGGGAGGACAGGCGCGAGATATACGAAAAAAGGCTTGAGAATGAGCTGGAAATGATCCGGTCAATGGGGTTTGCCGGGTATTTTCTCATCGTCTCGGATTTCATCCAGTATGCTAAAAATAAAAATATCCCTGTCGGACCGGGAAGGGGTTCTGCGGCAGGAAGCCTTGTTGCTTACGCCATCGGCATCACGAATATCGACCCTATCCATTACAATCTGTTCTTCGAGAGATTTCTCAATCCTGACCGGATCAGCATGCCCGACATCGATACGGATTTTTGCCCCCAGGGAAGGGATGAGATCATAAGATATGTGACAGACAAATACGGCAGCGACAAGGTATCCCAGATCATCACTTTCGGAAAAATGCAGGCGAGGGCCGTCATTCGAGATGTGGGAAGGGCATTGAACATTCCCTACGGAGAGGTGGACCGCATCGCCAAATTGATACCCAATGTATTGAACATCAAACTGGATGATGCCATTTCGCGTGAACCGAGATTGAAGGAAGAGTTGAACGGCAATCCCCGCATCAAGAAGCTTATCGATCTTTCTTTGGCTCTCGAAGGTTTGAACCGCCATTCATCGACCCATGCGGCAGGGGTTGTGATTTCAGATTTGCCGCTTGTGGAGCGGGTACCTCTGTGCAAGAGCCCAAAAGACGATGTCGTTACGCAGTTTGCTATGAACGACATATCCGATGTGGGACTGACAAAATTCGATTTCCTGGGGTTAAAGACATTGACCGTCATTAAGGACGCCCTCGATTTCATCCAGAAGGGGCGTGGAGAATTGATCGACATCGACAATATTCCGCTGAACGATCGAAAAACATACGAATTGCTCATGCGCGGAGAAACTGACGGTATATTCCAGCTCGAAAGTTCGGGGATGAAGGACGTTCTGGTCAAAATGAAACCGGATTGCATCGAGGATGTTATCGCTTTAATTGCCCTATATCGGCCCGGCCCCATGGACAATATTCCGGAATTTATTTCGAGAAAACAGGGTAAAACAAAGATCGTTTATGAAGTCCCGGAACTTGAAGCCATTCTCAAAGAGACATATGGGGTTATCATCTATCAGGAACAGGTGATGCAAATCGCCGTCGCCATAGGTGGATACACGCTTGCCGAGGCCGATACCCTGCGCAAGGTCATGAGCAAGAAAAAAACGGAAGACATGGAGGCCAAGGAAAAGCCAAAATTTTTAGATGGGGCGCGTCGCAAGAAAATTCCGGAACCTATGGCCGTAAAAATCTGGGAGCAGATGGAGACATTCGGCAAATACGGGTTTAATAAGTCCCACAGTACTGCTTATGCCATGATTTCCTATCAGACAGCTTATCTTAAGGCACATTTTCCAGCGGAATTTATGGCCGCACTGTTGACCAGCGAAAAGGACAATAGAGACAAGATTATAAGTCATATCGGCATCTGCAGGGAAATGGGGATTAAGGTTCTTCCTCCGGACATCAATGAGTCAATGAGTGATTTCAGTGTGGTGGGTGAACATATCCGTTTCGGTCTCGCGGCTGTAAAAAACGTGGGAATCGGTGCCATCGAGTCAATTATTTGTGTGCGGGATGCTGATGGTTCTTTTAAATCTATAGTTAATTTTTGTGATCGTGTTGACTTTCGGAAAGTGAATAAAAGGGTTGTAGAAAGTCTGATTAAATGCGGTGCATTCGATTCAACTGGTCACAATCGCAGGCAATTGATGACTTTCTGTGAAGAAATCATGGATAAAGCCCAAAAACGGCAGCGGGAAAAATCCATGGGGCAGGGGAACCTTCTTGAACAATTCGAAAAATCAGACGGTTTACCGGCGAATGGATCTGAGGCTGGCCTGCCAGAGATATCCGAGTGGGATCATAAAGAGTTGCTTGCTTATGAAAAGGAAACCATTGGTTTTTACATCACAGGACATCCCCTTTCCAGATATGCCGAACGTCTAAGAATGTTTGTAATGGCCGATTCCTCTAACCTTGGGTCCAAACAAGACAGAGAGACTCTTACGCTGGCAGGAATTGTCAATAACATTCGAGAGGTTCAAACACGTCGTAAAGAAACCATGGCCTATGTTACCCTTGAGGACCTCAAGGGATCGGTTACAGTAATATTCTTCCCTGAAATATACAGGATCAACTTCAATCTGCTTCATGGAGATGAACCCATTCTTGTGAAGGGAGTTGTCGATATTGGCGAAGAGAGTGTCAAAATGATCGCAGCTGAAGTCACGCCTTTGGCTTCAGCTGTTGAAAAAAACTATCAATCTGCATATTTTACTGTCGATGTTGAAAGTGTTGTATCTAATGATATCGATAACCTTCTTAAATGTATCGTTAATCATGATGGTAAGCAGGAGGTATATATAAAATTGATCGAGAAAAAAAGCGAAACGCTGATTTTTCTTGGTGATGACTTACGAATCAATATCTCTCCAGAGTTAAGACAGGATGCCGAACAAATACTCGGATCCGGCTCAACTATGTTTATATGAGTGTTAACAATATATTACACGCATGATTATGAATAATCCCGGGGATTATCACGACAGATCCGTTTATCGACACAATATATTAAAGAATAACCTTATATTAAAAAATATAACTGTAAAAGAAACCGACTTATATATAAGTTCTGACATTGATATATCTGAAACTGCTATAAAATCTGTTCATCGACTTCGCTCGTCTCTCGAATCGTACATTAAATTAAATAAAGAGTTTGCCTCTTCCTTGATTCCTGTTCCATACGACGAATTTGCGCCTGAAATTGTTCGTGAAATGATGCATGTCTCAAGAATGGCCGGTGTAGGCCCTATGGCCTCGGTTGCAGGAGCAATTGCGGAAGGAGTCGGGCGAGACATTGGCTCAGGTGTTGAGAACGTCATTATCGAAAATGGTGGAGATATCTATTTGAACTTAAAAAGAGACGTAACAATTGGTATATTTTCTGGAAAATCAAGGCTAAATGAAAAGATTTCAATCAAGGTGCGAAAGGAGGAAATGCCTCTCGGAATATGTACATCCTCTGGGACGGTGGGACATTCTATGAGTTTTGGAGTTGCCGATGCTTGTTGCGTCAAGTCCAGGTCAACAGCTCTTGCGGATGCTGCTGCAACTGCAATTGGTAATCTGGTTAAGTCGAAGAAAGACTTAAGAAAGGCATTGGAAGCAGGGATGCAAATTGATGGCGTCCAAGGCATCCTAATAATTATAGACGATCAATTGGGCGCCATGGGTAACTTGGAATTGGCAAAATAGTCACCATAAAGAAAAACACACCATTAGTTTACATAACATATCTTATGAGACATTCACTTGGTGCCACTTTCCTAATCATGCCGTTAATCAAATACCTTCCTCTGCCAGTTTCTTTATCAATTGTAACTGTTTATCATTTATCTTTCGTGGAATATCAATATTGATTTTGACAAATTGATCGCCCTTTACAGATCCGGATCCTTTGAGACCGGGAGCGCCATATCCTTTCATTCGTATCTTCATCCCATTCTGTGTGCCAGCTGGAATTTTTATTCTTTTGATGGTTCCATCAATTGTCGGAACTTCAATACTGGTCCCAAGAACAGCTTGCGTAAAAGAAACAGATTTTTCAATAAAGATATCATTCCCATCCCTGGCAAATATCGGGTGAGGCATAACAGTAATGTTAAGATAAAGATCACCCGCTGGTCCACCATTGCTGCCAGGATAACCTTTTCCCGCAAGCCTCAGTTTCTTACCGGTACTAATTCCCGCTGGAATTTTTACGCTAATCTCATGGACATCCTGATCCTGTTGAAAAGCAAGTTTCTTTTCCGTACCCGATACTGACTCTTCTAAGGTAATTGATAAATTATACTGGAGATCCTGTCCTTTCTGGGGTGATTCATAATGAGATTGTCCCTGTCCGAAAAGATTTCCAAAAGGATCATTAGTATTGCGATAATTGTAACTGCCATGTCCGCCACTGCCCCGAAAAACCCTTTCGTTTCCTCTCATACCACCAAAACCAAAATCTCTTAGAATCTCATTTAGATCGAAATTTCGGAAAATATCTTCCTGGCTGTAACGTCTGCTGAACTGATCTGATCCAAAATTATCGTACTGTTTGCGTTTCTCAGCATCGCTCAGAACGGCGTAAGCTTCGCTAATCTTCTTGAATTTGTCTTCAGCCTCGCGATTGTTCGGATTCCGGTCAGGGTGATATTTCAGGGCCAATTTGCGATATGCCTTTTTGATCGCTTCAGCATCGTCACTCTTATCGACACCCAGTACCTTATAATAGTCATCTGCCATAACAGCCCCATGAGAGAAAGATTTTATGAATTTCTTCCCAGGCGAAAAGCCTCAATATTTACATCAACGAGTTTCGCCGGGAATGAGTCACGAAGCACCTTTTCCCAGCAATCACTGGGGATACTCAAATATGATGAAAGAGCTCCCATAAGAACCGTATTGACTGCATGGGTATTCCCTGCCTGAAGTGCGAGGGCCAGAGCGTTCACAGGATGCACATTGTTAAAACAGCGGCCTATCATTTCCAGAACATCAGACGGATATGGAACTTCTCCGAGATTTACGGCCGGAGGGTATATTTCTTCCTGGTTGATAATAATCGTACCGTTTTTACTGACATAATTAAGATAGCGCAGGGTGTCCATTTTTTCGAATGAAATTAGAATATCAACCTCATTTTCCTTCGAAAGCGGCGAATACACCTTGTCTCCATATCGGACATGGCTGGTAACGCATCCTCCCCTTTGTGCCATGCCGTGAACTTCGCTCTTTTTAACATCCAGTCCTGAGTCCATGAATACGCGGCAGAGGATATCGCTAGCCTTCAGGACTCCCTGTCCGCCAACACCAGCTAATAAAATCGCTTTGGTTTGCATCATCGTTTTTCCTCCGTAATGGCGCCAGATTTGCAGAGTTGAGCGCACAGTCCGCAGGCATTGCAAAGATTCTGATCAATGACAGCCACTCCCTGATTTTTGGATGAGACATCATTGGCAACCTGCTCAAGGTCACGTTTTCGCCAGGCAAGGGCTGGACAACCGAGACCAAGGCATAGCCGGCAACCGTTACACTTTTCAGGATCGTTCAACAACGGTTTTCTCGGAGAGGTTTTATCACGTTTAAAAAGCACGCAGGCGCGTCTGGAAATGATGACGGACGGGCCGGAACGGTTTAATTCCGCTTTGACCGCAGAACGAACGGCTTTAAGATCATATGGATCTACGACAGAGATCTGATCAATCCCCAAGGTCTTGACAAGAGCGTAAAGATCAACGCTCGTCGCCTTTTCACCCTGCAATGTAAAACCTGTTGCGGGATGTTCCTGCATTCCTGTCATGGCCGTGGTCCTGTTATCACATATAATGATGACCGCGTCGCTTTTATTATAGGCCATATTTAGAAGGGGTGTGATACCGGAGTGGAGAAAGGTGGAATCACCGATTACACCAACGATCTTTCCCCTCCCCTCTTCGCCTAGGGCTTTGCTCATTCCATGCGCCATGCCGATGCTGGCTCCCATGCAGATGCAAGAGTGTAGGCCTTCGAGGGGTTTCATGAAAGACAGGGTGTAGCAGCCAATGTCTCCCGTGACAAAGACCTTCAGTTTCCCAAGTACATAAAAGAGGCCGCGGTGAGGACAACCCGGGCAGAGATTGGGGGGACGCTGGGGAATCGATATTTCAGGAAGCCGGCATTGGGGATCGACTTTGCCCATAATGGCCTGCTCAATGATTCCCGGATTGAATTCACCCGTGTAAGGGAATATTTCCTTGCCCGTGACATCGATTCCAAGGGCGCGGATCTGTTCCTCTAAAAAAGGGTCAAGTTCTTCAATGACCAAGATTTTACGGACCTTTGATGCAAAATACCGGATAAGACCAACGGGTAATGGGTAAACCATGCCGAGCTTGAGATAGGAGTATGTGGGGAATGCATCTTTGGCATGTTGGTATGATATCCCGCTTGTAATGATTCCGACATCGGGATTTGTGATTTCGATGCGGTTTTCTGAAAAGGTTTCGGCAAATTGGCGGAGGCTCTCCATCCGTTTTTCAACAACGACTCTTCTTTTGCGGGCATTCATGGGAACCATGACAAATTTTTCCGCATTGAAATTAATCTCTGTTTTACGTTCATCATGGATTCGACTCTCATCATAAGTGACGACGGATTTTGAATGAGAAACCCTTGTGGTTGAACGAAGAAATACTGGAGTGTCAAAACGTTCACTAATATCAAATGCTATTTTGATGAATTCAAGAGCCTCCTGGCTATCAGCTGGCTCCAACATTGGAATTTTTGCAAAGCGCGCATATTGTCGGTTATCCTGTTCATTCTGCGAGCTGTGGAGCGAAGGATCGTCAGCTGTAATTACAACCAAAGCACCGTTGGTTCCCGTATAGCTCGCTGTAAATAGGGGATCAGCAGCAACATTGACACCAACATGTTTCATTACAACCAATGCCCTGGCGCCAGCCAGCGCAGCACCGATGCATACCTCCATGGCTACCTTTTCATTTGGCGACCATTCTGCATAGACCCCCGGATATTTGGCAAAAGCCTCCATGATTTCTGTACTGGGCGTTCCCGGATATCCTGCCGCAAATCTCACTCCGCATTCGAAAGCACCACGTGCTATCGCCTCATTTCCGGACAACAATTCTCTCACATGACACCCCTTATTATCTTTTATTATCAATTAATCAGGAAAAACATTACCCCAAAATGGCAATTTTTCTCTTCAGATAAATCGTCATGAGCGGGTCAGTTGCCTTTAATTGGGCTTTCCTGTAATATTCAAGAGCCTTAGCAGAGTTATTCAATGCCTCATAAACCCTAGCTATATTGGAATAGTTCATGACCTCGAAGGATGAAGCGGTATTCGTTTTAATTGCCTTTTCATAGTATTCAAGCGCCCTGTTGAAATCCTTCTTTTCTTCATGGCAGGCTCCTAGACCATTGTAAGAAAGAGTAATCAGGTCATCCTTCGGATCAACCCTCTTTAGATATTCCTGATATGCGCCTATTGCGGCATCAAACTCACGCCGACTAAAGTATATATTTGCGAGACGGTAATATGCCGTTAGCGCAGCATCACTTTTGGGGTATCGGGTAATCAGATCCTTGTAACCCTGTAGCGACGTAACATCTGCATTCGGCGATGCCGATTTTCCAGCTGTATCCATCACATGATTGTAAAGTTTAGCAGCACTCGTTTCATAATTCAGATTGTAGAGGAACCAACCACCAGACAGCAGGATCATCAGGACAAATACACCCGTTCCGATGAAGATTTGTGTCCGGTAATGTTCTGCAAATGAACGTATGTTTAAGAAAATGGTTTGCAGTTTATCCGGTTCCATGAGTTCTTTCTTTTCTATTTTCGTTACCATGATTTGTCATTGCTCCTTATTTATTTGAAAGGAAGGAAAGTATTTTTTCCGTTATACACTCCGGAATTCGTGTAACGTTTCCGTTTCGGTCTGTGCAGGCGTGAACAGTATACCCTTCAGCCAGAAGCATCTCCCTCGTTTCGTTCAAAACAACGTATATGAATTTTATGCTGGCCCTCTTAACATAAGATATCTGTGTTTCAATTGTGACAATCTCGTCATAATGGGCTGGATGATGATAGTGACAATAGACCTGCGTTAAAGGCAGATTCATTCCGGAAGTAACAGCATCTTTAATGATGATTCCCATATCACGGAAGAGTTCTGAACGACCGGCTTCAAACCATCTAATATAATTTGTATGATATACAATACCCATCGCATCCGTGTCAGCATATATGACGCGGATCTTAACGGGCGTTTTGTTTGACAAATTTCCCCCAATCCTCTATGAAGTGACGTAGGAATCGATATCCTGGTGTGATTATGTTTCCAGTACTTCGTGCATTTACCTCACCGAAAGAAATTCCAAGAGCTTGATTTTCACTTTGCCGGGAAGAAAGAACGGCAAAAGGACTTGGATCTGAGGTATGAGTCTTAAGATAAATCGGAGTAGGATGATCGCTCATTACAGCAATACGATATTCTCCATAATGGGGGATCCCCAGTAGAACTGTCCCCACAACAAATTTATCGAAATCCTCGATGGCCTTGATCTTTCCCTGTAAATTTCCCTCATGTCCCATTTCATCCGGGGCTTCTACATGGAGGAAAACAAAATCGAGTTCTGAAAGTGCAGACAAAGTTTTTTCAGCTTTGCCAACATAGTTGGTATCCGTATATCCAGTGGCACCCTCGACAGGAATTATTTCCATGCCAGCATAGACTCCGATGCCGTTTAAAAGGTCAACAGCAGATATCACACCACCACGAATGTGATAAATATCCTTTATCCTACTCATTCGTGGTGCCCTTCCCTGCCCCCAAGGCCATATAGAATTTGCTACCTTAAGTCCCCGAGTTTTTCTATTCCGATTTACCGGATGATCCATAAGGAAATCTCTGGCAATTTGCATGATGCGCTTGATCTTGTCAGCACCACATCCAGATGGACGATAATGCTCTATCTGTTTGCCGGTAATATCATGGGGAGGCGTTGTTTTTAAATCGGCATTACCACCTTTCCAGACGAGCAGGTGACGATATCCGACACCGGGATAAAATTGAAAGACCTCAGATTGAATACTATCGTTAAGTTCGGTCACTACCTGCCGTGCCTCCATGGAAGAGATATGACCAGCTGTAAAATCTTCCATGGCTGGATCGTCATTTTCGCCAAGCGTAACAAGATTGCAGCGAAAGGCAACATCTTCAGGTTCCAGTGTTATCCCCATACTTGCGGCTTCTAGTGGACCACGTCCCGTATAACAGAGACAGGGGTCGTAACCGAGGACAGCAAGATTTGCCACATCACTTCCCGGTGGGAGATCCCCTGGGATTGTATCTATCAATCCCAGAGTGCCTTGTTGGGCCATCTTATCCATGTATGGTGTACAGGCGTATTCAAGAGGGGTTTTATCCCCCAGTGCGGCAATTGGATTATCCGCCATGCCATCGCCTAGTAGAATTACATATTTCATTCGTTTGGAATCCTTGTGAATTTATAATTTGATGTCAAGCAGTCATGTGTTGCATTGACGTCATACTATTAATAATGTGGTTCATAGTTTGTCGTCTTCAATCCTGATTAACATCGTTTTTCCCATTACGATATCGAGACGATCAATATCCTCCATGGCTCTTCTTACGTCTCTTTCCCTCGCTTTGTAAGTGGTCATGACGATCGGAACTGCCCCCCCCTGCATTCTTCCCTTTTGGATTACAGTGGAGATGCTGATGTCGTTGGCTCCGAGAACGCCGGCGATCCGGGATAGTACCCCTGGTCGGTCAACGGCTGAGAAACGAAAATAATAGTTCGTCGTGATCTGATCAAAAGGCATAAGACAGATATCATCGATAGATTCCTCATTAAGAACCCGCGGAGGGACACGTCCCGCACTGGATTTCAGAATATCGCGTGCTATATCGACAATATCACTAAACACAGCGCTGGCTGTAGGCATCATGCCTGCCCCCTGACCGGAAAGGAAGACAGAACCGGCCGCATCGCCAATAATGTGGAATGCATTATAATTCCCATTAACATTTGCAAGGAGGTGATCAAGAGGTATCATTGTCGGATGAAGTCTCGCTTCGATCTCATGATCCCGGCGAATCGCGATGGCCAAAAGTTTAATACGGTAACCAAGTTCCCTTGAGAATGCGATATCCTGTTCTCCGATCTGAGAAATTCCTTCACGGTAAAGATCGTTTAGCTTAACTTTTTTACCATAAGAAAGCGACAGAAGGATTGCCAATTTATGCGCAGCATCGATTCCTTCAACGTCATAAACGGGATCAGACTCTGCAAATCCCAGGGTCTGCGCCTCCTTTAAAACCTTCTCGAAGGAGCCTCCTGCATCCGTCATCATGCTCAATATATAATTGGACGTTCCGTTAACGATCGCGAAAATGGATTGTATTTGATTACCAACAAGGCTTTCCTTGATTGTCTTGATTACGGGGACCGTTCCTCCCACACTTGCCTCAAATCCGATATTGACGCCATAATGAGCCGCACCCCTGAAAATTTCATCCCCATGGGTCGCCAGAAGAGCCTTATTCGCAGTAACGACATGTTTACCCATGCTCATCGACTCAAGAATGAAAGCTCGGGCTGGTTCATACCCCCCCATGAGCTCGACGACAATATCAATTTCAGGATCCTTAATTATTTCAAAGGCGTCCTTCGTAAGGAGTGCATTATCTACCTGGATGCCACGGGATCTCAAAATATCGATGTCCGCGATTTTTTTCAGTCTTATTTCCGTACCAAGTCTTCCTGCGATGAGTTCCGCATTTTTCTGCAGAAGTTTGACAACTCCCGTGCCTATGGTTCCGAAACCGATCAGTCCTATGTATATTACTTTTTTCATGGTCTTATCTCTCGGAATTTCATTCAATCGCTTCATTTTACGCGATTCCTTAGGTTCAGCTTCTATACCAATTTTTCTTGTTTTGTCAAAACAATTAATCCTTCATCCAATGTCGGCAAAATCCAGCCTCCCGCCCCATCTTTTTATAAGAACATCCATGAGGGGGCGATGTTCTAAACTACTCAAACAGTTATCTTTATTGATGATGTCGAAAGCGTCAGTCTTGGCCTCGTATAAGATATTTGCATCGCGAATGATATCTGCAATCCGGAAATCGGGTAGTCCCGATTGTTTTGTTCCCATAATTTCACCGGGACCTCGAATGGCTAAATCTTCTTCCGCAATGCGAAAACCATCGTTGGTCTGTTCCATAATGCTAAGACGTTTGGCTGCGTCAGGCAAATCGGATTCCTGCATCATAAGAACGCATAAACCGGGCTTTTCCCCCCGGCCGACTCTTCCACGCAACTGGTGCAATTGCGAAAGACCAAAACGCTCTGCATGTTCGATGACAATAAGAGACACATTAGGTATGTCGATCCCCACTTCTATGACCGTCGTTGAAACGAGAATCTGAATTTCTTTTCTATAAAAATTGTTCATCACTTTATTTTTCTCAATCCCCTTCATCTGTCCATGGACAAGTCCTACCCGGTAATCTGGAAAGGTCTCATGTTGCAGATGCGCTGCCATTCTGGTCGCATCTCTGAGATCAATTTTATCAGATGCCTCCGCAAGAGGATATACAATGTATACTTGATTTCCTTTTTGTACTTCCCCGCGGATGATCTTATAGACATGCTCCCGCTGATTTTCGTTGAAAACTTTTGTCCTGACAGGTATTTTTCCTGGTGGCATCTCATCTATTACGGAATAATCGAGATCACCGTAGGCGGCCATGGCAAAGGTTCTCGGGATTGGGGTGGCGGTCATAACAAGTACATCCGGAATCGGTACCTTCTTAAGAAGCATAGCCCGTTGAACAACACCGAATCGGTGCTGTTCGTCAATCACCACAAATCCCAAATTGCGGAAATTCACACCTTCCTGGATTAGGGAATGAGTTCCGATAACCATATCGATTCCTCCCTTTTGAATACTGTTCAAAAGGGGTACTCGTTCGGCTGGTTTTATTCCACTTGTTAGGATTGCGACTCTGAGTCCCAACTCTTGACCCCATTTTTTAAGATTCCGGTAGTGCTGTTCCGCAAGAATTTCCGTTGGTGCCATTATTGCAGACTGGTACCCGTTCTCGCAGACGTTAACCATAGCCGCCATGGCTACAACTGTTTTTCCTGAACCTACATCTCCCTGAAGCAATCGCCTCATACAGTGTGACTCCGACATGTCTCTCTCAATCTCCGATATGACTCTTTTTTGGGCGTCAGTAAGCGTAAATGAAAGCAATGCATAGAATCTTTTAACCATTTCTCCATTTGTTTTGAATGAAATTCCCGTTGCAAGACTTTCCCTGCTTTTCCTCAGGGCCATGCCCAGTTGGGAAATAAAGAATTCTTCATAAACAAGTCTCCTGTGTGCTTCTGAGCGCATCTCCATGTAAAGTTCAAAATTCTGATTTTGTGCCGGAAAATGAACATTATGGACTGCTTCTTTGATTTCCATAAGATGGCGTTTGCGACAGAAATCATCTGGTATAGGGCTATGAACGAGATGGGAGACATCACGAACCAATTTCCATATGATCCGTCTCATCGTTTTTTGATGTATCCCCTCAGTTTCTGGATAAAAAGGTACAATTCTCTTAAAATTTAGAAGCTGATCATCCTGGTTTTCCATAATTTCATAATCCGGATGAATCATTTCTCTTTCAAAGGGAAGTCCGCTTATTTTTCCGGTGAGTATCAAACGTGTTTGCGGTTTCAGGATACCCTTCAAGAAAGTCTCGCGACCCTTGTTAAACCATAGGGCCTTTAGGATTTCCGAGCCGTCATCAATGAGTGCACAAAAGACCTTTTTTTTTCCCAAATATCTGGTTTCAGTTTTAAATATTCTTCCTATAACGGTCTGTTTCATTCCATGAACCGTATCTGTGATTCGAGAAACCGATCTGCGATCCTCATAGCGACGAGGCAAATAAAATAGTAAATCTTCAACAGTATGAATATTTTTCTTCGCAAGAAGTGCAGCGATCTTTGGGCCGACACCTCGGACAGATTCTACTGACCTTGAAAGAGCATGGGGGTCAGTCAGAGCCATTTCCCCTCCATAGGATTGACCGAATGTTTCTTCCATCATCGGGTTCTTTTTAAGAAGTATTTTTAATTCCGAGAGTCTAGGAAAAGATTGTTCCAGACGATCCATCCTCTGTTGTTGGGATAAGGAGTCATATCCGTTGAAAATATCAAGCAATACAGCCACTGTGGCGTTGAGTTCATTGTTTTGCGATAATGTTTCCGAATGCTTGATTTCCTCTTTCAGATGCCGCAGAAGAGCGATCATGACCTTCTCAAGATTTGTGATACGCGAAAGATGCTTATATGAATCCCGCGAAGCGAAGACAATCGGGGCTTCAATTTTATCAATTATATTTTCCAGAGACTCCATTCATTCCCCTGCTTGATTATTTAATATATTCCAATAATAATATCATATAGAAAGATGATTTTTTCATAACAGATGTTTACCTTGATAACAAGGAAAGAATTGACATTCAAAATGATATCGTTTAAAAAATGCCTATATTTCATAATTGAAAATGATTGGAAATATCTCTCATTTGCGGTTGTTAGTCATCTTAAATATATTTTCATTTTTGACATTGGCTGCATCACATACGGGGGTAATATGAAGGAAAAATTGACATACAAAGACTCAGGGGTTGATATTGATCGTGCAAATTCCTTTGTCGAGAGGATTAAACCCTTGATAAAGGCAGCCTCGCGAAGAGAGGTGATGAGTGGTATTGGTGGATTCGGAGGATTATTTCATCTGGATATCAGCAAGAACAGGGATCCCATACTTGTCTCATCGACAGATGGTGTAGGTACTAAGCTCAAGATAGCACAGATGATGGATAAGCATGATACAGTCGGCATCGATCTTGTTGCAATGTCCGTAAATGATATCGTTGTACAGGGGGCGGAACCCTTGTTCTTTCTGGATTACATCGCTACCGGGAAACTTCTCACGGAGACAACGGTTCAGATCGTTGAGGGCGTCGTTCGGGGATGTCAGGAAGCGGGATGTGCTTTGATTGGTGGCGAAACTGCGGAGATGCCTGGATTCTATCCAGAGGGAGAATATGATCTTGCCGGTTTTTGTGTTGGTGTGGTCGAAGCTGACAAACTGATCGACGGATCAGAAATTCGTGTCGGGGATCGTATTATCGGAATTGGTTCTTCCGGACTGCACAGCAATGGTTTTTCTCTGGCAAGACATGTTCTTTTAGAGAAAGGTCATTGCCGACTGGAGGATAAAATTGAGGGTCTCGATGAGTCCTTAGGTCTCGCGCTTCTTAAACCAACGAGAATATATGTTAAATCTATTTTGAATCTCATGAAATACTTTAATATTCGTGGAATAGTTCATATCACCGGAGGTGGTTTTGTTGACAACATCCCAAGGATTGTGCCAGGTCCATGCCGTGCCGTCATCAACAAGAAGAACTGGCCAGTGCCTCCAATTTTCGATATTATCAAAAGAGTTGGTAATGTTGATGATGAAGAGATGTTTAAAGTTTTCAACATGGGAATCGGCATGATCATCATTGTGGCCGAGAAAGAACAAGTTGAAATCATGGAACGGCTAGAAAAGCTTGGCGAAAAGTGTTATGCACTCGGGACAATTGAAAAGAGGGAAAGCGACCAGCCCATGGTTTCTTTCGTACCTTAAATCGTTAATTAAAAACAGCAATGGACGAAATATCACATTTCTTGTGGTAGGTTGAAGCAGGCGGGAAACAGCCATGGGAAGAAAAGTATCAATTGGTGTTCTCGTTTCAGGAAACGGGTCAAATCTCCAGTCTTTGATAGATCGTATTGATCAGGGGGCATTGGATGCCGATATTAAGCTCGTAATAAGCAACAATCCAAATGCCTTTTCTATAGAGCGGTGCCGAAAACATGGAATTCCCTTCTTTGTACTGGATCACCGTCTGTTCGGTTCACGCGTACTGTTTGACTGCCGGATGATAGAACTGTTAACCGCCGCTGGTGTAGAGCTGGTCTTGATGGCCGGTTTTATGAGAATCCTTTCAGAAGAATTTTTTAAAGCCTTTCCCCTCAGGATCATGAATATTCATCCTGCACTTCTTCCAGCCTTTCCGGGAACACATGTTCAGAAAAAAGCACTTGATTACGGTGTTAAGTTTTCCGGATGTACTGTTCATTTTGCAGATGAGGGTGTGGATTCTGGGCCAATCATCCTGCAGGCAGTTGTTCCGGTGTTAGATGATGATGATGAGGAAAGCCTGTCTGCTAGAATATTGAAAGAAGAACACAGAATTTATCCATTGGCTGTTCAGTATTACGCAGAAGGCAGAATTGAGGTTGAGGGAAGAAAGGTAAGAATTAGAAATTCCACCCTCACGAATTAATCTTACATATATTCGTCGAAACCAATAAGAATTGCATTCCATTCATCATATTTGTCGTTTATTCCATATCCGGATTATTTTTATATGTATGATACGATTGTTATAGGCCGGGATCTGAGTTCTCTGATTGCTGCATTAACATCTGTTCAGGAAGGACTCAGAACAGTGTTGATCATGGAAGGGAATATGGAAATGGTGTATCGAGATGCCGGATATACATTTCCTTTCGATTCGAGACAGCTTTCAGGATTGGTGAATAAACAAAGCTTTGCACGTTTCATAAGGAACAGTGATTCTTCGTCCGATTACGACAGTACACAGATTAAACTCATGAATCCGGCATTTCAGGTAATCATTCCCGGACATCGGGTTGACCTCTTTCATGAGGCAGATCAATTAATA
>Ga0351953_1012_pt1 | contig 18231 bp, 15 predicted proteins | sample BONcelT113001C15_FD_205810 | JGI IMG/M metagenome (GOLD analysis project Ga0351953, IMG submission 205810) | Enriched cells from coal bed in the Powder River Basin, Montana, United States - BONCAT cells T11 rep3 HSBNCT.T11.300.1.C15 ... | reverse complement strand
GTCTTTTGTCCCATCTTATTGCTCCTCTTTTACGGTTTTCAATTTCTTGCCCAGTACAATAGTTATGTGGTTCGAACGCTTACGAATTCTTGCCGCACGACCTTGTGGTGCTGTTCTGATACGCTTGAGCGAACGACCTTGACCAACCATAATAGATTGAACACAAACATTGCCATTCTCTAACTCTTTGCGATCTGCTTCGTTTTTAGCTTCCCAGTTGGCTATTGCCGAACGGATCAACTTCTCTAAACGAATTGATGCCTCCTTTTTGGTATATCTTAAGATATCCAAAGCGCGGTTAACCTCCACCCCTCTTACGAGATCTGCAACCAGTCTCATTTTCCTAGGAGAGGTAGGAACATCATTCAGCTTTGTAATAGCTGTCTGCTTTTTTATTTCTTTAAGCCTTTCGGCTGATTCTCTTTTTCGAGCTCCCATTGTTGTGAATTTGTTTTACTCATTAAAATAAATTAACGATTACCCGAGTGACCTTTAAAGGTACGAGTAGGTGCAAACTCACCAAGCTTGTGGCCTACCATGTTCTCGGTTACATATACCGGAATAAACTTGTTCCCGTTGTGAACCGCGATGGTGTGACCTACAAAGTCCGGTGATATCATGCTGGCCCTGGACCAGGTCTTAATGACCTCTTTCTTGCCAGCCTCATTCAAAGCAAGAACTCTTTTTTCGAGACTTGCTTGTATGTATGGTCCTTTTTTTAGTGAACGACTCATAATTCTATCAGTTTAATTCCGTTATTTTTTCCTTCTTTCAATGATGAATTTCTTGGTTGTCTTTTTAGGGTTACGCGTTTTGTAACCTTTAGCAAGCAAACCTTTTCTCGAACGAGGGTGTCCACCTGACGCACGACCTTCACCACCACCCATTGGGTGATCGACAGGGTTCATTGCTACACCGCGCGTTCTTGGTCTGCGGCCCAGCCAACGATTTCTACCTGCTTTTCCTGATGATTCTAAGTTGTGATCAGGGTTAGATACAGTACCAACAGTAGCACGGCAAGTTATCAGCACCATTCTTATCTCGCTTGAAGGGAGCTTAAGAATTGCGTGTTTTCCTTCACGTGCAGTAAGTTGAGCATATGTTCCGGCACTGCGAGCCATAGCGGCTCCCTGTCCGGGACGAAGCTCAATGTTGTGAACAAGTGTACCTAGAGGAATTTCTGATAAAGGAAGAGTGTTCCCAATCTCGGGGGCAACTCCCGGGCCTGATGCAATCACCTGACCCACTTTAATTCCGTTAGGAGCTATTATGTAGCGCTTTTCTCCGTCTGAGTAAACAACCAGAGCAATACGTGCACTTCTGTTAGGATCATATTCAATGGTCTTAACGGTTGCAGTGTAATTATCTTTCTCTCTGAGGAAGTCAATAACACGGTACATCCTTTTGTGACCACCACCAATATATCTCATAGTCATTTTACCGGTACCGTTCCTACCACCTGATCTGCGGATAGGCTCCAAAAGAGATTTTTCCGGGGTTGAGGTTGTGATCTCGGTAAATGCGCTAATCGCCTTATGTCTTGTACCGGGTGTAACCGGTTTGAATTTGCGTATTGCCATGGACTTAAATATTACTATAGAAATCTATCTTATCTTCACCGGCAAGTGTTACAATCGCTTTTTTAAAGTGATTGGCACGGCCTGACAATATTCCCGCTTTAGTGAAGCGGCTTTTGCGTTTCCCGTGGTAGTTAATGGTATTTACATCCGATACCTTAACACCGTACATCTCCTCAACCGCCAATTTGATCTCTATTTTGTTTGCGCGGCGGTCAACTATAAAACCGTAACGATTCAACTTTTCGCCCTGAATCGTCATCTTTTCTGTTACTATAGGCTTAATTAAAATTTCCATCGTTCTACGGTTTAATTATTTCCATATTGTCCTTGCAGAATATCCTGAACACCATCAATAAAGATGAGTGATGTTGAGTTAACTACGTCGTATGTGCTAAGTTCATTAACAGTAATAACCTTAACATTCTCGATGTTGCGCGAAGACAAGTAAATATTATTCATATTCTCAGGAAGAACAAAAAGAACTTTCCTTGCATTTACCTTAAGACCATCAATAATTTTGATAAACTCTTTGGTCTTAGGTGTTTCCAGGTTAAAATTCTCTACAATAGTAAGAGATTGCTCTTTCACTTTGTAAGAGAGTGCAGAAAAACGTGCAAGTTGTTTAAGCTTTTTATTTAGTTTGAAGCTGTAGTCTCTTGGTCTTGGACCAAAAGTTCTACCTCCACCTACATAAATGTTGGCTTTAATACTACCGTGACGTGCACCACCTGAGCCTTTCTGACGAATGACCTTTTTGGTACTGTAGTTAACTTCCCATTTTTCTTTAGTCTTGTGTGTTCCCTGACGCTGATTAGCAAGATATTGCTTTACATCCAGGTAAATGGCGTGATCATTTGGTTCTATTCCAAAGATGCCCGGGTCGAGAGTCACTTTTTTCCCTGACTCTGTTCCGTCAATTTTGTAAACTGATAATTCCATATTCGCTTACTCCTCCACGATTACATATGAACCTTTAGCACCGGGAACAGATCCCTTTACTATCAACAGATTATTCTCAGGAATAATCTTTAAAATTCTAAGGTTCTGGATTTTCACCTGATCGCCACCCATACGGCCGGCCATTCTCATTCCTTTAAATACTCTTGAAGGCCAAGAAGAGGCACCCAATGATCCGGGAGCACGAAGTCTGTTGTGCTGTCCGTGAGTTTGTCCTCCAACTCCGCTGAAACCATGGCGTTTCACAACCCCCTGGAATCCTTTACCTTTAGAAATACCGGTTACATCTACCCACTCTAATGATTCATGTCCGAATACATCAGAAACGGTAACAGTTGCACCTAGCTCGAACTCTTTGCCAAAGTCATTGGCAAACTCTACGAGTTTACGCTTAGGTGTGGTGTTTGCCTTTTTGAAGTGGCCAAGTTGGCCAGCGCTGGTGTGTTTTTCTTTTTTCTCGTCATAGGCAAGCTGTACAGCGGCATAACCATCTTTCTCTTCTGTACGAATTTGCGTAACAACACACGGACCAGCCTCAATAACGGTGCATGGAATATTTTTTCCATCGGCACCAAAAACAGAAGTCATTCCGACTTTCCTTCCAATTAATCCAGGCATTGGTTTTTAATTTGGTGTTTTTTAATTAATTAATAATCCCGCATAAAATTTGCGGGCTGCAAAGATACAATAAAATCTTAAAAATCCAAACGGTAACTCAAATTTATTAACACGATATCCACATAAAAAATGGCGGAGAAGAAAACTCATTTAAGCCTGTTTTGCAACGTTTTTTTCACTTCAGACTCTTTAAGTTTTGCCACAAAATACTTTGCATCACTGAGGTTGTGGCTGTTTTTGTTTTTCTCATACCTCTCTACATAGTGTGTTGCAAGCTGGCTTAGAAATTTTCGAAAATCAATGTTTATCATTAATCCTGTATCATAATTTCCGTAAGATAAGCCGGTTATAGCAGCAGAACTGGTCAAAGAAGTTATATTCTCTTTAGTAAGTCCTTTAACATTTATGGTTATTGACGGGTAGTAGGAATTAGGTTCCATCGGAAGATTAATTAGCAACCTGATTGTATTGCCTGTGATAACCTTACCAATTGTTCCTCTGATCCTATAGTTATTATATTCAAAATACTCTTCAAGACTGGTCATCCATACATTATCTGCACCATCTTTACCGTATGAATTATTAAGCCATAACAGAAGGTTAGACCAATCAATTCCAGATCCGTGAACTCCTACATGAATTGCAGGTCTTTCAAATTTTGGCAGTGCTAATACTTTCTCTACCTCATCCTTTACTTGAATGGGAGAATAAAACCCTCTCCCAATTATATTCCTATTTAACTCGCTGCTAACTTTATAGGGATACAAGGTCTCTGCTCCTGCCTGAGCTGTCATAATGCGAATTGGGGCATAATTATTGGCTGCAGCAATATAGGTCTTATTCCCATTAGGCTCTGCAAGCACCTTACACACCCTCCCTGAAAGTTTATTGTTTATAATACTTTGGGCAATATTATAATGATAAAGAATCGAATCAGGATTATTTACAGATTTGGTGTTAACGTCGTGGAAGGCGATTGAGGTACCAAAGTTTAGCATTTCAACCAAATTGCTCCAGATAAGGCCGGTTTTCATAAAAAACCTATAGAGGTTAACTGCCTCATGTTTTTTGACCTCGCTTTTTGCATCCATCCACTGCCATTGTGGAGCAACCGTAGTAGTGAACGAAAACCTAACTTCATTCCCGGTTCCGTCAGTAGAACCAAAGGTTTTGCCTATGCTGATAACATCAGGAGGGAGGTCTCCGGCTAACAGGTGAGAAATGTCATAGAAATATTTTTGCGATAAAGGCTTTCCATTGATAGACGCCCAAGTTGAGCTAAAGGCATCATGCCTGCAGTCGTCCTGTGTTAACATAAAAAGCCAACTCTTGTTGAATTTTAATGGAGGAATTTCTGTTTCAATAAGATTGGTATTAACTCTACCATCTGTCTGTATCACTATTTCAGCAACAAGGTCCTTCACTTCATCTTTATAGGAGTATGCATATATAGGAAGTATTCCTTCCGTACCATTTCTGATTCTGTCCCTATCAGGAAATTTCACACACGATACCATCAATATTGCAATAAGCAAAATGTGTACGAATACTAATAAAGTACGAAAATGGCGAACCATATTTGAATAGCATTAAAAAACAATGATTGTAAAGTAGAATCTTATAATCTCTTGAAGATTACAAATATAGAAAATAAAAGTCTAATCGCAAGTTTTGTGAAAAAAAACTACGCGCATATCTGTGTTTTTAGCTGAGGAGTGTGTGCAGATTGGATACGATGAGCTTTACGGCGATTGCCAAAAGGATAATACCGAAGAATTTTCTTAGCACATAAATACCTCCTTTGCCAATTTTGCGCGAGATATAGTCAATGTTGCTAAGAACTATGTAAACTATTAGAATATTAATGAACAGGGAGATAATTATGTTCACCAGTTCATATTCTGCTCTTAGTGAAAGAAGAGTGGTAAATGAAGCGGCACCAGCAATAAGCGGAAATACAATCGGAACAATTGTAGCCGAATCGGTAGGGCCGTCATCCTTAAAAATCTGAATTCCAAAGATCATCTCAATAGCTAAAACCAGAAGAACCAGCGCACCTGCAACGGCAAACGATGATATATCCACCCCGAACAATCCAAGCAATGCCTGACCTACAAACAGAAACCCGGTAAGAATCGCAAAGGAGATCCATGACGCATTAAACGGACTGAATTTTTTCTTTTTCTCCTTCATTCCCACAATTATGGGAACCGAACCAAGGATGTCTATAACTGCAAACATCACTATGAAGGCACTGAAAATCTCTTTTATGTTGACCATAACAGTTTTTTTTGTAATTCGGGTTTGATTTTTACAAAGTTAGTTTATTTAGAGTTGTATGAAATGAAAAAGGTTGATAATTATCGTTAAACAATTACCAACCTTTTCTGGTACTCGGGACGGGAATCGAACCCGTACGGGCATTTCTGCCCACAGGATTTTAAGTCCTGCGTGTCTACCTATTCCACCACCCGAGCCAGTTTCTGCCGGTTTTCAAATTGCTTTAAAAATCCCGGTGGAAATCAAAATTTCAATATTTCAAGTTAATTCAAAAAAACCTCTCCTTTGCGGAGAGGTTTTGCAGAGCGGAAAACGAGACTCGAACTCGCGACCCTAACCTTGGCAAGGTTATGCTCTACCAACTGAGCTATTTCCGCGTTTGGGATTGCAAAAGTAATAAAATTTTTGCAAGCTCCAAAAAATTTAAATCACACTTTCAAATTCTTTAAGGAATCTGATATCGTTTTCGAAGTAATGACGAAGGTCCTTCACCTGCCATTTTAGCATGGCTATTCGTTCGATACCCATTCCAAAGGCAAAACCTGTATATTGGGTACTGTCTATGCCGTTAGCCTCAAGAACATTGGGGTCAACCATTCCGCAACCCATAATTTCAAGCCAGCCTGTTCCCTTACATATGTTGCAACCCTTACCTTTACAAATGTTGCAACTTACATCAACCTCTGCGCTTGGCTCAGTGAAAGGGAAGTACGATGGCCTAAGGCGAATCTGAGTCTCCTCTCCGAACATCTCACGCGCAAAGAGCAGCACCGCCTGCTTGAGATCGGCAAATGAGACCTTTTTATCAATATACAGCCCCTCTACCTGGTGGAAAATGCAATGCGCTCTGGCCGATATAGCCTCGTTGCGAAATACTCTGCCCGGGCAAACAATTCTGATTGGGAGTTTCATGTGCTCCATTGCCCTAACCTGTACCGAGCTTGTATGAGTTCTTAAAAGAACAGGATTGTCACCCGATGTTATGAAAAAAGTATCCTGCATATCCCTGGCGGGGTGCTCAGGTGGAAAATTAAGTGCCCCAAAGACATGCCAGTCATCTTCTATCTCAGGCCCCTCAGCAAGAACATATCCGAACTTATTGAAAATGGAGAGAATTTCGTCTCTTGTTATAGAAATAGGGTGTCTGCCGCCAAGTTCAACCAAATCACCCGGCTTAGTAAGATCGTACGCACTTGATGACTCCCCCGGATTTTGCTCCAGTACTTCGCGAAGCTCTTCTATCTTCTGAGATGCCGCAACCTTAAGGTTGTTCAGAACCTGCCCCAGTTCACGTTTTTGCTCAGGCAATACATTGCGAAAATCGTCAAACATTTGGGTAATGGTACCCTTTTTCCCCAACAGGCGAATTCTCAACTCTTCTATCTCCGACTCCTTCTGAGCGGTCAGCTCAGCAATTTCGGCCATTAATCTTTCAATTTTCTCTTTCATATTTCAATATCAATATTCAGCCCGAAAAAGGTCCTTATACTTTTTTTATTCTACCCCTCATCTTTATCCTCTAATTCCTTTGGTTCTTTCGAGTCATTAAGCATCATAAAGGGTTTAAAACGGCTACAAAGGTAATAATTCTTTTATTGCTCTCTCCAGTTGAGGGTCTTTTGATTCAAGACGATCTTTGAATGTGTTCTTAACATAAATATCAGGAGAGACACCTTCGAATTCAAGATCCTTACCATCAAGAGTGTAGCAGCCCCAGGCAGGAAGTCTCACGCTGGAACCATCAATCAGACGGGCAGAGGAGGTAAAGATAATCCAGCGGTATGTCTCTGTTCCAACCAGCTTAGCCAGCGACAGAGTTTTAATACCGTTAGAGGTAACCTCGGCGTCACTAAGACTTCTTTCATTAACCAAAACAATTATCGGCTTATCGGCAGGAGTTACATTGGGATGTGAAACTCGCGGATTATCCCTGTGGCTCCAGCGGAAGTGTTCTCTCTGGCTGAGCATGTCAATAACCTCTTTATGCACATTGCCTCCATTATTGAACCTAAGGTCTAGAATAAGAGCATCTTTATGAACGGCTATGGTGTTTATCTCAATATAGAATTTCTCAAGAGACTCCGGCGACATATCCCTCATATGCAGATAAGCAATCTTTCCGTTTGCAGCACTATCGACATAGGCCCTGTTCCAGTCCTCCCACTCTGTATATAAAAGTGATCTGAGTTCAGGAGATGACATAGTGTGAATCTTAACATCAAACTCTTTACCCTCTCTCATAAATCCAAGTACAACCTCGCGCGGCAATGCAGCAGAAGCAAAATAGAGCTCCCGATTCTTCCCACTCTCCACTTTAACTCCATTTACCGATACCAATTTATCGCCCGGCTTCAAAGGATTTCCTGAATAGTCAGCCTTTGATCCCGGAACAATTCTATCCAGCACATAAGGTGAATCATTTTTAAATATAAGCCCTGTAGCAATTGTAGAGTATCTTGATGGAGCCTCCTCATCCTTGCCGGCAGTACTGAAGCCCATGTGTGACGAATTAAGCTCGTTTAGCATATCGTTAAGCAGAACTCTCAGGTCATCTCTGGACTTTACATGTTTCAGAAAACCTGCATAGTAATCTCTCTTTGCACGCCAATCAACACCGTGAAATTTAACATCATAGAAATTCTGCTCCAGAGTAGCCCAAACCTCATAGAACATCTGTCTGAATTCATCCGAAATATTTTTTGCAAAATTGTGCTTAATATCAATTTTTGTAGCTGTTGCCGAGGCTAAATCAACCTTATACAGAGCCTCCCTGTCTGCAGCAAAAAACTCTTTCCCTCCGTTGCTGTAAGCAGAGGCCATTCCTATTCCTTTAATTTTTTGAGGAGGCTTCTGATCCCACTCCTTAAGTTCAGTGACATACAACCCCCAATCTCCCTCGTGATTTGAATTGAACAGCAGATAGCTCTTTTCTCCCCTCGACACCATAAAGAGCGAATGCTGCTCTCCCCTGCTCATTACCCGCTCATATCTTCTTTGGATATTATCCGGTCTTACAACAACTGAAGAGTCTCTCTTCTCACGAGCCGTAACAAACAGTTTATCATACTCATCGGCAGCAAAAGGCCCCACAACCTTCTCAAGAGCAATCTTGTAAACCTGAGTCCCCGCTCCCCTTGGGAAAGCAGAACTTACACGATTTGAGAGTATGTAGAGGTATTTTCCGTCAGGTGAGAATACAGGGTCATTTTCGAAATTGGCCGAGTTTGTCAGATTCAGAGAGCTCTTTTTACCTAAATCATATATGAATATATCTCTCTCGAAGAGGTTTACTGCTGCATAGGCAAGGTGTTTACCATCAAATGAAAAACTTATCGGATAGCTCTGAAATGCCCAAAATTCGTGGTTTTGTAACACCTCCGTCGCCTTTGTAGCAGTATTGATAACCATAAGTGATTTTCCACCGTTAACAAATGCAATTTTATCACCCTTAGGTGATATTACAAGAGATTTTATCGATGACTCAGGTGTAAACAGAGGTGTCTCTGCTGTTTTAAGGTCTGCACTCCGGAAATAGAGGCCTGTCCAGCCACCGTTGGTTCTTGTGTAATAGACCCCCTTACTGTCAGATGCCCAGATAGCCTCGTCAGCCCTCTCTCCGGCAGGCGTTGGCAGCTGTTTTACGAAATTACCCTTGGCATCAGAGACAAAAAGCAAACCCCTGAATGTAAACACCAGTTTTTTACCATCCGGTGAAATAGCAAAGCTCTGTGGCCTGCCCACCGGAACTGAAATATCATTAAGAATACGGTTATCGGCAAGTTCAATTTGAGGTTCAACACTCTCGCCGCTTTTAAGATCAAGAACATGAATCCTGTAACCTTTAATAAAGACTATTTTTGACCCATCATGGCTAATTGCCGGGTACTGAACCGACTCTTCAAACGAAGTGAGATACTTTTTATCGGCATGTCTTACAATATTTGCCTCTCCGTTACCCTCCTCAGAGACATAAAAGAGGTTACCCCCCTTGTCAACCATTGGCCAGATATCCCGTCCCCTGAAGTCTGTAAGCTCTTTATAATCTTTCGTCTTCTCATTCCATGACTTTATATCTGGATTATGATCTCCACGATAACCCTTTCTTGTCTGAAACGCGAAGCTCTCGGTAGATTCGTTAAAATAGTACTCACCGGTTGCCGGATTTTTTACAAGATTGGCTATTGTATTAAAATAGTGGGGGAAAAGTCGCACCGGAGTACCGCCCTCTGCAGGAACGTAGTATGTACTTCTTGTATTGTATCTGTTTGACTCAATATATATACCTTTTGAATCGGGAGACCATGAAGCAGGAACATCTGACGCATCGTGAAACGTAAGTTGTGTAATTACCCCTCCGGCAACCGGAACAACATAAACATTGTTGTTTCCCTGTTCGTTTGAAGAGAAAGCAAGGAGTTTTCCGTCCGGAGATATTTTGGGATTTGTCTCGTTTCCTCCCATTGATATTACCTTTAGAGCAAGACCTCCATTGGTTGCAACTTTGTAAATATCACCCTAGTATGAAAAATATATTTGAGAACCGTCGGGGGTAAGTGCCGGTTTAGAGGCAAATGTAACATTCTCAGCTGCAGCCCCTGAGCACAGGAGAAGAGCAGCAATAAGTGATAGTGCCGGTTTTAACATATCTGAATTGTTAGGTTATTTCTAAAATTATTTTGGCCATTTTACGGGTGACCTCCTTAAAGGCATTGTCATACATCTTGCACCACCTCCACCTCTTGGTAATTCCGAACCCTCTATGGTTACTACACAGTTCTTAATCTTGTGAATATCTTTTTTACCTGATATTACATCCCAGGAAGGTATTATTTCAAAGCCAATCTTATCCAGCTCATTAAGGGTATGCACATTCCTTGCATACGCCATCACTTTACCCGGTGCAAGAGCAAACAGGTTTGCCCCGCTATGCCACTGCTCCCTCTCCTGATTCCACTCATCGGCACTTCCTCCGCAAATAACAGTCTCAACCTCCATCCCCAGCTTTTTAAGTATAGAAGGAATGTTGTTAACCGATTTGATTTTTGAAACTTTACCGTTTTCGATAATCATATGAACTGTCTGGAACTGATTTTCACCCATAATCAAGGGTTCAAAGACCATTGCCTTGTCAGTATCGAGAAGTGTAAATACCATATCAAGGTGTATGAACGATTCGGGCGATTCGGGCAGTTGCTGTACAATTATGTGCTTCTTCTCGGTACACCCCGATCTGCAAAGACGATTTATGAGCATATCAATACCCTGACTGCTAGTCCTTGTTCCATTTCCAACAAGCAGAATATCCTCCCTTGCTACCAGAATATCCCCTCCCTCCATATAAACCTCGTTATTACCGGGCTGAAAATCGTGCGCATTCAAAACATCACCATTGAAAATTCGCTTGCTCCGGAATATGGCTTCACAAATAAAAGACTCCCTCATCCTTACCTTGCTCGCCATCTTGCAAACCAACACCTTATTCCCGATCGAGACAGAGGCATCCCGGGTAAAATAGAAGTTATACAGAGGCTGAAGCGCATAATAATCATCTTTAAGATATGCTGTCAGTGAATTAATCCTTGCAGGCAATCCCTCAATAAGCACCTTGGTTAGTGCTTTTGAAGACATATCCATAAGGTATTCAAAATACTCTGTAACCTCTTCACTAACACAAATTTTACCTATAAGAGCCTCCCGCTCCTCATGCTTATCTAAAAGTTCACAGAGAAGATCGGCAATTTGATAGGTTTTGGTAAACTTATTAAGTACACCCGAAAGTTGCTCATACTCTTTTTGAGCAATGGAGAGGTTTAATATATCACTGTAAAGAGCTCTCTGCGCATTACGGGGAGTCATGTTTTCTACCTCGGCACCGGGGGTGTGCAACAGCACTGCCTCCAATTTACCTATCTCTGAATTTACCTCAATATTTAGAAGCTTTTCCTTCATATACTTTTGTTTATTGGTACTTGCTAAGATCTATCAAAGGGAGGTCGGTCATAATTGATTTATAGACCGATTCGTCCCTCGGACATATTAATAATACATCATTAGTGTTAATTATCATGAAATTATCTAACCCAGCAGCTACAATCAGTTTTTTCTCACCCTCAGATACAATTATTGAATTGCTTACACCCCTCAATAAAGTCTCTTTTGCCTGAACAAGGTTATCTCCTCTCTTCCCCTCAAATTGCGAATAGAGCGACTCCCATGTGCCCAGATCTGACCAGCCGAATGAAACCGGATAGACAACGGCCTTATCTGTATTCTCCATTATTCCGTAGTCAATAGATATACTCTTGCACTCCTCATACACCTTATTAATAAACTGAGGCTCCTGTGGTGTGTAGTATTTTCCTGTCCCCTCTCCAAAAATAGTTGCAATTTCGGGCTGATGTGCCTCAATCTCTTTTAGAATTGTTTTAAGATTCCATATAAAAATACCTGAGTTCCAGAGAAATTCACCGCTGTTTACAAAGACCTCTGCAAGTTGGGCGTTGGGCTTTTCGGTAAATGTCTTGACCGTATAGGCAACATTACCGTTTATGTTAAAAAAGTTGTGCTTGTTAGCCTGTATATATCCGTATTCGGTTTCGGGTCTGTTCGGTTCTACGCCGAGTGTAATCAGCACATCGTTCTTTTGAGCATATCTGAGAGCATTCTCTATTGTTTCAAGAAAAACCTCCTCGTTTTGAATCAAATGATCCGATGGTGTTACAACAACAGTTGCATCAGGGTCTTTTGTGAGGATTTTATATGATGCATAAGCCATGCATGGTGCTGTATTTCTCCTATATGGCTCCAGCAGTATCTGGTCAGGGGTTAGCTCAGGAATCTGCTCTGTAACCATATCCTTGTATAATACAGAGGTAACAACCAATATGTTTTCACGAGGCATTATTTTTTCAAACCTCTCGTAGGTTTGCCTTATGAATGTCTTACCTGTTCCCAGTATATCCAGGAACTGTTTTGGCTTAGAATTTCTGCTGACAGGCCAAAAGCGGCTTCCAAGGCCACCGGCCATAATTATACAATATTGATTTTCAGCCATATTTTTAATTATTTAATAATTACCATTCAGGGGCAAAAGCATCAGGAAAATATTTGACCTCAACTACTCCTCCCTCCTTAAAAATAACAGATACAATATCGAATCTGGTATCAAAGTGAATGTTATTTCTGTAAATAAACCTCGCAGCAGCCGAAATTACGGCACGTTGCTTTTTTCTATCCACTGTTTCAAAGGGCAACTTTACAAGAGGTTCGGAAAGTGACCTCACCTCAACAATGTGAATCATTTCGTTTTTATGTTCAAAATGTCCACTCTTCATTATAAGATCAATCTCTCTGTGACCCGCTCTGTAGTTCCTCTGTAAAAGAGTAAGCCCCTTTTTCAAAAGATACTCCAGCGCCATATCCTCCGCCAATTTTCCCCTCTCACTCCTTCCCTTCAGACGTGAAAAAGAGCCCTTTTCATCCTCCATCTGCACAATCTTTAAACAAATTTAACAAAATAAAACAAAAAAGCTTGCCCGATTCCGGACAAGCTTAAATGTTTTAAGAACTTAAATTTCTAGAAGATAAATCTAACTCCAAACAACATACCCCAGGTACTTCCTGTTGTTACAGATTTCACTTGTTGGTTTTTAGTGTCAAAGTTTGCTATATCTGTTGAATTCAGCGTGAATGTAGGAACGCCTGAAGAGTTTACACCTTTGTAAGTAAGAGGCATAATTACATCATACTGGTTAGCAAGACCGCTTCTTGTAAAGTGACCCCAATCTTTGTTAAGCAGGTTACCTGCGTTAACAATGTCAAGGCTGAACTGAAGTGTATATCTGCGGTTGCTTCCGAAGTTTGCAAATATATCCTGAAGGATTTTGGCATCCCAACGGTTTCTCCAAGGATTAACACCTGCAAATCTCTCAGCATACTTTCCTTTTCTTGTGCTTAGGTAACTATCACCCTCAACATATTGCCAGAATTTTGCTGCCTGCTCAGCTGCTGTCATCTTACCTGCAACGTCAACGAAAGTAAGTTCATTGGCATCTTTTGGTACATATATCAGGTCAGAAGCTGAACCGTCGCCGGTCATATCGTTAGAGTAGGCATAAGATGAACGACCCATTGCTGCTCCATTGTAATATAGCGAGAATGTAGTAGCCAGGTGCTTAATATACTCAACTCTGTAAGAGATTGTACCTACAACTCTGTGGGGAACTGCAAAGTTTGAGTGGCTAAGTTGTGGATTGTTCAGGTCATAAACATCAAGGTTACTTGTCCATGCAGAAGCTGCAGAAGAACCAGGGTTTGAAGATACGTCCTTAGAAACGTTGTATGTGTACGCAACCATTCCGGAAAGACCATTAGAGAAGTTCTTGGTTAGTTGTGCTGTTAACAACGACTGATATCCCTGACTTGAATTTGTAAGAAGCATCGCAGTAGATACAGCGCTGATAACTTTGTTACCTGACCAGTATGGTCTGTTGTCAGGGCCAAAAAATACTTTGTTCTGACCTGGAAGGTTCATGTTCTTCTGAACAACTGCGTTAACATCTTTTGAGAACAAAGCCTCAAGTGTAAGAATCATATTACCCGGCAATTCAATATCAGCTGCAAGGTTAGATCTCCAGATTCTTGGCATTTTGAAGTCTTTGGCAACCTGTGCAAGAGCTGCTCCTGAAGCAAGTGTTGTACTTACAGCCTGAGGGAACAGACCCGGATATTTAGCTACCTGAGCTCTGAAGTCAGGGTTGAATCGGAAGTCGGCAGGAAGGTTTGCACCTGTAATACCAATTTCAGGACTCTGAACTGTACCTGACGAAGTAGGCTGGTTGGTAAACCATACAAATGGAAGAACACCTGTAAAGAGACCGGTACCTCCGCGAACCTGAAGGCTTCTATCACCTCTAACATCCCAGTTGAAACCAACTCTTGGATTAATCTGAAGTTTGGTGTTTGGCCAAGTGCTTACATCAAATTTAAAACCATCCTTGAATTTAAGGGCAGAAATTGCAGGATTATCCAGCAGTGAATTGTGGTACATCGGATACTCTGCGCGAACACCGTAAGTTAGTTTGAATTGTTTGTTCACGATCCACTCATCCTGAACATAAAGGCTACCAAGTCCAAAACTCATCTCAACACCTTTAGGGTCTGCTCCGTTGTAACCGTAAGTTACACCGAATCCTGTAGGTTTTGCATTGTTGATGAAATCGTCAAGTGAAGCAAATCTGTAGTAGCTGGTTCCTTCACGAATATATGAGTTGTTTACGAAAATGTTGTCGTAAGCTATACCTGCTGTAAGAGTGTGCTTGTCAAGGTTAATCGAAAGGTTATTTACAACAGAAAAAGTATTGTTAAGAACCTGATTGCGATATGTGAAGAGCTCATAACCGAATGACATATAAGGGTTACCGTCTTTGTAAATATCAACAAACGGGAAGATAGCACTGTTGCTGGTTCTTCTTGGGTCCATAGTCTTGGTATATGAAACCAGGAATTTGTTTGAAATTCTGTTGCCGAAAGTTGAGTTCAACTCACCTGCAAAAGCATCAATTGCGTTTTCGTTACCGTAGAATGCATTAGAGAATGAAATAGAGTATTCGCCCACGCGGCTGTTGTTGTTTCTTGGAACAGAAGGAGGGCCAGATGTTGCATTGGTAAGACTGGTACTTGTGTTTCTTAGTCTATTATATCTGAATGCAAATTTGTGGTTTCTGGCAATGTTCCAGTCCAGACGTGCAAGTATTTTATAATTCTCAGACGGGAATGAACTAAAGTTCTGGTATTCACCCGGATCATAATTGTAGGCAGAAAGAAGGTGATTTTTAGCTCTCTCCAGATCTGCTACTGTAGTTCTTGAAATTCTGTTTGTAAGATCGGCAACTCCGTTTGTGCTTGGCTCCCATGCATTACTTGGAGAGGTCTCTTTCTCATACTCATAACTTGCAAAAAGGAAAAGTTTGTCCTTAATGATAGGGCCGCCAACAGTTATACCGTAAGTTGATGACGACCTAAGTCTTGCATTAGTGACAATTGATTCCCCAACCTTTTCACCGGTGAAAGACTTAGGTCTTTGGTAGGTGTATGCTGTAACTTTTAGTTTATTGTCACCGGATTTGGTAACAGCGTTTATTGAAGCACCAGTAAATTGAGAAAGACGTACATCATACGGTGCAAGGTTTACAGAAACCTGCTCAATAGCGTCAATCGAGATTGGCTGAGCAGATCCTCCCGGCATTGCACTGCTTGAAAGACCAAAGTTATTGTTGAAAGCAGCTCCGTCGATGGTAACTGTGTTGAACCTGCCGTCGCGACCTGCAAACGAGTTACCGTTTGACTGAGGAGTCATCCTTGTAAAATCAGTCAAACTGCGGCTGATTGAAGGAAGAGACGATATATCCCTTGAGCTGATGTTCATTGATGCACCTGTCCTGTTACTGTTAAGTATCGGATTAACCAGGCCAGCTGATATCACAACCTCAGACAGAGACATTGCCTCCTCTTTAAGTTGCGCATCATACACGAAGTTTTCACCAAGGCGTAGTGAAATGCCTCCTGTTTTTACCGTACCGTAGCCGAGGAATACAACTTCAACTTCATAAGGACCACCTACACGCATATTCTGAATGCGGTAGTTACCGGCATTGTCGGCAACCGAGTAGTATTTGGTTCCTGAAGGAGCGTGAACTGCAACTACCGTAGCACCTGCAATAGCTGTTCCATCAGGTTCGGTAATACGACCGCTCATTGATGATGTTGTTACCTGAGCAAAAAGGCCTGATGTTACAAGTAAACTCATAACTATTAGGGCAAACTGCTTAATTAATTGTTTCATAAGTATTTAAATAATTTGTTAAGTATTCTGAGGCAAAAATAAGAAATTCCCCTCTATTCCTTCTAATTATTATCAAATTTTTAACAAAAACTTAAATCTTGTTCGTTTTTCTCACACTCTTCATTTACTGTACCTTACAAAACTACCAACAATCGATTGTCAATATTTGGTTAATAAGTTTTTTTGTAATATTTTTGCCATCGAAATCCTGTGGAGAGATTTGACTGCTTGCAACCACATTAAAAAATGCTAAAACGCTCTTATAGGAGACTCTCCTACAGTTTTCGCATTTTTGCTGCATCGGCTGAACCTTCACGGTATGTGAATGTTTTATTGTTTACTAAATTTTAAGATTATGTCATATCTTTTTACCTCTGAATCAGTATCGGAAGGTCACCCCGACAAAGTTGCCGATCAAATATCGGATGCTATCCTTGATGAGTTTATCAGACAGGACCCTGAATCAAAAGTTGCATGTGAAACCTTTGTAAGTACAGGACTTGCTGTAATAGGCGGAGAGGTCCATTCGACCGCATATGTCGATATCCAAAGTGTTGCAAGAAGAGTAATTAACCGCATTGGATACACCAAAGCAGAGTATATGTTTGACGGTAACTCCTGTGGCATTTTATCGGCAATACATGAGCAGTCTCCTGATATAAACCGCGGAGTTGTTACAGAAAAGAGAGAGGAGCAGGGAGCAGGCGATCAGGGAATGATGTTCGGCTATGCCTGCCGGGATACCGAGGAGTTTATGCCTCTGCCGCTTACTCTTTCTCACATTGCACTCATAGAACTTGCAAAGATCAGAAAGGAGACCAACCTGATGCCCTATTTAAGGCCGGACGCAAAATCGCAGTTTACAATACAGTACACCGATGACAATACACCTGAAAAGGTTCACACGATTGTCATCTCAACACAGCACGACGAATTCGATTCCGACGAAGCTATGCAGTTGCGGATTAAAAGTGACGTAAAAAATATACTTATACCAAGAATAATCAGCCGTTTGCCTCTTAAGACACAAAAGCTTTTCGAAGGCGACTACATCCTTCATGTGAATCCAACAGGAAAGTTTGTTATTGGTGGTCCTCACGGTGATACCGGGCTGACCGGAAGAAAGATTATTGTTGATACATACGGAGGAAAGGGCGCTCACGGCGGAGGAGCTTTTTCGGGAAAAGACCCAAGCAAGGTTGACCGCTCTGCTGCCTATGCTGCAAGACACATTGCAAAGAACCTGGTAGCTGCAGGAGTTGCAGACGAGGTTCTGGTTCAGCTAGCTTACGCAATTGGTGTGGCAAGGCCGGTGAGTATATTTGTAAATACATACGGTACCGCCTTCAAGAACAACAGCGCAAAATATAAAAAAGATGCTGAAATTGCAGAGATTGTAAACAAAATATTTGATTTAAGACCTGCAAGCATCATTGAAAAATTTGGACTCAAAAAGCCAATTTATGAAGTTACTGCAGCATACGGTCACATGGGAAGAGACCCGTTTGAGGCCGAAGTTGAATTAGGTAACGGTAATGGAAACGGCCCTAAGGTTAAGGAGATGGTTCAGTTTTTCTCGTGGGAAAAGTTAGATTCGGTAGAGCTTGTCAAAAAGGCATTTAACCTTTAAGGCTCCCTTTTCCAAATTACTTTTTTGCCGAACCCCAATCGGTTATCGGTAAATTTTAATTCGGTGATTCTTAGAATCCACAAATCACCACCCTTTAGAATAGCATATGGGAATCGCCTGAGGTAACTCAGGCGATATCTGTTTACATACGTTTCTGTACATAACTCCATTCGGGCATTAAACTGTACTCCCCTGATAAGGCCTATCTGTTCTGTCTCCAAACCTATTGCTCCGGTTATGATATCAGACTTGCTTTTTCTGAAGATGCCAATATGCCTTGTCTTCTCCTCAGAAGTAATTACAAATGCACTCTCCTCTTCAAG
>Ga0351953_1011_pt1 | contig 18612 bp, 14 predicted proteins | sample BONcelT113001C15_FD_205810 | JGI IMG/M metagenome (GOLD analysis project Ga0351953, IMG submission 205810) | Enriched cells from coal bed in the Powder River Basin, Montana, United States - BONCAT cells T11 rep3 HSBNCT.T11.300.1.C15 ... | reverse complement strand
CATGGGCTGCATCCTCGATCACGATCAGGCCGTGACGGTCGGCCATTTCGCAAATCCTGTCCATCTGCGCCGGCGCTCCGGCAAAATGGACAGGGATGATCGCCTTTGTCCTGGGGGTGATCCGTGCCTCGATATCGTCGACGTCGATGTTGAGGGTGTCGTAGTCGATCTCCGTAAAAACCGGCCGGGCGCCCTGCAGGGCGATCATGTTGATGGTCGAGGCAAAGGTGAGCGAAGGGGTGATCACCTCATCCCCCGGACCGATGCCGAGGGCCGAAAGCACCAGATGCATGCCCGCAGTTCCGGAAGAGAGGGAGACGGCATGGCTTGCACCGGTGAGGCTCTGAAACTGCTCCTCGAAGGACTTGCAGAGGGGACCGGTGGTAATCCACTTCGATTTCAGACATTCGGTTACAGCGGCAATCTCACTCTCGCCGATGGACGGCCTGTTCAGCGGCAGAAAATCTTCCCGGATCTGCATCATGCCCCCTTTTTCACGGCTCTGCTCAACTTCAGCAGCACATACTCTTCATTATGCCACAACACGGATAAGTCCGGCATCTCTTTTTTGAGCGTCTCCAATTTCTCGTTGTTTTCCGTGGCGCAGTAGATGCCATCCCTTTCCTGAAGCAAACGGAAAAAATCTGCCGAGAGCAGGAAGTATTTTTGCCTTTCCGCAACGGTAAGCTGACGGCTCCCGTATCCCACCTCCCCGATGTCATCGACGATCGGCGTCCTTCTCCCGGTGTAGAAGTCCACGCCGTAAAGCGACATGCCGTACTGGTACACCATCGCCTCTGGTGGAACGTGTTTCATGATCGCCTGCGAAAGGGGGTAGGCCGACTTGTAGGGCGCCAGGTATTGTGCAACCGGCGCCGTGAGCGACAGGACAAAGAGGGCAAAGAGCAGGTAGACCGTTGCAAACCACCCCCGGCCCCTCTTCTTTCGTATCCAATCCGGGACAAGGAGGATCAGGATCTGGATCACGATCGGTGCGATGATCCAGGGCCACCAATTCTCCCAGGCCATCCGGTTCTGCCTTAAAAAAAGCGGGGCCAGGGGAGCGGCCATGAAGACAAAGGCCTGGAGAATGGCCGTCAACCGGTAACGCAGGGGAAGGGTTGCCGTTCCCTTTACGAGCCCATCTTCGTAACGGCGGAAGAGATGACCGAACCACAGCGCCAGGGGAAGGAAAACCGGGGCGATGTAGGGAATCAGCTTCGACGAGGAGATCGAAAAGAAGAGGAGAATGAGACCGAACCAGACCAGAAGGAATCGATTCCCGGCACTGCCGAAATAATCCCGTTCCCCTCCTGATCCTTTGAGCGCCTGAGGGAGGTAGGCGCACCAGGGCAGGGTTCCGGCCATAATAATGGGGAGATAGAAGTAAAAGGGCTGATAGCGGTCGTGCATCTTCGTGGCATACCGGAGGAAGTGCTCCTGGATGAAGAAGAAGCGGAAGAAATCGGGGTTTTCCCGCTGGACGAGGATGAGCCAGGGAAGCGCCGCTGCGGAAAAGATGAGGATGCCGACAGGGGAAAAAAGGGCGAACATATCCCGCCAGCGCCCGGAGACGAGAAGCCAGATCACCACGACGCCGAAGGGAAAAGCGATCCCGATGAGCCCTTTGGCCAGAAATGCCAGGGCGCTGAAAAAATAGAGGAGATAAAGCCAGCCCTTTTTACGTTCACGGGCGGCAAAAAAACGGAATCCGGACCAGATTGCCATACAGACGAAAAAGGCGAGCGGCATGTCGAGGATGTTTATCCGGCCGATCGAGATATGATAGAGGAATGTGGTCAGGACGGCTGCCCCATAGAGACCCGTCCTCCCATCATGAAAATAGAGCCCCATCCGGTAGACCAGCAGAATGCAACCCCAGGCGCATAGCACTGCGAAGAGACGGGAGGCAAGCTCGTTCTGACCGAATATCCGGAAAAAAATTGCCGTTGCCCAGTAGCTTAAGGGAGGTTTTTCAAAATAGACCGCCGCCTTGAGTCGCGGCGTTACGTAGTCTCCGGTGGCATTCATGGCCGCGGGAATGGCGCTGTACCTTCCCTCGTCCGGTTCCATCAGGGGGATGAAAGGAAGCGGCGCCAGATAGAGCAGCATCGGGAGAAGAAAAAGAACAACAATTTTGACGGACCTGTCCTGCATGTTGATGGCTCCGTAATCAATAACCCAACGTTTTTCGGTAGTCCTTATTCCATAGAAGGGACGGGATTGTCAAACGATTAATCTTTCGGGCCTTCACAGGAGCGGGATATCTTGAACCGGCAGTGCGAACTCCGCCAAGGGAAGGCAACTTGCTTGACATGGGGATGAATATGTGCGAGTTCACCTCATCGAGTCAGGTTCCCGTCCTTCTCAATTCACCCACAGCCAAGGAGGTCAGCGATGTCCGCAATCGAGTGGAAAAAGGTGGAAACGGTCGGTGTCATCACGATGAACAACGGCGAAAACAGGCACAATCCAGATTTCATCCGCGACATTCTGCAGGCTTTTGACGAAATCGAAGGGGATCCGGATATTTCGTCGGTGATCATCGCTTCCAGTGATCCGAAAAACTGGTCCCAGGGCATCGATCTTGCGTGGATCACGGGGGCCATGGCTAAAAACGATCTGCAGAGCATCCGGGATTTCATGTACGGCCTGAACCGCATTTTCACCCGGATCCTCCTCTACCCCATGCCGGTCATCGCCGCAATCAACGGCCACACCTTCGGCGACGGGAGCATCATGGCCTGCGCCTGCGATTTCCGCTTCATGAAATCCGACCGCGGCTTCTTCTGTTTTCCGGAAATCGACATCAATATCCCCTTCCTTCCCGGAATGCTGGCGGTGCTCAAAAAAGCGATCCCCTATTACAAGCTCGAGGATCTCGTCTTCAGCGGCAAAAGAACCGGCGCTGCGGAACTGGAAGCGCACCACGTCATCACCAAGGCCTGCGAGAATGAAGAGTCGCTGATGCGGGAAGCGATGGCTTTTGCAAAAACCTACACCAAGAAACGACCCATTTTCGGTGAAATCAAGAAAAGACTGCACCATTCCATCGTCGAGATCATGGAAAAGGAGGATCCCGTCTTTATTGAACCCCTGCAGCTGATGCTGTAACAGGCCACTGAAAACGGGTACGAGAAGATGCAACGCTTGCTCAACCGGTATATCGCCAGGGAAATCGCCGTGCCCTTCGGCATGATCCTCTGCGTGCTGACCTTTGTTCTGCTCATGGGCAAGATCCTGCAGATCATGGACCTGATGATCAACAAGGGAATCGATTTTACCCATATCGCCCGGCTGATGCTCTACCTCGTCCCCTCCTTTCTCATGTTCACCATTCCCATCTCTCTGTTGATGGCGATCCTGATCGGCCTGGGCAGGCTCTCGGGAGACAACGAATGGACGGTCATGAGGATATCGGGCCTGAGTCTCTATCAGCTTTCAGCTCCCGTGGCCGGGTTCGCCCTGGCCGCCTTTTTCATGACCCTGCTGACGACCCTCTTCCTGGTTCCTTACGGTAACCTAGCCTCCAAGGAGCTTCTCTTCGACATGGCCCGTCAGAAGGCCAGCATCGGCATCAAGGAGAAGGTTTTTATCGACGACTTCCAGGGAATCCTCCTCTACACGGAAAATGTTCCGGCCCACGGCGATTTCCTGGAAGGGGTCCTCATCTCGGACAGCCGGATCAGCCGCGAACCCAGCACGATCATTGCCCGTCGGGCTTATCTCGTTTCGAATCCCGATACCATGGTGATGACGCTCCGTCTCGAGGACGGCAGCACCCACACCGTGGATGCAGCGCTGAACCATTACCGTAAAATGGATTTCCGCTTCTATGACATCCGTTTGGACCTCTCCCCTACCCTGACCGGCAATGACAAGCCGGGTCAAAAATCCAGCACCGAGATGAGCCTGTCGGAGATGACCTGGATTCTGAACCACGGGACCCTTAAAGGGGAGGCCCTGCGCGAGTTGGCCATCGAACTCCACAAGAAGGTCACCATCCCCCTGTCCTGTCTGGTTTTTGCGCTCATCGGAACGCCCCTGGGCATCCGCGCCCACAGGTCCGTCAGGGCACGGGGGTTTACCATCGGCCTGGGACTGGTCCTGATCTACTACCTGCTGCGCCTGAGCGGTGAGGCTCTGGTTGAAACGGGCAGGCTCGCCCCGGCCATCGGAACATGGACACCCAACGTCATGTTTGCCGTTGCCGGGCTTCTCCTTTTTATCGCCTCAGCCCGGGAGTGGACCCCCCGGCAAGTTCTCAGACGCATTGGGATCGTCCCCAAGGCCTCCGGCAGGGAGGAACAGTCAGCTTCAGGCCGGGACAGGGGAGCATCATGAAGATCCTCGATCGCTATCTGGTGACGGAATACCTGCGGAACCTGCTGTTCATCACGGCATCGTTCCTCTGTCTTTTTCTGATCATCGATTTCTTCGAAAAGATCAGGATGTTCCTGAGCAATCGGGCAACGATCGTCCAGATGGGATCCTATTTCCTTTTCCGCATGCCGATGATCATCTCGCAGATTCTGCCTGCCGCAGTTCTTGTCGCCTCGCTCGTGACCTGCGGGACCCTGTCAAAGCACAGTGAAATAACGGCAATGAAGGCCAACGGCATCAGCCTCTACCGCATTGCCCTGCCCATCCTGGTCATTGCCTCCCTGATCTCGGCACTGGTCTTTTTCCTGGGGGAATGGATCACCCCCCATACCAACGACCGGGCTGAGCATATCCGCCTGATCGAGGTTCAGAAGCAGCAGTCCATGGGAAGCTTCAAGCAGGATCAGATCTGGTACCGCGGACAGAAGGGCATCTACAATTTCCGGTTCTTCGACGCGCGGACGAACACGCTGCAGGGGATCACCATCCATTACCTCGATCGGCAGATGAATCTGACCGGGCGTCTGGACGCCGAGAGGGGGGAGTGGAAGCAGGGAAGCTGGCTCTTCCACAACATCCTCATCGCCCGCTTCGAAAGCGGCCAGTTTCCGGTTCTGACGAAGCTCAAACAGCAGGTCATCGACCTTCCGGAGAGTCCTGCCGATTTCAAGGTGGTCCAGAAGGATGTCGAGGTGATGGGTTATTTTGAACTGAAGCGCTATATCGAAAAACTTCAGTCAGAGGGTTACGATGCATCACGGTACATTGTGGATCTTCACGGCAAGACCGCCTTTCCCTGGGTCAGCATCATCCTGGCCGTGATCGGCGTTTCCTTTTCCCTCCGTTCCGAACGGAGCGGGGGCGTGGCACAGGGTATCGGGGCCGGGCTGATCATCGGCTTTTCCTACTGGCTCGTCTACGCCTTCGGAATGTCCCTGGGGCGGTCGGGGATCCTTACCCCGATTGTCGCGGCCTGGTTTGCCAACATCGTCTTCACCGTCGCCGCGATGATTCTCATCCCCCGCATCAGAACCTGACGGGCTGTTGAAAAACGGTCATCTGCTGCGTTGCGCTGCAAACCTCGTCGCTCAACGTATTTCTATATACGCCTCGCTCCTCGGTTTTTGCACGCCTTGCATCTGACCATTTTTGAACAGCCTGTCCATCAGGGTGTTTTTCAACACCCTCTCAATAGCGGTAACTGTCGGGCTTGAACGGACCGCCGACGGGAACGCCGAGATAGTCGGCCTGCTTTTTCGTCAGCTTTGAAAGCTTCACCCCCAGACGCTTGAGGTGAAGCATAGCCACCTCTTCATCGAGCTTCTTGGGCAAGGTGTATACGCCCGGCTTGAGCTTTCCGGAGGCCAGTTCCAGCTGTGCAAGGCACTGGTTCGTGAAGCTGTTGCTCATCACGAAACTGGCGTGCCCCGTGGCACAGCCGAGATTGACCAGGCGCCCCTCGGCCAGGACGATGAGGCTTTTTCCAGAGGCGAGCGTCCATTTGTCGACCTGGGGTTTGACCGTAATGCGCCGGCACCCGGGCCTGTTTTCCAGGTAGTGGATTTCGATCTCGCTGTCAAAATGGCCGATATTGCAGACAATGGCCTCATCTTTCATCTTTTCCATATGGCTGCCGGTGATGACGTCGCAGCAGCCGGTCGCCGTAATGAAAATATCGCCCCTGGCAACCACATCGTTGAGGGTGGTTACCTCATACCCCTCCATGGCCGCCTGCAGGGCGCATATCGGGTCGACTTCCACGATGACGACTCGGGCGCCGAAACCACGCATGGATTGGGCGCACCCCTTGCCGACGTCACCATACCCGCAGACGACCACGGTCTTGCCTGCCACCATGACGTCCGTTGCCCGTTTGATTCCGTCGGCCAGGGATTCACGGCAGCCGTAGAGATTGTCGAATTTTGATTTGGTGACCGAATCGTTGACATTGATGGCCGGAAAGAGGAGTTCCCCGGTCTGCGCCATCTGGTAGAGACGGTGGACGCCGGTTGTGGTCTCCTCGGATACGCCGCGGATGCGGGATGCCGCCTGCTGCCAGCGCTTCGGATTTTTCTTGAGTCCCTGGGCAAGCCGTTCCCGGATGATCATCATCTCCTTGTTGTCGCAAGGTCGCTTCAGCAGGGAGGGATCCTTTTCGATCCTGACCCCTTCATGGACGAACAGTGTTGCATCCCCGCCGTCGTCCACGATCAGATCGGGTCCCGAACCATCCGGCCAGGTCAGCGCCTGTTCGGTGCACCACCAGTATTCCTCCAGGGTCTCGCCCTTCCAAGCAAAAACGGCGGCGGATCCCTCCTGGGCGATTGCGGCCGCAGCATGGTCCTGGGTGGAAAAGATGTTGCACGATGCCCAGCGCAGATCCGCTCCCAGTTCCCTGAGCGTCTCGATCAGCATAGCCGTTTGGATGGTCATGTGAAGGCTTCCCATGATTTTCAACCCGGCGAGCGGCTTTTTGGGACCGTACTTTTCCCGGACAGCCATCAGGCCCGGCATTTCGTTTTCGGAAAGACGCATCTCCTCCCGTCCCCAATTCGCCAGGGACGGATCGGCTATTTTACTGGGAAGCTTTGGTTCGAGTTTCAGGAATTTCATGTTGCCACTCCTTATGAATCATTTTGCCGCAAGAGCGGTATTTTCGCAGCCGGTCAGCTGATGATTCGTCGGCGTGACGATGCCGGCCGAAATGATCAGCGTAAAGGCCTCCTCCACGGTCATGAAGAGTTCGATCAGTTCATCACGGGGAACCATGATAAAAAACCCGGTCGTCGGCGTCAGGGCGAGGGGCATGAAAACACCGACACAGGGGCCCTTTTGACCGATAAAATTCTGGATTTCCCCGTTCGGCGTCCCTGTCACAAATCCGATGCTGTAGACCCCGCGCCGGGGATACTCCACCATGACCACTTTTTTGAAGCTCTGCGCCTTGTCCATGAGCAGGCTGTCGGCGATCCGCTTGATGGCCCGATAGATGCTCCGGACAAAGGGTATTTTACCCACAAGACGCTCGCCGAAACCGACGATGCGGGTCCCCAGGTAGCTTGTCGTAACGAGGCCGCAGATGAATATGATGAGTACCGTGACAATGGCCCCGAGCCCCGGAATGTGAACGCCAAAGAGATTATCGGGCTGATAGTCTGACGGAATAACCTGCAGAAGATTATCCATCACATTGATGATGAAGGATAGGATGTACAACGTCAGACCCGCTGGAATGACGACAGCCAAACCGGTCAGGAAAACCCGCTTGATTTTCTTTTTCACCGCTTCCTTCCCTTTGCACGCGTAAGTGAATTGCGCGTTTCCATACCAGAAACAAAAAATTGATTCAATGCTTTATTTGCTCGAAGGGCCGGGCGGTGTACGATGAAAATCATGCGAATTCAGGGCAAATCATTTTTCCCCTCGGCCAACGGTCACCTCTGGCCGGATAATGGCTGATCCGTTTTTTGACCTGACCGATTTCCAGGTCCTCTCCGAAAACATGGTTGTCGATCAATCTCGTCTTTCCAACCCGCACCGCCAGCGCCAGGATACAGCTACTCTCGATCCGTGCCACATCGCGCATGGTCTTTGCATCGCAGATACGGGCATAATCGATCTGTGTGCCCGGGTAGCCGGCAATTCTTTCACGCACCTTCTCCAGGATGACCTCCGATTCAAGCACCCCTTCCTTGTAAAGATCCCGTGCCAGGGCCAGGGAGCGGCTCAGGCTCAGGGCGGATTTCCGCTCCTCGGGATTGAGATAGGCATTCCGCGAGCTCATGGCCAGGCCGTCGGGTTCACGCGTCGTATCCATTCCGATGACTTCGATGTCCATATTCATATCGCGAACCATCTGCCTGATCGTGACATACTGCTGGTAGTCCTTCTTGCCGAAGATCGTGACGTGGGGCTTGACGATATTGAAGAGTTTCGTGCAGACCGTGGTCACGCCGCGGAAGAACCGGGGACGGGAAATGCCGCAAAGGTTGTTCGTAACCCCCTCCACGGTAAGGTAACTCTGGTAGCCTTCCGGGTACATTTCCCGATTGTCGGGATAGAAGATCACATCAACGCCGACCGCTTCGGCAAGCTGCCTGTCCCTTTCGAAGTCCCGTGGATAGGAGTCCAGGTCCTCGGTCGGGGCAAACTGAGTCGGATTGACATAGATGCTTACGACCAGGCAATCCCCTTTCTTCCGTCCGATGCGCATCAGGTTCAGATGCCCCTCATGAAAGAATCCCATCGTCGGGACAAAGGCGATCCTGCGTCCCCGGCACCGTTCCGCTTCGGCAAACTCCTGCATCTCCCGCGCAGATCGAATGATCCTCACATTTCACCTCCGCCCATAAAAAAAGCCCCTGCGTCAGAGACGAGAGGCTTCGTTATTTGCTCTATGAAACACGATGTCCTTCCGTCTCAGTCCGTGACCGGATCCAAGCGTCGGGGCTCTGGTAACAAATGCCCTCCTGTTTGTCAAGAAATTTATTTCATACCGGCTTCCCCGATCCAGCATGCCGTCAGACGGGAGAACTCTTCAACCGAGAGGGTTTCAGCCCTCCTGGCGCGGTCTATGCCGCTTCTTTCAAGGGCCAGGGCCACCCCTTCCTCTGTCAGAGAGATTCCCCGGAGGTTGTTCCAAAGGGTTTTTCTTCTCCGGGCAAAGGCAGAGCGGACGATTTTTTCAAACAATGGCTCATCGGCAGGTTCGTTATCCTGCCGAACCGTGATCCGCAGCACGGACGAGACCACATCGGGCACCGGATAAAAGCAGGTTGGGGGAACCGTCATTTCACAGACGGACCGGGCATATTTTGCCACCAGAACCGACGGAATGCCGTAATCTTTCGTTCCCGGAGACGCCGTGATCCGGTCTGCCAGCTCCTTCTGGAACATCACGATCATCGTGGATACCGCCCTGCGAAATTCGAGCAGACGAAAGAGGATCGGGGAAGAGATGTGATAGGGGACATTCCCGACGACCTTGACCCTTCCCCCGGCTGCGGCAGCCGCAAAATCATACTTCAGGACGTCGGTCTCCAGAACCTCCACGCGGTCCTGACCCTGGAAACGCTCCCGCAGAATGCATGCCAGCTTCGGATCGATCTCCAGTGCAATCACCCTGCCGGCCCGGGCAGCCAGTTCCTGAGTCAGGAAGCCGAGCCCCGCTCCGATTTCGACAATGGTCTCGTCCAGAGCGGGATCCGCCACTTCTGCGATTCGACGGACGATGTTCATGTCCTCCAGAAAGGACTGTCCCAGCCGCTTGCGCGGATGAATCTCGTATTGGGCCACCATCTTACGGACCGATGTCATTGCCTTCTCCTGTTGCGAACCGTCCTGAGCAGACGCCGGGCGATGAAATAGGACGGAACGGCAAAGAGGGGGGCCATCACGATCCCGCCGGTCAGGAGGGGCAGGAGGATCTCCCAACCCAGAGCGGCAATGGCCTGGAGACTGTAATCCGCCAGTTCGAAACGGCACCTTGCCATCCCCAGAATGCAACGGCCGAGTTCGTACTGGCTGACATAAAACAGGGGGATCGTCAAAGGATTGGATATCATCCACGAACCCAGATATCCGGCCGTGATGTTCTGTTTAAAGAGAAGTCCCAGGAGAATGATGACGGCCGTGTGGAGCGGGATGGTCGGCGTTACACCGACAAAAACCCCGATGGAGATTCCGGCGGCTATCTTTTCCGGTTCCCCCTTGAGGCTGATGAACTTTTCGTAAAAGATCTTTAACCTTTTCCCTACGATCATGGTTGAGCCGCCAGGGGCCAGCGGGAAACGGCATTGAGATCCCAGCCGTCCCTCTGGCCCGATTCGAGCCGGTGCGTTCCGACCACGGCAATCATGGCGGCATTGTCGGTGCACAGAACAGGAGGCGGAATGAAGACCTCGATTCCCATGGCCGAGGCATCGCCACGAAAACGCTCGCGCAGGCGGCTGTTTGCGGCAACACCGCCGCATATGACCACACGTCCGGCCGAAACCTCAGCCGCGGCCCTCAGAGTCTTTTCTACCAGAACATCGCAGATCGCCTCCTGATAGGATGCCGCGACATCGGGAATTTCCCCGGCTTCAAATGGGGCAGCCCGCTTTCTGAGCAGGGTCAGGAGGGAGGTCTTCAGACCGCTGAAGCTGAAATCCATGCTGTTGCGCATCCCCCGGGGAAATGAAAAGGCCCTGCGGTTGCCCTGTTTGGCAAGGCGGTCGATGACCACCCCCCCCGGATATCCGATCTCCAGGAGTTTTGCCGCCTTGTCAAAGGCCTCACCCGCCGCATCGTCGCGGGTCTGACCCAGTACCGTAAACCGCTGAAAATCCTCCACGCGATAGATGGTCGTATGACCGCCGGAAACCACGAGCGCCACGAAGGGAAATTCGGGAGGATGCTCTGTCAGGAATACGGCCGCTATGTGGCCTTCCAGATGGTTGACTCCGGCCAGGGGGAGTCTCCGGGCAAAGGCCAGGGCTTTTGCAGCGGACAGACCCACGAGAAGCGAACCGATCAGCCCCGGACCCTTTGTCACGGCAATGCCGTCGATCTCCTCCAGCGTCAAGTCCGCATCGGCCAGGGCCTGAAGAATCACGGGAACAATCGCCTCGATGTGTTTTCGGGAGGCAATCTCAGGCACGACACCACCGAATTTGGCATGGTCCTTGATCTGCGAGGCGATCACATTCGAGAGCAGAAGATTCCCGTCCCGGACCACTGCCGCCGCTGTTTCGTCGCAGGACGATTCTATCCCCAATATGACCATTCACGCATCTCCGTATATTTTCTTTTACAAACGCGGCGAAAATATATATAGAATCGTCCGTATTTTGCAAACAAACTTTTTCAGGAAAAGAGACATCCATGGAAATACATACTGATTTTCTCGTTCTGGGCAGCGGCATCGCGGGCCTGAGCTTCGCCATCCGGGCGGCAGAGTTGGGCACCGTAGCCATGGTCACCAAGAAGGAGAAAACGGACTCGAATACGAATCTGGCTCAGGGGGGCATCGCCGCGGTGCAGGATCAGACCGATCGCGTGGAGTACCATATCAGCGATACCCTGACCTGCGGCGCCGGGTTGTCCAATGAAGAGGTCGTCCGTTTTGTCGTGACGGAGGGTCCGGAGCGGATCCGGGAATTGATCCAATGGGGCGTTGAATTCACCCGTTCCGACGAGGATCCCGGACGGTTCGATCTCGGCCGCGAGGGGGGCCATTCCATGCGCCGGGTGCTCCACGCCAAGGACCTGACGGGCCGGGAAATTGAGCGGGCGCTTCACGAAAAAGCGGGACAGAATACCAATATCCGGATCTTCGAAAACCACATCGCCATTGACCTGATCATGAAATCCGCCGCCCTCGGCCGCAAGATCGAACAGGACCGCTGCCTGGGCGCCTATGTCCTGGACATCGACGGCAGGGAGGTCCATACCTTCCGGGCAAAGTTCGTCATGCTTTCAACAGGCGGCGCGGGGAAAGTCTACCTGATCACCACCAATCCCGACATCGCCACGGCCGACGGGGTCGCCATGGCCTACCGGGCCGGCGCAAAGATCGCCAACATGGAGTTCATCCAGTTTCACCCGACCTGCCTTTACCACCCCGACGCCAAATCCTTCCTGATCAGTGAGGCGGTTCGCGGTGAAGGGGGAATACTGAAACTCAAAAGCGGCGACACTTTCATGGAGAAATACCATCCCATGAAAAGCCTTGCCCCCCGGGACGTGGTCGCCAAGGCCATCGACACGGAACTGAAAAAATCGGGCGATGACTTTGTTCTGCTCGACATCACCCACCACAAACGGGATTTTCTGATCTCCCGTTTTCCGAACATCTATGAGAAGTGCCTGGAGTTCGGCGTCGACATGGCCAAAGACCCGGTCCCCGTCGTCCCGGCGGCCCACTACCTCTGCGGCGGCGTCAGGGTGAACGGCTTCGGCGAAACGAGCATCTCAGGGCTCTTCGCCTGCGGGGAGGTCTCCTGTACCGGCCTTCACGGTGCCAACCGCCTGGCCAGCAATTCCCTGCTCGAAGCCGTCGTCTATGCCCATCGCTCCTTCATGCGCGTCACTGAACTCCTCACCGCCATCCAGGACGATCTTGTTCCCATCCCGCCCTGGGACCCGAGGGGCGCCACGGAAAGCGATGAATCGGTGGTTGTATCCCACAACTGGGACGAAATCCGCCGCTGCATGTGGAACTACGTCGGCATCGTCCGCTCCGACAAGCGTCTGGAGAGGGCACAGCGCCGGATTGACATGATCAACCGGGAGATCGAGGAATATTACCGGAACTTCATCGTCACGCGGGATCTGCTGGAGTTGCGGAACATCGCCGTGGCTGCCAAACTCATCGTGGTCTGCGCCCGGATGCGCAAGGAGAGCCGGGGTCTCCACTACAACCTCGACTATCCGGAGAAGAACGACCGGGGCTGGCTCAAGGACACGATCGTCTCCCGTGAGGAGCTCTGGCGCTGATCCCCGGGCGCCCCCCTGAAGGTCCTTACCGAAAGGAGCGAAGATTTTCCGCATTTCGCCGCGCAAAATCTTCGCTCCTTCATTTGCCGGCTATTCCCCGAAAACCCGTTTGAAAATGAAATCGACGTGGGTCAGGAAATTGCCGATCTGGAAAGCCTCGGCGAGATCTTCCGGTTTGATCCGGGTGATCACCTCCTGATCCTTGAGCAGCAGATCCTGGAATTCAAGACCTTCCTCCCATGACCGCATGGCGTTTCGCTGAACGATGGCATAGGCCCCCTCCCGGGAGATGCCCTTTTCGATCAGTTTCAGCAGAACGGTCTGGGAAAAGATAACCCCCTTCGTCATGGCGATATTGGCGAGCATTCTTTCCGGATAAACGACAAGCTTGTCGATCAGGCCGGTGAAGCGGCACAACATGAAGTCGAGCAGGACCGTGGCATCAGGTCCGATGACCCGCTCCACGGAAGAGTGGCTGATGTCCCGCTCGTGCCAGAGGGCTACATCCTCCAGAGAAGCCACGGCATAAGAGCGCATCAGCCGGGAAAGGCCGGAGAGGTTCTCCGACAGCACGGGATTGCGCTTATGGGGCATGGCCGATGACCCCTTCTGCCCCGGTGAAAAATATTCCTCCGCCTCGCGGACCTCGGTCCGCTGGAGCAGCCGGATCTCCTGAGCGAATTTGTCGATGGACGAGGCGATGATGGCCAGCGTTGTGAAATATTCTGCATGCCGGTCCCGCTGGACGATCTGGGACGAGGCGGACGCCGGCTTCAACCCCAGTTTCCCGCAGACATATTCCTCGATGGCCGGATCGATGAAGGAAAAGGTCCCCACGACGCCGGATATTTTTCCCGCGCTGATCGTCTCCTTGGCCCGGACCAGCCGCTCCCGGTTCCGCTGCATCTCGGCATACCAGATGGCCATTTTGAGGCCGAAGGTGATCGGTTCGGCGTGAATGCCGTGAGACCTGCCGATCATCGGCGTATTGCGATGGGCCATGGCCTTCCTTTTGATCGCCGACAGCAAAAGGTCCAAATCCTCCAGGAGAATTTCCGCCGCTTCCCGGAGAAGCAGACCCAGCGAGGTGTCGAGGATATCGGAAGAGGTCAGACCCCGGTGAATGAAACGGCCGTCCGGCCCCACCTTTTCCGTGACGGAGGTGAGAAAGGCTATGACGTCATGCTTTGTCGTCTGCTCGATCTCATCGATCCTCGCCACATCGAAGCCGGCCTTTTCCCTGATGGTCTTCATCGAGGTTTCCGGAATCTCGCCCCGCGCTGCCATGGCCTCACAGGCCAGGATCTCGATATCCAGCCATTTCCGGTAACGGTTCTCCGGACTCCAGATCGCTTCCATCTTCTCCCGCGAATATCTCGGTATCAATCCTCTCCTCCTCTGGACGCAACTTGAACCGGTTAAACCGGACGCCCCTGTCTATTATTATGGGATTGAAGCTCTCCGCAGCAAGCTGCAGAGAATGCGCTCGCCGCGCATTCAATCGAATGCCGCATATAACCCGAAGGCAAGGTAATCTATTATGAGACGCAAGTGGAGTCAAGATTTTTGGAGCCTGAAGCTGTCCCTGAAATGGATTGACAAATTTTCCTGTCACCCTTATTACTTAACGATCTATAATCGGAGGTGAAGCGATGTTCGACGATGTGGATTCAGGATGGGAAAAGAGGGTTGTTTCCCCCGACGTCTTCCTCTCCCGGATCGAACCGGGGATGAGCATCTTCCTCGGAACCGGCGTGGCCGAACCCCGAACCCTGGTCAAATGGCTGACCACCTCGGATCTGGGCAACCTGACCGACCTGGAACTGGTCCAGATTGTCAGTCTCGGCGACGCCATCGCCTTCCGCAACACCGCCAGGGATCACAAATACCGCCTGAAAACTTTTTTTGCCGGATGGCTGGCCAGCGACGCGATCACCTCCGGGTCCGTGGACATGATCCCCTGCCGTTTTTCCCGCATTCCGCAGCTGGTGGAATCGGGGGCAATCCGCGTGGATGTCGCCTTCGTCCAGATCACCCCCCCGGACAAGGCCGGCTATGCCAGTCTCGGCGTATCGGTCGATGTGGCGAAATACGCGATGGAGAGGGCCTCCATCGTGGTGGGCGAGATCAACAGCAGCGTCCCGCGGACGATGGGCAACACCTTCGTCCACGTGGATGATTTCAACTACCTCGTGCGGGCGACGGAACCTCCGATCTACTTTCCCCGCTGGCCCGTCGATGACGTGATCGACAAGGTGGCCGCCAATGTCGCGTCCGTCATCGAGGACGGAAGCTGCATCTCCTTCTACTCGGGCGCCCTTTTCGAGGCCCTGGGCCGCCACCTCGCCCGCAAACGAAACCTCGGCGTGCACACCTACTTCTTCACCGACCCGCTCATGGACCTGATCAAATGCGGCGCCATCAACAACCGGAAGAAAAACTATTTCCGCGACAAGTCCCTGACCGCCTATGCCCAGGGGACGCCTGAACTGATGCAGTGGCTCCACCGCAACCCTGTCATCGAATTCCAGGGAATCGATGTGGTCTCCGACCATCTGCGGATCAGCTTCAATGACAGGATGATCGCCGTCCTCCCGGCGCGCAAGGTCGATCTGACGGGCGGCATCGCCCTGCACATCGGCAAAGGAAACGTAACTCCCGGACCCGGGCAGGCCCAGGAATTCTTCGCCGGCGCGGAACACTCCCGCGGCGGCAGGACGATCTTCGCCCTCCCCAGCCGGAATTTGAAGGGGCAGGGCAATATCCTTCTGTCCGTGGAGGATTTTCCGAATCAGTTCACCAACCGCGAATCCCTCGATCTGATCGTTACGGAATACGGAATCGCCTCGATGATCGGCCGCACAGTCCGTGAACGGGCCCAGGCGCTGATAGACATCGCCCACCCCGATGACCGTGAGGAACTCATCCGGCAGGCCAAAAAAGCCAACATCCTCTATGCGGATCAGATCTATCTGCCCTCCTCGGGTTCCCTTTACCCCGACCAACTGGCCTCCACCCATATTTTCAAAGAGGGATTGACTGTCCGTTTCCGCGCCATCAAACCTTCTGATGAGGAGGAGATGAGGAAGCTTTTCTACCGTTTTTCCGACAATGCCGTTTATTACCGTTATTTCAGTACGATCAAATCGATGCCTCATCGCAAGATGCAGGAGTATGTGAACGTCGATTATCAACGGATCATGTCCATCGTCGGCACCATCGAAGAAGGCGGCACCGAGCGTCTCATCGCGGAAGGCCGCTATGTCCGTCACCATGACCGCCCATTCGCGGACGTGGCCTTCGTTGTGGATGAGAATTTCCAGGGACGGGGCATCGCCTCGTTTCTTTTTGAAACCCTCATCCGGGTTGCCCGTGAAATGGGGATCGAAGGTTTCACCGCCGATGTTCTGGCCGACAACAAGTCCATGCTCAAGGTTTTTGAAAAGGCGCACTTCCCGATCCGGGCAGTCATGGAATTCGGGATCTACAACCTGAACATCCCCTTCGAGGATGCAGTTGCCCCCCCTTCCCGTTCGGCGACCGGGAAGAAATGATCTGCTCGAAAACCTTCAAACTTATTTCCGCCGCCTCATGCAACCGGCATCGGCATCGACGATAGCCTCCCTGGCTGTATCGGTCATCTCGTTTTTCCCCGCCGCCCTGATCCTCAGACTCCCGAACATTGTCTGCATGTGAGGGCTTCTTGCCCAGAAGGGGGGAAGAAAAGGTTCATGGTCCATGTTCACACCCGGGGAGGATGCACAAAAGCCCGGTCTTGGGACCGGGCCTGTGCATGATTTGGTGGCGGTGCCTGGAATCGAACCAGGGACACTACGGATATGAGCCGTATGCTCTGACCGGCTGAGCTACACCGCCTGATCACTTAAGGAACCTGCACGAAAGGAACGTTTCATCCCGGCGCAGCATCCTTTGAATTTCAATGAGGGGCGAACCATTATAACAGATTCATCTGATTGTCAACCCCTACTATTCGGCGTTGATTTTATAAGCAACGATCACGCTCCTGTCCCGGATGGTGCCGCCCACGGAGAGAACCAGGGAGAGGACAATTTCGTTTTCGCCGTCGTTGTCGATGTCCTTGAACTGGTAATCCGACACATAGCCGCTGATCTTCTTGGTCCGCCAGTTTTCGACCAGTCCCGAACCATCCCATTCCAGATCGTACACCTCAGCCGAGGTGAAGAGCTTGACGCGCTGGAAAAGCCGGCCGGCAGAAGAGCTGTTCTTGACGACGATGATCTCCCGCTTCCCGTCCTTGTTCGTATCGTAGGTCAGGATTCTCAGGTTGATGTGCGTGTCTTCAAAGAGATCTTCGGATTTTTCATCGGAGCCGGCGGCAAAGGCGTTGACGATCGTGTTGCTGCCGCCGAAAGTATCCTCGCTTTTCCAGATGAATTCGTCACTGCCGCCCAGAACGGCAACCCTGGAAAGGGGCTTGTCGGTCTGCTCGTAGATGCAGATGTAATCGAAGTCGTTCAGGGTGATGATCCTCTCTGCCCCGCTCGAACCGAGCTTGTCCATGGTGAGGCCGAAGACTGAGAGTCCCTGCGGGATCCTCATCTTTTTCCCTTCGCGGTATTCGCCGTTTTGCCAGACGATTTCGTATATCGGGTTCTCAAAAACCTTGCTGAAGCCCCGCCTCTGTCCCAGTAGAATGGGTGTGCCCGACCCGTTGTCAATCACCCGCAGGAACCAGGGGAGATCCGCGGCAATCGTTTTGAACTGGCCGTCCCGGTATTCGATAACGAAAGAGTTGACCATCTGGCCTGAGTAGCTCGAGACGATGATCTCCTTGATGCCGTTCTGGTTGATGTCGGACACGTCCACGCCGATATAGGAGGCATGTGCTTTCCCGTCGATTTTCTGGATCAGCGTGAAGTCGCTTCCCTTCTTCTGGTAGATCATCACGCTGTGGGGATCGATGATGACCGTTTCGTTGAGTCCGTCCCCATTCACGTCTCCGATGTCCATTCCTCTGAACTCGTTTGAAAACTGCTGGCTCTTCCAGAATGTTTTACGGTCGAGAGGCTGTGCTGCATTGATGAAGTCCGGGTTGATGGAAGAGGTGTAGGTGCCCCTCTTGCTGCCCCTCATTCCGGAGATGATCTCCGCTTCCCGGGTGTTTGCGGGGGCGGATTTTCTGGCAGTGATGATCTCCTTCTGGACCGGCTGAGGGGCGCTTGCCACAGGAAGACCGCCGAGGATATGGGTATCGATGCGCTGGGCGAATTCATTGACTTTGGGAATCACGTCGTCCATGGTCGGGCATTGGGCATAGGTGTTGACGGCTGTTTTTCCTGTGGCGACATCCACCATCCTGGCATCGATGCTCAGTGAACTTCCGATCTTGGTGATGCTGCCCCAGACCACGAAGTCTGCCGTCAGTTTTTTGCCCAGGGCGACTGCATCGGCCGACGCTATCTCCTTGCCCCCCTTTTCCTGAAGGGCGGCCTGAACCGTGTCCCTGCCGATGACATCGATCCTGTCGCTCACGGAGATCCGCGAGGCGAGCATATCCGAGATGCCCTGGCGCACGTAATCGATATTTTCCGCACTGTGAACCGAAAAGGGCAGAACGGCCACCGTGTTTTTGTCTTTTGCCCAGAGGGGCTGAACCGAAACCATCAGGAAAAGAAGTCCTGCAATCCATCTGCTTGAATATCTCATGTCATGTCCCCATTTCACGGTCTGTGATCGACAGAAGGTTAGAAACTGCGAAGTTACTACCAT
>Ga0351953_1010_pt1 | contig 19356 bp, 18 predicted proteins | sample BONcelT113001C15_FD_205810 | JGI IMG/M metagenome (GOLD analysis project Ga0351953, IMG submission 205810) | Enriched cells from coal bed in the Powder River Basin, Montana, United States - BONCAT cells T11 rep3 HSBNCT.T11.300.1.C15 ... | reverse complement strand
CACCAACCCGGCTAATATAGCCAGCCAAATTGGATAGCCGGCTTGCATAAGCATGCCACCCAAAAAGCCTGTACACCCAAGTATAGATCCCACAGAAAAGTCGATATGTCCGCCAATCAATGAAATCGTCATTGAGGTGGCGATAACCATATCCAATGCCATACCATTCAATATGATCAGCATATTATTTGTCGTCAGAAAGAATTCTGAAGCAAAAGACATAAAAATCCCTAGCACCAGCACTATCGACAAAATTGTTAATTCTTTTACTTGAAAAAATCCTTTTGCAATCGCGTTTATAGATAGTGTTTTCATAACAGTTCCTCCTGTAAAAAACTTAATTGATTTCGTTTGATGCCAGTTTCACAATTTTCTCATCAGACAGATCATGATTATCCAGCGTTCCTGTTACAGCGCCCTCATACATCACCATGACTCTGTCGCTTGCACCCAGAATTTCAGGAAGGTCTGAAGATATCATGACAATACCAACACCGTCTTTTGCCAATTCGCGGATGAGTTTATGAATCTGCTCTTTCGTCCCCACGTCTATACCCCGGGTAGGTTCGTCAACAAACAATATTCGTGGATTGCTCGTAAACCAGGATGCCAAAAGAACTTTTTGCTGATTGCCGCCCGAAAGTGACATCACAGGCGTGTTGAGGCTCGGGGATTTGATATTAAAGCGTTTCTTGTAGTATTCGGCGTTTTTGTTTGCTTTTTTGAAGCTTATAAATGACGATTTGGCGAATTTACGAAGATTACCGGAGTTGATATTCGCACCAACTGAAAGCCTGATAAACAATCCAACCTTTTTTCTTTCTTTGGTTATATAAGCCAAGCCATTTTTCTTTGCCTGTATGGTATTTTTTATTGAAACTTCTTTACCGTTAATCAGGATTTGACCTGAATCCTTCTTTAAAACTCCAAAAAGGCATTCGATCAATTCTGTTCGGCCAGAACCTTCGAGACCCGCGATTCCCAAAACCTCGCCGGCTCTTAATTCGAAGCTCACATTTTTAACGTAGCTGCCAAAGCTTATGTTTTTGGCTTCAAGCAGAACCTCACCGACTTTTGTTGAATGAGCGCCATAGTTATATGCCACATCTCGCCCCACCATATAACGCACGACTTCATCTTTATTTGTATGTTGCACAGAGAGTGTTTTTATGAATTTTCCGTCTCTGAGAATAGACACTCTGTCGCATATCTCAAAAATCTCATCGAGCCTGTGAGAAATGTAAAGAATGGAAACGCCTTTCTCTTTGAGTTGCTTCATGATTCCAAACAAGAGTGCAGTTTCTTTTTCTGTCAGCGCTGATGTTGGCTCATCGAGTATCAATAGCTGTGTATCTTTGGATGTCGCCTTGAGAATCTCAACAACCTGTTGTCTTCCCACGCTTAAAAGCCTCACTGTGCTGCGCGGCTTAAGATCACACAGCTGGAATTCATTGCAGAGTTTTTGCGTAAGGCTGTACATTTTCCTATAGTCTATGCTCCCAGAAGCCTTCTTCGGATATTTACCGGCAAAAATGTTTTCAGCAACAGATAAAGCCGGAAAATTGCTAAGTTCCTGATACACTATGCTTATGCCTATGTCGTTTGCATGCCGGGGGTTTTTGATTTTAACTTGATTCTCATTAAAAGTGATCTCTCCAGAATCGAGTTGAAATGCACCTGAAAGAATCTTCATCAGTGTGCTTTTGCCCGCTCCATTTTCGCCAACGACTGCGTGAATTTCACCCTTGAATACGGATAAACTTACATCGTCTAATGCTTTGACTCCAGGAAATGATTTTGTAACTGATTTGACTTCCAAAATGTTTGCACGGTTCACCATATCCCTCCTTCTTCTCTTGTGCCGAATCTTCAGCACTGTTATAAGTCATCTTTCGAATAGCTTTGATAATATCATATTATGTTTAATTTTTTATATCATGACCATTTTTGTTTGTCAATTATTTTTTTGATTAAACTATACATTCTTGAGTTGCTTTTTGCAATCTGATGATACGAAAATTAGAATCAAATCTAGAATCAAGAGCTATAAACGAAAGCTTTTACAAAATCCAGATGAGCGACCTGCAATTTAGAATATAGTAACCAAAAAAATATTTGACAAGCATTTTAAATCATGATATAAATAAGCCACGTTTTAATTAATTAAAGGTAATATGATATTATGTGCATTATAGTATTATGATCATACAATTGCGAAAACCTATTCTTTTTAAAAAATTATTGATTTAGTTATATGCTCAAAGCATAATAAAAAATGGAGGTAAAGAAAATGAAAAAAATCGTTTCTATTCTTCTCACAATGATACTATTGGTTGTTATTGTGACAGGCTGTGCTGCACCTGCTCAACCGACTGTAGACACGCCAGCAGCCGATACTTCTGATTCTGCCGCTGTGGTTGACGAAAAGCCAGCTGTAGACACTTCAGAAGAATACGTTTTTGTGACAGCTCTGATGAACCTTGAATATTTCCAGCAACACAGGCAGGCTGTTGAGGATGCGGCAGCCGACATGGGTGTTGTTGGTTACATGGCGGGTTCAAACGAGTACGACGCAAACGAGATGATCAAAGTATTTGAAACACTGATACAAAAAGGCGTCGCAGGCATCATAACACCAGCTCACTTCCCTGATGTTTATAAAGACCTCTTTGAGAAAGCTTGGCAAGCAGGTATACCGGTTGCCACAGTGACATTGGGCATACCTGATTCGAGACAGTTGTGCTTTTTTGGAACTGACTATGTGACATACGGTTATACGATGGCCGCAACGCTTTCTGAAGCAATAGGCGGCTCAGGTAAGGTTCTGGTATCGCAGAACTTGACAGGCGGCGGACAGCCGGCTTGGGATATCGTTGAAGGTATTAACAAATTCGCTGCTGAAAATCCTGGTTTTAACGTTCTTGAGCCGCTGCAGGATGATTCTGATTCGGCCGTTGCAGCCAGAGTCATTGGCGCAGCCCTTCAGGCAAACCCCGATACGGCCGGAATTATTGGCTGTCAGTCTGCTTCGGGCGTTGGTGCTGTCACCGCTTTGAGAGAAGCCGGTATGTTGGGTCAAGTTAAAGTTGTATCAATAGATAAAGATTTACCGACGCTTGAAGCTGTCAAAGCCGGAGATATCCATGCAACCGTTTGTGGAAAGCAGTATACAGAAGTGTATTACGCCACAAAATTCTTGTATGATTACAACCACGGAAATCTTAAACTTCTAAAGAATACGGATTATCATGGCCTTGGCATTTCGCCGCTTCCCTCATATGTGGATACCGGCGCGATGGTTGTTACTGCAGACAATGTTGATGCCTTCTTACCATAGACTTTATATGCTCGGATAAGTTTCGCTTTGCTGGCAGCCCCGTTCAAAATTGAACGGGGCTGCTTCATTTTTGCTCAGTGAGCTATACTGCTTTAAAAGCGCACAAAAAGAAGATCCGGTATCTGTTTAATACTCTCCGTATTTTCTGGCTGCCTGTGCAAACGCGTCTACTTTTTCTTCGGATGTATTTTCATTGAAATAATCCGTTGCCGCCATTATAAAGTTCCCTCTCTTTTTGACAAGCGACATCATCTTTTTAACCTGATCATCAATTTGATCCGGGGTTCCTTCTCTCAGCAGTGTGATTTGGTCAAAACCGCCTGACAGGGTGATGTGTTTTGGCATCGTCTCAAGTGCATAAGCAAGATCGGTATCCCCGTATGGCGGCGGCGTCAGCGACTCATACATATGCATGCCAATACTCTCGTACAGCGGCATAAGGTGCGCGGCATCTCCGCAGTTGTGATAAATGGAGTGCAGCCCCATATCATTGATTTTGGCGAAAAAAGCGGCTTCATGGCCGCATATATATTCTTTGAAATAACTTGCCCCCACGACACCGCCAGCAGCCACATTACCGCCACACGAAACCATTTCGGCTCCGTTGTCCTTGTATTGGCGAAGCACAGCAATTACTCTTTGTGAGAAATAGTCCATCATCTCGTTATAAAAATGCGGTGACACGTAAGCGTCCACAAGCAGATCATCCAGCTTCCGGTACATGCTCACCATATTGAATACACCCTGTACCCAAGGAGCAATACAGCCCCTTTTTCCAAGCAACTCACGCGCGCGGCGCGTATTGGAGTTATCATACTCGGGAACAGGCGGCTGGTATTTGACAAACTGTCTAAAATCGTCTTCATCTTTTATAAAATATTCACTGTGGGCTTCAACGATCTCAAAAGGCGAGTTGCGCCGGTACTGCTTGACCTGCCGCAGCACCTTTTGAGGCGTGGTGACCGTTGTCACGATGTTGTATTCTTTTTCAGGCACAACATCTTCGCGCTGCTGCTGCACGTGCCACTCAGGGCCGCTTGCGTGTTTCTCGTTTAAGTGGTCGCTCGTACTGTTCCTGAATATGATATCAAAACCAAAGCGATCATACACCTCGATCGTCTTTTCCACAGGATCCATTCCGGTTTGTCCGAAAAACTCATCAACATAGTTGACATTGATAAACGGCGCGACCGGAACCCTGTCTGTCTTACGTCCCTCCAGTGTTTGAAGGATAATATTTGACATTTATATCACCTCAACATGAAAGTTCATCATGTGCCCAAAAGCCTCCAGCGCTTTGATATTTTCCGTATACACAAGCACCAGATGATGCGTGCCTCCCGCCTTGCTGAAGCTTTCGAGGAATCTGTCAACAGGCACGCGCGGCTTGAACCAGCCGTGAACGCTGTCGGCCATACGGTCTTCACCCTCAAAATCAAGCATGGATACGGGGCTTAAGATCAGCGTATACCGGTTATCCTCGATCGGCGCAAGGTTGACAAGAACGGCTTTGCCGGGTTTAAAACAGCCATAGGCCACCACAGGTGAGGCGGCATCCGTGTATTGGTAGTCCATCTTTGAAAGCTTCATTTTCCCTTTGGCGCAGCGCGGATTCATTTCACCCATGTGGCTTAAGAATATTGTATCGTTTTTCCAGTCGGGACAGAACATCTCTGTGAAGCTTGTTTCCGGATAAACGCTAAGCAATGCGCCGCAAAGCGTGGCTGTCAGCACATCGCCTTCACCGGCAAACCCGATTCCACGGTACATAGCTTTGCTCGCTTCGACAAATGGTACGCACTCAAAACCCGTATTGCGGTCAATGTTTGCAAAGTTTAATGTGTATGCACAAAGCGCGTTCTCCTCGATCCATCTGCGCACAATCAAGCCTGCGCGTGCAGTGCGCTCATGTGCTTGCGCGTTATATACGAGAGAATCAAACAATATAAGATCTTCATCCATTTCCTTTTGTATATCATCTTTGGTTATGGCTGCCGATCTCTCGCCGACCTGTTTCATGTCAAACATAACGACGTCCGCCCCCACCGTGCTTTTTAAGCCCTCTGGTGTGACAAAAAAATCGCCCATGCCTTCGAATGGCTCCCCGATTATTCCCACACGGCTGCGTTTCATTTTGTCTGCAGCGGCCGCTGAAAGACACAGCGCGTGCACCCGATCCAATACATCAGAATTCTCCCAATGCCCCGCTTCAATATAAAAAGCCTTTCCGCGGCGTTTGAGCATGCTGCACATATCCTGTACACCATGTATGCCATGGTTGTATAGTATCTCTTCATCTCCAGTCATACTGGAAAACTCATATGTCGGTGTCGTGTCCATGACAACGATAGGCTTTTGAAAGCTTTCAAGCGCTTCTATACACTCCAAAGACGGCGAATAAGCCAAATGCAGCGTGACCAAAGCACATACGTCGTCAAACAGGCGCATTGCATTGTCAAATTCGCTTTTGACTCTGCAAATGGGAGCAGGCACTACCTCCAACCCCAAGCTTTCCAGCTTTTTTATGATGGTTGTACAAAAGCTGTCAATCCTCTCGCGCATAAAGCCGCATGTATCATCATAAAGCTTAAGGTACAAAGGCAAAAAGCCTATCTTTACACTTTTCATAGAAAACTCCCCTGTGAGAATTATACCGGAAAAACACATAGCTCTTTCCGCTATTTTTTATTTAAGAAGCTGTCGCATACATAAGAACATATGCAAGCTTTATAGTCCAAAACCTATTCATGAATCAAAATCCTGATTCCAAGCCAAAATTCATTTGGCTTATCCAAATCCCTTTTTGTACAAGTTTTACGACCGCCTTGCATCAACATAAGCAGGCATCATACCGCTTAGAAAAAGCAACACAACTTTTGCTGTACAGCGGGAGAAACAGTTGTTTCTCCCGCTGCCGCCACTTAAGCGCAGTGCTTAATAAAAACAGCGCATTAGTTGCTCGCTGTCACCTTATAAACGTATTTTTCTTTGAACTGGGCTGCATTATCTTTTGTAATAACGATCGAGCCCGAGTCAACTACATTCGGCAGAGGATTCACACCACCGCCAATATAGTCATTGATAACCTTGAGTTTACCGTTGATATAAGCATGCAGCCATTGAAGCGCTATGTAACCTTCAACATATGAGTTTTGCGCATAGGAGGCTGCGATCTCGCCGCTCTCGATCAATTCGAGCGTGGCTGCATCACGGTCTCTGGAGATGATGGTGATCTTGCCCTGCAATCCTGCCTCACGCACAGCTGTGGCTGCTCCAACACCGGTATACGCCTGCTGCCCGATGATACCCACTACATCAGGATTCGCTTGAAGCGCGGCGCCGATGTTTGTCGCGGCTATATTGGCATCAGAAGTATCATCGACCTCGACCACTTCAATGGACGGATACTCTGACATAGCATCTTTGGCACCCTGAAGGTTTGCCAAAGCGGACGGCTGGCCTGCGCTGATTGCCGTGGAGACAATAACTTTTCCTGAGCCGCCGATCATATCAGCCATCATTTTACCCATATCAAAACCTGCCTGATACGGGTTGCATCCGATAAATGACAGCCTGTCAGATTCGATATCGGTGTTCACAATGACGACGGGAATGCCTGCCTTGATCGCGTTGTCAACCGCAGCGCCTGTTTCGGGAGACTGGCCATGCAAGACAATACCTGTCACTTTGCTGGCGACGGCCTGATCAATAGCCTGGGAAATCTGATCAGGTATCCATTCCTGCGGACCGGCAACATACCATGTGGCGCCAATATCGTCAGCAGCAGCATTGACACCTGCTTTAAGAGCGTCGAAGAACTCCAATTGGTGAAGAGAAGTCACGACACAATACACCTCGCCCTCACCAGGCAATGCGCTTCCTCCTTGTGTGTTTACCGCTGCTTCTTCTTTGCTTCCGCAAGCTGCGAAAACAGTCAGCGCCATCAAAACAACAAGTCCAAAACAAACCAGTTTCTTTTTCATAGTACCCTCCTTTTTATTACCCTTATTGGGAATTGTATATTGTAAATATTTTCATTCAAGATTGGATGCAAGCTTCATCATTTTCTCTTCTGAGAGCTCATTGTTTTCCATGAAGCCTGCGACAGCGCCTTCATACATAACAATGGTCTTGTCGCACGACGCGATGATCTCGGGCATCTCCGAAGACACCATGATAACAGCCTTGCCTTGTGAGACAATGTCGCGCAAAAGAATATGGATCTCCGATTTAGCCCCAACGTCAATACCGCGCGTGGGTTCATCTATCAGCAATATATCCGGCTCGGCAGATAACCACATTGACAACAATACTTTTTGCTGGTTGCCGCCTGAGAGGTTCATCACCTTTTGGGCAAGGCTTGCTATCTTGGTTTTCATAATATCTGCATATTTCTGCGCGTTTTCTTTCATCGCGGCATAGTCCACCAGATTGTATTTTTTGAACTTGGTTGTGGATGCAGCCGCCGTATTGCTGGCCACATCAAGCGAAAGAAAAAGTCCGAGCATTTTGCGTTCTTTGGTGATATAGGCAAAACCATTTTTTATTGACTCTTGAGGGGTTCTGTTTAAAACTTCTTTTCCGGATACGTAGATTTTGCCCGCAGTTTTTTTGCGCCATCCGAACAGCGTTTCGAGCAGCTCTGTCCGGCCGGAACCTTCAAGACCGGATATGCCGAATATTTCGCCGCGCCTGACTTCGAATGACACATCTGAAACCGTTTTTCCGCTTGAGAGGCCTTCCACTTTGAGCAATACGTCACCCACAGGGTTTATACCGACTTTATAATCATACTCAACATCACGCCCGACCATATACCGCACCAGCATCTCACGCGTCACCGCATCCGTCTTTTCCATGGTTTTGACATGACGCCCATCCTTTAGCACAGTAATCGTATCCGCGAGATATAAAATCTCATTCAGCTTGTGAGATATATAAATCACAGTGATACCGCGCGCCTTCATATCTTTTATAAGCTTGTTAAGCTGTGTGATCTCCACCTCCGTCAACGCGGATGTGGGCTCGTCAAGAATCACCACGCGCACATTTTTCGACAAGAGCGATGCGATTTCCACCATCTGCTGAGACCCGAGACTTAAATCCTCCATGTGCGCCCGCTCATTGATATAGTCAAGCCCGCAGCTGTCGAGTATCTTCCGTGCCTTTTTGTAAAGCGCTGCATAGTCTATGATCAGCCCTTTTCGCGGCAGATTGTTGGCGAACAGGTTCCGTGCGACATCAAGCTGTATAAAGTTCGACAGTTCCTGATAAACGATACCCACACCCTTTGAGATGGCATCCGCCGGACTCTGAAAAACGGCCTTTTCACCGTCTATAAAAACTTCTCCGCTGTGCACCTGCTGCTCACCGGCAAGTATTTTCATCAGTGTGGATTTGCCGGCTCCGTTTTCTCCTATGATGCAATGGATATCGCCGCTTTTTATCTCAAAGCTGACGTCGTCCAGCGCTGTGACACCAGGATATATCTTGGTTACGTTTTTTATTAGCAGTCCACTCATAATTCATCCTTTCCGGTAATCAAAGACCTCAGAATAACCCCGTGGCACCAGGCTATACCTTAGCGCGCCGTCTTCTGTTGAATTGGTCTATGGCAATGGCAAGAATCAGAATGGCCCCGATGATGACCTTTGTGTAGCTTGGATTGATATAGAGCAGCACCAGAGCATTGTTGATGATCTGCATGATAAGCACACCCAGTGTCGCGCCTATGATCGTACCTTCGCCGCCGTCCATCGAAAGGCCGCCGACCAACAGGCCCACCACATTTCTGAATTCAAGGCCAGACCCGGCATTTTGGCTTGAACTCCCAAGCCTTGCGGCCAGTACAAGCCCTGCAAAAGCGGCCACGATACCCGTTATTGTGTATGTCACATATTTGAAACGATCAGTATTGATACCGGCGAGACGCGCCGATTCTTTATTGGAACCTATAAAGTAAGCTCTGTGGAAAAAGTTGATGTACTTGAGAGCAAACATGCCAAGAGCAATAATGAGTACCATATATATTATTGAAATGGGAACGCCCAAAACCTCGATACGTCCTATCTGAAGAAAATCCGCAGGAAGGTTTGCAACCGTATTTCCTCCAATGATGACAAGCGCTGCCCCCTGAAATGCCATCCACGTGCCCAGCGTCGCAACCAGCGGCGTTACATGCAGCTTGTTGATGATCACTGCATTCAAGAACCCGAGGGCCGCTCCAAGCGCAAGTCCAATCAAAATGCCAAGGCCTGCAGGCACGCCCGCAGACATGGCAGTGCACGCCACTGCACTGGTCAGACATAGGCTCGATCCAACAGAAAAGTCAATATTCCCCGCTATCAGTGATATGGCCATAGGCACAGCTATCATCATATCAGTGCTCATGCCCTGCAAAAGCACGCGGATATTGGCAGAAGTGAGAAAGGTGTTTGTGCGTAACACCAAACCGATGGCCATCACCATTATCAGAAGAATCAGCGTAATCTCTCTGCGCTCCAATAATGCCTTTACAAATGGTTTCCCTTTGCTTTGCATCGCGTCGCTTCTTAATTTGCTCATATTTACTCCCTTTCCGTACGTCATCACACGTGAACTCGTTTGCCATGCGCGCCTCGGCGCAACCTTGTTTTTTCTCTCATATAAAAACAATAATCACCAAATTCCCTCGTGTTCTGCATTCGAGTGCATTTTTGGTTATATTTTTTTATACACATTCTCCCGTTAAAATCAAAACTTCCGTAAACATGCAGTCTGTTTCAGGCTTTGTACCTTCAAGCAAAAACTCACACATGATTTGCAAGCTCTTGTGTGCCTGAAGCTGCGGGTTCTGGAACATCACAACTTTGATATAATCCTCCTTGAGCAGCGCCTTTGTCTCATCAGACAAGTCATAACCGACTACAGCTATATCTTTGCGTTCCATTTCCTTAAGCGCGCTTGCTGCCAGATACACGTTGGCTGACGGAGAAAAAATACCCGCAACCGTCTCTTCCACAATAAGCCCCTTCACAAACGCATAGCACTCATCGTCAGTCAGCAAACCGTCGATCTTGGGCCGGATGATCTCTATACTGGGGAACGCCTCATGCATCTTTTCCAGAAAACCCTCTTCACGGTATAACGTTTGCCTGTGATCGGATACTATGCCGAGCACCACGACTCTTCCTTTGCCACCAAGATAGTTGCCCATTATCTGCGCGGCAATACGGCCGGATTTTCTGCCATGAGGGCCGACATAACACAATCTTTTGCTGTCAGGCACATCCGTACCAAAAGTAATGACCGGTTTGCCCGCTTCCACCAGCGAATCAATCTCACCGATCAGCTTCTTTGAGCTGAACGGGTGGATGAGGATCCCATCAATATCGCTCCTTAAATGCAGTTCCTGCAATATGCCGAGTTGTATATTGGAGATATCATGCTTTGTGCCTTTGCTGACGTAATATTCTACTTCGATCCCAAAATCCTCATAAGCCTTGGAACAGTTTTCAAACCCTGCCCTGATTTCCGGAAAGAAGTACTTGGATGTCTCTGTGTAAACCACTGCAATTTTATAAGTTTGGTTTTTGGCCAGCGCACTGGCAAACTTGTTGCGCTTGTACTGAAGATCCCGGCTTGCAGCGAGAACCTTTGCTTTTACGCTGTCGCTTACGTATTCGCGCCCCCCTATGACTTTTTTGACTGTACGCAGCGAATAGCCTGATTTTTCGGCAACATCTTTTAACGTCACGCGTTTACCGTTTGTATTTTCGCTCTGCATGACCGCGTATACTTTCTCAGCGTTCTCGCAAAAGACTTTTCTTTTCAGTTCGGCATCGCTGCCCATGCTGTCCAATAAGCTTTTGAGCTGCTCATAAATAAAGAAGGTATACTTTTCTTCTTCGGCACTTCCTTCAATATGCTTGTTCCATTTGAAATCTTCCCTGCACAGATTTTGATAACTGCCGTTATTCCATGTCCTCTTGCCATGCCACAGAGTAATGGGCAAATCCGAACCAAAAAGAATGCTGTCAGGGCTGATATGATCAAATGCGGCCGCATATACCTGCGGATTGATGACGGCTGACGTATCGAAATAAAAGCCCTCAAGATCACTCCCAAGTTTTTTTATGCCTTCCAAAAAAGGCTCAACATTAAAGCAGCGACCAAAATGAGCCACAACAATTTTGATGTTGGGGTATGCCTGGCGCATATCCCGCAATTCTCTGATGTTGTCTTCATCCGGCAAGCGCCCGGCACGGGGAAGATGGAGCAACAACGCTTTTTTATGTTTGTTCAACAATGACAGTTGAGAATGGGTTATAAAATCTAATATTGAAATTTCGGCGCCTTTTACCGTAGATACCAGATTCGGGTATGGTTTGAAACCGGAAAATCCACCGGTAATCAAAGCCTTTTCACAAACATCTGTGTCCCATTGAGGCAGCGTGGCCATCAGCGCGCGCATCCGTATCGAAGATATGTAGCTGTTATTCGCTTCAAGGTCCACACCTTTGATAGGCATCGGCAGTGCTATATATTCATACCGTATATCAGGAAACAAGCTGGCCGAGTAGCCTGCGAGTTGTTCTTCAGACATGGTGTGCGCGCATTGCAGCGCCCAGTCCGCTTCAAGCAATTTTGGGTCGATCGCACGCGTGTGTTTGGGCAGAGCCAGATGCACATGGGCGTCTATCATCCTGTCCGGCATGCGGCTTTCTAAAAACCTTTTATAAAAAGCAGTATCTCTCTCTGTTTTTTGAAAAAACTTATGTACCATCTTCAGCAGGTTTCCTCTCTGAAAGCATATGCTCTTAGCGATGTCAAAATAGACTCTCCGGGAGCGATACGTATGCCTTTGTCCTTCTTTTTCACTTCATCAAAATCACCCGGGATTGCCGACCATGGCTCAATGCCAAGCACATAATCCCTGCCATACCATGGCGCACTTTTCTGCGTTGCGTTGGGTTCCCAAATCCAAATGTACGGAAACAGCGCTTTGTCCCAGTCCAAACCGAAACCCAAACCCATGCTGGTGTTAACGATATGGAATCTCCCCTGTTTGAATCCTTCAAGCGCGCAGGATATGTTCAGGCGGCTTTCAGGATGCTGCACCCTGCTGATATCGATACGATTGCCTTTTCTGTCTTGAGCCAACGGCCAATCGGATGCAGATGCTTCCAGCGAGCATTGCGCATCAGGAATGATCTTCACGTCTCCATCGACGCATATACGGCAGCTGTCATCAAGAAACACAGGACCAAACGCCGGATGGTGCCCCCACATGAACTCAAGCGGCATATTGCCTTCGTTGACAACGCGCTCATCCATATACAGCGAGGCGTCATGAAGCTTTAACGTCAGCGTTTTTTCAAGGTAAAACGGCGTCCTTACCGCGCGTACCCAAAACCGCACAGAAACAATCTCAGGCTTGTCATCGAGTATGGCGTATGACCACGGCAGATTCCAGACTTCTCCGTGTATGCCTATTTTCGCTCCATAATAATCACTATTTGCGCCGAATGTGGGAAAAAGCTCCTGCCAGCCGCCTTCGTAATAATCTAAAAACGATCCGCCCTGCGCCTCACAGGTTTGCACATAACCAGCAGGGTTTTTAATCCCGTTAAATGAATGCCACATAAAATCAACATCAAGCGGCTTGTATACAAATTCGATGATATCGGTACCTTTATCAGCAAGTACCACGACGCTTATCATATCGTTCTCAATGCTGACCGTTTTCAGGCCGTGATAAGTATACTCCTTAACTCGGCAGCCATAATTTCTATTGTGGATGTAGTTTGCCAGCGTTTTCATCAGTGTGATTTCCCTCGATAGAATGCACTCGAGTGCACCACTATGATATTACACACAGCACCTCTTTGTCAAGACTCAATTGTAAAAATCATCAGTAATGTGTATGTATCGCCTGCGGTTTTATGTGTCTTGAATCTTTCCGGATATGAATAACTCTCTGCCAAAGCATCATGCCCGACAAAGAGTTTTAAAAAATGGGTTCTATGGTTAATGTGTATAGTCAATCAACGCGATCCGGTTGCCCAATTTCCTTTGAATCGCGTTTTTCATTATCTCGGCATGCGGACAGGGAACACCTATAGGGTTGCCTCTTGTTATGCACGAAGTCAAGACAATGGTATCTGCGCCTCTTTTCACCATCTGCTCGGCTCTTAAAACCGCCTTTTTGCCGGGGCATCCTCCACATGAAATCATGCCAATAATCTCTATGTCCTCTTCCACACCTTGAAAGGCAAGCTTTTTTTCTTTTATCACCTTAAAATCTGCTGTACCCGGACACATATCCTCTGTTTGCATACACCGTATAAGGCCGACCTTCATAACAATTCTCCTTTTTTAAGCTTGAGCGCATTGATAAAACTTGAATACATAGTCGTTTAAATCCACACTCAGCAGAGTGGAAAGCACGGGGCACTTGGCTTTGAGCAAAAAGAACACATCCCTGTCGCAATCGAGCAGCGTTTCGTAATTGCCCTGCCCTTTGCTGATAACGATATCCGCATCATAAAAATGATTTAAGAATTTTTTATTGCACTCACCAAGCAATGTGCCCGGCGCATCGCATCCTGAGGTGATAATTTTGGCATACCGGTCAATACCTGAGGCTTGCGCTTCTTCGAGTGTCGCGTCATTGATGATGGGCGCGCTTCTCACCGCATAGGTCAAATCCAAATGCGCAAGCTGTTCCAACAATATGCTGTCAAACACAGTCTCTCCCGCGTTGTCTCCGATCACCAGAAGGCTTTTGGCCGTTTTTAATTGCTGCTCCAAAAGCTGCGTATCGCAGATCGAAAAAGGTTTGCTTACTTCTGCATCTAAGGCTTTTTCGACATCAAATCCGATATCGACGGCAGAATCAAGTACATTACCTGTTGCCGCCACCTTCAGCGCCCAATGCAAACGATCCTGCTGCGCGTCTACAAAACTCCTGAGCTTTGGATACAGACGCAGCGCCGTTCGCATATCCCTTTGCTTGATCTGATAATACGGATCTGTTTGACCCGTCTTAATTTTGACAATGCTGCTTATATCCCGGCAAAGCTCAGGAGAATTTTGGAATGAGCGATAATGTCTGAGTTTGCTGAGCGCTTCCACCATGATCTTGTCATGCAGCTCTTTGTTATCCGTGGACATTCGTGACGATTCAAGCACCTGCCGCAGAATACACGGCAGGCAATCCAGATAGACTTCCATGTTGTCTCCAATCTTTTCAGCTGATAATTAACTTTTCGGTATTTGGTTTTGTATGCGCGTTATCATCATGCTATTATAGCATCTTTTTGGCCGCATGGCTTTTTAAAAGTGCGAATCATCATACCTACCAGGAAAGTTTTGCGCGTTCAAACATTGCGGCAAACACGAAAAGGAGACAGGATGCTCCTGCCTTCTTTTCTGTCACTTTGCACAATGCTACTCGGTTTCTTCAAAGCCTTTGAGCCGTTCACGCACCTTTTTGAGCTGCTCTTCCAAAAAATCGGCATGGTTTTCCAGCACTTTCTTCTCTCCTGCTTCGGGCACTGTCCCCTGATGGATAAAAGACGCGCAACCATCGGGCGCACAGCGCGCCCAGCCTGGCAAACCGGCCATATGCATTCTTCTGAAACCCCAGCCGCGGCCCATGCCAAATCCGCGGTTTGCATGTCCCGGCACTGCATAGCCAGCACAGCAACCCATACCTTTTCCGGTCATCGGGCCCATTCCAATTGGCCCCGTTTCGTCTCCTCTCGGCATAATCTCACCTCCTTTATCTTGACTTGCTTTTCTGCCATCTTTGCAAGTCGCTTCTTTACTGATCTGTGGCATTCCTGCTTGCGGTAAAAAATCCTGCGTCAGGAAGTCATGTTCTTTTTCTTTCGACGTTACGCGTTAACCTTTTGTCTCACTAGCTTTTCTTAAATACGCCTCCAGCTTTTCTGCTGTTTCCGCACTTATCGTGTGTTCCATTCGGCAGGCATCCATTTTTGCCATTTTATCATCTACGCCCAATATATCAGTCAGAAAGGCCTGTATCAGTTCGTTTCGCTTTTTGACCGAACATGCCGTTTGTATACCTGAGGGTGTGAGATAAATCGCACCATACTTTTCCTTATTTATATAACCCATCTGCTTGAGCACACTCATTGCCCTGCTGACACTCGCACGCGAAACGCTAACGGCTGTCGCGACATCGGCCGAATGTACCGGCACGCCGTCTTTGGATAACTTGAGCAATGTTTTGAGATAATCCTGTATCGATGGTGTCAGCACACTCATGACGAATCACCCACATTTCACTGGTTTCTCACCATTATGATACCGCATTTCGGACAGGTCACCGAACTGCAGGGTATTCCCTGCTGATGCGGCAGCTTTTCTCCACATTGTTGGCATATACAGCATCCGTCCGCCTCTGGGGGCAAATTGTCCCTCATCCGGCCTCTGCCTCTGCGCATTCCTGCTGCTGCACTGCCAACCGAGCCATGCCCCAAAGGGCCCGTTCCATCTTTCCCCGGCATGATAAAACCTCCTTTATGATTCTTCATGGGCATGGTTGCACACTGTTTTTTCAATGCCATACCCGCGTCCCGCGCCCGGCATACACAAGCTTTCTTTGCCTGTCAGGCTTCCTTCTTTCAGCAACTGGATCACATTTTCAATTGTGCCTTCTATCCCAGCCGATATCTCGATACCGTATTGTTCAAACATCTCCGTCGCTCTGGCACCAATACCGCCGCATACAATTTTTTTGACTCCTTTTTTATGAAGGAATTCCGGAATGGCACCCGGCGCATGGCCAGGATTGTCTACCTTGTCCATACTGTCCAGCTTTCTGTTTTGGATATCAACCATCGTATATGCCTCGCATCTGCCAAAATGCGCAGACACATACCCTCCGTCGGTCGCAATTGCGATAAGCATTTTATAACCTCCTCATTGTTTTCGCATTGTAAGTTCTGTTTTCAATCTGTTCCACAAGCGCTCAATCTCACGCACTACCGTTGTCAATCCTGCTTCGACAGGAGTTTGCAAAGCCTGAAGCGCTTTTACGATTTTCGGCTCGTAAGATATCTTCCCGATGACAGGGATGCCTGTTTTCTCACAAAAAAATTCTATTGCCGAAGTGACCCTCAGATTAAGATCGTACTTGTTGATACAGACAAAAGCCGAGATCCCAAAATGTCTTGCAACGCCCAGAACCCTTTCCATATCACTTTTCCCAGACTGTGTCGGTTCACACACGACGACAACCGCGTCTGCACCCGTTATGGATGCAATGACTGAGCAACCAATACCCGGCGCCCCGTCAACAAACGCCCAGTTTTCACCATCTGCAAATCCGAAAAGGTTTTCTTTGACCTCGGTGACAAGCTTTCCGGAACCTTCCGCGCCGATATCGAGCAATGCGTGGGAAAATGTGCCGCGCGTCGTGCTGTCCACATAGGTTTCACCGGTCTTTTGTTTCATCAGGGAAATCGCGTTGACGGGACATGTCAGAACGCATGCTCCGCATCCTTCGCACTTTAAGGGCAGGACTTCTATGACCTTTGATATGGCGCCAAAGCGGCAGACCTTTGTGCAAAGCCCGCAGGATATACAGACCGTGGAGTCGATAACGGCGTGCTCCGCGCCGAAGTAGTCTTCCTCTTGTATCCGTTTTCCTTTAAGCAGCAGATGCAGATTCGGCGCATCCACATCGCAATCGGCTATGATTTTGCTTTGAGCAAGCAAGCTTAATGACGCCACGATTGTACTTTTTCCTGTTCCTCCCTTCCCACTGATAAACACGATTTGCTTCACGAGACTCTGCCCCCTTTGATCCTGTCATACATTTGAACAAATTTGTATTTCCAGTCTTCGCTCGTATGCACAGGCAGCATGGCCTTCGAGTAGCTTTCTGCAATTTCGCGTTTATAAGGTATTTCCATGAGTATGTCTATATTATGTTGCCCGCAGTATGTCTGAATGGTTTGATCCTCCTGCATGGCCTTATTGATCACAATGCCAAAAGGGAGACCCATCTTTCGCACCAGTGAAACCGCAATCTTCAAATCATGTAAGCCAAAAGGCGTGGGTTCAGTCACAAGTATGCAGTAGTCGCAGCCTTCTATCGTCTGTACGACGGTACACGAGGCGCCTGGCGAACAGTCAAGAATGACGGGAATGTCACTTCTTAAAGACTGCTTTAATTGCTTTATAATGGGCAAGGTGATGGGCTCTCCAATATTGAGCCTGCCTTGCATGAAACGCCCTTTGGCATCTGCTTCGATGACACCGATTGATCTTTCAACTTCGAAAATTGCATTCTGTTGACAACCAATCACACAAGCGGCGCAATGGTGGCAAATCTCGGGGAAAATGAGCACCTTCCCTTTGACAACCGCAATGGCGTTAAAGCGGCAAATGCGGCTGCATATCCCACATCCGTCACATTTTTCTTCATCAACTTTTGGCACACGCACATTGACCGGCGCAAAATGTTTGATCAGTGGCTTTAGAAACAGCGCGCCGTTTGGTTCTTCCACATCACAATCAATATATTGGCTGGACTGAAGCGCGTATGCAAGGCTGGCTGATACCGTCGTTTTGCCGGTGCCTCCTTTTCCGCTCAAAACGGCAATCTTCATTATTTATTCCCCATGCCAAAATGTGCCGGAACGGTTTTGCTGATCCTCTCCAGCTCTCCTTTTTTAAACAGCTCTACATTTTCCTTTACTGTCAGCGCGCCGACTTTGTATATACCGATATTCGCAGCGTTTAGCACATTCATGGCATTCGGGCCAACGTTGCCGGTAATCACAGCCTTGACGTCTTTGTCTGCAACGAGCTGCGCAGCAGCAATACCGGCGCCGCCGGAAGATGCCGCTGCGGCATTGTCGATGGCTTCAAAATCCATTGTGTCGGTTTCCACGAAAACAAAAGCAGCTGCTCTGCCGAATCTTTGATCGATCTGACTGTCCATTGTGTTGCCCGTTGCGGATACTGTAATTTTCATTGTTCCATACTCCTTACGCATTTATAATTATCAATAGTTATTGGCTTATGCTCATAATTCATTTTAACTCTATTGTGGGTATATGTCAATAACAAATATTTTTCCCCTTCACCAAATGCATCTAATCAAAGCGGAAATCACAGTTTTTTTGAGTGATCGAGTCAGCTCGGATTGAAGCCGACGTATAATAAAAAAAGCCGCCCAATGATGAGCGGCCGATCATATACATTTTATGTTTCGCACGGTTTTTTCTTAAGTCGAATCTCTTTTGTATGCCACCTTGCCGTCAATGATCGTTGCCATTATTGACAGATGGGAATCGAGAATAACCAAATCGGCAAGCTTGCCAACCTCAATCGAACCGATACTGTCTTCGACTCCAATGGCGCGGGCAGGCAAAGCGGCGGCTGCCGCGACAGCCTTTTCGAGCGGAATGCCGTATGAAACGATATTTCGAATCGCATGAAGCACGCTGATTGATGAACCTGCGAGTGTGCCGTCCTGCAGCGTGGCTTTTCCGTTTTGCATAATCACAGTTTGCCCGCCAAGCTCATATTCGCCGTCAGGCATACCCGCGCATCTCAATGAGTCGCTGATGAGGAGAACCCTGTTTTCAAACATGGCAAAAGTTGCGCGGATCACAGCGGGATGCACATGCAGACCGTCACAAATCAATTCCACATAAGCGCCTGCGTCCAGCGCGGCGCCTATAAGGCCGGGTTCCCGGTGCAGAAAGCTGTTCATGCCGTTGAAAAGATGCGTTGCCTGTGTTGCGCCGCTTTTGAACGCATCAAGGGCTGTATTGTAATCCGCGGTGGTGTGTGCCAGCGAAACACTGCAATGCTGCGAGACATGCGTGATAAACGTCGTACAGCCGGGCAGCTCAGGCGCCACGCTGATCAACCTGACGCTCTTGCCTGATGCCGCGTTCAGCCGCTCGAACATACCTATATCAGGGTCACGGAGGTGTTCCGCAGCCTGGGCACCGCGCTTGGCATATGATAGGAAAGGCCCCTCCAAATGAACA
>Ga0351953_1008_pt1 | contig 20424 bp, 14 predicted proteins | sample BONcelT113001C15_FD_205810 | JGI IMG/M metagenome (GOLD analysis project Ga0351953, IMG submission 205810) | Enriched cells from coal bed in the Powder River Basin, Montana, United States - BONCAT cells T11 rep3 HSBNCT.T11.300.1.C15 ... | reverse complement strand
TCACGTTGCCCTCGATGCCGGCCATCATGCCGTGATCCTTGGCGTCCCGGCGAACGATGAATGACCGGATCGGTTTTCCCTTCTGGAAGGAGATGACGGCCAGGGAATTGGCGATCGGGTCCGCCCCCAGAGTCAGACCGCCGGCGGCGACGACATCCGATTCGGCCAGCATGGAAAACAGGATCTCGCCGATGAGGTTCATCCCCTCCGGATCGAGGGTGGTGGTTTTGCAGTTGTAGTAGTAGTTGCTCTTGCGCCCGGAAACCAGGGTGAAGGGCGGATTCTCACTGTACTTGAACGTTTTGTCGAGAATGATCTCGATGAGCCTCTCTCTTGCCTTTTGAATTTCCATTTTTTCCACCCCTCACGTCGATAACTGCGGGTTCCCTATCACATTTATTCAGGTCCTGCCAGAGGAAAAAGAGTCCCCGCCCAGCCGGAGCCAGTCGCCCGCCGCACGGATCCTCATGGGTTCCGCAACAGCCGGATCGATGACCGCAAGAGTCAGACCCGCGGCCTGGGCCGCGGCCAGGAGGCCTGCCTGAAGCCAGGGCTGCTCCGGCAGCCCCTGCCCGACCCGGGTGAAGTTCATGAGTGTCCGGCAGCGGAGACTTTTTTCGCACCAGGCGATCATCGCGACCGCCTCCCGGAGCGTTGCCGGATTGATCTGTGCCGGCGTGCAGTCGATGATCATCCCCTCCCGGGCGAATCCATGCTTTCTGGCATCGGCGGCGGCCCTGCGGATCGCCGCCCGTCCGCCCTGAGCCGGGATGGACAGAACCGGAACGGCTCCGTATTGCGCTACCACCGGCAGAACCGACGCCGCATCCGCTCCGTCGACGCCAACGAGCAGACGGCCCGGATAAAAGCGGAGCGCCTGCGCAACCGTTTCCACCTTGTCGGCGACGAGCAGAAAGGTCGAACGCGTCGTCGGGGCGATCTGCTCCAGGAGCTCCCGGGTAACCCGGGTCTCGTCGAGACCGGCCCCCCCGGCCTTCAACAGGAGCATCTGCGCCCCTTCCTTCTCCTGGGCCCGCACCGCCTGCCTGATGGGTCCGAAGTCCCCGGCCAGGAGCCCCTCGCGCAGGGTTTCGTCCCCGGCCGCGTCGAGCCGTCCGCCGATGACGGCCAGAGGTCCCCCCTCGCGGAGAATCACGGCGTTGCGGGCCGAGCTTGCGGCAGGAGCTGCGTGACGGTCCGGAGCAACGGGTTTGACATCGACCAGGGAATCCCGGAGCGCCCGGATATGGGCCGGCGTCGTCCCGCAGCAGCCGCCCATCAGGTTCACGCCGGCAGCGGCAAGGGGCGCCGCAAAACCGGCGAAGCGGGCCGCATCCATGTCGAAGACCGTATCCTCCCCGACCAGCGTCGGCAGACCGGCATTGGGCTTGGCGACCAGGGGAACGGTTGCATGGGGCCTCATGGCGGCAATCAGCCCGAGCATCCCCTCCGGCCCGGCGGAACAGTTGCAGCCCACGGCATCGGCCCCCAGGCTCTGGAGGGTCACGAGCGCCGAAACGGGATCGGTGCCGTTGAGGGTCCGGCCGTGCTTTTCATAGGTCATGGTCACCATGCAGAAGAGGTCGCAAACCTCGCGGACTGCAATCAGGGCGGCCCGCGCCTCCTGGATGTCCATCATCGTCTCGATGACGAAGAGATCGACGCCCCCCTCCAGGAGCCCCTGGGCCTGCTCCCGGAATACGGCCACAGCCTCATCGAAGGGCACATCGCCGAAGGGTTCGACGAAATGGCCGGTGGGACCGATGTCCCCGGCCACGAGCCCGCGGCCCGCGGCCCGGGTTGCGATCTCTGCCAGGAGCCGGTTCGTCTCCCCGACATTCGTCAGACCGTACTGGCCCATCTTGAGCCGGTTGGCCCCGAAGGTCGAGGTGTAGACGACATCCGCGCCGGCTTCCCTGTAGGCCCCGTGAATATCCCCGACAGCCGCCGGATTGGCCAGGCTCCAGGCTTCGGGACAGACACCGGGGGGCAACCCCCGCTTGTGGAGTTCCGTCCCCATCGCACCATCGAGAATCAGGACCTTTTTCCTCAGCAGGCCCAGGATTCGGCTTTTCGGATTCATGCTCCCCTCCCTTGATTTCGGCATCCTTCGCCGACGTTGCCTTCCTGTTCTGTTTTCTTAACACAGACGGTTCCTTTTGTATAGCCGGAGCCCGAGTCGATTTTTCTTGTCCCCTTTTGCACTTCCTGATAGATTTCCGGGCAGGCTGCTGACCGGGAGATTGAACCCGCAAGCCCCGCCTTATGGGCGCCGATATGGGGTGCAATAGAAATACGGTGGTTTCCCTGCCGGGCGGCGCCACATCAACTTGATTGGAGGTTCCTTATGGAAGACAGGCTTTTTGATCTGAATCAGCTGGCCCGGTTCGACGCCGCGCCGCAGAAGGTTTCCGTTTACACGACCGACAAATCCCTGGGCGCGATGTGGTGCCTCGAACCGGGGCAGGAGGTCTTTCTCCACCGCCACCCCAATGCCGACGACGTCTGGATCTGCCTGGAAGGGGACGCCGGAATCTATTTCGCAGGTGAGGGGAAGGACATTCCCATCAGCAAGGGGATGGCCGTCCTCGCCCGGACAGGGGAGACCCACGGGATGAGAAACACGGGCAAGGAGCGCTTCGTCTTCATCGGCATCGCCGCGCCCGTTCCGGTGCAGGTGGAAAAGCTGTAGCAGGGTGTTGAAAAAAAACACCCGGATTGGGCAGGCTGTTCAAAAATGCTCAGATGCAAGGCGCGCAATAAACGGTCGAGCGAGGCGTATATAGAAATACGTTGAGCGATGAGGTTTGCAGCGCAACGCCGCAGATGAGCGTTTTTCAACAGCCTGATAGCAGAGGATCTCATAAACAGGGCCGGGCCGGAGATTTCCGGCCCGGCCCTGCGTTCCATTTTCCCCGCCCGCAGGCCACGAAGCCCGGGAAGCGATGCCGGCACACCCAGAGGGGGCGGACCATCGGCCTCTACAAGGGCAGGGTCCGAACCTTCGCCGCCACCAGATCACCCATCTCCACGGTGCCGACCATGGAGGCGCCCTCCTGGCGGATGTCCTGGGTCCGGTAACCTTCCGCCAGGACCATGCGCACGGCCTTTTCAACCAGGGACGCCTCGGTCTCCATCCCGAAGGAGTACCGGAGCATCATGGCCGCCGACAGGATCGTGGCCAGGGGGTTGGCAATGCCCTTGCCGGCGATGTCCGGGGCGGACCCGTGGGAGGGCTCGTACATGGCGGTCTTGGCCCCCAGGCTCGCCGAGGGGAGCATCCCCAGGGAGCCGGTCAGCATCGACGATTCGTCGCTCAGGATGTCGCCGAACATGTTCGTCGTCACGATGACGTCGAACTGTCCGGGGTTCCGGATGAGCTGCATGGCGCAGTTGTCCACATACATATGCGTCAGTTCCACATCGGGATAGACCTTGCCGACCTCCGTGACCACCTCCCGCCAGAGTTCCGTCACCTCCAGGACATTGGCCTTGTCCACGGAGAGGAGTTTCCGGCGCCGCTTCCGGGCGATATCGAAGGCGGTTTTGGCGATCCGCCGGATCTCCCCTTCGGTATAGACCATCGTGTTGATCCCGATTCTCTCGCCGTTTTCGATCCGGACGCCGCGGGGCTTGCCGAAGTAGGCGTCCCCCAGAAGCTCCCGGACGATCACCAGATCGATCCCCCGGACCACGTCGGCCTTGAGGGGGGAGGCGTCGAGGAGGTCCTCGAAAACGACGACGGGACGAAGGTTCGCATAGAGGCCCAGACCCGACCGCAGGCCCAGAAGGCCCCGTTCGGGCCGGACGCTGTAGTCCAGCGGCTCCCATTTCGGACCGCCCACGGCGCCCAGCAAAACGGCGTCGCTGGCCAGCGCCAGTTCCATCACCTGGTCCGGAAGGGGGGTGCCGAAGAGGTCATAGGCCGAACCGCCGACCATCCCCTCTTCCATCTCGAAACGGACGTCTGCCCGGTCGGCCACGACCCCGAGGACCTTCACCGCCTCCCGGACGATCTCGGGTCCGATGCCGTCGCCGGGGAGAACCGCAATCCGATGGCTTTTCATTTCGCCCTCCCCTTTGCGATGTGGTTCATCAGGCCGCCGTCGGCGATGAGTTCCTGCATGAAGGGCGGCACCGGCGGGATCGGAAAAGGTCCGGCCGTACTGCCGATGATCCGGATGGTCCCGCCGTCGGCGTCCACCTCGATCTCCGTCCCGTTTGCCACCTGGCCCCACAGTTCGGAGGATTCGAAGATGGGCAGCCCCATGTTGAAGGAGTTCCGGTAGAAGATCCGGGCGAAACTCCGGGCAACGACGCAGGCGATCCCCGCCGCCTTGATGGCGATCGGGGCATGCTCCCGCGACGAACCGCAGCCGAAATTCTCCCCGCCGACGATGATGTCGCCGGGCTTCATCTTCTTGACGAAATCGGGATCGGCGTCCTCCATGCAGTGGGCAGCCAGCCCCTGGGGGTCGCGGACGTTGAGATACCGCGCCGGAATGATCGCATCGGTATCGATGTTGTCTCCAAACTTCCAGATTCTGCCTTTTATTTTCATATCCTCAAATCCTTTCCAAAGTTTCCAGCGCCCGGGCGAAGACCCGTCGCCCCGATCCCCCCTGTTCTTAATAGGGTTCTATTCCTCATTTTCCCCAACTGCACAGAGGGGCGATGGGCTTCGGGAGGAGCGCATTGGAGATTTTCCGGGCACCATGACACCGCAGCGGAGCGGCCGCCGGGAAAATGTCTGAGCGCGAAGCGCGAGTTTTTCCCGGCAGCGAAGCGAGGATGATCATGGTCGGAAAATGTCCAGCGCCAGGCGAAGCCCCTCGGCCTCGCTGCACCTCTACCGCCCCGATCCCCCCCTACAGCTGATCCGGCCCGGCCAGGCGGCCGGCAACGGCCGACGCCGCGGCCACGGCCGGTCCCGTCAGGTAGACCTCGCTTTCCGGATGGCCCATCCGGCCGACAAAGTTCCGGTTCGTCGTCGCCACCGCCCTCTCCCCCTTGGCCAGGATCCCCATGTAACCGCCGAGGCAGGGGCCGCAGGTCGGCAGGCTGATCACCGCCCCGGCATCGAGGAAGATGTCGAAGAGCCCCTCCTGCATGGCCTGCCGGTAAACCGCCTGCGTCGCCGGGATGATGATCAGGCGGATTCCCTTGGCCGCGTGGCGTCCCTTGAGAATTTCGGCCGCCGTGCGCAGGTCCTCGATCCGGCCGTTGGTGCAGGAGCCGATGATCGACTGGTCGATGGGAACGTCGCCCGCCTCGCTGATTCCCCGCGTGTTGGAGGGCAGGTGGGGGAAGGCCACCTGGGGCTCGATCCCGGCCGCATCGATCTCGATGACGGAATGATAGACGGCATCGGAATCGGAATTGTAAAATTCGTATTTCCGTTCGGCCCGGCCGCGGACATAGGCCTCGGTGATCGCATCGGGGATGAAGATCCCGCTTTTCCCGCCCGCCTCGATGGCCATGTTGGCCATGGTCAGGCGCTCGCTCATGGGCAGCGTATCGATGGTCTCGCCGGTGAACTCCATGGCCCGGTAGAGGGCGCCGTCCACGCCGATCAGGCCGATCGTGTAGAGGATCAGGTCCTTTCCACCCACCCAGGGCCTGAGCTTACCGCGGTAGACGAACTTGATCGTCTCGGGCACCTTGAACCAGAGCTCGCCGGTCAGCATGGCCGCGGCCAGATCGGTGCTTCCCACGCCGGTGGCAAAGGCGCCCAGTGCCCCGTAGGTGCAGGTGTGGCTGTCGGCGCCGATGACCAGGTCTCCGGGAACCACGATCCCCTTCTCCGGCAGCAGGGCGTGTTCCACACCGGCCTCGCCGATCTCGAAATAATGGCTGATCTCCTGTTCCCGGGCGAAATCACGCATGGTCTTGCACTGCTCGGCCGACTGGATGTCCTTGTTCGGGGCAAAGTGGTCGGGCACGAGGACGACGCGGTCCCGGTCGAAGACCTTCTTTCCCCCTGCCCCGCGGAAGACGTCGATGGCGATCGGCGCCGTGATGTCGTTGCCCAGGGCGATGTCGACCCGGGCATTGAGCAGCATCCCGGGACGCACCTCGTCGAGGTTCGCGTGCCGGGCCAGTATCTTTTCCGTGATGGTCATTCCCATGGTCTTCAAGTCTCCTTCGGAACTGTTTTCGATATTCTGTCCGATTTTTTCTTATTCATACCGGATCTGCGCCGTTTATGCAATCTTGACCTTCCGGATATCCTTGCTGAGCCACTCCAGGCGGTTTAAGGCATTGATGTAGGCCTTGGCCGAAGCCACCAGGACATCGGGATGGGCGCCCCGGCCCACGGCGGAGCGGCCGTTGAACTTGAGCTGAACCGTGGCCTCGCCCTGGGCGTCCGTCCCGCCCGTGACCGCATTGACCGCGTACTTCAGCAGGGGGTAGTCGGTCTTGGTGATCTTCCGGATCGCCGCAAAGGTGGCGTCCACCGGCCCCACGCCGAAGCCTGCCTCCTGGACCATCTTCCCGTCCACCTCCATCTGCATCGTGGCCGTGGGCACCGCGGCGTTGCCGCTGACGACGTTGAGGTAGAGGAAGCGGTACCGCTCCTCGGCCCGGGAGGCCTCCTCGTAGACGATCGCCTCCAGATCCTCGTCGAAGACCTCCTTCTTCATGTCCGCCAGTTCCTTGAAATGGACGAAGATCCGGTTGATCTCCTCCTCGGAGAGGCCGTAACCCATGGCCTTGAGGCGGTCGGCGATGGCGTGGCGGCCCGAGTGCTTGCCCAGGACGATGTGGGTGGCGGAGATCCCCACAGACTGGGGGGTCATGATCTCGTAGGTGCTCTTCTCCTTGATCAGGCCGTCCTGGTGGATGCCCGACTCGTGGGCGAAGGCGTTGGCCCCGACGATCGCCTTGTTGGGCTGGACGTTGATGCCCGTGATCTGCGTCAGCAGGCGGGAGCTCTTGTGGATCTGCTCGGTTTTGATCCCGGTCCAGAGGCCGAAGAGGTCCTTCCGGGTCTCGACGGCCATGACCACCTCTTCCATGGCGCTGTTCCCGGCCCGCTCGCCGATTCCGTTGATCGTGCACTCCACCTGGCGGGCGCCGTTCATGAGGGCGGCAAGGGCATTGGCCGTGGCCAGCCCCAAATCGTTGTGGCAATGGACCGACACGACGGCCTGATGGATATTCTTGACCCGGCTAAAGAGGGTGGCGATCAGGTCGCCGAACTCCGCCGGGATGGCGTAACCCACCGTGTCGGGGATGTTCACCGTCGTGGCCCCCTCGGCAATGACCGCCTCGACCATCTGGCAGAGGTAGTCGCGGTCGCTGCGGGTGGCGTCCATGGGCGAGAACTCCACGTCCTTCGTGTAACGGCAGGCGTGGGCCACGGCCTTGCAGGCCTCGTCGAGCACCTGGCTGCGCGACTTTTTGAGCTGGTATTTCAGATGGATGTCCGACGACGAAATGAAGGTGTGGATCCGGGGGGAGGCCGCCTCGGCAACGGCTTCCCAGGCCCGGTCGATGTCGGTGAAATTCGCCCGGGCCAGCGCCGCGATCCTGCAGCCCCGGACCTCCCGGGCGATCTGCCGGACCGATTCGAAATCTCCCTCCGAGGCAACGGGGAAGCCGGCCTCGACGATGTCCACCCCCATTTTCTCGAGCTGGCGGGCAATCCGCAGTTTTTCGTCCGGATTCATGCTGGCCCCCGGCGACTGCTCACCGTCCCGCAGCGTTGTGTCGAAGATGAATACCCTGTTCTTTTCCGCTTTGCCCTCTTTCGTCTCCATGATGCACTCCTTTTCACACAAAAATAAAAAAGGCCATGGGTTTGCCGCCCATGGCCTTTTAGGTTTCGTCTTTGTTGTCTCTGCTTTACGGTTTTCCTAAAAACGACGGGCGGCTTTGCCTATGTGCAAGCCGAAGAAGAGCGAGACCCAACAAGAGGATGGGCAGGATGTTCGCATTACCTATGTTCGCTCTTTGAGAAGCCGCCTTCATTCTAATTCCCTTGATTCCCCATTCGCCGGTTTCCCGGCTGGAGCGTGTCTTTTAAAGGATATCGGACGGTCTGTCAAGTTCTTTAATCTTTTTTTAATCTTTTTTTCGTCAGCCGGCCGGACCCGGGAGTTGGCGGTGCAAGGGAGATCACATTCCGGAAAGCAGAGCTGAACGAGTTTGGTCAAAAAGGGGGATCATCCTTTTTGGGGGGAGGAGGGTGTGTCTGAACCCGATGGATGATCCCCCTGTTGTTGTTTACCGGCGGTTGTTTACCGGTTCCGACCGAAGCCGGGACCGCCGCCGAGGCATCCCGCCCCGTCCGATCCCCCGGGGCCGAAACCGGCCATGGGACCGAAAGCGTGCCTGGGTCCTGAACCGCGCTTGTGGCCGCGGCCGCGTTCTCCGGCAGCAGATCCGAGCTTTTCCCTCTGTTCAGGCGTCAGAACCTTAACAGCTTCCAGTTTGTGGGCGGTCATCCGGTCCTGCATCTGATCCCTGAGGGAGCGCATCTCCTTCTGGGCCGCCTGTATCTTCGCCTCGTCGGGGGTCGTCGCCAGCCAGAGCTTGCGGAGCTCATCGCGCTTGGCGAACATCTGGTCCCGGAGCGGCTTCATCTCTTTGAAATTGGTTTCCCGCATGGCCTTCATCTGCGTGGTCTGCTCCGCTGTCAGGTTCAGCCCGGCGGCCACCCGATCGCCCCGGTCGCAGGGACCGTAACCCGGACCGCGACCGCCTCCGAAGCCAAAAGCCGACGTTGCCACAGCCGCAACAAAAAGAACGGCCATCGATATCATGATTGTTTTCTTCATCTTCCTTCTCCTTTTCCATTTAGGTTCTGTTTTACGTTGAAACCGGCACCTTGAAGCTTTGCGGTTTCTCTTTGCCTGTCCCTTAGAGCAACAGCCGTGCCACAATGGAGAATATGTTACAATATATTGAATTTGCTAATTATTAATCAACAATTCCCGACTGCGCCCCTGTTCGCCGGGCCAGGCAGCAGAAAATCATGGATCATAAGTATCCACATGTGGTATCCACTTGTTCAACAAGTATCCGGATGGCAACCCGGGGTGGAAAACTATGGCTAAAAATCGACAGGGCGGAAATAGGGTCTGGGCGGTGATCCCGCCCTGGCTGATCATCGGGGCGGTCGTGATCCTCGTTCCCCTCTTCATCTTCATGACCCTGGAAAACATCAACAGGCAGAAGGAGCAGACGACGCGCCTCCTCGTGGAGAAGGGGGCGGCCCTGATCCGCTCCTTCGAAGCCGGCGCCAGGACGGGCATCGGGCTAAAATGGGGCGGATTCCAGCTCCAGAAGCTCATCATGGAGACGGCTGAGGAGCCGGACATCGACTACCTGATCGTGACCGACACCGAGGGGAAGATCCTGGCCGACAGCGATCCCCTGCGCATCGGCGCGGTCTACGCGGCCGATCTCGACCTCGCGGCGATCGCCGGTTCCGACAAACCGGCCTGGCGGCAGGTTCCCAACAGCGAGGGAGCGGACACCTTCGAGGTCTACCGCCGCTTTTCACCCCTGAAGGAGCCTCTTCCGGGCTTTCCCGATCCCTTCTCGGTTCGACCGCCGCCGGCGCCCCTCCCTCCCGGAGCGCCGGGATTGCCGGCCGGCCCGCCGGCCACGGCTCAATCGGAAGCGCCGGGCTGGGTCATCTTCGTCGGCCTCAACATGGGACCGATCGAAGCGGCCCACGCAGAAGACATCCGCCACACCATCTGGATGGCCGTCCTGTTTCTGCTCATCGGCTGCGCCGGGATCATCTCGCTTCTGCTGGCCCAGGGTTACCGCGCGGCGCGCAGTTCCCTCTCGCGGATCAAGGCCTTCTCCGACAGCCTGGTGGAGAACATGCCGATCGGGCTGATCGCCACGGACACAGAGGGAAGGATAAGCGCCTTCAACCAGACGGCGGAGAGGCTTCTCCGGCATCCTGCCGGGGACGTTCTCGGAAAACCGGCGGAGGAGATCCTTCCCGAAGGCTGCCGGGAGATGTTCCGGACCCTGGCCGCCGAGGGGCGCCTTGTGGAGCGGGAAATCGAGTGCACTCCGGCCGAGGGGCAAACCATCCCGCTGGAGGTGATCGCGACCACCCTGCATGCCGAGGAGGGCGCCTTTATCGGCCATGTCATCCTCTTTCGGGACATGACCCAGATCCGGCGGCTGGAAGAGGAGATCGCCCGGAGCCGCCGCCTGGCCTCACTGGGAAGCCTCGCCGCCGGCGTGGCCCACGAGATCCGCAACCCCTTGAGTTCGATCAAGGGATTCGCCACCTACTTCCGGGAACGCTATCGCGACAACCCCGAAGACAAGGAAACTGCGGAGGTGATGATCCGCGAGGTGGACCGGCTCAACCGGGTCATCACCCAGCTTCTGGAGTTTGCGCGGCCCCTGGCCATGAACCTGGTCCCGGCATCGCTCCCGGCGGTGATCCGCCATGCCCTGAAGATGGTCGAGGGAGAGGCGCACCGGAAGGGGATCGCAATCGAAACGGACCTGGCAACGGAAAACGGCGAGACCCCCCTTCCCCTCGATGCGGACCGCATGACCCAGGTCTTTCTGAACCTCTGCCTCAACGCCATCGCCGCCATGGAGGCGGGGGGCATCCTGAAGGTGGCCCTCGAAGGGACTGCCGACGGGGTCCGGGTAATGGTCAGCGACACGGGCATCGGCATTCCCCGGGAGGACCTCCCCCGGGTTTTCGATCCCTACTTCACGACCCGGTCGTCGGGAACAGGTCTGGGGCTGGCCATCGTGCACAAGATCGTCGAGGCCCACGGCGGGGAGATCCGCCTGGAGAGCGAACCGGGGCGAGGCACCACGGCCGTCGTGAATCTCCCTTCAAAACGCGGGGAAATCTCCGCTGAGATCCCGAAAAATGAAAGGGTGACCCCTTCATGAAGACAAAACATTCGATTCTCGTGGTGGACGACGACCTCGGCCACCGGACCATGCTCCGGACCCTCCTTTCCGGCTGGGGGTATGCGATCCTGGAGGCCGACGACGGCGGGAGCGCCGTCACGGCGGCCAGGAGCCGGCCCTTCGACCTGATCCTGATGGATGTCCGGATGATCAAAATGTCGGGCATCGAGGCCCTGGCGGCCATCAAGGCCTTCAATCCGGCGATCCCCGTGGTCATCATGACAGCCTACGCCTCGGTGGAGACGGCGGTGGAGGCGCTCAAGAAGGGCGCCTACGACTACCTGACCAAGCCGCTCGATTTCGACGAACTGCGCCTGACCCTGGAGCGGGCCGTGGATCACAGCCGGCTCAGGGAGGAAAACCGGCTTCTCAAGGAGAGCATCGGGGACCGCTTCGACCGGCGCAATCTCATCGGCCGTTCCGCGGCCATGACCCGGCTCCTGGACACGGCGGCCCAGGTGGCCCCCTCGGAGGCCACGGTCCTGATCACCGGCGAATCGGGAACGGGCAAGGAGATGATCGCGGGACTCATCCACTTCAACAGCCTGCGCCGGGAGGGGCCCTTCATCAAGTTCAACTGCGCGGCCATCGCCGAGACCCTCCTGGAATCGGAACTCTTCGGACACGAGAAAGGGGCCTTCACCGGCGCCGACCGGCGCCGGGAGGGGAAGTTCCGCCAGGCCGACGGGGGAAGCCTCTTCCTCGACGAGGTGAGCGAGATGTCGCTCGGCATGCAGGTGAAGCTGCTGCGCGTCCTCCAGGAACGGGAGATCACCCGCGTGGGGGGGGAAGAGGTCATTCCCGTGGACGTCCGCCTCATCGCCGCCACCAACCGGGACCTCCTGACGGAGATCGCGGCCGGGCGGTTCCGGGAGGATCTCTTCTACCGCCTGAACGTGGTCACGCTCCGCATCCCGCCGCTCAGGGAGAGAATCGAGGACATCCCCCTGCTGGCCCAGGATTTCCTGGCCCGTTTCGCCGAAAAGAACCGCAAGGCGATCAAGGGCTTCACGCCCCAGGCCATGGACCGCCTGCTTCGGCACCCCTGGCCGGGAAACGTGCGGGAACTGATGAACGCCGTGGAGCGCGGCGTGGTCCTCTCGCGGGGAGAATACCTGGACGAGGTGGAGCCGGCCATGCTGCTGCCGGGACAGGGCGATAAGACGGAGGCGCCGTCCCCCGGGACCACGGCCGGTCCGCCCCTTGCCGCCGGGACCGCCTCTCTCGAAGCGGTGGAGCGGGAGACGATCCTCCGGACCCTTGCCGAAGCCGGCCAGAACAAGAGCGAGGCCGCACGCCGTCTCGGCATCACCCGCCGGACCCTCCACCAGAAGCTCCGGAAATACGGAATGATGTGATCGGCCATACTTTTTCCTTGACTTTCACCGCGGGGATGCCCCAAAATCAGCCAGACTTCAAAGGTCTCGCTTGGTTTTAGATTCGGGAGCCGGCCTTTGCGATCCGGTTGCCCCCTAACCTAAATCCATCATGAAACGTTTTCGGCTATCATTTAAACAGTCTTGCACCCTCTGGTCTTGGTTTAAACTGTTTCAGAAAGGACGAGCAATGAAAAAACTTCCCTATATAGCCTTTATTGTCGCGTTCGCTGCACTTGCGGTCCTCGCTTCGTTGTCCGTGCCCGCCTTCGCCCAGGGGCCGGCTTCCCTGAAGGAGGGGATCGAACTCTACAACCAGGAAAGCTATGAAGAGGCCATCACGGTTCTGACCAGGGCCCGCCAGGAAGATCCGTCATCGGCCGATGCGGCCTTCTACCTGGGCATGGCCTACCGCCAGAGCAACGACCTCCAGAACGCCTACAAACAGTTCGAAGAGGCCGTCGGCCTCAAGCCCCTCTCCGACAATGCGATCCTCCAGCTCATCGAGGTGGCGACCCTCCTGGGCAGGTTCGACGTTGCAGGCAAATGGATCGGCATCGCCGAGGAGAACAAGGTCTATCCCGCCCGCGTCGCCTTTCTCAAGGGGACGGCGCTGGCCAAGCAGGGAAAGTTCGAGGAGGCCATTGCCGCCTTCGAAAACTGCAAGAAGCTCGATCCCGCCTACACCCAGACCGCGGACTTCCAGATCGGCGTCTGCTACATGAACCAGCGCAAGTTCGCCGCAGCCCGGGACCGCTTCCAGTCGGCGGTGACGCAGGACCCCCTCTCCGACATGGCCTCCTACGCGCGGCGCTACCAGGAATCGGCAGAACACATGCGTTACATCGAGCGTCCGCTCCGGCTCACGATCGGCGTCACCGGCCAGTACGATTCCAACTACCGGCTCCTGGCCGAACCCTACGGCGGGGCCCCGCCGGCCATGACCGCCTACCTGGACAGCCAGGAGAGGCGGAGCCTGGCGATGCAGAACATGGTCCGGCTGGACTTCGTCCCCGTCCTCCCGGCGCCCTTCGTCTTCAACGCCGGCTATGCGGCCATGAACACGCTCCACCAGCGGTACAGCACCAGCAACGACACCTTTTCCAACTCCTTTACCCTGGCGCCGGGCGTCAACTTCGAGAACTTCGCCATAAACCTGGTGGGCAACTACACCCACAACCTGAAGCGTGATCCGAGCTACACCCGCTACTCCGAAAGCGCCACCATCGGGCCCCTGTTCCGCTACCTGCTGGAAAAGAACCACATCCTCGAGGCCAGCGCCCTGTACGTGAAGAAGAACTTCTTCCGCACCATCCCCGATCGGGCGAACGAGGACCAGTCTGCCCGGGGCCTGGACAGTTACCTGGGCTGGATCTGGTTCTACAAGGAAAGGGGCCTCCTCAACCTGAGGGTCGGCTACACCAGGGACAACGCCGAGGGCCGCAACTACGAAAACCAGGGCTACCGGTTCACGGCCAACGTGATCCATCCGCTGACGGACACGCTCCGTCTCCAGTTGGGCGGCGAAATCTACCTCCAGGATTACAGGAACGAAAACATCTACTACGACAACACCACGCGCAAGGACCGCTCCTACACCGGATCGGTCGGCCTGACCTGGTCGGTCCACAAGTACGTGGACCTGATCGCCCAGTACCTCTACACCAGGATTGTCGGGACGATGCCTGCGCCTATCATATAGCCGATCATCGTGGCGATGGAGATGGAGAGGTTCCGGACATTGGGCGGGACGATCCGCGAGAGGATGGTGAAGCCCGCCGGAAAGAAACAGACCGTCAGCAGCGGCTGGAGGAAAACCGCCGGGATGACCCAGCCGCCGGGGAGGATCCCCAGGAGGATCGTCATGATGCCGATGAAGAGGATCGCGAAGCCGATCATCGGTTTCGGGCCGATCCGGTCCGAAAGCCAGCCGGCAACGAGCCCCATGACGAGCAGGGGAATCCGGGAGAATCCGATCAGCGTGTTTGCGGCACCGCGGTCGATCCCCCGCTCGGCGACCAGGTAGACGGGCATCATGCTGTAGACGCCGAGGCTGGCGCCGATGGCGAGTGCAAACAGGGAGGTCATGATCCAGAAAGCAGGTTTGCCCGCCAGGATCCGGATATTCCCGGGGGAGGGCGCCTCCCCGGCGAAATCGCCGCCCGGCGCCATACGGAAGAAAACAAGCCCCAGAACGATGGACGTTCCGCCGATCAGGGCCAGGATTCCCTGCCAGCGCGTAACAGGCAGGAGGATCTCGACGACGAGCGGGGCACAGATGAAGGAGAGCGCCGGGGCGAGTTCATGGAAAGCGATCGCCTTTCCCCAGTTTGCCGAGTGGAACGACGAGGTGATCATCGTGATCCCCGAGGGGAGGTAGATCCCGGTGACGACTCCCAGGAAGACCAGCCCGAGACGGATGATCCAGAGCGTCTGGCCGGCGACGATCAGCCCGAAGGCGCAGCCGCAGGCCACGGCCGAGATGACGATGGTCCGGCGGTGGGTGAGGCGCGACGAGACGAAGCCGGAGATGAAGAGCCCCGTTGCATAGCCCAGGGCGATCATCATGAAGAGGCTCCCGGAGATGGAGTGGCTCAGCCCCAGATCCTGCTCGATCACGGGCAGCAGCGGCGCCAGAACCACCCGGGACATCATGTTGAGGAAAAAAAGGGAAGTCAGGAGCGACAGCAGGAGCGCCTGTGATTTCCGGGAGAGCGGCTCTGCGGTCATCGTCCGGCTCCTGCGGTTGGTTTCTGCCGCTTCCGGCAGGCAATGATCCAGGCGGCAATCTCTCCGGGAAGCGGTTCCGCAGAGCCTTCGCCGATGACTTGGATCACCCCGTCGGCGGCCATGGCCGGGGAGCGGCCGTTGCCGGCGATCCGGATTTGTGCCCCGGCATCGGGAACCTGTTTGATACAGATGAGGATTTTCACGATCTCCATCCCTGAACGGACCTGTGGAGCGGGCCGATGGGTTTACGCACGGTTCATCGCCATCCGTTTGCGGCCCTCCCGGAAGATGACCTCCATGCCGTCCCCGGTGGCGGATTCGACAAAACCGCGGCCGAAGAGCGGATGGTTGATCACGTCGCCCTTTTCGTAGCGTTCCGTCAGTTTGTAATCCCAGATGACCACATCGGGCGTGAGGGCGGCGCTCCGCACCTCCCAGAGCCTCGCGTCCGCCGGCCGGACCGGTTTCGGCTTGATGGGCACGGCCTTCCCGATCCGCCTTTCAGCCGGAACGGAACGGCGCTTTTCCGGCGTCGGCCCGTGATAGCGGTGTTCGGTTCTGCAGGTCTTGCACTTCACCTGCTGCACCCGTCCCGCCACCTCGTAAAGGACGATGTGGGCCAGCATGAGCTGACACTTCGAACAAAAGGCGTCGATATTTTTTCCAACCAGTGACAATCTTTGACTCCCTTCTTGTGGTGATTCTTGTCCTGCCTTTATCATGAACGGCGTCTCTTTGAAAACCGCTTTGTGGGGTCGGCATTGAATCCGCGGGGTTGCGGCGGCAGAAGCCTTCTGGCAGGCGGTTTGCCGGTCAAAACCCGGACGTCCATGCTGCCTTTCGCCTGGGCGGCGCCGATGGTTTTCGAAGGGGGCAAAAAAAGGGCGCGGCCCCGAAGGACCGCGCCCTGAATGGGTTTTCAAGAGAGAATTACCTGACTCCCGTGATGACCGTTCCCGCCCCGGTTCCGGTGAAGGTCTGGGCCGTGGTATTGATCGTGCCCGCCGCGGCGCCCGTCATGGCTGCGATCGGGATCGTCGCCGGCGCCGTGGGGAGCCTGAGCTGGTCAGCGGCGCTCCGGGCCAGAGTTCCGCCCGTGTCGGTGGTGCCGTTGTTGTAAACGGTTGCGCCCCAGTTGCTGTTGGTCGTATCCCACTGCTTCACCTCGAAGGTGTGCTGCAGGCCCGTCAGGCCTCCAGAACTGGTCATGGTCACCTTCGTTCCGGAGTAGTTGTTGGTGCCGCTGGTGTAGGAGCCGTTGACGGCATTGGTCGCCCAGATCACGGGATTGGCCTCGGTCTGGAAACGGAAGAACTTGATGTCGTTCATGCTGACGGTCATGTTGCCGTTCACGCTGGTGCTTGTGCCGCTCAGGTTCGCCATGCCCACGTCGAAGGTGGGGATCTTCATCGCCCGCTCGAAATTGGCCCGGTCGGCGTCGGACATGCCCTGCTGCATGGCCATGAAGGCCTCGGTCCTCATGTACCCGCCCTGGGACAGGGCAAGCCAGGTGGATGACGCGGGGGTGACGATGGGATCGAAGATGCCCTTCACCACGCCGCCCAGGACCACCGTGTAGGATTCGGGGTTTGCCTCGGCGGCGGTCAGCTCGCCGAACTTTGCCTGGGCGCCTGCCACGGTTCCCGAAAAGACGCCGTTAACCGGTTCGCCCAGGTTGAAAGAGAGGTATTCCCCGCCTGAGCCTCCCACCCAGGGGGACGGGAGGGCGCCGTACTCGGCGGACGTCCACTGCCGCGGAGTGCCTCCGGCAACGGTTCCGGCGGAGATCCGGTTCCAGATTCCCCAGGGTTCGCCGGTGAAGCGTTCGATGACGGTCTTTGATTTGCGCAGATCGACCGTTCCCCCCAGGAGCACTTCCACCGGCACTGCGCCGGCGGCGTAATCCTGCGTGAACTCCCACTGTTGGTAATCCGGCAGGACATACTCGCTCATTTCATAATAGGAAAGATTTCCCGCCGCGCTCCAGTAGCCCGTTTCCCGGTCGTAGGTGCCTGCGATGTCGTTGCTGTAGAAGACGCCGCCGTAGCCGCCGTAGCCGTTTTCAGCGCCGTAGCCCTCCGATCCATAGTAGCCTGCCGGGAGGAAGGAGAGGGCGATCACGTCACCCGCAACGCCATCGACGCTGTCGGCGGCGAGGTTGAAGAAGCCCATGTAGCTCCCCGGGAAGGCGGAGGTGGGCGGCGTGTAGGCCAGGATGGAACTGGTGGAGAGGCTGGCTGCCCCGGGGGAGGGGTACCACAGCTTGTCCGCTTCGCCGATCGCGCGCAGGCGGCTCGTGCCGGTTTCATAGATGTTCGCGTCCAGGCCTCCCAGGATGCCGAAGAAGTGGGAGGAGAGGTTGAAGGTCGAGGGAGTGGAATTGAAGCCGATGTAGGTCCACCCCTCGAGACTGCTGCTGAAGCCGAGGATCTGGCCTGTATAGTAGCCGGTGCCCTCGCCGATCCAGCCGCCGCTACAGCCGTCGCCGCAATCCTCGTTGTACTGGCCGTAGAACCAGCCGTGGAAGGCGCCGTACTGGTTCATGTCGATGTACTCGCCGGACAGGGGGGCCGAAAATTCACCGTGCTGCTCAGACGTGCCTCCCAGGGGGCCCGTGGATCCGTCGGGCTCGGTGGGCGTCCAGACCGGCGCGGTGATCTTGCCCCGCCAGAAGCTGTTCCCGTTTTTGGCGCCGATCTTGATGTCCTTGCCGCTGAGATCCGCTGCCGACCCCTCGAAATAGGCCGGGTCGGTATCATATTCGTCGTCTCCGCCGATCCAGACTCCGAAGACTCCCCAGGGGAGGTTGTAGCGGCCATCATAGTCTGTGTCTAAGACATTGAGGTAGTAGGTGTAATGGCCCCCCTGGCCGCCGATGGTCCCGGCCTCGCCCGCATAGCCGGCCCGGAACCCGGTGAGGTTCTCGTCCTCGAAGAGGGTGTAGTCGTTGATGGTGGTTCGCGTTTCCATGGGCATCGGGGTCAGGGTCCCCTCGGCGAACCAGTAGCCGTAGGCGCCCCACCAGCCATAGTCATCCCAGAAATAGGAGGGGTAGAACCAGCCCGTCAGGCCGCCGGTTGCGCTCTGCGGGGCAAAGCTCGTGAGCAGGCCGGCCTTGCCGTCCTTCACGTAGAGAGCCGCCATCGCGCCCTTGAAGCTCCTCTCCCAGGCCCCGGTGCTCGTCTGGGCAAAGGGCCCGATGCTTCCCGCGACGACGCCGAAGTAATCGCCGTTGTAGAAGTGCGGATCGGCATCGTCATAGTCCGGGTCGCCCAGGAAAGCATCCCGGGGATCCATGCGGCTGCCGAAGGGGGCGCTGAGCAGGAGCCCGGGGGCGTAGCCTTCATAGTAATCTTCGTAATCGGTTGCGTACACCCCGGCGATCTTGATGTTGGCGGGCGCCTCCCAAGGGGCGGTCCAGGCCCCGATGAGGCCGTATTCCTCCCCCACCCACATCGAATAACCCCCGTCGTTGAGGTAGAGGCTGTCTGATTCCCCGTACCCCAGGTAGCCGCCGAAGGCCGTGGGCGCCAGTTCCAGCGTGCCTGCCCCGCCTCCGTAGCCGTAGCTGTCGCCGTCGTTTTCGATGATGTTGTTCATGTACTCGAAATTGTAGTACCCCATCTGGCCGGGGTTGTAGACGTACTCATCGGCATTGTTGAAGTCATAATATCCCGGAGCAAGGAAGAGGAGGTTCCGCCCCGAGATCCGCAGGTGGGATAAATCCACGGTCCCGCCGCTGGAGGGGTGAACCCCTGTCACGTCCCCGACGATCACGTAGGGGCCCACAAGAGAGTATCCCCCGTATCCGTACCGGCTGGTCCAGTTCTGCCGTCCGGCATCGTTGTAGTACTCGAATCCCGTGTCCGTGACGGCCCAGGCGGAGAGGAGGTTGTTGTCGACGTTGCTGGCGATGGTCAGGTCATGGGCAGTCGGGGTGCCGCTGCCGAAAAGGTTGACCACGTAGGACTCATCGCCGACGGATTCGACGTTGATCCAGTAGAAGGTGGGGGCGACGTAGCCGAAAATGGGCAGGGTGTCCGGCGTCAGGATCTGCATGGACGACGGACCCGGCCAGGTGGTCGGCGTCCGGGCCAGGTAACCGCCGGAAACGAGGATGCCGGTGGTCTCGTTGAAATCACCGTTTAGGTACCCCAGGTAGAGGCCCGAGCCTGTGGGGTTGGCGTAGATGCCGCTGAAGGCGCCCATCCAGGAGCCGGGCACGCTGGCGACCAGCCCCGAGAAGGCGTTGCCGTCCTGCATCTGGCCCGTGACGGTTCCCACATCGAGCTGTGGGACATTGCCGTTCAAGTACTGCAGCGTCATGTCGGCAGTGCCCAGGCCGGTTCCGCTGTCCAGGATTCCCACGAAGGTCCCCTGGGCATCGATCACCTCAGGCGGGATCTCGTAGGGGAAGGGGAAGGGGAAGTAGACCTGGGCGATGTACTTCACATCTCCCTGGCCGCGAACCGGGAAGGTCCAGTCGTCCTTTTCCGTCGTGTTCTGGAGGTTGACGTTGGGAAGGTCGATTTCCATCGGCGGTTCCAGGGACAGGTTAACACCCCCGTCGCCACCTACCTGGTCCTTCTTCTTGTCCTTGTCATCCGCCTTTCCTCCCGGCGCCGTGTCGTTGGTGTGCTTGTCGATGTCGATCGCGGTCATGGGCTGGATGATCGGCGGCTGGTCCGCGCCGGGGACCACGATGGCGTTGCCCGGGTTCACGGTCTTGACATCCTTCGGCATGTTCTTGTTGAAGCCGTAGATGGTATTTTCCTTGGGAACGAAGTAGCTCGCCCCGTTCTGGATGAAGGTGAAGAAGTTGGTTCCCCGGACGCCGCAGACCGCCGTGGGGGTATTGACCTCATACTTGGCGCCCTTGGCGAGCCCGGTGACGATGTTCTGGGTCTTTCCCCGGAGCAGGTCCAGCGTCGTGGTCTTGCCCTCGCCCATCTGGTAGTTGGTGATCCGGACCCGGGTGCCTTCGGCCAGGCGCAGGACGTTCCCGTCGAGGAAGGTCACCTCGGCCTTGGCCTTGGCCTTGGAGCGCAGGACCTCTCCCGCGTTCACCGGTTCGCCCAGGGTGGCCGTCCGGACCTTGTCGCCGGCGGTGATGTCCACGTTGCCCTCGAGGTAGGTGATCTTCCCCACCGGGGCGGCGTAAGCGGCTGCAGGCAGGAGCAGCAGAACCGCCAGGATTGCAAGCAGTGTTTTGAAGTTCTTCATATCAAACCCCCTTGAAAGAAAAAGGAACGATGATCGTTTCGTCGGCTCTGTGGCAAAAGCCGCCCTCGAGATCAGTTTACACAATCGTTTCATCCATAAGCAAGCCGTTTCCGGCGTAAAATGTGATGCAGTTCACAGGAATTCCGCAATTATTTCACAGTTTCCCGTTTCTGCTAGAATTTCA
>Ga0351953_1006_pt1 | contig 21544 bp, 18 predicted proteins | sample BONcelT113001C15_FD_205810 | JGI IMG/M metagenome (GOLD analysis project Ga0351953, IMG submission 205810) | Enriched cells from coal bed in the Powder River Basin, Montana, United States - BONCAT cells T11 rep3 HSBNCT.T11.300.1.C15 ... | reverse complement strand
AAGGGTCTTCGGGAGCCTGGTGGCGGTGTTGACCACCATGAAATCCCTTCCCCTGGCTTACAACCGTGATATGCAGGAGGATAAGATCCCGCTGTTCGACGCGGCCGATACGCTCTGCGCATGCGTTGATATTTACACACGGATGTTTCCGGCCTTGAAGATCAATGCCCCGATCATGGGGGACGCCATGAAAACCGGATATATGAATGCCACGGATCTCGCGGATTACCTGGCGTCAAAAGGCATGCCTTTCCGGGAAGCCCACGGGTGCGCGGGCGCGGCCGTTCGATACGCTATTGAAAGAAACAGGGAGCTGCATGAACTTGACATTGACGAGCTCCGGTCGTTTTCTGATCTGATCGGAGACGATATTTTTAATCTGCTGACTCCCAGGGCCATGATCGAGCGCCGTTGCTGTTTCGGCGGTACGGCCACCGCAAATGTCCGGGAGGCCATACGGCGCGCCCGGGAAGCGCTCGCGGAGGATGCGCTGATTATCATCGAACCCTGAAGGCGGAGCAATGAGCAATAATAAGTCCGTGAAAGGGCCTACACCAGTTTTTACGAAACGGCTTTTATGGAAACATTAACATATTTTCATGCACGGTTGATGCGGGAACAGGAGTTGACCGGTATGATATGGATGCGGCCGGTTCGGCTGATGCCGGTATTGCTGCTGCTGTTTATGGCATTTACGGCCGCGGCATGCGGAAAAAAAGGGCCGCCGATGCCGCCCCTGCTGGAAAAACCGCCCGTGGTCGCCGGAATTGAGACGCAGATGGAAGGAAATGCCGTAACGCTTTCATGGCCGCTGAAACCCTATCGATCGGCCGGCTACGCCCGTCCGGCGGGTTTTCGCGTGTACCGATCCAGTGAAAAGCACGGCGATGCCGGATGCCCGGGATGTCCCCCTCGATTCCGGATCACGGCCGATATCTCGTTTGATGCGGCCGAAGCTTCGGGACTTCGGGCCGTATACGTTGAAGAACTGGAAGCCGGATACCGGTACCTTTTCCGGGTGGTTCCATACATGGATGACGGATCGGAAGCAGGACCGTCAGACATCATCACCATTGACCGATGAACCAGTTCAACGGAAATAATATCGTCTATATCGGCACCGGTTCCAATATCGGGGACGGCCTTGCCAACTGCCTGGCGGGGATCGCGACTCTGGGCGGATACCCGTCGGTCAAAGTGGAGGAATGCTCACATTTTTATCGCACCGCGCCCATGGAATATGCGGATCAGCCCTGGTTCGTCAACGGAGTGTTCCGGATACGGACGGACATGTCCGCGTTCGCGCTGCTTGAAACTCTCAAGACCGTTGAAGCCGAGGCCGGGCGGGACCTGTCGGGCATCCGGTTCGGGCCAAGGGTGATCGATTTCGATATCATCCTTTTTAACCAGGAAGTCATCCGCGCCAAGGATCTGATCGTGCCTCATCCGCGCATGCATCGGCGTGAATTCGTGCTGCGGCCCCTGTGCGATCTGTCGCCGGATCTGATTCATCCGGTTTTAAAGAAAAATATGCGCCGGCTTCTGGAAGAGGCTGTTACCCCGGAACATCCGTGTGTTCGGATTCCATAATCCCGTCTCTGTTGAGACATTAATAAATTGCAGGTAGACTTCAATTGATGTGGTCCTACTAAGGGGTCACCATTATAATTTTTAGACGCAAAGGAGCAGGTAATGAAATTTTTTATTGATACCGCAAATATCGATGAAATCAGGGAAGCCAACGACATGGGCATGGTCGACGGCGTGACCACCAATCCGTCGCTGATCGCCCGGGAGAAAAGGGATTTCAAGGAAATCATCAAAGATATCTGCGCCATCGTGGACGGACCCGTCAGCGCGGAAGTGATCTCCTTGGACGAGGCGGGTATGGTCAAAGAAGCCAGGGATCTGGCGGCGATTCATAAAAACATCGTCGTCAAGATTCCCATGACCGTAGACGGTCTCAAGGCGGTCCGGACCTTGTCCCGTGAAGGCATCGGCACCAACGTCACCCTGGTTTTTTCGCCCCTTCAGGCCCTGATGGCGGCAAAGGCGGGCGCCACCTATGTCAGTCCCTTCATCGGCCGTCTGGATGATCTGTCCCAGGACGGCATGACCCTGGTGGAAGAGATTGTCACCATATATGACAACTATGATTATGAAACCGAAATCATAGTCGCCAGCATCCGCAATCCGCTGCATGTTCTGGATTCGGCCCTCATGGGCGCGGATATCGCTACGATTCCGTTTAACGTGCTGTCGAAATTGGCCGGGCATCCCCTGACCGACAAGGGAATCGCCGCATTTCTGGCGGACTGGGAAAAAGCCCGTAAATAAATCGGGGGCCTGCTTATGGAATGGAAGAAAAAACTGGCGGCCCTTATCGTGCATCCAAACAGTCTGACGCTGTTTCGGGTGGGTTCCGTGCCGCTTCTTGTGCTGCTGCTGCTATGGTCCGACCGGATCAACGGATTGATGGCCGCGGCCATTACCGGCGGAGATAATGCGGCATCTCTTATCCGATGGGACCGGATTATCGGGTTGCTGGCCGCCGCGGTTTTCAGCGTCGCGGCCATTACCGATTATTTTGACGGATATTTTGCCCGGCGGTTCAAAATGGTTTCCAACCTCGGTAAAATCATGGATCCGTTGGCGGACAAGCTGCTGGTCTCTTGCGTATTGATCATGCTGATACCCCTGGGTCGCGCCCCGGCCTGGATGATCTGCGTCATTATCGGCCGGGAACTGGCTGTGACCGGGCTTCGCAACCTCATCAGCGCCCACGGGGATGATCCGTCGGCCTCATGGCTGGGAAAACTCAAAACCGGTTTCCAGATCGCCGCGGCCATTCCTTTGCTGATCCATTATCGCTATTTCGGCCTGGATATTCATGTGGTCGGCCATGCCCTGCTCTGGATCGCCATGATTTTCACCCTCTGGTCGGGGATTGATTATTTCATCCGTTTCCGTCGTTTACTTCAATAATATGCACGGAGGAAAGTGATGGCAAAAGACATTTATGAACAGATGACCGACAAAATCATGCTCACGGGCTCAAAACTCATTCCGGAACTGTTCCGGATGATTGCTGATGAGGATGAGGCCCACCTGCTTATGGCCATGCCCGGAACGCCGGAACAGCTTGCGGAAAAAACCGGACGGGCCCTTGATGCCGTGGAAGAGAGCTGCCGCACCCTTTATCAGAAGGGGCTGGCATTCAAATCGCTCAAGGGCGGGACCGTGGGATATAAAATGTGCCGGGATATGATCCAGTTTCATGACGCCACCATCTTGTGGGCGGATGCGCCCTTGGCCTACCTGGATCTCTGGCAGCGGTTCATGGAGGAAGAATGGCCAATGTTCGCGCGCCTGGCAGCGCAGTTTTTCCCCAAGGCATTCACACGGGTCATCCCGGTGGACCAGTCCCTGGATCCGGCCAATCAGCAGGTGCTTGATGCCGACAGCGCCCGAAAGATCATCACCGACGCCGACGTCATCGCCGTTACCCGCTGCACCTGCCGGGTCATCGCCCATAAATGCGATATGCCCTTAGAAGTCTGTCTCCAGGTGGGCAATGCGGCCCGGTACACCATTGACCGGGGCTCCGGCCGTGAAGTCAGCATCCAGCAAGCCCTTGATATTCTTAAAATGAGTGAAGAAAAAGGACTGGTCCATGTCACCATGAACCGGTCTCATGCCGGGCATTTCATCTGCAACTGCTGTTCCTGCTGCTGCCAGGCATTGCCGCTGGTGATTTCCGAAGGTCTTAAAATTCTCGATCCCAGCCGGTTCCAAGCCGTCATCGATCCGGAGTTGTGCAGCGGCTGTGAGACATGTCTGGACCGTTGCCGTTTTAATGCCATCGAAACGGTGGACGCAGACACTGCCATTATGCGTGTTATCGCGGAAAAATGCATGGGTTGCGGGCTGTGCCAGATCACCTGCCCGGAATCGGCGATTTCATTGAAGGCGATAAGACCGGCGGATTTTATCCCGGCTTAATTTTGCCGCATTTTTTTGTTGACATTTGGTGACCGGATCATTAATTTACACTCTCTGTTTGAGCGGGAATAACTCAGTGGTAGAGTGCGACCTTGCCAAGGTCGAAGTCGCGAGTTCGAATCTCGTTTCCCGCTCCATTTTTTTTTTGGCGGCATAGCCAAGTGGTAAGGCAACGGCCTGCAAAGCCGATATTCTCCGGTTCGAATCCGGATGCCGCCTCCATCTTCCCCTTCTAATTTCAGTCAGTTACGCCTTTCAGATACCCCAAAAAGGTTTGTCCAAAGTTTGTCCAAAGCGAATTATTTGTTTTTGCGTGATTGGATATTCACGACATCGGCTTTACCCTGCATTCTGGCCAAAACGGCTATTTTTAAATTTGATGGTCCCGTAAAAAGTCGAATTTTTCGCTTCGAGAGTCTTTCGGGGCACGATTTTCTTGGATGCTGAATTTCAAAAACTCGTCGCAAGCTCCTCAAACAGTTTGAAATTCTTAACGCATCCTCGAAAATCGCTTTTTCCCCCGAAATCCACGATCTCGCTCAAAATCGACTTTTTACGACTTCATCAAATTTGGGCTTATCGATATATTGTGGTCGCTGATTTCTCAGGAATGTTGGCGAAAAGCTATTGGAGTGTTCAGATTTGGCGGGGTCTTGCATGGAGCATATTGCCAAAAGCATGGTGCCTAACGCCCAAAGTGACCGGCGCAAGTGAGCCGCAGAGCGAAGCGGCGCGGCTTACTTGCGTACGTGTCCACTTTCTGGTGCGATTTCTTTCGGATTTGATATCCATCCTGCGAATAGGATACTCCGACTCTCGTTGTGTACGATCATAAACAGGAAGGGATGATCAGCATGAAACTCGGCTGGCATCGGTCGAGCCGGTGCGCTGCAGCCGAAAGAGAAGTGTACCGTTGACGTTGCCGCTGCTGCCTCCGTTCCTTCCTCATGAACGTCTATCCATGCATCGTGATAGATTTCCGAAATGTAGATTCGGAACGTCTCAGCCTTCTTGATTATCATTTTGTCAAAATCGGCTTTCTGGTTGCTGAACGCCGCATTCACTCCCATTGCGGCGAGGGTGTCCTTCACGCCGAGATGACTCTTCATTTCGAACTTGGGAAGGAGGACATCTACTTCATGACCATGCGCCCGTCTCCGCAACTCAACGATCTGATCCGTTGTCACGTTCTTTATCAATTCCGGGATGCCGATGATGTCCTTGGGCAAGATGAGATACATTGAATAGAGGTCGTTTATATAGGGAAGTTCAAGGAACTTGAGTTTCTCGTTCTCTGAATAGCGAAGCAATGATTGCTGATGCATCATCAGCGTTTTTGCCATGGTCACCTTATCGATGTGGAACGTACGCTCTTGCGTAGAGTCCTTGTCAAACCGGCTTCCCCAGTCTGCCTTGAAATAGACGGTATTCACAGTGACGAGTGCTGGCTCATCAACGATCCCGGGGTGACTTCGAGAAACGAAGTCGGACGGATGAACGCTTCTCTGTATCTTACCGTGAGTCTTGTCTGAGACCCACTTATTGATCGCGTCACTCACGCGCTCCTTTTGCTTAAACTTCACGCGATGTAGGGAAGCTTCAAAGGCGTTCTGCACCTGATTTACATAATCCTTTTGAAAATCCGCGTGTGTCTCGTCAAGCCAGGTGGAATTGGCCATCGTGACGTCAATCCGTTTGTGTTTGTCTGCCTTCTGCAGCTGCTTACGAAGGAATGCAAGGTCCTTGAGCAATTCCTCGTTCTTTACCGGAAAATGAAAAACCTTTTGCAGCTCTTCCCGCGTATCTCCACCGCTGGCGATGTAGCTTATGGCCAAACCGTGGAAGATACTCTGAGGCGATAGTTATCGTATTTGCCGGAAGGTCCTTTGCTCCGGCGTGCTGTTTGAGAAGGTGAAAAGTGAATTCGTTTATCCGCTTGCTGATATCGGGAATATCGGGGTTGCTCTTCTCCGAGGTGGTTGCCCCCAGAAGGACCAGCATGGCCACTGGCAACGCAAGCTTACAGATAGTGTTGAACCTTGAACGTCTCATTGTTTATTCCTCGCACAACGCTCGGCATAAAGCGCGGCGGCTTTTTGCCGTCGCTTCTTAATGCCGTTGTTCGGAGATCTTGGACGTACTATATTGTCCATTTATGTCTGATGGCGTGAGTTCGTCTGGTGCTGATACCCAATATAGATTGAAATGGATGTGCTCACGCGCCCGATCCATCCAGGCGTAGCCGAGATCCCAATGCTTCTTGGTGCATTGGATGTCTTGAAGGTTATAGTAGAATCCATCCTGACCCCGGTATTCCCAATCCGAACCTGGTCCAACGACTGTCACATCAAAATGGATCGATTGCTTTGGGAATGGTCCCTCTGGAGTTAGAGGCATCCAATATCGTTTTGTTCCCCGAATCTTAAGGGATACGCCTCCATCATCAAGCTGAGTGGCGGTGTAGTCCCGAGAAATGGTTGAGCAACCGGTAATCGGGGCTATGATTATCCAGAACACCAGAATGGCAATTGCTGAGAATGCAATAAAAATTCGTCTTCTCATGATAATCTATGCTCCGAACGTTTGAACTAAGGGTTTTCAAAATGGCGCAGCTATTTTGAAATACCCTTCAGTTCCTTGTTTTCGATTCCGTCGGCCTTCCGGCCGAACGTTGACCGCACTCTTATGGATATGGCTACAATCAGCAAAGCGATTGGGAGCAGCAAGGCCAGAAGGAATGCTTCCCGTGAAAATGCGGCAAAGAGAATGCCGAAGCCAATGAGTGTCGCCACGATGTACAGAAAGGCCCAGCGAAGCCTCCGTCCCTTTCGTGCGATGAGTATTGCGAGAACCATGGGGACCAAATAGGCCCAGCCGGTGGCAACGAAGACAGGCAGAGCCGTGTGAGCAAGAGCAGATGTGGGAACGAGCAATGCCAGCACGACAGATACAACACATTGAGTTGGGAAAGTACTTTTCATTTTCTTACAAACATAACGGCGGGCATAATGCGCGGCGGCTTTTTGCCGTCGCCCTTAATGCCGTTGTTCGCACCTAATTAGTTGTATACTTTACAACAACAGAATTAATATCTTCATGATTTATCGATGAAGATGGCAAATGGATTTCAGTTTGGATAATTAGTCCGATCATTTTAGCAATTAGTTCCGATGTTGGCATACGATTCCATGAACCGAAAAATTGGGATTCAGCCAGAACTTCGTTACTTTGATCTAAAAATTTTAAATTAACATCAGATATAGCAGTAAAATGTATATCAAAATGTCTGCCAAAATATGGGAGGCAGAGTCCATATTTATAATTACATTTTAGTATAATATCGGCTTTCCCATCATAAGATTTCTCTATGCCTATTGCGTTTATAGCTTCATCAATAAAAAAGGACATTGCCATATGACCTGGTGGTGCATCAATAGAAGAATCTTCATCATTTGTTAACTTGATTAGCACCTTCTCTGGGAGCCGAAAGCCTTTTTCGACCTGTTTCCTTACTTCAATAATTGGGTTTGTAAACCAAACAATTAAAATAAGAACCGAGGAAAATATAATAGATATTTTTATAATATTTTTCATTGGTCCTGCGAACGCCGCTAATCAGCCGCGCGGCTTTTTGCGTCGGCTGAATTAGCATGGTTATAAGACGCTTTTGAATTGGCGATTATCAATGATATGGGTGCAATCAATGATACCGCAATTAAGACCGGGGCAACTAAATGCCCATCTTGAATTATAAATGATTGCAACCCTTCTCTTGAAATTGTGTATATGGTTGCTACACCTACCATTAAAACAGGAGAAGCTGTGAATAATAAATACGCTATGGTTTTCTTGCGGTTCCCAGATATTTTTGAATTTGGATAAATATACACTAGTCCAAGAAGGGTAATATAAGCTCCAACAATTCTAATCAAAAATGATTCATGGGGTCCATCAGGACCAGTGCCCAAAACTCCAATGACAAACCCATACGCTACAAGCAATCCTCCTAATATTTTCGCAATAACTTTCAATATTTTTGATAAGGTTATCATTCTTTTGTCTTATAACAATATTATTATGCCGCTATGTTTCAGGTTATCAAAATCTGCTTTATCTTATTTACCATCAATATCAAATCAGTCAATCAATTAATACAAATATCTCCGTAATTATTGACAAATAAATGCTGGTCCGTTAAGCATATCCAAGAAGCACGGTTTCGCACTTTTCGGAATCCTGTTTTTTTGGGGGGGGGGGGTCATTTTTTTCCATATTTTTATAATTATATTTTATATCAATATTTTATTTTCATTCATCTTTTGATTTAAACTGCGAACCAATATTATTATGCGGCATATCGTATAATAATTGAAATTTGTTATTTCGATGTCTATCCTTCAAAATTTTGAAAAATTTCTAGAGACAAAACACATCATCCCAAAGAAACGAATCTCTTTTTATCTGGGCTGGGTGACCCAGTGCCTTGCATTTCTGGATAAAGCTGAAACGGATGACATATCTCCCGAGGACATGCTGAGCCTTCCAAAAGCGCGGAATATCGATAACAACCCACAAATCATTTAATTTAATTTTAAGGAAACACCATATCTTGAGGTATAAATGTCTGTAGGACATTACGAATCCTCGAAAAAATCTGACATAGACTTTAATGGCAAATTCAGGCGCATGGGTCATTCTCCCGTATTTTATAGATGACCTGATCATGCATGATCCCGCGATCCGAAGTTAAACACGATTGTTGAAAGAACACGTTTACTTGACATATGATAGCGTGGACACCATCAGTGGCAGGTGGCGGAGTTTTTTTCTCCTTGACTTGTCGAGGTGTTGATGGCAGATTCACGGGTCAAGAGAGCTTCGCTAATGGATGGTTGTCTAAAATTTGTCAGTATATCAAGTATTCTTAATAATATCAATGGGGTCGGTTGATTTGAATCCGGATGCCGCCTCCAGAAACATTTAGCTCTCCCGCACGTAACCGTTTTATCTCCCGAAAAAAACAAACAGCCATGAAATTCAGGCTTTTTCAAAACAGTGTCGGCAACAGAAGATCCAATACCTAAAAATCTTATCGGAGGGTTGCGTATGAAAAAGAGAATCTTTACCGTGTGTTTGATGGTGTTTGCCTTACTGCTCTGGACGCCCGTAGCCTGGTCCGGTGAAGCCCAAACGGCCGCCAATGTTGAGGCTGTAAAACAATCGGCGGCATCCGCCCTCGAACAGGCAAAGGATGCGGAAGTGGTAACGCAAGCCGAAAAAGCTGCTGAAGATGTGGCGGTGGAAGCAAAAGAAGCGGCATCCGAAGCCGGTGAAGCCGGGGAAGGGATCGCCGCAGATGCTGAAGAAATGATATCTGAAGGTCAAGAAGCGGGTGAAGAAGCCGTGGAAGCGGCCAAGGAAGCGGTTGCGCCGCCTCCGGCCGATCCCCTTGATATCGCCGTTGACCTCATCAAGGAAGGGACCTTGGTAAGCAGAAAAAAGGCCCTTGATTTATGTCTGGAAGCCGTGACAAAGGCCCCGGGAGACTACCGGGCCAACTGGATGGCGGCACGGGCCTGCCGGGAATACGCCAATCTGGTGAAAAGATCCGAACAGCAGGGCTGGCAGGATGTCTGCAAGGAATACGGCAAAAAAGGCATGAATTTTGCCGAAAAAGCGACAAAGTTGAATCCAAAAGGCGTTGAAGGGTACTACTGGTACGGCACCAACGTCGGCATTTACTCCGACGGGACGGGGATTCTTACGGCCATCAAGGAGGGGCTTAAGAACAAGACCCAGAGCAATTTTGAAACCGCTTACAAGATCGATAAACTGTACCAGAAAGGCGGACCCATGATCGCCCTGGGCCGGTTCTGGTTCGTGTTGCCCTGGCCGATGAATGATAAAGACAAATCCATGGAATATTTCCGGGAATTCCAGAAAACAAAATTTTATCGCGACCCGGATGCCATTGAATTTAACGTCTATTTTGGTGAGCTGCTGATGGACAGCAGGGGAACGAAAGATGAAGCCAAGGCCCTGCTGGAAGACGTTGCCAAGCTTTCCGATGACAAGTATTGGAACAAAAAGGCAAAGGAACTGCTTTCCAAGTTTTGATATCGCGGCGTGTCGCGGAATCTTAAAGCATCGTTTCCGAGCCTGATCAGATTGTTTAAAATTTCATCCGGCGCGAGGTGCTCGGGGAAAAAAATATAACGCGGTTATGCTAATTTTTCGGGGGAGGGCAGCCGGCCCTCCCCCGTCGTTTCTTCCATTTTATCTCACCAGAAGAATCCTCAGGTCCATCACATTGGTGCCGGTGGGTCCGGTCACCAACAATTCCCCGGTTTTTTGGAAAAAAGAATAGGAATCGTTGTCCGCCAGAAATTTTGTCGGATCAATCCCGGCCCTGCGTGCATCGTCGATGGTGCAGGGGTCTACCGCCGCGCCGGCTGCGTCCGTGGGTCCGTCGGTGCCGTCGGTGCCGGCGGATAGCAGCACCATGTCGTTTTCACTCATGATTTCTAATGCCGCGGCCAGCGCGAATTCCTGGTTGCGGCCGCCGCGGCCCTTCCCGGCGATCGTTACCGTGGTTTCGCCTCCGGAAAGCAAGCAGGCCGGGGCCGGAATGGGGTTGCCGGTTCTTCGGATCTCTTTTGCCACGGCCGTATGGAACAGGGCCGCATCCCGGGTATTGCCTTCGATCATGGATGACAGGATCATGGGGTGGTATCCCAGGGACGCGGCTTTTTGCGAAGCGGCCATAAGGGCTTCGATATTGCTGCCGATGATCAGGTTGTGGGTGTCGGCAAAGACCGGATTTCCGGGTTTGGGCGTTTCGGCGATTTCACCCGCCATGCCGGCCCGGATATGATTGATGACGCGTTTGGGCAGTCTGTCGCCGATCGCATACCGGTCGATGATGCCCATGCAGTCCTGAAAAGTGCACGGGTCCGGGATTGTGGGACCGGATGCGATGATATCGGTTTTATCGCCAACCACGTCCGACAGGATCAGTGTGACCAGAGTGGCCGGATAAGCCGACCGGGCCAATTGTCCGCCCTTGACGGCCGAAAGATGCTTTCGCAGGGTGTTGATCTCATGGATGGACGCGCCGCAGGCCAGCAGGACCCGGATGGTTATCTGCTTGTCGGACAGGGTCAGGGGCGGAGCCGGCAGGGGCAGAAGCGCCGAACCGCCACCGGAAAGCAGGCAGATGACCAGATCGTTTTTTTTCGCTTTTTCAGTAAGTTGTAAAATGGATCGGGTCGCCCGAAGGCCGTTGGCGTCAGGAACCGGATGCCCGGCTTCGACAAGCCTGATGTTTTTCAATGCCAGGGCGTGGCCGTATTTTACCGAAACAAGGCTGCGGGTGATTTTCGGCCCCAGCAGGTGTTCGATGGCCGCAGCCATGTGGGCGGATGCTTTTCCCGCGCCGATGACGATGATGTTTTCAATTTCGCGAAGATCTCGAGAAATGGGTCCGATATAAAGGATATGGCCTTTCAGCCGGCAGGCGCGCCGCACGGCGGCTTCGGCCTGAACCGCCTTGAGGGCGCTGTTGAAAATAGCAACGGCGTGGCGTCGCAGGCGAAGTATGCGGGCGGGTTTTGCAAACGGCTGCCGATTCCGTTTATCCCGTTTGCTCGGCGGCGGGTTCTCCGTTTTTATCACCATCGGCGCCATCTTGTGATCTGGTTTTTCTTTTTTTCAGGCAAGACCTGTCCTTCCGAACGAACGCACACAGCTTCGGATTATAGTATTCCTTGCAATTCAAAGGGTTGTAAAGCGGGCATTCCGGATTTTTCTTCGACATAAATGGATCCTTATTTTCATCTTTCCGACGTGTTTTTGTATCTATCATAAAATCCTTTATTTAACAAGTTTTAAGTCTTCATCAGCCGCGTTCGGGTGAATTTTTTTGACAAAGGGTCGCTTGTTTGCGATAACAGCGAGGGTGAGCGGCTGTTGCAAATACAATGAATAGGAGTCTTGCAGGAATGCATGACCACGAGATATTGAAAACCGAACTTTTGCAGATGAATCAGCAGATGATGTCACTGCTGGAGCGGACGAAAACGCTGCCGGGTGCCTCACCGAAAGCATTTGACACATGGGCCCGTATCTGTCGCGCCATTGGGCGGCAGATGTCCGAGGAAACGATGCGGATCGCGGTGATCGGGGCCATCAAATCCGGCAAGTCCACCCTGATCAATTCCCTTTTTGCCGGTGATTATGTCAAGCGCGGCGCCGGGGTGGTCACGGCCATGGTGACCCGGGTCCGCCGGGGCGATCGTCTCAGAGCCACCCTTTTTTTTAAATCATGGAAAGATGTCAACACCGACATCCAGCAGGCACTGGTGTTGTTCCCATCACCGGAATGGCATTCCCGCCAAAACGACTTCGACATCCGTCGTGACCAGGACCGGAAAGATCTTGCCCAGGCCCTCGGCACCCTTGAAACCCGTCAACTGGTGAGTAATGACACGCGAAATGCCGACAGCGTATACCTTGCTTCTTATTTGCAGGGATATGAGAAGGTCAAAACCTTCATGGGCGATGAACCGGTGCGGCGGACCTATGCGGATCATGAGTTTTCAGCCCACCTTGATTTTTCCGGAAACGAGACCCTTGCTTTTTACCTCAAGGATATCGAGCTTGAAATCAATACGGGGGAAATTGAAAAAAATATCGAAATCGCCGACTGCCAGGGAAGTGATTCGCCCAATCCCCATCACATGGCCATGATTCAGGATTACCTGATGACGGCCAATCTCCTGATTTATGTCATCAGCAGCCGGACGGGGATCCGTCAGGCGGACATCAATTTTCTCAACATGATCCGGAAAATGGGGCTGATCGAGCAGATCCTGTTCGTGGTCAACGTGGATTTCAGCGAACATGAATCCGCGGATGGCCTTAAGGAATTGATTGAAAAAATCAGGGATGATCTGAGTGTCGTCAGGCCTGAGCCCGAAATATATGCTTTATCGGCTCTTTTTAATCTTTTCAGTCAGTTGCGAGATATAGTCCCGGAAAGGGATCGCATGCGACTTGCGCAATGGGAGCGTGAGACCGGCATGGTTTCATTTTTAGAGGACGGCAGGGCCCGTTTTCTGGAAAGATTTCAGCGGGTCGCCACCAGGGAGCGCTATGCGGTGCTGCTGGCCAACCATTTCGAGCGCCTCAAGGTGATCGTTTCCGGGATGGGCCAGTGGATCCGGATGAATCAGGAGGTGCTGACCCGCGGATCCGATGAAATGTCGGGATTAATGAAGAAAATAAAGTATCAGCAGAAAAAGACCGATCGGGTGAAAGCCCTTGCGGCCAGCACATTAGGCGGCGCGGTGCAGCAGATTCGAAAGGAGCTGAAAACCGATGTGGACCGTTTCTTTGACCCGCGATCCGGCGATACGGTTCCGGCACTGATGAGTTTTGTGGACAATTACGAGGTACGGTTTCATGAATATGCGGAGCGACTGTCGGCTTCGGGATTTTCGGATACCCTCTACCTGGTTTTTCAGAAATTCAAGCATGACATCGACACGTTCATGGCCGGACAGGTGAACCCGGGTGTTTTCAGTTTTGTCAAAATTTGTGAGGAAAAAATAAAGAGCGCTTTTGATTCGGTGGTCGGCCCTTATGAAGCGATGATCCATGACGCTCTGACCGAATATAATGACGTCATGGCGGGCCTGGGAATGGGAGTGATGTCCAATGATCGCGGACCGGCGCCGTCCATAAATATTCCGGATTTAAAGCGGTCCATCGGTCTGGAGTTGCCGCCTGCGTCGACCACAATGAATTACAGCACCGCCATCCGAACCGAGGCGGTTATGCGGCTGGGGGCGTATCATTTCTGGCAGCGTTTTAAACGCCTGTTGCGCCAGTCGGCCCAAGACGACACGGCCAACGCAATTTCCGCTTTAAAAATCGCGGTCCGGCGGATGAAAGCCGAGACGCGGGAAAGCATCCTCTTTCATTTCAAAAATTACAGGGAGAACCTGAAGTTTCAGTACATATTTAAACTGGTGGACGGCGTGTCACAGCACATTCATGATTCCATGATGGAACAGTTCCATGATTACGCGGAAGACCTGGCCCAGATGACGGTTATGACCACGGCGCGGCAGGAGGACAGGACACGGTTGTCGAAGGATGCGGGGGCGGTTGCGTCGGAAGTCACGGAAATCCGCCACCGGATAGACCGTTTTCATGAGGCGTTTCAGGCCGCGCTAAAGGCGGTATAGCGGGTTAATGACAAATTTCTTTTTTAAAAGGAGCGGATATGGCAGCGCATCGAACACGTCTGGTCGCCGTGGCCAATGAAAAGGGCGGCGTCGGCAAAACGGCAATGGTGGTCAACCTGGCGTCGGCCCTGGCCCTTGAAAACCAAAAGGTCCTTGTGGTGGATATGGACCCGCAGCACAATGCCGGCACGGGCTTGGGCGTGGAAATCACCGACGGCGTGCGAAGCGTTTATGACCTGATCACGGATCCGCGTGCGGGCGCTTTCAATGAAGTCGTTACCCCCACCAAATGGAAGGGACTGGATCTGATTCCGTCCCATATTGATCTTGCAGGCGCTGAAATCGAGCTGGTGGATGAAGAGGGCCGCGAGAACCGTCTGAAGGAAGCTCTTGCCGATATCATCGACCATTACGATATCGTGCTTATGGATACGCCGCCGAGTCTGTCGCTGCTCACCATCAACGTTTTCGCCGCGGCCCGTGAGGTCCTGATACCGTGCCAGACCCAGCCCTATGCTTTCCATGCCCTGGAAGGCTTGTTCGATACCATTGCCGACGTTAAGGCGGAAATCAATCCGGATCTTGAAATATGCGGCATCGTGCCGACGTTTTTTGACCAGCGCACCCGCATCAGCCGGGATATCCTGGATCGGCTGCGTAGCGACGAGCGCTACCGCGAATTGGTTTTTAACACCCTGATCCGTACCAACACGGCAATCGCAGAAAGCGCCGATGCGGGCAGGCCCGTGGTCAGTCACCGGACCAGCAGCTACGGCGCTGCGGATTTCAAGGCCCTGGCCAGGGAATTTCTGGTCCGCCGACCGGCGTAAATGACGGGGAGGGAAAGATTATGGATGGCGATCCCAGAACCGGAGCCGCGCTGGTTGCAGCGGCGGTTTTAAGCGGCCCTGTTTTTTTGCATCATCTGTTCGGCGGTTTTCCGGCACAATGCATAAGGGAATCCTCTTCTTCTTAAAAAATCGATGATTTTCCGGGAAGCGTCATTGTCGCCCAGGTCCCGCCAATGTCTGAGTTTCGGACGCACCGCGGCTTCCGCTGCGGCTTCCTCATCGATATCCGCAAGCGCCGTCTCGATAAGATCTTCTGAAATTCCCTTTTGCCAAAGTTCGGCGGCCAGAGCGCGTTTTCCTCTGGGGCGGTTCCGCAGGCGGCTTTCCACCCACATGCGCGCAAATTCCGCGTCGCCGGACAACCCGGATGCTTCAAGCCGATCAATCACAAGCGCCGTCGTTTCGGTTGAAAATCCTTTTTCCCGCAGGTAAAGCATAATCTCCTTCCGGCTCCGGGCACGAAATTTCAAAAAATGCAAGGCCCGTCGCAGCGCAAGGGTTTCATCTTTCGGATTCAACGGAGGATTCATGGAAACATCAACTACGGGCATGACCCGGATTCGATCCTGCCGGGCGGTCTTCGCAGACTGCGTTGTTGCCCATCCCCGGGTCATCTTCGGATAGTTTCGCATCAGAGCCGTTTGACTCTAATTGCAGGTCTCCCGGTCGTTGCAATCTTTGCGGGCCGGGGACGCCGTTGTCGGGTTTGATGGTTGAAAGTTCGTTTAATGCTTTGCGGATTTCCCGGCTGCCTTCGTTGTAGAGACGGTGTACCGCTGTATATTGTTGCCGGACATGATTCAATGAAAACCGGCCCTGGGTTTTTTGAAGATATTTATAGACAAGGCCGCGGATGGCCTGCCAGACATCCCTGCGTGTCTGGGTTTCCAGTGATATGAGATTGTCAATCTTCTTTAGCTGGCTGCGATGAAAAATCGATTTCAGAAAATGCATGGGAATGCTGATCCATAAAAGAAAAAACAGAACAGACATGCCCACGCCGGCAAAAAGACCCGCGGGATCGGCAGGGGTAACGGGAATTCCCATGCCCGGCGCCGTCAGTATCAGGGCGGCGGATGCCGTAAACGCGGCCAGGGCGCCGATCAGTCCGTACTTCAGATTCTGCTTTTGCAGTTGTTTCCGGTAACACACCAGGGCTTCCAATAGATGATCCAGCCGCTCCGAATGGGTTTCCACAAAGGTCGCCAGGTTGTCGAGCCGGTGCCGGGGCGCCTCCAGAACTGAGGCTCTCAGTTTTTTACGTTGATTTTCGAGGTAATAGAGAAAACTCTGATCTCCGGCCGGCCCGCCTTCGGGGATTTTTGCAGCCCGGGTCGAATAGGTAAGGTGAATGGCCGGTATGTCCTTTCTCCCGGTGATCTGGGACAGGTTCCAGCAGAGGGTGCCGTAAACCTGGAGCAGATCGCTTAGTGACGCGCATTCGTCGATCCGGTTTAACACAAACAGAACCCGGTCCTCAAAGGTTCGGGTGGAAATGGTCTCCCTGAGGCTGGTGTGGGCCTCACGGACGGTGCCCGCCTTGTGGGGATCGAACAGAACCAGGACCAGATCGGCAAGCTGGGCCAGATCGCCGATGACGTCCTGGTAATTGTATCCCCGATCCCGTTCGGTGATGCTGTCGAGCATACCGGGGGTATCGATTAGCGCCAGATTTTTTAAAAACGGGGAATTGATTTTTTTTAAGCGAAAATGGGACGCGAACCGTTGCCCGTGTTTTTTAAGAATTTCAAATGGATATTCCGGGTCATGGAGCAGGAATTTGCCGTCCCGCTCCTCTGTGACGCGCACGTGATCCGTATCCGGAACGGTCGGGTCATGGGTGATGATGGTGAACGAATCATCCGTGGGCGCCTGCCCGATAGCCTGGATGTCGGCACCGAGAAATTCATTGATGAGCGTGGATTTGCCGGATGAATAATTTCCCAGGATCAGCACCATGGGCCGCCACTTGATGGTGCTTTCCAGCGGGACATCGCTGTAACCGTATTCCCGGGCGACGGGTGTCAGATATTTTTCCACCATCGCCACCAGTTCCATGCGGAGAGAATTAATATAATTTTCGCGGTACATGTGCGCTCCTGTCTGCTCTTTTTCCGTCAGTCCCCGCTCTCTTTCGCCGCCGGGGTGCCCGCGAAAGATTGATCTCTCCTATCATTAAAAAACGTCCCGGTCAAGAAAGCCCGCGGCCATGTGATTACGGCGCCGCCGTTTTTCGCTGTCCCAGTAAATTAAGATACGACGCGATTTCCGCCGGTGATAAAACATAGGTGGCCGCATCCAGCTTGATGGCTTCGTGAGGCATACCGAAAACAACGGCGCTTTCCCTGTCTTGCACCAGCGTGACGGCGCCGTGCTGTTTCATTTCCTTGAGTCCGATCGCGCCGTCATTGCCCATACCGGTCAGCAGCACGCCGGCGGCGGTTTTTCCGAAAACCTGGGCCATTGAGCTGAACAGATGGGTGATGGGTCGTTTAAGAGCGTTTTCAGAGGGTATGGGCCGGACCAGAAAGTGGCGCGCCGGCGTAACTTCCATATGATGGTCTTCCGGGGCGAAATAGACATGCCCGTCGGATATGGGATCACCGGTCTTGGGGATGACAAGAGTCATTTCCGTATGTTTTGACAGCCATTTCAACATTCCATCTAAAAAACCCGGGGTAATGTGCTGGACGATAATGATCGGGGTCGAAAAATCAGGGACCAGACTGGAAAGCAGCGTCTGCAATACCGGCGGTCCGCCGGTTGAGGCGCCGATGCCGATGATGTCGATCCCGGAACATGCTTTCTGTGAGAGTTGTGTTGAAATATCGGAAGGCCTGGCCTGTTTTTGCCTGCGGCTGAACTTGCGCACCACCTTGACCTCGGACATGAGCTTTACGGTCCGGACCAGTTTTTCAATCATCTGTCTGGAATCGGGGTGACCCGGTCCCGAGGGTTTCTGTGAAACGGCCACGGCTCCTGCCTTCATGGCCTGAAAAACGATATCGGTCTGACCGGGAGCGGCCAGGGTGCTGTGAATAACGATGGGCACAGGACAGATCTCCATGATGGCCCGGGTGGTCTCATATCCGTTCATGCCGGGCATCTGAATGTCCATGACCACTACGTCCGGTCTGCGACGCGAGACAAACTGCAGCGCTTCATCTCCGTCTTTTGCCTCTCCGATAACGCGAACTTCCGGGTCCGTGCTGAAAATGTGTTTGATGAATTCCCTGGAGGTCAAAGAATCATCGACGATCAGGACATCAATCATATCATCGTTCCAATAGTCTGGTTCCGGCCCCTTTCCTTTGCCTTGTAGAGGCATCGGTCGGCGGCGCCGATCATATCTTCGTCGGTTACCGATGATTCGGGCGATTTATGATGCCATGCGGCAACCCCGAAGCTTGCGGTTATCTTAACAGTGCCGGATTCTGACGGAATCATCATATCCGCCGTCATCAGACGAAGTCGTTCGGCCACAATAGTGGCGCCGCTCAGGTCGGTTTCCGGCAGCACGATAATAAATTCCTCTCCGCCGTATCGCGTCACCCAGTCCAGGTCCGTTCTGAGAGACTGGCTGATCTGTTCGGCAAATGCCTTCAGCACCGTGTCGCCTATTTGATGTCCGTATTGATCGTTGACCGCCTTGAAATGATCGATATCGGCCATGATGATGGACAGGGGGTGCCCGTAACGGACGGCTCTTTTAATGGCTTTTGGAAGATGTTCGTTCATATAGAGACGGTTATAAAGTTGCGTCAGGGGATCGGTGATGGAAAGCAGCGCGATCTCCCGGTTCCGTTTTTTCAGCGAGGATTCCAGTCGCACGATCCGTTCGGCGCTGGACAGCCGCGCGATCAGCTCATTGTCATCCACCGGCTTGGTCAGATAGTCGTCCGCGCCGGCTTCAAGACCTTCCACGATATCATTTTTGGAATCCCGGGCGGTCAGCAGAAAGATATAGACGTATTTGCCGAAATCGTGTTTCCGTATTGCCCTGCACAGTTCGGATCCATCCATTTCCGGCATGATCCAGTCGGTGATGACAATGGAGATGTCATTGTTGAGCATGGCGCTCATGGCTTCAAGTCCGTTCTGCACATGGATGACATGATAACCTTGTTTTTTGAGGGTATACTGAAATTTGAGCGCCTGGGTGCGGCTATCCTCCACCAGCAGGATGGTGCATTCCTTTTTCATATCCATTTCCCTGTCACCTCGAACCAAAAGATAATTGTCGCATCTGAAGCGGGTTTAAATCAGCCTTTCCAGGACTTCAAGCAGATTGCTCTGATCGAAACTGCTTTTGATGATATATGCGTCCGCGCCGGCTTCCATGCCCAGTTCCCGGTCCCGGCGCGAGTCCATGCTGGTGACCAGAATCACTGGCATCGCCGTCAAGTCCTTATCGGCCCGTATTTGTTTTGTAAGCGAAATGCCGTCCATGCGCGGCATTTCGACGTCCGAGACCACGGCATCGAACGGCCGGGATTTGAGTTGATCATATCCGTCCTGGCCGTCAATGGCAGTACAGACGCTGTATCCTGAGGCCTCCAGAATATTTTTCAGCAGGGTCCGCGATGTGAAGGAATCCTCGACGATCAGGACCGATTTGGGAGCATCGGATACCCGGGGAGAGAATTGGGTCAGGGCCGTTGCATGGGCGCTGCCGGCAGATGTCCGCACCAGATCGGCCACATTGATGACGGGCGCGATGCGTCCCGTTCCCAGGATGGTGGCGCCGGAAATGTTGGGTATGCGCCGAATCTGCTTCCCGAGATTCTTGACGAGCACTTCCTGTTCGCTGATGACTGCATCCACCATCACGGCGATGGTTTCGACACCCGACGAAAGGATGAGGACCGGGTGAATATCTTTATGGTGTGCTGTTTTCCCGGGATTCTGGTTTCTTTGGGGCAGGTTGAGAATGCCAGCCAGATTCACCAGGGAGAGAGGCTTTTCTTTGACAATGATGATGGTCCGGTTTTCGGCGCTTTTGATATCTTCCGGGGTGATCATCAGGATATGATTCAGATGGGCGTTGGGAATGATGAAATAATGCCCGGACGCGCGGATGAGGGTGCCCCGGAACGTAGCCAGAGTGATGGGAAGAAGTATCCGAAAAATGGTGCCTTTCCCCGGAAGATTTTGAGTATGAATCCGGCCTCCCGCGGCCTCGATTTTTTCCTTGACGATTGCCATGCCAAGCCCTCTGCCGGAAAGATCGGTGACCATCGGGCTTGTCGAAACTCCGGAATGAAAGATCAACTGGATCGCTTCCGCATCACTCATGGAATTGATCTGTTCGGCCGGCGCAACTCCCGTTGTTAAGGCCGCCGCCCTGATGGCGTCGATATCCAGTCCCCGGCCATCGTCGGCAACGCTGATTTCAACGGTATTAGACTGGTTCTGGGCGACATGGACGCGGATTACGGCCCGTTCGGATTTCCCCGCACGCAATCTGTCGGCCGGAGTTTCAATGCCATGATCCACGGCGTTTCGGATCAGATGGATAAACGGATCCTTCAGCGCTTCGAGTATCCGTTTGTCGATTTCTATATTCTGGCCTGAAAATTCGATTTCCACCGTTTTTCCCTGGGTTCGTGCGATATCACGGACCATGCGGGGTAAAACGGCGAAAAGGGATTCAAAAGGGAGCAGGGCGGTCTGCTTTACTTCCTCCAGAAGATCGTCCACCATGACGCCGAACAGACGGTTGTTCTGCTCCAGGACGGTGGTCAGATCGTTGATTCTGGCTGTATCCGGCGGGGTATGAGCGGATTTCTTCGCCCAGCCCGTCAGGATGTCGCGGACCTGCTTTAATTGCTCAAGATGCTGAGTCAGCATCAGTTTAAATGGGATCAACTCTTCGGTTTTTAAAAGCAGACGATCCAGCTTGGTGGTTTTGATCCGGACCGTCTCCATTCCGGATGGTTTGGACGGAGGCTTCGGGGAAGGCGTTCTGGGATGCGCAGCCGCCGAGAACGACGCGATCGCAACGGCCGGTGCCGATTCCTTGGTCGCTGTGTCTTCGCCCGTCTTTTTCTCAATCGAAGCGAAATCAGCCGCGGCGACCTGGTCGAGTTTTTCCTTGATCTCCATGATATCGGCGGGGTCCGAATTTTTGTCCTCGATATGCGCCTCAATGACGGATGCGGCACGGTGAAGCAGGTCGAAAAGTTCCGGTGAGAAATCCGTCCTGGCTTCCTTTACGTTACTCAACAGGCTTTCCATGGTCTGACACAGGGCTTCCACCGGGCCGATATTGACCGAACGGGCCGCCCCTTTAAGACTGTGGGCTTCCCGGAACACCACTTCCAGCAGTTTCTCTTTGGTTTCCGCGCCGGTGGATTTTTCCAGGGCGTCGAGGTTTAAAAACATGCTTTCAATGCGTTCTTTTGCCTCGGTCCGGAAGGCATCCATTAGCAGTTGATGGAG
>Ga0351953_1005_pt1 | contig 23979 bp, 23 predicted proteins | sample BONcelT113001C15_FD_205810 | JGI IMG/M metagenome (GOLD analysis project Ga0351953, IMG submission 205810) | Enriched cells from coal bed in the Powder River Basin, Montana, United States - BONCAT cells T11 rep3 HSBNCT.T11.300.1.C15 ... | reverse complement strand
CTTCCTGAGGGAGTCCACCTATGACATGAGCAACCGCTGCAACCTCCGTTGCGACGGCTGCTACTACTACGAGGGCGCAAAGCAGTTCGCCGAGGAAAAGGTCGATGGCTGGGCGTGGCGGGAGCTCATGCGCGCCGAGAAGGAGCGGGGCATCACTTATGTGGTCCTGGCGGGCGCCGAACCTTCTCTGGTTCCCGGCCTCCTGGAGGTCTGCTTCGCCGAAATGCCCCTGGGCTGTATCGCCACCAACGGCGTGCGCCCCATCGATCCGCAGGTCGGGTACAGGATCCATATCTCCGTCTGGGGGAACGATGCCACCAGCCTCCGGGTGCGCAAAGCCGCGGGACTGCTGGAACGCCAGATCGAAAACTACCGCGGCGATCCCCGGGCCGTTTTTGTCTATACCTTCACCCGGGAGAACATCGCGGAGGCGGCGGGCGTGGTGGACACCCTTGCCGCGGCCGACTGCCGGGTCACCTTCAACATCTTTTCCTCGCCCGTGGGATACGCGGGACCCCTGCGTCACGACGGGGCCTCCCTGGAACGCACGCGGGAAATGATGGGCGAAATGATGGAGCGGCATCCGGGGCACGTCCTTTTCTCCCCCTACAACGCCGTGGCCCATACCCACAGCCTGGGCCTCCATGACCTGTACGGCTGTTCCTATCCCCGGATGAACGCCTCCACGGAGATCGGTCTGGGGCGATCCTTCCGCCAGTTCCGCACCGACCTCACCTGGGACCGGTCGGCGGCCTGCTGCGTCCCCGACACGGATTGCGCCGACTGCCGGCACTATGCGGCGGGGAGCGCCGTGGTGACGGCCCGGCTTTACCGGCATGTGACGGACCCGCAAACCTTCCGGTCCTGGCTGGACTATGTGGACACCTATCTGGCCGTCTGGGTGATGGGATACGAAAAGGGCAGGAATCTCTGCGCGGACATGGTTCCCCCTCCGGGGTGCGAAGAAATCGGAAAGAGATAACGATGCAAACGGTCAGCACGCTGTTGGATCAAAACTGGTATGAGCGCTACAAGGCGATATCCCACCTGAATATTCGCAGTTCCATCTATGACGTCACGAACCGGTGCAACCTGCGCTGCAAGGGGTGCTTCTTCTTTTCCTCCGATGAGCACAAGGCTGCTGCCGAAGAGGAAGACGTGAAGCAGTGGGAAGCCTTCGTGGAGAAGGAGCAGGCGCGGGGGGTGAACCTCGCCATCCTCATCGGCGGCGAGCCGACCCTCTACCTCGACCGCGTCGAGGCCTTCTACAAACGCCTCCCCACCTACTGCGCCACCAACGGCCTGATCAAGGTTCCCCGGGACCGGTTTCCCGATATGATGGTGGGCATCTCCCTCTGGGGCGACGAGGAGGACGAGAGGCTCCTGCGGGGAAAGGACGCCTTTGCCGTCTCCAGCCGGCATTACGCCGGCGATCCTTACACCTACTACCTCTACACCATCACCTCCCGGCAACTGGGGCGGACGGAACGGGTGATCCGCCGGATCGCCGACGTGGGCCTCAAGGTCCACATGCAGCTCCTGTCCAACGACGAGGGGGTGGACGGCTTTTCCTGGACGCCCGAGCAGCTTGCGGAGATCCGCGCCGAGATGGACGCCATGCTCGATCGCTATCCCGAGACCGTCATCTCCTGCCGGTACTACCACGAGGTCATCACCACCGGCCGGATGCTGGGCAGGCCTTTTAGCTGGGAGGAATGCCCCTCGGTGACGGAACCGATGGACAGACGGGATCCCCAGCCGAAGCGCCTCATCCGGTTCATCCGCTGGGCCGCCGATCTCAAGACGATGCACCGCTGCTGCACCTCGGCAACGCGGGACTGCCGGACCTGCAAGGACGGCGCGGCCCACATGAGCTGGGTGATGGTCAACAAGCGGGCGCACATGCAATCGGCGAAGGATCTCCAGAACTGGATCGAGGTCTACGAGATGTTCGCCAAGCTGTATCGCTTCATTCCGTGGTAATCCCTTTCGACCTATGAACAATAATAGCCCCGTCATTCTCGGATACGACTGCGTCTCCCCCCTGGGAACGGAACTCGATGCCCAGTGGTCGCGGGCGGCGGCAGGAGAAAGCGGCATTTCGGACTTGACCCGTTTTCCCCTGCGGGAGGGGTTCCCGGTCCGGATCGCAGGCCAGGTGACAGACATCGACGTGGCCCCCTATCCCTTCCTCAAACCCCGCGAGATGGCCCACTGGACCTCCCCGGTCTTCAAGCATGCGCTGCTCGTGGTCATGCGCGCCCTGGCGCGGTCCGGGATCGAGATCACGAAGGAGCTGGCCCCGCGGGCGGCCGTCACCTTCAGCTCCGCCATCGGCGGCCTGGATGCCCTGATCGAGGCGGACCGGACCCTGGTCGCCACGGGAAAGCTTCCCCAGCCCTTCATGAACCCCAACTCCTGCATCAACATGGTGGGCGGCAAGGTCGCCATCGCCACCGGCGCCACGGGGCCCATCTCCTCCATCATCACCGCCTGCGCCACCGGGAGCAGTTCGCTGATCCTGGGGACCATGTTCATCGCCCAGGGGATGGCCGACGTGGCACTCTGCGGGGCCGTGGACTTTCCCCTCATGGAGTCGATCGTGGCGGGATTCGCCACGATGAACGGGGCGTACCGTCCCAAAGAGGGGGAGGAGGTCCCGCCGCCGCAGGCGGCAAGCTGCCCCTTCTCCCTGACCCGCCGCGGCTTCGTCGTTTCCGAGGGGGCAGGCTGCATCGTCCTGGCCTCGAAGGATTTTGCCCGGGCTCACGGCCTGGCCTGGGGGATCGAACTGGCGGGCTGGGGCATGACCGCCGATGCCTACCATGTCGTGGCGCCCAATGCCGTCACGGTCCGCCGGTGTCTGGAGGAGACGATCCGCCATGCCGGCATTGCGCCTTCCGACATCGACGCGGTCAACGCCCATGCAGCCTCCACCAAGGTCGGGGACCGTGTGGAGGCCGACGTCCTGCGGGAAGTCTTCGGCGGCAAGGTCCCGCCCGTTTCGGCCGGCAAGTCCCAACTCGGTCATGCCATGGGGGCCTCCAGCGCCATCGAATCCATCCTGGCGATGGAGGGGATGCGCCGGGGGATCCTTCTGCCCACGATCAACCACCGGCCGGACCCGGAGATCCCGCTTGACTGCGTGGCCGAGGGCGCCCGCCGCCTGGATCAGGAATTCGTTCTGAAGAACGCCTTCGGTTTCGGGGGGTGCAACGCCTGTCTTGTTTTTCGGCGCGTAGCCTGATATGAAGGCGGCCATGAGCGGAACGAATCACATAGAGCCGGGACGGGCGCGATGAGGGCTCCCCAGAACAGACGTGTCTTCGTGATCGGTTACGGGGCGGCCACCCCCCTGGGCCGGACCTTTGCCGGAACCTGGGAGCGCGCCGTCCGGGGCGAGGCGGGCTTCGGTCGGGTTACCCGCTGCGCCGTCGAGACGCTCTGCAATGTGGTGGGGGAAATTCCGGACTGGAATCCCCGGGAGCTCGATTTTGTCGATGAGAAGGAGGCCTACAACTGGAACGCCGGCTTCGTCCTCCTGACCATGGCCGTCTGCCGCGCGGCCCTTGCCCATGCCGGCCTTGCCATGAACGACGAAACCGGTCCCCGGACGGCCTGTCTGATCGGTTCGGCCATCAACGGGGCCGACGCCTTCCGGAAGGCCATGGTGAATCTGCAGGAAAAGGGTCCCCTGAAGGTGAGCCCCTATCTCCTGCCCAACCTCTGTGCCAACCTTCCCTCGGGCAAGGCCGGGATGCTTCTGGGCTTCACGGGACCCATCTTCTCCCCCCAGGGGGCCTGCGCCTCGGGAAACCATGCCCTCGGCATCGGGGCCCGGATGATCCGGGACGGGGACTGCGATTTCGTCCTGGCCGGGGGGGTGGACACCCCCATCCTGCCGGAGATCATCCACGGCTTCCACAACATGAACGCCACGATCAAGGTTCTGCCCGGGGACCGGGCCCATGACGATCCCGGCCAGGCCTCGCGGCCCTTCAGCGCCGACCGGCGCGGCTTCGTCCTGTCCGAGGGGGCGGGCGTCATCGTCCTGGCGGCCGAAGAGATGGTCGCCCGCTACGGGCTGACGGCGCGGGCCGAGGTCCTGGGGGTCGGCTGGACCTCCGACGCCTACCACTTCACCAGCCCGAACCGGGAGACGATCATCCGGGCCATCCGGGAGTCGCTTTCCGACGCGGGGATCGACCCTGCGGACATCGGGTACATCAACACCCACGGGACCTCCACGCAGAAAGGCGATCAGGCCGAGATCGACTGCCTCCGGGCCGTTTTCGGCAAGGTCCTGGGGAAGATCCCCCTCTCGTCCAACAAGTCCCAGATCGGCCACACCCTGGGCGCAGCGGCGGCCATCGAAGGGGCGCTGACCATCGAGGGGATGCGGCAGGGGATCATCCTGCCCACGATCAACCACCGGCCCGATTCCCATTTCGACGACATCGACTGCGTGCCCGGCCAGGCGCGCCGGCAAAGCCATGAACTTGCCCTCTCCAATGCCTTCGGCTTCGGGGGGACGAACTGCTGCATCATCTTCCGGGGGTGCTGACATGAAACCGAAACCATTCCTGCCGGAGTCTCGCGGCGACGGGCCTTACGTCCGCGATGGGGCGACGGGGCTCATCTGGCACCGCTGCGGCAGCCGGATTCTCTATGCCGATACGGACCGTTCCACCGTGGTCTATCACGCCAATTATCTGCGGTATTTCGAGCTGGGCCGGACCTCGCTCATGCGCGACGCCGCCTATTCCTACCGCGAAGTCGAGGAGGACGGCTACGTCTATCCGATCATCGACCTGGCCATACAGTTCCACGAATCCCTGCACTACGACGATCCCCTGTGGGTCCACACCCGGCCCGCCGACCTGGAAAGGGTCAGGCTCCGGTTCGACTACATCATCACCCATGCCGAAACAGGCGCCGACGTGTGCCGCGGATATACCCGCCACTGCGCCCTGAACGCCAGGGGGATTCCGGTGGCCGTCGATCCCAAGACCGTGCACTTATGGAAAACTTTTCCCAACCTGTAGAGAAGATCGCCGTTCCTCTGGAGATGGCAGTGCCGGGATACCTGCGCGATCATCATATCGGTCCCCTGACGGTTCTGCCTGCCGTGGAGGCCCTGCAGATCCTGGCCCGCTCCAAGCCGGCGGCCTGGGACGCCGAGTCCCGCCTCCAGGAGGGGGTCCTGTTTCACCATCTTCTGGCGATCGATCCGGCAGCTGCGGAGATGTCGCTCTTGCAGGAGCATGAACGGTACGCCGACGGTTCCTGCCTCTCCCGTCTGACGACCATCCGCCGCAGGGGGACCGTGAGCCGCCGGATGGAGCACCTCCTGGTCCGGTTTGTGCCGGCAGCGCCGGGGAGTGCAGAGGGTAACGCGGCTCCACCGCCGGGAGATTCAGGACCGGATGATGCGGTTGCGGGGAGGATGGCGCCTGCGGCATCGGCTGATGCGGGACGGATCAGTGACCGGGCCTTTGGGTTTCCCGGCCTCAGCCTTACATTTTTTGATACAGGCCCTACAGATGGTGCGGCGTTCCGCGTTGGCGGCAGCCGACTGTACCAGGAACTGGTCCCCTTCGGGCCGGCCTACCGCAACATTCGAGGCGACGTTTGGCTGACCCCGGAGGGCGCCTGGGCCACGGTCTCGGGAGGGAACTTCCCTGAGGCCGAAGGCCCTCTGGGATCCCCCTTTCCCTTCGATGCGGCCATGCATGCGGCCTGCGCCTGGGGGCAGAGGTATGGCAACCGGGTGGTCTTCCCCGTCGCCTTTGACCGGCGGGAGATTTTCCGCCCGACCCGGACGGCCCAGACCTATCTCTGCCGGATATCGCCCCGGCCCGGCGAGGGTTCGTCCCTCTGTTTCGATCTCTGGATCTGCGATCGGGACCAAAGGCCGGCCGAGGCGGTCCGGGGGCTCCGGATGCGGGAGATCCCCGGGGGGAAGCTCACGCCGCCGGCCTGGGTGAGGGAGGGGGTGTAGGATGGGCGCACTGGGGATGCTCCTTCTGGCCTATGTCGCCGGTTCGGTCAATTTCGCCATCATCGTCCTTGGCCTGCTGGGCAAGGATGACCCGCGGACGAGGTTCAGCGGAAATGCCGGGACGACGAATGTCTACCGTCAGGCGGGAGCAGGGTGGGCAGCTCTGGTGCTGGGCCTCGACATGGGGCGCGCGGCCGGTCTGGCGGCGCTGGCCCTGTGGGCCCTGCCTGCCCCCTTTGTCTCCTGGGTGGGGACGGCGCTGATTCTGGGGAACCGCTATCCCTGTTTCCATGGATTTTCCGGCGGCAAGGGGGTCGCCTCCTTTCTGGGATTCACCCTTCCCCTTGCCCCCTGGGGTGTGCTTGCCGCCTGCCTCATCTGGGTCGCCTTTTACGGCGTCGTGAGGATTCCCTTCATCGCCTCCTTTGCCATGATCCTGATGCTGGGAGGGGCGACGGTATGGGCGGGCGAACCCCGGGCCGCGGCCGTGGCCGGGACGGCGGCGACGGTCCTGTTCATTTTTTTCAACCATTGGAAGAATATCGCCAACCTGCTTGCGCAGCGGCGGGGAAGAACGTAAACCAAGGATAGCCGCCGCCGGCAGGCGCGGCTGTCTCATCACGAAGGCAGGATTCTCCATGCGCATCGTTCTGGTCCACCCCGCCGGGTCCAACTGGATCCCCGGCCGCAAAGACATCACCGCCACGGCCAACCGGATGGCCCCCCTGGGGCTGCTCTCCATCGCGGCCTGTCTGGTGAGGGCCGGTCACGAGGTGTCCGTCCACGACTGCCTGGGCCCCGGGGCGGCGGCCGGGACAGAAGAGAATGTCCGTCTTATCCTGGGGCACCATCCGGACATGGTGGGTTTTTCAGCGACCACCTCGGGGTTTCTCGACGGCTGGGAGATGGCCAGGGCGATCAAGGGGGCGCGGCCCGGCGTCATCACCGTCTTCGGCGGCGTTCATGTCTCCGCCCTGGGAGGGGCTCTGCTGGAGCGCTTCGACCACATCGATTACCTCTGCCCGGGTGAGGGGGAGGCGACGCTGACGGAACTGGCGGCAGGGGAAGACCCGGCCCGCATCGACGGCCTGATCCGGCGGGTGGGGGAGGAGATCACCGTCAACGCCCCGCGGGCAGCGCTGGCCAACCTCGACGACCTGCCCTTTCCCGCCTACGAAAAGCTCGCCGGCTTTCCCCGGGGCTACAACCTGCCCCTGTTCAGCTACATCCAATTTCCCGGGGCCACGATGATCACCAGCCGGGGCTGTACCTACCAGTGCTCCTACTGCGACCGCTCGGTCTTCAAGAGGGGGTACCGCTGGAACTCCCCGGCCTACATCTACGAACACATGCGCCACCTCCGGATGCGGTTCGGGGTCCGGCACCTGAACATCTACGACGATCTGTTCACCGCCAACCGGCCGCGCATCGCCGAGCTCTGCGCCATGCTGACCCGCAAACCCCTGGGGATGCAGTTCAACTGTGCTGTCCGCGTCGGCCAGACGGACGCCGATCTCCTGGCCATGCTCAAGGATGCGGGATGCCTGATGGTCTCGCTGGGCATCGAGTCGGCGGATCCGGAGATGCTCCGGCGCCACAAGGCCGGCGTGACCCTGGAAGAGGTGCGAAAGACCGTGGAGATGATCCGGCAGGCCGGGCTCCGGGTTAAGGGGCTCTTCATGATGGGGCTTCCGGGCGAAACCGAGGCGTCGATCCGCCGGACCGGCGATTTCGTCCTCTCCCTTAAGCTCGACGACATGAACATGACGAAGTTCACCCCCTTTCCCGGCGCGCCGATCTGGAAAACGATCGGTCAGGAGGGGGCCTTCGAAGAGGACTGGCGGCTGATGAATTGCCTCAACTTCGTCTTCCTTCCGAAGGAGATCGCGTCCCGGGAGAGGCTCGACCAGCTCTACAACGAATTCGTGAAGCGGTTCTACAGCGACCCGGGCTGGCGCCGCAGATTCCGGAGCCGAATCTGGGAGCACCGCCACAGTCTCTGGCACATGGTGAAACACCTGCCCGATTTCATGGCCGCCCGCCGCAGCTTCGAACCGGCCGGGAGCACGGAGTAACTTGAAGCCAGGGGAAAAAGTGTATTAGATCTGAGAACCACGGCCGGCGCTGGGTATCGGCCTATCGTTTATAGAGCCGACCCTTGCCCGTCTTCAACGGCAAATGCCCTTACGGGGGAACCGTCCCCGCGCAAAGGCTTCAGCGGCAGCGCGGCGAAGAAGAATTTTTCGTGCACGATTTCGTCGAGGTGGGTCAGCCCTTCCACGATCAGGACCCCTCCGCCCAGCAGGGTCCGGTGAATTCCGATGAGTTCCGGCAGATCATGGACATCTGCCACTGACGGCGGTTCGACGCCGAGAAGCCTTACCTGATGTTCGACGCACCAACGGGCCAGCTCGAGGCTGACCCGCGGCAGTTCGTCACGCCATCTTGCTTCGTCAATGAAGGCGCTCCACCCCGTGCGAAGGATTAAGCTGTCCCCGGGGGTAAACCGCGTCGCAATGCCGCCGAGATCGCCCACGGTGATCAGCGCTCTGGGCGCGATGCCGTCGAGCTTCACCAGCCAGGCCGGTCCCATGCACTGTGAAAGCGGCACCTCGTCGATCGTTCGGTGGCCCGCCTCGACGTGGGTGGGAGCATCCATATGCGTTCCGCAGTGGGTATAGAGGTGAAGCGTCTGCGCATTCCAGCCGTGTTCCCGGAAGTTGAACTTTGGCTCACAGGCGACGCCTCTCATGCCGGGACGAAGCGTCAGTGTCAGGTCAATGATCCGCTGGGGAGAACTGTTGTCCCGCCCTTTGGCACGGACGAATTCGGCCCCGGACGCGGGAAATCCATCGTGATGCTCGCTCATAGGTGTTCCATGATTTTTTCCGTCATTTGTTGGGTTGACAGGCGCCCCCCCGTGTCCGGCGTGCGGAGGGAAGGGTCGGCAAGCGCCGTTTCGACGGCGCGACGGATGCTGGCAGCGCCATCGGACAACTCCGGATGACCCAGCCACTCGAGCATCATGGCCGCCGAGAGGATCGTGGCGACGGGATTGGCGATCCCTTTTCCGGCGATGTCCGGCGCGGTGCCGTGCGAGGGCTGGAAGAGAGCGCAGCCATCGCCGATGTCCGCCGACGGCGCCATCCCCATGCCGCCAACGAGACCGGCGGCCAGGTCGCTGAGGATGTCGCCGAACATGTTTTCCGTGACCACAACATCGAATGCGTCCGGCTTCTGTACCAGGTAGAGGGCCATCGCATCCACATAAACGCGGGAGGCCTCGACATCGGGGTATTCCCGCGCGACGTCATCGAACACGGAGCGAAAGAATACCATGGAAGGCAGCACGTTGGCCTTGTCGACCAGGGTGCACCTTTTACGACGGCGCCTTGCCAGTTCAAACGCTGCCCGGCAGACACGCTCGGCGCCCCGACGCGTTATACGCATCACATCGATCACCTCTCCGCTGCCCGGATCGGGTTTAACGAGACGGGAGGAGAACAACCCTTCGCAATTCTCGCGCACAATGACCAGATCGATCTCCCCGGGTCCGTAACGCTTCAGCGGGGTGTCCTGGGCATGGTAAAGCCGGATGGGCCGGAGACCGGCGTAGAGATCGAGACGCTCGCGCAGGTCGAGTTGCGGGGAGAGTTCACGTCCGTCGGGCCAACGGATGCTGGGCAGCCCCATCGCGCCCAGCAGCACCGCATCGGCCTGGCGGCAGGCCGCGAAGGCCTCCGCCGGCAAGGGGTCGCCGTGCCGGAGATAGGCTGCGGCGCCGACGTCGTGTTCATGGAAAGCCAGGCGGACCTTCGACCATCTTCTCTCCAACATCTTCAAAAGGACAAGCGCCGCGTCAATGACCTCCGGCCCGATGCCGTCTCCGGGCAGAATTGCGATATCAAAAGAGATATTTTCGTTGTCAAAGGCGCCTGTATCGCTCGCTCCCCGTCGACCGAACCCTGGTTTCCGTTCTGTCGAGGGTATTTTTGCCGATTCATCTTTCTGCAAGGTTCTTCCTTTATGATTGCCGGCGTTATCATGGCCGGGGATTGAAGATCCCCGCGGCAAGCCGCGGGGGGGCCTGCGCTCGCGAGCGGATTCAACGGTCATTCGGGCCGATGGGGCAGCCGAGGCTCCGGGGATCCCAGAAGAGGTTCTTGTTCTCATCCACCCGGTTCTGGAAACAGATATTGACAGACCCTTCCGGGCCGCCCTGGAACCAGTGCTCGATACCCGGGGGGACGGTATACTGCTCGCCGGGATTCAGGCATACCTGCTGCCGTGCGGTGTAAAACGGCTCCTTTCCAGACGGGATCAGCATGTCGGGGGCGGTTGCCTCGCCTTTGATGTACACCTTTGTTTGTCCGGAGATGACCCGGAGGGTCTCTTCCTTTCCCAGTTCCCCTTCATAGGGGGGATGCACGTGCTGGGGGAGGGCCTGATTCGGCAGCAAAGCGATCAGCGTGATTCTCAGGCGTGCGGAACGGAGGATATCGATGAATGCAAACCCCTCAAAACGCAGGTTTCCCAGACCGAAATCACTGATCTCCATAGCCTTCCATTCCGCATCGGTGACCGGGAATCCGGAACGGTTGAACAGGTTAAGATACTCCTCTTGAATGGTCTTTGCACCCGGAACAGCCATTGGAAATAGACCTCCTCTTTGATTTCATGCTTTTGCTTCCCGCAGGCTGTTGAAAAACGCTCATCTGCTGCGTTGCGCTGCAAACCTCATCGCTCAGCGTATTTCTATATACGCCTCGCTCGACCGTTCTTGCGCGCCTTGCATCTGAGCATTTTTGAACAGCCTGCCCAATCAGGGTGTTTTTCAACACCCTGATTGATGGCCAGAGAGCAAACGGCCGATCGACTTGGCCATGGTTTCCAAAATCAGGCAGCAGGACGCCGCCCCGGCATCGATGACGCCGCGCGACCGCTCGCCCAACCGGCTCGAACGGCCCAGCTGTGCCACCATCTCTTTTGTGGCATTCCGTCCCTGCCTCGCGGCTTCAACCATACGATCCAGACAGAGGCTGAACGGTTCGCCGGCTTGTGCCGCGGCCTGATAGGCCGTTACCGCCGGGAGCAGAACATCCATCAGGGTTTTATCGCCCGGCTTGGCTTCGCTGATTTTCTGTATCCCTTCCCTGCCGGCAGAGAGCATCCTGCCGAACACCTCCCCGTCGATGGCATCCACCCCGTCACAAACTGCGGCCATGGATTTGAAGAAGTTGCCATAGAGGGGCCCCATCGATCCCCCGATCTTCATCACGAGGATCTTCGCCAGAGTCTTCAGCCCACGGGACAGGTTTCCCGGGTTGGCCAGGAGCTCATCCCCGCAAAGGGTGAAGCCCTTGTTCATGTTGATGCCGTGATCGCCGTCGCCGATGGCGCCGTCGATGTCGCTGAGGTACTGCTTATTTTCATGGATGGCAGCGATCAGATCGAAAAGGATTGGGCTTCCATCCCTGTTCGCAAATTGTTCCATACCCGTCTCCTTATGCAAACTGGCGGAGCCCCATGGACTCGGCCTCATAGTCCATGCAGGCCTTGAGCCCCGCATCGAGCTTCATGACCGTCAGGGTGACGCCGGCCATCTCCAGCGACGTGAAGTAATTCCCCACGTAGGGCCGGTAAATCAGGATCTGCTTCTCCCGGAGAATCTTCTCTACTTCGTTGTACAGGATGTAGAGCTCCATCAACGGCGTGGACCCCAGGCCGGAAACCAGCACCACCACCTCGTCCCCGGCCTGGAACGGCAGATCGGGCAGGATGATGTCCGTCATCCGTTTGGCCATTTGCGCGGCGGTTTCCAGGGCGACCACTTCCAGGCCCGGTTCGCCGTGGTGGCCGATTCCCACCTCCATCTTGCCTTCTTCGATCGTGAAGTTGGGATGGCCGACCTCCGGGATCGTGCAGGGCGTGAGGCCGATGCCCATGCTGCGGGTATGGTCGATGGCCTTTTGCGCCTCGGATATGACCTCGTCCAGGTCGGCCCCCATGGCCGCCTTGGCGCCGCCCACCTTCCACATCAGGATCTCGCCGGCCACACCGCGGCGTTTTGCCCGTTGCTCCCTGGGCGCCGAGGGAACGTCGTCGTTGGCCACGACGGTTCGGACTTCGATCCCCTCGTCTTTTGCCTGCTCCATGGCCATCTTGACGTTCATGTTGTCGCCGGCGTAGTTGCCGTAGAGGCAGGCCACCCCCCTGCCGCCGTTTGCGGCGGCAAAGGCGTCGAAAAACATCTGCGCCGGGGGAGAGGAGAAGATCTCGCCCACAGCCACGGCATCGACCATGTTCCGGCCGATATAGCCGATGAAGGCCGGCTTATGGCCCGAGCCGCCTCCCGTGACGATGCCCACCTTTCCGGAGATGGGCGCCTGCCGGGATTTCAGGACGCGCGGATTGTCCGTCGCCGCGACCAGGTCCCGATGGGCCTTCAGGTAACCCTCCACCATCTCATCGACCGCCGCCTGCGGTGCATTGATCATCTTCTGCATGGCCAAACCTCCTTGATCCGGTTAACCCGGTTCTGTCGAATTTTTCTGATACTGCGGCTCACTGCAAACCCTGTCCTTCCCGCTCCTTTTCCCCTGGTACAGCAACTGGTCAACCCGGTGAACGAAGGCCTTCAGCTCTTCTTGAGGCCGGTATTGCGCAATACCTATGCTCACCGTCACATGGATGTCCAGACCCGGCGCCGGGGAGAAGGTCTCCTTCTTGAACTCCACCCGGATTCTCTCCGCAGTAACGGCGCCGTCTGCGCTGGTTGTCATCGGCAAGAGGATCGTAAATTCCTCGCCGCCGTAACGATAAGCGAAATCCGTCTCGCGCAGGCATCGTTTGACCACTTGGCCAAGTCGGAACAAGACCTTGTCTCCCTCGACATGGCCGTAAGCGTCATTCAACGCCTTGAAATTGTCGATATCGAGCATAAGGAGGGTTAAAGGCTGTTCATAACGGTTCGACCGGTCCAATTCCATTCTGAGCTGAAAGTAAAAATGCCGGGAATTGTAAAGCTGGGTGAGACCATCGACGATACTGAGTTCCCGGTATCTATTTTCACTTTCCTTCAGAGCCTCGATCGCTTTCTCCCTTTGGTCCTCCGACCGCTTAAGTTTGATGAAGAGCTGGGCATTGTAAATAGCCCCGGCAATATGGTTTGCAATGTTTTCGGAAATCATGAGATCATGATTCGTATAGGCTCCTGATTTGGTTGACCGCAATGCCAATGCGCCTATGACTTGTTCCTTGGAAATGAGGGGAACGGTCAAAAAGGATCGAATGCCGTGTTGTAATTCAGGGAGGAGGCCGGGGTATTTTTCCCCCATCTCATCGGCACTCTCCGATTGAACGATGAATCCGATGCCCGTCCTCATGATCTGTGCCGTTACGGTTCCCTCCGGAGGGAGAATATCTCCCCCTTGTCTTCCAGAAACAAAGATTCCTTCATGATATTGACATGAAACAACGTTTTTTACTGGATCGAGAAGATTGATGACGATTCGATCAAACGGTACAAGCTCCTTTACTTTCTCGGAAAACGCTTTATAGATCGCTTCAATGCTGATTGACGAGCTGATGATTCGACCGATGTCGGCTACGATCTGGTTTTCCTTTGCCAAGCGAAGCGCCTCTTCCGCGCTCCTTTGAAGCGCCTCCGCTGCCTGCTTGCGTTCCGATTCCGAGAGTTCCAGTCCTTTTATGATCTGCTGAAGGATGGATATCTCTTCGTGAAGCTCTTGACTTGTTCTGGGTGGCTCTTTCATCTGGCCCCTCTGTCATGACAAACAGTGTCGGCTGAAAAAACGGTGGTATTATATTCGACCTATTTGATCATGAAATCTTCCTGGTGTCTTCCTTATACCTGTTTCTCCCAATTATTACGTCGTCCTGTCGGACGCACCTGAAATTTTTCCGCCAGCGCCTTTTCCAGCTTGACCTGATCTGCGGTGAAACCTCGTATGCCTTCAGCCAACTTTTCCATTGCCATGGCATCCTCGTTCATTTCCCAGCGATATTGGGCTTCGGTCATGGGCGCCGGACGCGGTTCGGTCGCGCCCGGATCAATCAGTCGGCGCACCAACCGGCCTTGAGCCGCAGCCAGCTCTTTCAATAAGGAGGGGGCAATGGTCAACCGGTCACATCCGGCCAGCGCAAGAATTTCACCCAAATTACGGAAGGATGCGCCCATGACGATGGTTTTGTAGTGATGAGCCTTGTAGTACGCATAAATTTGGCGCACCGACAGCACACCGGGATCTTCCTCCGCCGGAAAATCGCGGCCACTTTTAGCTTTGTGCCAATCGAGAATGCGACCGACGAAAGGGGAAATCAGCGTCACGCCCGCCTCGGCGCAGGCACGCGCCTGGGCAAAACCAAACATCAGCGTGAGGTTGCAGTTGATGCCTTCGCGCTCCAGGGTTTCCGCAGCGCGGATGCCTTCCCAGGTGGAGGCGATCTTGATCAGCACGTGGCTGTTATCCACGCCCGCTTCATTGTACAGCCTGATCAGTTTACGCGCCTTGTGCGTGGTGGCCCCGGTATCAAAGGAAAGCCTCGCGTCCACTTCGGTTGAAATGCGTCCCGGGATGTATTTGAGCACATCCAGGCCGACATTCACCGCCAGCTTGTCCATGGCATCGTTCGCCTGTTGTACGCGGTCGTTGCTTTGCGACTTGGCCCATGCGATAGCATCAGCGATGAGCGGGATGTATTCCGGCAGTGTCGAAGCCTTGAGCAGCAAGGAGGGATTGGTCGTCGCATCCTGCGGCTGGTGGTGGCAAATCGCTTCAATGTCACCCGTGTCCGCCACGATGGTGGTCATGGATTTCAGCTGCTCAAGCAGACTTGCCATGTTGCTTCCTCATGATTCGTCGCGCCTTAACAGGCTGCTGAAAAACGCCCATCTGCCGCGTTGCGCTACAAACCTCATCGCTCAACGTATTTTTAGATACGCCTCGCTCTTCGGTTTTTGCGCGCCTTGCATCTGGGCATTTTTGAACAGCCTGTCCATTCGGGGTGTTATTCAACATCCTCTTAATCCTTCCCGTGAAATGAGGCATGCTCCAACTGCCGCATCTTTTCCACCTTGGGGACGGACCCGCCCCCCTGGAACTCCGAGCAGAGCCAGGCGTCCACCACCATTTTGGCCAATTCCGGACCGATCACCCGGGCGCCCAGGGTCAGGACCTGCGCATCGTTGCTTTTCTTCAGGCGTTCCGCGGAATAGACGTCGTGGCAGGTTCCGGCGAACACCCCTTCGACCTTGTTGGCGATCATCGCCATGCCGAGCCCGGTGCCGCAGATCAGGATGCCCCGGTCGTAATGGCGTTTTTGGATCTCCTGAGCCAGGTGGAAGCCGATTTCCGGGTAGTCCGCCTTCTCCCGTCCCAGATAATCGAGGTCGGTCACCTGGAGTCCCTGCTTCCTGAGATGGTCGCAGAGGACTTTTTTCAGATCGAGCGCCGTTTCGTCGCAATCGATGGCGACGCGCAAGTCAAGATTGGCCATGGGCCTGCACCTCCCTACAGTTTGAAGATATTCGTTTCGACGAACTTCCAGGTCTTCAGGAAGTCACCGCCGCGGATCAGTCCGGCGAATTCGGTGCGGTCCAGGCCATTGAGCCGGTTCCAGATCTTCCTCGTTATCCGGGCATTGGCCTCGAAGGTTCCCCGGATGTCCCAGCGGGTGGGAGAGGTGTCCGAGGTCAGAAAGTCGCAATAGTCGAATTCCTGCAGATAGTAGATGAATTCCACGTACTCCAGGAAGTTGTGCGATGCCGCCATCAGGTCCCAGTCCCAGCGGCCGTTGTTGTCGTTGATATGGATATAATAGGGGTACCGGCTTTTCGCCAGCATGGCCACCACCTCCGCGGGATTCTCCTGCCCGTATTTCGAATGGCCGTAATCCATGGTGATGCCCATCTCCCGGATGCCGATATCATTGAGCAGGCACAGGGCCTTGGCAGCGGTGTCCACGAAACAGCGGGCGCGCGTCTCGCTGGGCTTGTATTCGATGAAGAGGGGGATCTCCGGCTTGTAGGCCCCGGCCTCTCCGAAGGTCTCGATGAGGAATCCCCACATCCGGGCGTAGTCGCACTGGAAGGCGAATTCATATCCGTCGCCAAGGGGACAGCAGGTGACCTTGTCGGCGCCGACGGCCTGGGCGAAGTCCTTGGCGTTCCGGATGAACTGAACAGCATTGCGCCGGATGGCCGGGTCCGTCGAGGTCAGGCCCCCGTTGCGGAACTCCGGTTCCGCCTTCACGTTGACGTTGATAGCCGCAATGCCGAGACCGTGCTGGACGAGGAGGGATTTCAAACTCGCCGCGTCGCTGACCTCGTAGGGAAAGATGACCTCCACCCCGCTCATCCCTTCCATCTCCGATACCATCTCCAGACGCTCCGCCAGCGACTTTTCCTCGTTGTACTCATGAAAGCGGTCTTTGGTTTTGCTCAAAAATCCTGTTATCAGCGCAAATTTGACATCACTGTCCATTTCAGGTCCTCTCCTTCATCCGTTGATTCCAAATTGCTGCAAATGGTTCAGTCCGAACCCGTACTCTCCGATCACCTGATCGGGCGCGCAGCCGATTTCCACATCCCAGCTTCCATCGTAGCCCGATCCGGCCAGGTTCGCCAGCAGCGGCTTCCATGGAATCGTCCCTTTGCCCGGCGCCAGTTTGATATTTTCGGTGCTCATGTTGTCGCCCAGGTGGGTGCCGAAAATCTTTCCCCGCAGTTCGAACGGCAGCAGCGGAACCAGCTCCCGGCAGGCCCAGGCATGGCCGGTGTCGAAGTTGAGCCCCAGGGCAGGGGAACCGATTTCATCGCAGAGGGCCGGAAAGCGCGCCGCGCCCCCGAAAACGGAAGAGGGGAGGAGCTCAAAGGCGAGCTTCAGCCCCGCCTCTTCGACCACCCTGACATAACCGGCAACCTTCTCAACCAGCCGCCGATGCACCTCATGCCACCACCGAAAATCCGTTTCGCCCGGGGAATCCCAATCCACGTCAAAGGTGGAGGCCGGAATGGTCAGCACCCGGCATGGGGAAAATTCCTGCAGGATGTCGATTACCTGTTTGAGTTCGTCGATACCGCTCCAGGGATTTAATTTCCCCGGGTTCGAGAACTCCTCCAGCATGAAATGGGCCACAAATTGTGTCGGGACAAGGCCGAGATCGCTCGCCGCAAGGTGCACGCTCCGGGCGTCCCGCACCCAATCCGGAAGCGCCGTTCCGACCAGGATCTCGGGCTGGTAGCCGCCAAAACCGAGCTTCCGGACAAGCGTGAGCCCTTCACAGAAGTTCCTGATCGAGAACCCCGGTCCGTAGAGCGAAACCATGAAAGCCGGACTGACGCCGATCATCCTCGACCCTTTCTCCATTACATGAACAGCCGCAGAATGACCTTGGTCAGCGACGGGAAATAGGTGATCACGATCAGCATGGACACCGTCGCCACCATCAGGGGAATGAGGTGCTTGGTGATGGCGCCGATCCCTGCGCCGGCCAGCTTCGCCGCAACGAACAGGGTCCCGCCCACGGGTGGCGTGTAGAGGGCGATGGAGAGGTTGGCGGTCATCACGACGCCGAAGTGCACCATGTCGATGTTGAACGACCGGGCGAGGGGGAAGAGCAGCGGCGCGCTCAGCAGCATGGCCGGCAGCGGTTCAATGAAAATGCCCAACAAAAGCAGGGCCATGTTGGTCAAGAGCAGGAAGACCCATTGCTGTTGGGCGACGCTCTGGACCCAGGCGGCGAGCTGTGTCGCGACCTGCTCCACCGTCATCAGCCAGGAGAGGCAACCCGTGGCGCCGATGACGAGCAATACCACGGCGCTCGTCTGGAAGGATTCGTGCAGCAGGGCCGGCAGGTCGCCGAAGGTCAGGTCCTTGTAGTAGAATATGGAGATGAGTATGCCGTAGACCACGGCCACGGCGGCCGCTTCCGTCGGTGTGAACATGCCGGACCAGATCCCGCCGATGATGAGGACCGGCATCACCAGCGCCGGTCCCGCATCTTTGAAGGCGGCCCAGATCTCGCGGGCCGACGAACGTTTCCCGCCCGTGTCGCAGCCGGACTTCTTTCCATACCACATGCAGACGCAGATGATGGCGATTGCCGTGATGATTGCGGGGACGATTCCGGACATGGAAAGCTGCCGCATGGAAACGCCGGAAATGAAGGCATAGACCAGAAAGGGGATCGACAGGGGCATGAGCAGCGCCAGGGTTCCGGCCACGGCCAGCAGCGCCGCGGCAAACGCCGCCGCATAACCCTTCTCCTTCATCATGGGGACAACCAGGGATCCGATGGCCGCGGTGTCCGCGATGGCCGATCCGGACACGCCGCCGAACAGAAGGCAGGAGACCGTGGTGACCACGGCCAGCCCTCCGGGCAGCCAGCCGAAGAGCGTTCCGGCAAAGGCGACGATGCGCTTGCCGACGCCCCCTTTCGCGAGCAGGTTGCCTCCGAAGATGAAGAGCGGCACGGCAATCAGGATGAAAGGTTCCACCCCGGAGATGAAGCTGAGGAAAATCGTTTCGAGCGGATGAGAAAGATCGTTCAGCCAGATCATCCCGACGGTGGTGGCCAGGAGTGCATACATCAGCGGCACGCCCGCCAGCGCAATGACCAGAAATACGAGGAATATGACGAGTGCAAACATGGATCAGCCTCCGTAGCGTTCTTCGCGCGTCTTCCCGCGAACGATTTGAACCAGATCGAATGCGACGAATACCAGCATCGCGGCCGATCCCACGGGCAGGCCGAGATACTGCCACGCCATGGGCCATTCGAGGACGGTCAGTTCATTGCCCCAGTTTGCCATCACGATTCCCATCCCGAACTTGACCAGCAGGGCGAGAACGACGAGGCAGAAGGCCTGGATGACTCCGTCGGCCAGCCGCCGCATCGGGACGGAGAGCTTGTCGAGGAATTCGGTGATCGTCATGTGGAGGCCGCGCCGGGCCGCGGAGGCGCCCCCGAAAAAGGAGACCCAGACCATCATGAACTCGCAGAGCTCCGTGGTCCATGCGACGTCCTTGCCGATCACGTGCATGATGACATTGAAAAAAACCATGACGACCATGATGGCGCCGAGCACAACCATCGTCCAGTCGACGGCGTTGCCCAGCCACCGGATCAGCATTGGCGCCGGCGGGGATGGCGGTAAACGGAAGCGACTCATGTTGCACCTCTTTAAGGAGGGCCGCCTCCGCAGTGAAGGCGGCCCTCCGGTTTCATCGGAGAGCAGGAAGAATTACTTGACGGGAAGGGCCTTGCGCACCGCCGCGGCATCCGCCAGGAATGCGTCGACGTCGGCGGCGCCGTACTTGTCACGGGCATGGCCGTACACCGGTTGAACCGCCTTCCGGAAAGGATCTGCGGAAGGACTGGTCACCTTGGCCCCCTTCGCTGTCATCTCCTTGAGCTGGTTGTCGTCGTTCGCCTGGATCGTCTTGCGGGACCAGTCCGCCGCTTCCTTTGCGGCCTTGGTGACCGCCTCGCGATCGGCCGGGGAGAGCTTCTGCCAGGTCTTTTCCGAAATGGTAAGCGGGATGGGACTGTAGACGTGCTTCGTGAGGGTCACGTAAGGCGCGACTTCGTAAAATTTGTTGGAGAAGATCGTATCGATCGGATTTTCCTGGCCGCTCACGGCCCCCTGCTGAATCGCCATGTAAACTTCGGGGAGGGGCATGATCTGGACGCTGAAGCCGATGGCATCGAGGGTCCAGCGCATCATTTCATTGGGGAAGGTCCGGAGCTTCTTTCCCTTGGCGTCCTCCGGGGTGCGGAGCGGGTCCTTGGTGGTCATGCAGCGGAAGCCTGCCTCGAAAGTGGACAGAAAGCGGAAACCTTTCTTGGGCGCCTGATCGAACTGTGCCTGCAACCACTTGGATTCATCGTAGAGCTTCCATCCCTGCTCATAGCTGTCGACGATGAACGGGAGCATGGTGAGGTTCAACGACGGCAAATGCGGCGCGTAGGAGCCGGTGCTGGAGACGGTGAAATCGATCCCGCCCAGCGCAAGCTGCTCTATATTCTTCGGATCATTGCCCAACTGGCTGCAGCAGAACACCTGAACCTTGTAGCGGCCGTTCGTGTACTGCTCGACCTTCTTCGCGAACACCTCGGCGGCTCCCTGGCGCGCCCCCTGCTGCTGGTCCGTGTGGCTGAATTTTAAAACAGTCTGAGCTTGTGTGTTCGATACCCCGTAGAAGGCGCTGAATAGACCCAATACCATCACAACCCCTGCAACAAAAAGCATCCTGACGAACAACGATTTCCTTTTCATAACAACCTCCTCCAGTTATTGGCACAAAAAGTATTTCCGCGTCACCTCATGAACCACATCCTCAATTCCGTCTATCCGAACCTTCTCCGCATTTCCGCAACTTTGCTGTTGCATCATTTGTCCCGGACATTGTCCTGGGATTCTTCTTTGAAATCCTGAAGCAATTTTTCCCGGGAACGCATAAAATGGAGGCGAACGGCTTGCTCCGCCATTTCCGGATCCCTCCTGATGATGGCCTCGACAATCGCCAGATGTTCCGGAAGGGTTTCCCGGGGTGGCCTAACGAGCCCCCCCCCGGAATTTCACCAGATAACTGAAGGTTATGACGCTGTATGTCTCCAGAATATTGGACAAGAGATCATCCCCGCCAACACAGATCAGGAAATGATGAAAGCGCCGATCCTCTTTAGCATACCTCTCCAGATTGCCGCCGACCTCAGAGGCCTTCATTTGCTCGAACAGATTATGGAGTTTTTGGATTTGGCTGTCTGAAATGCAGCGGGAAGCACGTCTTGCCGCCAACCCTTCCAAAACCTCGCGAAGCTCGAAAATGTAGATCATTTCCTTATTGGAAAAGGCCCGGATACTCCAGGCATCCACCTCCGAGGTCTACGGCGATCCCGAGATGCACCCCCAGACGGAAAGCTACTGGGGCCGTGTGAATCCGATCGGTATTCGCAGCTGTTACGATGAGGGGAAGAGGGCTGCCGAATGCCTGATGATGGACTACAGCCGCCAGAATCATGTGGACGTGAAGATCGTCCGGATCTTCAATACCTACGGACCGCGGATGGCCCTCAATGACGGTCGCGTCGTCAGCAACCTCATCGTCCAGGCTCTCAAGGGGGAAGAGATGACCGTCTATGGCGACGGGTCCCAGACTCGCTCCTTCTGTTATGTCGACGACCTGATCGAGGGGCTGATCCGGATGATGAATTCCCCCGGGGGATTCACCGGACCTGTCAACCTCGGCACGCCCCATGAATTCACGATCCTGCAGCTGGCCCAAACCCTGCTCGGGATGACGGGCTCACCATCGAGGATCATCTTCAAGCCCCTGCCCCAGGATGATCCCATCCAGCGGCGCCCGGACATCACCCTGGCCAGGGAAAAGCTGGACTGGGAGCCCCGTATCCAGTTTTCCGAGGGTCTGGAGAAAACCATCGCCTACTTCCGGCAGATGATCTGATCAACAAAGTCAATCTTCGCGAGGATGCCATGACGTTCGAAAAGAAAATACTCTGCATCGGCGCCGGCTATGTCGGCGGCCCCACGATGGTGATGATCGCATCCAAATGCCCCGACTGCAGGGTCACGGTGGTGGACATCAACCCCGAACGGATCGCGGCCTGGAATTCCGCCGATCTGCCCATATACGAACCCGGGCTCGAAGAACTGGTCAGGCAGACGCGGGGCCGGAATCTCTTCTTCAGCACGGACATCGAAGGGGGGATCCGGGAAAATGACATCATCTTCGTGAGCGTCAACACGCCGACCAAAACCTTCGGCCTGGGCGCCGGGATGGCCGCCGATCTCCAGTACTGGGAGAAAACCGCCCGCCAGATCCTGGAATATTCCGAATCATCCAAGATCGTGATCGAAAAGAGCACCCTGCCCGTGAGAACCGCCCTGGCCATGGAGAGGATTCTGAACTGCCGGGAGAACGGCATCTCTTTCGACGTTCTGTCCAACCCGGAATTTCTCGCCGAGGGAAGCGCCGTCCGCGATCTGGAGCAACCGGACCGGGTCCTGATCGGCTCGAGGGAAACCCCCGGCGGCCAGAAGGCCCGGCAGCAGCTCGTGGACATCTATGCCCGGTGGGTTTCCCGGGAGAGGATCATCACCTCCAACATCTGGAGCAGCGAGCTGTCCAAACTGGTTTCCAACGCCTTCCTCGCCCAGAGGATCTCTTCGATCAACACCATCTCCGCCCTCTGCGAAAAAACCGAGGCGGACATCTCCGAGGTCTCCCTGGCCGTCGGCATGGACAGCCGCGTCGGTCCCAAGTTCCTCAACGCCAGCATCGGCTTCGGCGGTTCCTGCTTCAGGAAGGACATCCTGAACCTCGTCTACCTCTGCCGGAACTACGGCCTCGACACGGTGGCCGACTACTGGGAGAGCGTCGTCAAGATCAACGACTACCAGCAGGAACGCTTCATCCGGAACATTCTGGGGGCCATGTTCAACACCCTGGCGGGCAAGAAGATCTGTCTGTGGGGATTTGCCTTCAAGGCCAACACGGGAGACACCCGGGAGAGCCCGGCGATCTTCATCGCCCGGCGGCTCCTGGAGGAGCAGGCTGAAATCGTCGTCTCCGATCCGAAGGCCCTGAAAAACGCCCGCCTCGACTTGGCCGGGGTCCCGGGAAAGATCAGCTACGTGGAGGACCCTGTCCGCGCCGCCGAGGGCTGCCACGCCATCGCCGTGCTGACGGAATGGGACCTCTACCGCCATCAGGACTTCCGGCAGATCTTCGCCTTCATGGCCAAGCCCGCCTTCATCTTCGACGGCCGGAACATCCTGGACCACCGGCGCTGCTTCGAGATCGGGTTCAACGTCTACCCTGTCGGCAAGCCGGCGCTGGTACACTTCTAGGAGGGTGTTGAAAAACACCCGGATGGACAGGCTGTTCAAAAATGGTCAGATGCAAGGCATGCAAGAACCGAGGAGCGAGGCGTATAGAGAAATACGTTGAGCGACGAGGTTTGCAGCGCAACGCAGCAGATGACCGTTTTTCAACAGCCTGCCAGTCAGGGTGGAATGTCACCGATGGTAATTTCTAAATTCATCTATTCCTTCAGTCTTATCTTCTTCGGACTTCTGGTTGGCTACGCCATTAAAATGTTAGCGGATCGTTCGATCGACCGGCTTCCCATATCTCCGGAGATCCTTCGCAAATGGCTTCAGCGCACGGCATTGCTCTTTGTCAATCCCGTGGCCATCCTGGGGGCCGTTTGGGTCGTTAATATCGGGGACATCCGCCTTGCGGCTCTGCCCTTCACAGGCCTCTTTGCCATTATTGCAGGGGGGGGGTGGGCGCTCGCGGCATCTCGACTTCTCGGGCATGGTCCGAAAGAAACCGGCTCGATGTTCTGCTGCGGCGCCTTCACGAACATCGGTTCCATCGGAGCGCTCCTGTGCTTCATCTTCCTGGGCGAACCGGGTTTTGCCCTTGTTCCCATATACAAGCTCTTCGAGGAGCTTTCCTACTATTCCATCGGTTTTCCCATTGCACGGCACTATAGTGTCAGCGCTGTGGCAAATGAAAGTGCTTGGCGCCGGGTCAAAGGTCTGGCAAGCGACCCCCTGATCATTGTGTCCGTATTGAGCCTTGCCCTTGGCGGCATTCTGAATGCCAGTGGTCTGAAGCGTCCTGCCTTCTACTCAACTCTCAATGCCATTTTCATCCCATTGGGGACGGTGATGCTCCTGATATCCATCGGGCTCGCCTTTCGATTCCGCAAGGTTAAGCTCTACCTGAAAGAAGGGATCACCCTGGCCGCCATAAAATTCTGCATCGTCCCCTTGACGGCTTCATTCCTTGCCTGGATGATCGGTTTCGGCGACATCGACGACGGTCTCCCTTTGAAAGTCGTGATAATCCTCTCGTCTATGCCCGTCGCGTTCACAGCCCTGATCCCTCCGTCGATTTACGACCTGGACGTCGATCTGGCCA
>Ga0351953_1004_pt1 | contig 27207 bp, 20 predicted proteins | sample BONcelT113001C15_FD_205810 | JGI IMG/M metagenome (GOLD analysis project Ga0351953, IMG submission 205810) | Enriched cells from coal bed in the Powder River Basin, Montana, United States - BONCAT cells T11 rep3 HSBNCT.T11.300.1.C15 ... | reverse complement strand
GTCAGCGTAATTCGATCCTTTTCTCATTTGAATCTCGATCCTTGCAGTTATTGCGCTGCCTGAAACCTGCATTGTAATTGACAGATTCCCTTTTTTATCTAACTTCTGATCAAAACTGTTTACCGCCGCTTTGTTGGTGAAGTTGTTTCCACAGATAATCATACCTTGCAGAAATATGCTCCCATCTTCAAAGGAGAGGAAATTAGCCTCGTCAGTGTTAGTTTCAGGGGATCCATCACTCTTTTCGTAAGAATCAGGGACCACAACAAACTCTTTAGCCTCGATTGCGGCTTTCGCCTTTTCGAACTTTGCAATACCCTCTGCCTCTTTCTCTGCCTTTTTATTTTGAGCAGATATAAAAGCAATTGGTAAAATCAAAAGAAATGCTGCTAAAAGTACTTTTTTCATAATATTTTAGTTTACTGCTATAGTACTTACGCGTATAGACTGTGTTGCATTATTTGTACCCTCTTTACCGTTTAGGTGGAATATATAATTCACCCCTTTAGTTAAAGAGTATCCGGTAACTGAATGTGCTGTCTTTGTAGTTGCAGCTGTTGTCGCAAAGTGTGTTAACTGTTGTCCGTTAGCGTCAAACAGTGCAAATACTAGATTTGATTCAGTACCTGACCATATTGTTATACCCTGCCTGTTAAGTTTATACGGAATATAATCAGTTGCCCCCTTATAATCGGCAGTTGCAATATCAATATATGTTGTAACACCACCCACTGTTCTTACTCCTTTAAGAGTAAGTCTGCCAAATGGAGTAACTCCGTCAGCTTTGTGGAAAAGATTAACAAAACGAATATATGCAACTGTGTCGTTCCAAGGGTGGCCTGTCAGGTACTCTTCAGGGTCCTGCACTAAAAGAGGTGGCTCGTTATCCTTGTAAATAAAAGCGCTCCATTTACCCTTTGCAATTGTAAAATTGCTTGAGTATGCAACCACATCCTTGCCTGCACCCTTAAAGGCATCAACCTTGTTTGCGCCTACCGGGATTCTGTGGTATTTGGCAATACTGTTAGGAAGAATACTTCCTAGAGCAGTACCTACCTGAGAGTATATCTGATCGTTATACTTTAGCAGGGTAATGTTATGTGTAGCCGATGTTACAAGTGGTAAATCGTACACTAGTCTTACCTGCGCAAAGGCGTTTTGGTCCAAATCTGAATTATCGTATGTTATTACATTTTTCTCGCAAGAGTAAAGTAAAAACAACGAGAGTACAGATATTATTGATAATATTTTTTTCATCTTCAATTGTTTTAATTATTCATTACTAATTACCAGGTATTGCAAACCATACGATAGATGTGTGGTAGTTATCGGCATCTCCCGGAATAGGCTGCAGTTTCTTGAGCGATGCAAGATTCCACATATACTCTGAGTTGTAACGAGGACGCAGACGATAGCATGGTGAACCGTAGTTCCACTGAGCAAACTTCTGTCTCCTGTTAATTACATCAGAAGGCTGAAGATAGAACCCTTTGTAAACTCTGTTAGGGTCGGTGTTCAGCTTATGATATACAATATCAGGAGTGTAAGATGTTCCGGTTACAGGTACACCTCCGGCACCAAGTACCAGGTCATAATGATATCTTCTAAGGTCATTCCAAACATCAAGACTCCATGGAAACAATGCAACATACTTCTGCATCATGATATGAGAAAGTGAAAAGTCTGCCAAAGGTAGATTGTTCACAAATTTACTGTTCATATATTCTGCAGCAAGCTGGTTAAACCTAGCAACCGTAATCTTATCACCAATCACAGATGTCTGTTTATTAGCAGCATTTTTAACAACCGTACCAGGAGCTATAAGTGATTTAGCCCAATCCATATGTCCGCTAACACCATTTTTAAAAGCTTCAAAAGCTGCTGCTTTTTGGTTTTTACGGAATAGAGCCTCAGCTTTAATAAACTGAAGTTCAGAATAGGTTGTAAGTGGCCATCTTGCATCATCTCTGAATAACCATCTGCCTGTTCCAGAAGATGCCTCCGTTGGAGCAGAAGTCAAACCGAAGAAGTTAGTGTGAATGCTGTAACCCTGTCTTACACCTACAAAATTGAAGGTTTTAAGCTTAATGTCATTTTGATTAGCAGGCATTGTATCACGTGAACCGAACATAAGTATCGTACGTGGATCAAGAGTAAGGGTATCAGTTATAATTTGCTTCTCTAGAAGACCTTCAATTGCTCCTTCTGCATTGTAGTTTGGAACGGTACCTGTCATAATCTGAACCATATAGTCAGACTGGGTATAGGTGTGTGCAATATTGCCTCTAAGCCTTCCGAAGAAGTTTGAGTTGTTGGAAACACCTGTTGCATCGTGGCGATAAGTTGCGTCATCGACAGGGCTTGAGAAAGAAAGATCAACGCAAGCTATTGCAGAGTCAAGATATTTGGCATCTTTCACAGACATTGCGATGTAGTTTCTAGCAAGAACAGCGTATGCAAATTTCTTCCATCTTGAAACATTTCCTGCATAAATCAGGTCATTTGTTGCAAGAGTAGGATATACATTTTTATCCTGTTTGTCAAATTCGGCAATCGCTTGTCTTGCCCATGATCTTACTTGCTGGAAAGCATATTGCTGATCGTCATAGCTGTGAGCAAGTAGTCCCGGTACAAAAGCGTCTTTTACCGGAAGATCTCCGTGAAGAGATGCAAGCAGGTGCCAAGAGTAAGCTTTAATCGCAAGACCCATTCCGGCAAGTGTGAACTCCTCTCTTGTACGACCATCATTGATGATGTGCTCGATATTCATTCCCTGAAGCCAGTAAACAAATCTCCATGCCTCTCCTCCGGCATCAGAGCCAGAGTAGTAGCTGTGAATTCCGAAAACCGGAGAGTATCCTGCTCCACCAAAGTATTGAACCATCGGCGCAATAGCTCTAAGGTCAAATCCAATTCCCTCATAGGCAGCAATAGTTGGTGCAAGCCTTAAAATTGGCGGAACCCAGTCCGGCGCGTCGACGTTCTTATTAACATCAAGCCATTTGGTACATGAGGTACCTATGACCAGAAAAAGTGTTAATGATATTAATATTTTTCTCATTTCTAAATCAATTAAAAGGTTATGTTTACACCAAATGATAATCCACGTGGAGCGGCAATAGCCATCATGTCGAAGCCAACACCACCTGTACCACCTAATGCAGCTGAGTTAGAGTTACCTACTACGTCAATACCGGAGTAGTTTGTCAGAACAAACAGGTCTGTACCTGTTGCAAATACAGAGGCAGCCGAAAGAACGCCTTTTGAAACTCTCTCCAGCCATTTTCTGTTAACATTGTAGTTTAAACGAACTTCACCAAGTCTTATATAGTTAATACCAGTCTCAATCCAGTTAGGGTCTGTACCTACAAAACCGTACTGAAGGTCACCCAGTTTAACTGCAATATTGTTTGGAGTTGGGTTCTCTGTATTTTGCAAACCATCATTCAATACACCATTGAATACCTTTGGACCTGCTTTTCTCATCTCAACAGACTCAGTACTGTAACCGTTCTGCATCATAAGACGTTTGGTTCCGTTTACAACAGTTGCGCCCAATCTACCGTCCAATAGGGCAGAAATTGATACACTCTTATATTTGAATGAAGTAAGGAATCCGAATTTCAAATCCGGTTCACGGTCTCCTAAAACAGACCATGCACCTGATGATAAAGGAAGACCCGACGATTGATCAATCAAAACCTGACCTTTTTCGTTTCTTTGGAAGTCATTACCTGTTATAGAGGTGATAGGATAACCTACCTTAATACCGTTTCTTATGTTACCTGAAACCCATGTGTAAGGGTTGTAGTACTCGGTAACGTTCTCCGGAAGACTCTCTACATTACTCCAGTTTTTGCTGAAATTGAATGACATGTTCCACAACATATCGCGAGTTTTGATAATGTCACCACCAACTCTCATCTCAATACCGTTTGTTTTGAATGAACCAACGTTCATATTATTCAAAACGAAACCGGTAGCGTAGCTCATACGGAAACTTGTGATGATCTGATCTTCTGATAAAGTGTTATAGTAAGCAAAGTCAAAATCAAGTCTGTTACGGAAGAGACGACCTTCAATACCAATCTCCCATGCTGTGTTCATCTCAGGTCTTAGACTAAGGTTTGGACCTGTGAATCCATAGCGGTATCCGCCGGCAGTTGTAGATGTAGTCTCAAGTGCAGGGTAGATTGACAAAGGAGGAGCATCTTTACCCACTTGTGCAACCGAACCTCTTAATTTCAAGTAGCTGAAAGTTTCAGAGCGGCTCTTGAAGAATGAAAGGTCAGACACAATAAAGCTGAGCTCAACACCCGGATAGAAATACTGGTTGTTATCAAGCGGAAGTGTTGATGACCAGTCATTTCTTGCCCTGAAGGTAAGGAATGCCATATTGTTGTAAGACATTTCAAATGAACCGGAAATAGCCTGAAGCCTTCTCTTGTAATCATTTGTTCTTGATATAAGTGTAGTAATATCGCAGTTTGCAATTGACTGGAATTCTCTTACAAGGAATTTCTCACCTTTTACAGAGAGAGTCTTGTTTGCATTCTCCTGCTGGTGGTAACCAACCTGAGCACTTGCAGAGAATTTACCGAAGTCTTTTTTGTAAGATGCGATAAGGTTTATCGATGGATTAGACTGAGCAACTCTTGCTTCGTCATAAGATCCTGTACCACCTCTGTTATATGACCAGTCCGGGTGGCGTACAATCTTAATCTGAGTATTGCTTATATCCATACCAACCTGACCACGAATAAGAAGGTCCTTTACAGGGGTAAAGTTAAGGGCTATGTTAGAGATAAAACGCTCGTTCTCGTCATAGTTAACGTTCTTATAAAGGTCAAAGTAAGGATTAAGGATATCACCGTCAGCATAGTTGTTCGGATAACGGATCTGCCCTGCTTCGTTAAGGTACACTCTCATATCGTCTGTCAAAGGCCATATCATTGCTCTTTCAAGAGGACCACCAGCACCTTTACCTACTTTATTATTGGTAGTAGAGGCATACTGTAATGAAGTCTCTATGTTAAGCCAGTTATTTAATTTGGCCGTTCCTGAAACAGTAACGTTTGTACGAGTGTAGTCAGATGTAGGAACGATACCTGTCTGATTTGTTGTACTTGCTGCAGAACGGAATGTCATCATTTCATTACCTGCCTCAAATGAGACATTATGTCTTTGAGTAACACCTGTCTGGAAAAAGTTTCCAAGGTTATCATAAAGTTTTGTACCCGGAACATACGGAGCACCAAATTTTCTGGTAGTGTAGTAGTTGGTTACACCATACATACCATTGTCAAATTCAGTCTGAAGTTCAGGGTATCTGTACGCTTTATCAAAACGGAAAAGGTTGCTGTAGCTGATAACTCCCTTGCCTTTTTTACCTTTTTTGGTTGTAATGATGATTGCACCGTTAGATGCATCACTTCCATAAAGAGCAGCAGCTGCAGCTCCTTTAAGGATTGTCATACTTTCGATGTCTTCAGGGTTTATGTCTGATCCCCTGTTTGAGAAGTCGAGGTTACGGTCAGCAACAGTCTCACTTCCACCTGTTCTAACCGCGAGGTTTCCAACAGGATTGAAGGTAGAGTTGTTCATCGGAATACCATCTATTACATATAGCGGTTGGTTATTACCTGAGATAGAGGTTGCTCCGCGGATCAGCACTGAGCTGGATGCACCGGGAGTTCCTGTTGAGTTTGTGATCTGCACACCGGAAACACGACCTTGTAGTGCTACCACAAAGTTTTCGCGACCAGACTCTGCTATCTCTGATCCTCTTACGCTCTCAACGGCTCCACCTACGGCACGGGCAGCTCTTTTAACACCGAACTCGGCTACTACCACAGCCTCTTCAAGTAAGAGTGCATCTTCTCTAAGTTCAATTCTCAAAGAAGTCCTGTTTCTTAACTGAATAGTCTGTTTTTCGTATCCGATTGCGGATATCTCCAGAACTGCGTTGCCCGGTACTTCGAGTACAAATCGTCCATCAAGACCTGCAGATACACCTGTTCTGGTTCCCTGAACAAGTACGTTTGCCCCGATGATAGGTTCTCCCCTATCATCAGTTACAACTCCTGTAACCTTGATGTTTTGTGCCCAAATTGTGCCTGCAAAAAGCAGAAGGGCGAAAATCGCAAGAACTTTACGCCCTATACGATCTCTTTTTCTTGAAACATGCATGAGTTAAATTTTTAGGTTAATAATTAAGTTTTATTTTTTGGTTGTTTTTTCACATAGTTTGCCGAACTATACCGGACAAAAATAGTAAAAAAACTATTATTAAATACCTTTTTATTATATTATCCTATTATTTGTTAATGTAGTAAAATCTGGGGAAATCAATGATTTCTGAATTGAAAGGATTGACTGTCAGATAAATTCTAGGGGATGCTTGTTATAATTTTAAAGATTAAATTTGGAGCCCATTTTGAAAGCCTATTTTACTAATGATTTTACCGTTAAATTCCAATTTTCATTAAGAATTGAAACCTCAATGGGGAAATAAAAAAATTTTCTTTTGGTTTCCTCTTTAAATGATTTCAAATTTTTAAGTCGCTGAGAATCCTTTTCTGTGGTAAAAATCACAGCTTTAGGATATCTCTCAGCAAGTTTGTTTAAAGTTTTGGCATCAGATTCTGAATAATAATAATGATCTCTGTAATGAACTTTTTTGTCAATTTTATAATTGTCCGAAAGGTGATATTCAAGAGGTTTAGGATTTGCTATCCCGGTTACCAGAACTACGAATCTTGAATAGGTATATCTTTTATCTCCATCTTCAAAAATTGCTTCTGGTTCTCCGTAGTTAATCTTAGAAAAGAGCAATTTCTGATGTGGAAGCACTCCTAGCTTCTGTGTCCATGACAGTATTGCATCATCGGAAACTTCAGGAGGGCATTTTGTTACAATAATATAGTCAGCCCGTTTTATCTGTTCAGGCAAATCTCTTAGGCGGCCAAAAGGAAGAAGATTATCGCAATAAGGTGGTTTGTCATGATCAATCAGCACAATATTGGTTTGTGGAACGACTCTTCTGTGTTGAAATGCGTCATCCATGATTATAACCTGTGGCCTTACCTCCTCTTGTAATGCCATTAGACTCCTAATTCCCCGTACGCGGTTTGCATCAACGGCAACAATGATTTCCGGAAATTTCGTTTTTATCTGCAACGGCTCATCTCCAAACTCCTCAGCTGTGCCATTTGCATCTACAAGATTAAATCCCTTGCTCTTTCTGCCATAGCCCCTTGACAATACCGCTACTCTTTTATCTTTTGAAAGCTCTTTAACAAGCAGCTCTGCGTGAGGTGTTTTCCCGGTGCCTCCAACTGAAACATTACCTATACATATTATTGGAACATCAAAACGGTACGATTTGAATACTCCATTGTCATAACACCAGTGCCTTAATTTAAGAACAGTGTAATAGGGGAAAAGAAGAATCTTATTTAAAAAAAAGGATTTCATATATTTTTCAGGCTCACCTGTTTAGTTTTATATAATATTAAAATTTCTAATTGAGTCTTTCTATTTAATATTATTAATTAGTATTCCATTTTGCACTTCGGTAATCTATATTGTACTTCGGTAAATAGTTTATGTTGAAACTATTAAAATTCTTAACAACTCCCGTAAACCTCTTCAACTCTGTTGATTATATTGATTACCTCTCTGTAATCATTCTCTGTAACCAATTTCATACGGTACTCTTTAAAATCGGGAAGCGCTTTAAAGTAGCTTGAAAGGTGCCTCCTCATCTCGAGAACTCCCACCCTCTCTCCTTTTACCTCAACCGACTTTAGCAGATGCCTTCTGGCAATATCTGCCCGCTCAATAACTGTTGGTTCTGGCAATAACTCTCCGGTTGTAAGATAGTGTTTTACCTCTCTGAAAATCCATGGCCTTCCGTAGGTGGCCCTCCCTATCATAACACCATCAACTCCGTACTTGTCAAAAGCCTCTTTTGCCCCTTGCGGCGATGTAATATCACCGTTGCCTATAACCGGAATTTTTATTCGTGGATTATTTTTGACCTCGCCAATCAGGGTCCAGTCAGCTTCTCCTTTATATAATTGTGCGCGGGTTCTGCCATGAATAGTGATTGCAGCTATACCAACGTCCTGTAATTGTTCAGAGAGTTCAACAATTATTTTGCTGTTCTCATCCCAGCCAAGCCGAGTCTTTACCGTAACGGGTAAATTTACAGCTTTTACCACAGAAGCGGTGATATCAATAAGCTTTTCAGGGTATCTCATCATCCCCGAACCTGCGCCCCGGTTTGCAATTTTGTTTACCGGGCAACCGAAGTTGATGTCAATAAATGCGGGATTTGCTGCCTCTGCCATTTTTGCCGCCTCTATAAGTGGCTCTTTGAGATGTCCGTAAATCTGAATACCTATTGGCATTTCGTAAGGGAAAATCTCAAGTTTTGCAAGGGATTTTTTTGCATCTCTGATAAGACCGTCAGAAGAGATAAATTCCGTAAAGAGAACATCTGCTCCAAACTCTTTGCATATATAGCGAAATGAGGGATCTGTGACATCCTCCATTGGTGCAAGAAAAAGGGGGTACTCCCCCAGCTCTGTTCCGGCAAATTTCATTCAGGCAGTAACTTTATTGGGCAAAAGTAAATATTTGCCACTTAATAAAAAAATGGAGTATTTATATACTATTTTGTCACTTTCAAAAATAGTTTTAACTTTGCAGCCCCCTATTTTATGGGGTAATCGCAACAAATTTAACGTATTAATCTAAAGATCAACAAAGTGGACACATTGAGTTACAAGACTGTATCGGCCAACAAGGCTACCGTCACAAAAGAGTGGGTAGTTATTGATGCCACCGATCAGGTACTAGGACGGTTTGCTTCCAGAATAGCACTTATTCTGAGAGGAAAGCACAAACCAAGCTATACCCCACATGTGGACTGCGGCGATAATGTAATAGTTATCAATGCCGACAAAGTCCGCCTTACGGGTAAGAAGATGACAGAAAAGGTGTATGTTCGTCACACCGGTTATCCCGGCGGTCAGAGGTTTGCCACTCCAAAAGAGTTGCTCACCCGTAAACCGTTGGCTGTAGTTGAGCACGCCGTAAAAGGTATGCTTCCGAAAAATCGCCTTGGAGCAGAGCTGTTCCGCAACCTGTTTGTTTATACAGGTCCGGAGCATCCGCATGAGGCGCAGCAACCTAAAGAAATTCATTTAAACGAAATTTAAACAAAGAGCATGGAATTAATTAACGCCCTTGGAAGACGAAAATCAGCAGTTGCTCGCGTTTATGTAAACTCAGGTAAAGGTAACATTACGATTAATGATCGTCCCCTTGAAGTATACTTCAAAGCGGAGACTCTTCAGTACATCGTAAAGCAGGCACTTGAACTAACCAACACAATTGGAATGTTTGACATTAAAGTCAATCTTGATGGTGGTGGTTACAAAGGTCAGGCAGAGGCACTTCGCCTTGCTATCGCCCGCGCTCTATGCAAAATTGATGCAGAGCAGTACCGCCCCGTACTTAAGTCAAACGGTTTTCTTACCCGCGACCCTAGAGAGGTTGAGAGGAAGAAACCTGGACAACCTGGTGCACGTAAGCGCTTCCAATTCAGCAAACGATAGACTTTGCAGCTGATTGAACAATGCACAGCAGGGAGAAAAACGAAGGATCTTTAATAAGCTACCCTAGTTTGTCCCGCTGCGGAAAATCCAAAAGACCTCTTATAATTTATTTTATTATAAAAGTTACTTAGGATTGATGAAAAGAGAATTAAAAATTATTAAAAAGAAATTTTAAAATGCCTAGAACAAATTTCCAAGAACTCCTTGATGCAGGTGTGCACTTCGGTCACCTTAAGAGGAAATGGAATCCTAAGATGGCTCCGTACATTTTTATGGAGAGAAACGGAATCCATATCATCGACCTGCACAAGACCGTTATAAAAATAGATGAGGCTGCAAATGTGATGAAGCAACTTGCCCGCGCAGGACGCAAAATCCTTTTCGTAGCAACAAAAAAACAGGCTAAAGACATTGTAGCCGAAAAATCAAAGGCTGTAAACATGCCTTATGTTACTGAGCGCTGGCCGGGTGGAATGTTAACCAACTTCCCTACAATCCGTAAAGCGGTTAAAAAGATGAATACCATCGACAAAATGATGGTTGACGGAACCTACGAAACTCTTGCAAAGCGTGAGAAACTCCAGGTTACCCGCCAGAGAGCCAAACTTGAAAAAAACCTCGGCTCTATTGCAGACCTTAACCGTCTGCCATCTGCTCTGTTCATTATTGACATACAAAAAGAGATGAACGCCGTTAAAGAGGCAAACCGTCTGAATATTCCAGTAATCGCTATGGTTGATACTTGTTGCGATCCGGGTCCCATTGATTATGTGATTCCTGCGAATGACGATGCCGCTAAATCTATCTCTTTGGTAATGGAGGTAATATGCCAGGCAATTACAGAAGGCCTTTCTGAGAGAAAGCTTGAGAAAGAGAAAGAGGCCTCATCTGCTCCTGAAGCAAAAGAGAGTGGTGATAACTCAAAGAAAATCCGCCCAAGAAAAGGGATTAAAGGAGAAGAGAAGCCAGAGGTTGAAGCAGCTCCTGCAGCTGTAGCAGCTGCGCCGGTTGCTGTTGAAGATGCTCCTGTAGCTGTAAAAGAGGCTCCTGCAGTTGTTGCAGAGACTCCGGCAGCAGTAGAAGAGGCTCCGGCAGTTGTTGAAGCAGCTCCTGTAGTTGTTGAAGAGGCTCCGGCAGTTGAAGAAGCAGCTCCTGCAGCTGAACCTGAAGTAAAGGCCGAATAATTACAACATTTTATATTATAAGATATGGAAATCAAAGCAACAGATGTTGCCAAACTGCGCCAGATGACCGGCGCCGGAATGATGGACTGCAAAAGCGCCCTTGTTGAGGCAAATGGTGATTTTGACAAAGCAAAAGACATTATCCGTGAAAAAGGTAAGCTGGTAGCAGCTAAGAGAGCAGACCGCGAAACTACCGAAGGTTCTGTTATCGCAATAGCAACAGAAAACAACAATAAAGCAATAGTAGTATGTCTTGGTTGCGAAACTGACTTCGTTGCTAAAAACAGCGAATTCCAGGCACTTGCAAACAAGATCGCAGATACAGCGCTTACTTCGTTCCCCTCAGATCTTGAAGCTCTTAAGGCAATCAAGATTGACGGACAAACAATTGAAGAGGCTGTTACTCAACAAACAGGCAAAAGCGGTGAAAAACACGCCATTCCTTTCTATGCAAAACTTGAGGCACCATACATTGCAACTTACATCCACACAAATGGAAAACTTGCAACGATTGTTGGTTTCTCTAAGGAGATCTCAAAAGAGGTTGGACGTGAAATCGCAATGCAGATTACTGCAATGAACCCTGTTTCTGTAAGCAAGGACTCTTGCCCTCAGTCGGTGATTGAGAAAGAGCTCGAAATCTACAGAATTCAGATTCGTGAAGAGGGTAAGCCAGAGAGTATGGTTGAACAAATCGCACAAGGCAAGCTTGCTAAATTCTTCAAAGAGAGCACACTGGAAGATCAAACATTCGTAAAGGATGGTAAAATCACAGTAGTACAGTACCTTAAGACAGTTGACCCTGAAGTAAAGGTAACCGGCTTTTTCCGCTTCTCTCTGAACGACTAAGAAACCACTCCGGATGAGTAACACTAAGCAAACTTGCCAAAAGGCACCAACGCTTAAGAAAACTCAACCGAAAAGCAAATTAGGTAAAAACGCCCCGCATTCCGGGGCGTTTTTTTTTGTTTGGCAAGCAAACAAGTTCCACAAACCACATCTCTATAACATCAATCAAAACCAACAAACCATCCCTGGGAATTCTTTCCTTTTGACTTATAGTCAATAAGTTAGACAGTTTTGTAAATTTGCACTAAAGTGCTGATTTTAAGCGATTAGGAAAGAATTCCCAGGGATGATTATCTCGGGCTTCCACTCCTAACAAATTTATAGCTCACATTTAAAAGTTGTGCTACTTGTGTATAAGTGGCACTAGTCCTGTCAAGCAACTCATTTTTAATATTATATAATTCCACTTTACTAAGTAACGCAGTTTTTCTTCCACCTAAAATTTTGTTAAGTAGTTCCGACAACTCGCAAAATGTGGTTTTATAAAATATATCTTCCTTATCATTAATTTCCTTATCGCCAGAAAATTGAAGCAAATTTACTTCGTCTCTAAGTTGCTCATATGAATCAAAATACAGTTTAACAAACATTTCATCGATCACAATACCCCTGTAAAGAGGATTAAACGATGTCCAACGATACTGACAAACATCTGAACACATCCCTGCTTTTACGGGATTGCCCAATATATAAAGGATACACTCTTTTAGTTTTGAGACAGAAACTTTTGATGAACTGCCAAACCTACTGCACAGGTTATTAGAAAAATAATACTTCTGATTGAATCGTCTTACATAAGAGATCATTAATGCTCCCATAAAAACGCTTAACTCTTTTGCCCGCAACAATAGGTGTACGTGATTATCCATCAGAGCATAAGCAAATATTTTCACATCGTATTTATGAGCAAACCTATTTACTGTATTGCAAAATAAAATACGATCAGCATCATCATAAAAGATGCATCTTCTTGAAGCTCCCCGTAAATAAACATGATAAATACCGGTTTCCGAAAGCTTTCTAACCTTCCCCACAATCTCTCCTCCTCAAATTAGTTAACAACCTATTTAATAATACAATATCATCCGCAACATCAGCTGGCACATCATTTACAACATCATTTGCAACATCATTTGCATAACCATTTTAAATTTGCTGATAATATATGTAGTGAAATTAACAAAAAAGAGACAAGCAAACAACAATCCCTGGGAATTCTTTCCTTTTAATTCATAATCAATTAGTTATCCCTTTTTTAAAATTTGTACTAAAGCGCTGATTTTGAGTAAAGAGGAAAGAATTCCCAGGGATGAAACAGGGGCCAGGGGGCAAAATCCGGGGGAAAATCCGGGGGCAATGCAATCTAAATGCTCACCTGAAAGCAACATCTGTTTTTTAGCTAATTTTCTGAAGTTTTTTTCGGAATAGGCGGAGGACCGTCCAACGACCAAAGGGAGGCGTTCCGGAAGCCCCGAAAAACACAAAGAAAAAAGCGTATAAAAAACTGCGTTGCGCTAGGTGAGCATTTAAAATTGTACAAAATGATTCCGAAGGGGTAGGGAAATTGTGGTTTTGTAAAATTTGATTACTTTTGCGGCCAGTATTAACAAAAAAATCTTCGGGGCAGGGTGTAATTCCCGATCGGCGGTATAGTCCGCGAGCCATCATGGCAGAACCGTTGCAACTACGGTACCGACAGTAAAGTCTGGAAGGAAGGAGATAAAAAATGAGAAAAAAACAATTCCCTTTTAACGGGGTGTTTGTGCTGTGCGCAACCCTGTTATGTCAAACAAATTCAAATGCCTTATCGGCAAATTCTATTTTAACAACTTCTCAGGAAACCATTCATCAACAAAAAAATGAGAATGAGCAGCGAGCTGACAGTTCAGAAAGAACAGACAGTATCCAGAGAGCAGACACTACAAAAACAATCTACTCAAATTTAGAAGAGATTATTCTCTCGGCATCTTTTATCAGAGAGAGGCAGAGTCCTCTCAGATTGAGTACTGTTGACAGAAGTGCAATCGAGAAAAAAGGAATAGGTCAAACCTATCCCGAACTTATCAAAAACATTCCCGGAATTTATGCCACAAGCGAATCGGGTAGTTACGGTGATGCAAAAATCAATATCAGAGGATTCAAGCAGGAGAACATATCTGTCCTACTAAACGGAATACCCATTTCCGGGCTTGTGACAGGAAATATGTTCTGGAACAACTGGCTCGGACTGACAGATGCAACACACTCCATACAGGTCCAGAAAGGCATCGGGGCCTCCATGCTATCAGACAACTCCGTCGGAGGAACCATTAACATTATTACCAAAACTACCGAAAAAACACCGTCGGCCTCAGCCGGTTACTATGTGACCGACTACGGGCAGATGAAGAGTTTTGTTGCGCTTAACAGCGGAGAACTTAAAGGAGGATGGTCTCTCTCTGCGATGGGTTCATACGCCTGGGGAAAAAGCTACGCCGACGCAACCGATGTCAATTCATGGGCCTATATGTTTAACGTTGGAAAGAGGATAAACAACCACCACTCCCTATTATTTACCGCTCTTGGCTCTCCCGAAAGGCACCAACAACGATCTGCAAGACTTTCTGCGTCAGAGATAGAGACCTACGGCAGAACATACAACAAAAACTGGGGTTATCTTAACGGTCAGGCAAGAAACCTGAGTGAAAATTTTTATCATAAACCATACCTCACACTGCATCACTTTTACAATAATGGCTCGAAGATTGAGATTTCAAATGCAATATATCTCTCAGTCGGTCACGGAGGAGGAAGGTGGTCTGAGTCAAAGGGCAAGCGAATTCTGGATTACAGAAGAGACGGACTTATTGACTGGGACGCTGTTGTTGAAGATAACCTGTTAACCGCAGGAACAACTCCATCTGGACCCGGCTATGAAGGATCTGCAGAGGGTTCGGCCAGGAATATACAGAGCGATTATCTTGCCGGCCATACACAAACAGGACTCAAGAGTAACATCTCATATAAAATTTCTCCGGTGGTCACTCTCCAGAGCGGAGTTCATTATCAGTACTACTCAACATGGGAGAAGGAGATTATAACCGATTTGCTGGGAGCAGACTACTGGTATGAAGATTACGCCAACAGCTCTCTTGCAGGAATGGCAGGCAGAAACCCTATTAAAGTAGTAGGAGATTATATCAGAACAGATAACGGTAAAATCATAAATCACCTGACTCTTTACTCAACCATCAACTACAAAACCACTGTTTGGGACATCAGAGCAGGAGTATCAGGAATGGGGAGTATAAATCAGAGGTGGGACAGATACAATTACATAACCGACCCTAAAAGCGATATTGCCTCCGCAGCAGGGTACAGCATTAAAGGAGGAGCTCTCAGAAAAATTACACCCGGACTATCCGCCTACATAAATGCAGCTCTTTACAGCAGGGTGCCCTATAACGACCTCTTTTTTGCAGCAGGAAACAACAACATAACAGACAATGTTAAAAATGAAAAGAATCTGCTTACAGAGGCTGGTTTGCGTTATCTGTTTCAAAGAGGGTCTGTAGAGGTTACCGGGTATTACGCAAAGTGGAAGAATAAGAGCATTATGTCAAATCCCTATAAACAGCCGGACAACACCAACTTAAGGTATCTCATAAGAGGGTTGGATGCTGTCCACTACGGGACCGAAATTGAGGCAACATACAAACCATCACGAATTTTACTGCTTGATGCATTTGCCTCATTTGGCAACTGGAGGTGGAAAAATGATGTTTCGGCAAATATTTATGACGACTATTCCGGACTTATAAAGGATGTGGTGAATGTATACAGCAACGGGCTTCCTGTTGGCGACTCACCGCAAACTCAGCTCGCTCTGTCAGCCACAGTTAAAATTTATAAAGGACTTGAAGTTAACGCAGATTGGCGATTCAACGGGAGAATGTATGCCGATTTCGACCCTAAAGAGAGACAGAACCCAAACGACAGGGCCTCTTCGTACAGAGTTCCCGATTACCACCTCTTTAACATGGGTGCAGTCTGGAATCTTAAAACATATAAATATAGAACTACAGTATACTTTAATGTCAACAACATCTTTGACACCCTCTATATTGAAAGAGGTCGTGATGGGTTTGATCATTCAGCAACTTCGTTCAGAGGATTCTGGGGTTTTGGAAGGAATTTCAGTACCGGAGTCAGATTTGAACTTTAAGCAAAAAGCGTTAATTGAGATCAGAACTCATCTGTGGGCAAAAAACAAAAGATAATTATATGTACCATACTGTATAAATGCATGTAATGGCGACATAAGTGTGATGAAAAGAAAGTATAATTGCAAGAAAATATTGAAAGAAAATATTGAAAGAAAACTGCAAATACTTATTATCAATTACAAATAGCGACTTGTTCAATTTTATTTGAAAAAGTTCTAAATTAATTTGAATTGTGGGGGTAAATCGAGGCGAGAATGGCCGAGGTTGCCCCCAAATTTCTCTCTACATATTCTTTGCAAATTTCTCCTCTCCTGGTAAGGAGTTCGGGTTTTGAGGTCAGCTGAAGCATCGAGTCGGAGAATTTTTCTAATGAATCAATTGAGTAAGCTCCTCCCTCTTGGATTAGATCTTTTGCCTCTTTGAATTTTTGATATTTAGGACCGAATATTACCGGAATTCCATATGCTGCAGCCTCCAGAATGTTATGAATACCAACCCCAAAGCCACCTCCAATATAGGCAACCGAACCATAACGATAGGCTACCGACAAAATTCCGATTGTGTCAATAATAAAAACATCAGCCTCAATTGCAGCTGTTACCTTTTTCACCTCACTGTACCGAACAACCTTAAATTCTTCGAACAAGCCCATTATTTTGTTAATGTGTGAATCATCAACCTCGTGAGGAGCTATTACCAACTTCAAAGGGGATCTTAATTCGAGTTTTGACAGCTTATCTCCCTCTTTATGAGATAGTTCGTTTTGTGAAAGATTTACTGTATTTTCCATTGATATCGTGTTTCTATCACAACGGCTCTTCTCTGCTTTAAAAAATCGGGCAAGAATCTCTTCATCGGCAGGCCATGTGCTTCCCGCAACCAGACAAAAAGAGTTTTGGGAAAATGCTGCCAGGGGCTCAATCTGTGTATCGGTTCCGGTAACCTCCCTGACTCTGTCGAATCTTGTATCACCACATACTGTAACATTTTCAACACCTATATTTTTAAGCAACCTCTCCGAATTGTCATCCTGCACAAATATGTGATCAAAATTATTCAGTATCTTCCGGAAATAACCTCCCCAAAACTTGAAAAAGTGCTGCTCCTCCCTGAATATTGCCGAGATAAGATAAACCGGAATTGCCCTCCTCTTGAGCTCTCCCAAATAGTTTCTCCAGAATTCATATTTCACAAAAATCACCTTTGTGGGCTTAATCAGGTCAAGAAACCTGGTTACATTACCCCTGGTGTCCATAGGGAGGTAGAAGACAGCATCTGCAAAGGAGTAATTTTTTCTCAATTCATATCCGCTAGGCGAGAAAAATGTAAGAATAACCGTTACATCCGGAAATGTGGCCTTGTGTTTTTCTATGACCGGTCTTGCCTGCTCGAATTCACCCACCGAAGCGCAGTGGATCCATAGTAAATCTTTTGTGTTACCCTTACTTACATATAACTGAGCCATTTTTGACTCAATTTTCTTAAGAAGATCTTTTCTGCCATTATAGAATTTGGCAGCCTTGCGCGAAAATATTCCGGCAATTGCAGAGGCAAAAAGGTAAAGGTATAGCGAAGTATGGTACAGAATAGTCAAATCATTCGTAAATTTGCCCAAAATTAGTCAAATAAATGAAAAAGTCCCTTGAACTGATCGGTCAGTACTTTATTCTGATGAAGGTAGTGTTTTCTACACCGGACAAAAAGAGGATATTCTGGAAGCAATTTTTTATTGATGCAGAGAAACTTGTCTTGAATTCAATACCTATTGTTGCAGTAATCTCGGTTTTTATCGGAGCTGTACTTGTTATTCAAACAGCGTATAATATTGAGAGCCCTCTGATCCCTAAGATGTATGTAGGTTACATGACACGAGAGAGCCTTATTCTTGAATTCTGCTCTACAATGATTGCGTTGATACTGGCCGGCAAGGTAGGGTCAAACATCTCATCTGAGATTGGAAGTATGAGAATAAGCGAACAGATAGATGCGATGGAGATGATGGGGATTAACTCCGCGAATTATCTCATACTCCCTAAGATTGCTGCCGCAACCATTTTGAATCCACTACTAATGTTAATGAGCTTTGTACTGGGACTCCTTGGTGGAGCAATGATTATCAACTTCACCGGCATTATAACCATGAGCCAGTATACCGAAGGTCTACAGTACGCATTCCGGTTTTATTACTTTGTTTACAGTATGGTAAAAATGGCAACATTTAGCTTCCTTATAACAAGTATATCATCTTTCTATGGATATTACGCTGCAGATGGATCACTTGGAGTGGGACGATCAAGCACAAAGGCAATTGTTGTCAGTAGCGTATCGATACTGGTTGCAAATCTGGTAATAACACAACTAATGTTAAACTAACTGAAACAACCGGATAATGATACGAATTAACAATCTTAATAAATATTTTGGAGAAAAACATGTTTTGAAAGACATCTCCATCACCTATAAGCCTGGCGAATGTTCGCTTATTATTGGAGCAAGCGGATCCGGTAAGACGGTATTCCTAAAATCACTTGTAGGGTTGCTTACTCCCGATTCAGGTGAAATATGGTATGAAAAAATACAGTTTAACGCTTTAAGTTTTAAAGAGCAGAGGAGCATTCGCAAAGAGATTGGTATGTTATTTCAAGGAAGCGCACTTTTCGATTTTGCCACGGTTGAGGAGAATGTAAGGTTCCCGATGGACTTTTTTACTACCTGGAGTGACAAAGAGAAACTTGACAGGGTAAACTTTTGTCTTGAACGCGTCAATCTTAAAAATGTCAATAAATTATTCCCCAACGAATTAAGTGGAGGGATGCAGAAAAGAGTTGGAATCGCAAGAGCTATTGCTCTTAATCCCAAATATCTGTTCTGCGACGAGCCTAACTCCGGACTTGACCCACATACCTCAATTCTGATTGACCAACTGATATCAGAAATCACCAAAGAGTATAACATCACAACAGTTGTTAACACTCATGATATGAACTCAGTAATGGAGATTGGAGATACTGTCGGCTTTATTCACCAAGGCAAACTTATATGGGAGGGAGATAAAGAGAATGTGCTCACATCTGATTGTGAGGAGCTTAACAACTTTGTCTTTGCCTCGAGAATGGCTAAAAAGATGAAAGAGATGATGGGTTAACCCATCATCTCTTTCGTTTTTTCAATTCTAATTCTTTATAAATTATTCAATTACAGGCTTTACAGCACTAATAATAATGTCCGAAAGAGGTAAATCTCTCTGATTAGTAGGAGTTGCTGCAATAGCATCAATCACCTCAAATCCCGAAATGGTCTCTCCGAAAATGGAGTAATCTCCATCAAGCTGCGCACATGAGCCCGGGTTCTCCACAATATAAAATTGCGACCCCGAAGACTCTCTGGCAGGATTTCCGGCGTCTCCCCTTCTGGCAGCAGCTACGGCACCTTTTTTGTGTGTAAACTGCGAAAGGATTTCGGCAGGAATAGTGTAGCCTGGGCCACCTGTTCCAAAACTGGCAACGTTTGCCATATCCTTGGAAAGAGGGTCACCGGTCTGAATCATAAATCCCTGAATAACTCTGTGGAAGCGGATTCCGTTAAAAAAACCCTTTGATGCAAGCGCAACAAAATTATCCCTGTGTTTTGGGGTCTCTTTATAAAGTTTGATTCTGATGGTACCGACATTTGTAACAATATCAAATACCGGCTCTTCCGGCAAATCTGCCGGATTAAAAATTAAGTTTGTCTGCATAGCGGTTGTGTCTTCCTGTTTGGCAGGCTCCTCCTGTTGAACTTCTCCCCTCTTGCCTTTGCAGGAGAATACAACTAAAGGAATGATTAACAATAGTTTTAAAAAATTTACCTTCATATACTAAATTATTTATTTTGTATACCTTTGTAATGCTTCACAAAAATACCTCAATTGCAACTATTATGCAAATCAAAAAGTGTTTGATTCTATGCACTGTAATACTCTTTTCAGGTTTTGCACACGCGCAGAGCGTTGGTCTTGTTTTAAGCGGAGGTGGAGCTAAAGGACTTGCTCACATTGGCGTAATTAAAGCTCTTGAAGAGAACAACATCCCAATAGATTATATTACCGGAACATCAATGGGGGCAATAATCGGGGGGCTCTATTCGATAGGGCTCACGCCTGATGAGATGATTTCAATGTTTCGCTCAACTGAATTCAATTCATGGTTCAAAGGGGAATTTGAAAAAGATTACGCTACTTACATATACAGAAGGGATCCCACGGCAGAGATGTTCGGGGTTAATGTAACACGCAGGAATAACAATGCATTTACAATTTTGCTCCCCACAAATCTAATCTCTCCTTACCCGATGGACCTTGCCGTAATGCAGATTTTTGCATCCTCGATAGCAGCGGCAGAATACGATTTCAATAAATTAATGATCCCTTTCAGGTGTGTTGCAGCCGACATTCAGAAAAAGAGACCGGTAATTATGAGGAGAGGTGATCTTGGCTCAGCCGTGAGAGCATCAATGACATATCCTTTCGTCTTCAAACCAATTGTTATAGACTCTATACTGCTGTTTGACGGCGGCTTTTACAACAACTTTCCCTGGGATGTAATGATTGAGGACTTTGACCCCAATTTCATAATCGGGTCCAAAACCTCGGGACATGTTTCAAGTCCTGATACCGACGATATTTTCAGCCAGATCAGCAACATGCTAATGGTCGAGACAGACTATACTATTCCCGAGGAGAGAGGATTCCTGATAGACAATGACCTAAAAGCACTTGGAATTTTGGATTTTCATAAAATTGACGAAATAGTAAGGATTGGTTACGATAATGCTCAAAGATATATCAGTGGTATTAAAAGCAAAATTCAACGCGAAGTAAGCTCTAAAGAGTTACTTGAAAAGCGTCTGGCCTTCCGTACCAAGACAGAGCCCCTGATTTTCAGAGATGTTATTGTTGAGGGAAATATCAGAGATCCCGAAAAGGCATTTATAAAAAGAACCATCAAAAACAGTTCGGACAAGAATTTCGGATTTGAACAGTTGAAAAGAGGGTACTATCGGGTTGTAGCAACCGACAATATAAATACTATCTACCCGGAAGCAAGATTTTCAGCCGACTCTGTATTTGATCTTTACCTAAGGGTAACCAAAAGTTCTCCTCTGAAGCTCTCAATCGGGGGAAATATCTCCTCCTCTTCGTTAAACCAAGGCTATCTTGGCCTGACGTACAACTACTTTTCGATAAATCCGTGGAGATTGGCAGCAGACTTCAATCTGGGAAGGTTTTATTCTGGTCTGAACCTTCATATGAGGCAAGATATAGGAATAAACCCGTTGTGGTTTTATGAAGGACAGTTTACGGTACACCGTTTTGACTACTTCGCCGGAAATCAGGTTGGGTTTTTTGCCAATCGAATTCCGGGAAATGTTGAGGAATCTGAAACCTTTTTTACAATAAGTGCGGGAATGCCTCTCATTATAGACCGGAATATTCTTGCAAAAGTAAACTTGACCATCGGCCGGAATTTCTATGAGTATTACCAGACAGATAATTTTACCACATACGACATACCGGACAGAACATCCCTTAACTACATAGCCCCCTCTTTTACAATTGAACGATCAACAACTAATTATAAACAGTTTGCTACCGCCGGCAGAAAACAAAAATTCACACTTAAGTACATACGCGTAAAAGAGAATCACAAGCCGGGAAGCACATCACGCATAGCAACAGAGGTTAACGACAGTCAAAACAACACCTATTCTGCAAGAGTATTTTCCGAAACATATTATAATCTTGGTAAATATCTGTCATTAGGAGTACTTGCCGATATTGCTATATCCAACAGAACATATATGGGAGATCATATTTCGACCCTGTTGTATCTCCCTGCCTTTCAACCGGGCCCCCACAACTCCACTCTCCTTCTTAACGGTTACCGGGGAACCTCTTTTGCTGGTATTTCACTGAAACCGATTATTAAATTTTCAGAAAATACATCTCTTCAAATGCAGGGTGGGGTGTTCATTCCACACAGACAACTGATAGAATCATCAGATGGTGTTGCCCGATTTACTGACCCATTCCCAGGAGTATCATTCCTTGGCAGTATTGCTGCAGTATGGCACTCTCCGGCAGGTCCGGTTTCACTTTCTGCAACTTACTACGAAAGATCACAGGTCAAATGGTTCCCTCAGTTTAACATAGGGTTCCTGATATTTAAACCAAAAGCATTAGCAAACTGACAATGAGTTCAAATCCACTTAAAAAGCTAGCGGGAGAGACCGCCATTTATGGTTTCAGCACCATATTTGCCCGTATTGTCAACTTCATATTCTTTCCGATTTATACCTACAAACTCACAACAGAGAACTATGGAATAGCAACTGAGTTCCTTGCTTACATCGCCATTTTGCAGGTTGTGCTAACATTGGGGCTTGAGACAGGATGCTTCAGGTTTGCCAACAAAGAGTCAGACCCAAACAAAGTGTTTTCAAACGCTCTTCTTACCACAGGCATGCTTTCTCTCGTTGTGTTCCTTGGTTTGTATCTCTTTTCGGAGCAGATAGCAACCTGGCTTGGCTACGGCAGCTTCAGAAAAATTATTGTATATGTTGCGGGTACTCTTGCTCTCGATTCATTCACCTCAATCCTCTTTGCAAAGCTCAGGTTTGAAAACAGACCCGTTAAATTTGCCATTCTTAAAAGCATCAAAATATCTTGTGAAATAATATTCAACCTTGCCCTGTTCTTTATTGTTCCTATTTGGCTTGTCAAAAATCCCGACTCTTTTCTGCTGAACTTCATATCGCCAAAGCCCGATTTCACATATATTCTCTTTGCAATATTTCTGAGTTCAATTGTTTCTCTCCTCATATTCATACCTGATATTCTAAAAATAAGACTCAGCTTTAACTCACGATTGTGGAAACAGATGATGCTATACTCCCTGCCAATAATGGTGGCAGGTCTGCCGGGTATCCTGAACGACTTTATTGACAGACCTCTGTTCCGCTTTTTCAGCCCCGAGGGAAATATTTGGGAGTCAGATCTTGGGATCTTTCAGGCAGGAACCAAAGTTGCAACTTTTATGATGCTGTTTATTCAGATGTTCCGATTTGCGGCAGAACCTTTCTTCTTTTCCAGGGAGAAGGAAAAAGACTCTAAACAACTATATGCCAAAGTTATGGAGCACTTTACCGCTCTTGGAGTCTTGATTTTTTTAGGTATTATGTTTTACCTCGATATCATACAATATATTGTAGGAAGAGACTTCAGGGAGGGTCTCTCTATAGTACCCATCATGCTTCTCTCATATCTTATTCTTGGAATAAGTTTTAATGTGTCAATGTGGTACAAACTTTCAGGCAAAACCAACTATGCCATACTTATTACATCTGCAGGGTTACCTGTTACACTGGCAATTAACATAATCTTTATGCCTGTTTACTCATACCATGCAGCTGCATGGGGACATTTTGCAAGTTATCTGGTAATGCTTCTTACAAGTATTTGGCTTGGCAATAAATATTATCCCATACCATACAGATGGATAAAGGTGATTGGATACATTGCAGTTGGAGCTGCCATGTATGCCTTTGTTATCTTTTTACCGGATACCGGAGTATACGTGAAATACACAATCAGAACAGTTCTTATTATCAGCTATATTTTATTTTATCTAAAACAGGAGAAAATTTCCATATGGAGGTTAAAATTGTAAACAAATCCCCTTTCAAACTTCCTGAGTATGCCACTATACACTCGGCCGGAATGGATATGAGGGCAAACCTGACAGAAAGCATGGTTATTCAACCTCTGCAAAGAGTGATGGTACCTACAGGAATATACATTCAACTGCCTGACGGATATGAGGCACAGATAAGGCCAAGAAGCGGACTTGCCGCTAAGCACGGAATTGGAATTGTCAACAGTCCGGGTACTATTGATGCCGATTACAGAGGAGAGATAAAAATAATTCTCGTAAATCTTTCAAATGAACCGTTTACGTTAAATCCGGGAGAAAGGGTTGCCCAGATGGTTATAGCCAGGTATGAAAAGGCTGTTTGGAATGAGTGCGACTCTCTTGATGAGAGCGAACGGGGAGAGGGAGGTTTTGGTTCAACAGGCAGAGGTTAATTATTAGGTTAATTATTATATCAAAAATATGATTACTATTGAGAAATTATACACTCTCTTCAGGAAGAGTAACGGTGTGTCAACCGATAGCCGGAATATAGCTCCCGGATCAATTTTTTTTGCTTTAAAAGGAGATACTTTTGACGGTAATTCATTTGTCCTGCAGGCACTTGAATCCGGGGCTGCCTATGCAGTTTCAGACGATAAAAGCCTTCCGGACAATAGCCGTATAATAAAAACAGATGACTCCCTGAAGACTCTTCAGCAGCTTGCTGCTCATCACAGAGTAATGCTGGGGCTGCCTGTTTTCGCACTGACAGGAACAAATGGAAAGACCACCACAAAAGAGCTTATAACCACAGTGCTTTCAACCAAATACAAAGTAGTCTCAACAACCGGAAACTTAAATAACCATATAGGGGTTCCGCTTACCTTGCTAAAGATGAATGAAGAGACTGAGATGGCTGTTATAGAAATGGGGGCAAGCGCACCGGGTGAAATTGAGCTTTTATGTTCGATATGTCAGCCAAACAGTGGTCTTATTACCAATGTCGGCAAAGCTCACTTGTTGGGTTTCGGCTCTTTTGAAGGAGTTAAAAAGACCAAGGGAGAACTTTATGACTATCTCAATAAAAATGGAGGTACGGCACTATACAACGGAATGAACAGCCACCTATGCGAGATGATATCGCAGAGAACAGGTATAAATAAGATCGAATACGGGCTTAATGCACAAAATGCTCTGGTTTTAAAGGCCACCTCAGATAATCCATTTTTAAGGATAGAGCTAAATGGCACGAGAATCATAAACACCAATATGATTGGCGATTACAACGCCGATAATGTTTTGGCCGCTTTGGCAGTCGGAGCATTTGCAGGCACAGATCCAGATCTTTCGGTGAAGGCAGTTGAAGCTTATATCCCCTCAAACAATAGATCACAATTGGTTAAGGGACAATTCAACACTTTGATTGTTGATGCCTACAATGCAAACCCAACAAGCATGAAAGCCGCACTTGACAATTTCATGCAGATTGAATGCAGCAAAAGAGCCTTGATAATTGGAGATATGCTTGAGTTGGGTGAGTATTCATCAGATGAACACAAAGGCATTCTGGAACTGATTAAGCATATGAATACTGAGTCTCTCTTCTTTGTCGGGTCAGAGTTTAAAAACGCTGCCGATGGAGATAGTTACTTTGCAGAGAGAGCAAAATTCTTTCAAACATCTGATCTTCTTAAAGAACATTTAAATAAGAGCACACCAAAAGGTTGTACATTTTTAATTAAAGGATCGAGGGGAACAAGACTCGAAAAAGTGATAGAAGCCCTTTAAAGGCTATCTGATATTGGAACCAATACTTATGAAACGGAGCCTCTTGAGCGAAAGAAAAAATGAAAGTACAATGCTGCCCCTGTAAACTCCCGTCACCTCTTTGTTACAGATAAGCTCGTCTCTGACAATATCTTTTCTCATCTCTTTGAAGTGGCGATGGGCCTCCCAGACACTCGAAATGAGCTCTTTTTTACCCTGAATCATGTAAAGGATGGCAGACATACCATCAAGTATCATTCTTAAAAAAAGCGTTATGTGAAGCCTCCTGTAAGGGAGGTTTTTATATAACATCAGGAGGTTGTTACGGTAGTTCAGATAAAGTTTTTTTGGTGAGTTATTTGGCAGAGTGCCTCCGCCAACATGATACACCACAGAATCAGGAAAAACCCAAACCTGCCACCCATGAAGTTTAGCCCTCCAGCACAAATCAATCTCCTCCATATGAGCAAAGAATGTTTCATCAAATCCACCAAGCTCCCTGAATAATGACGACCGGATCATAAATGCAGCACCAGAAGCCCAGAAAATTTCTGAATCTGTGTTGTATTGTGCACAATCCTCTTCAATATTTGAGAGTATTCTGCCACGGCAGAAGGGGTATCCCAGGTAGTCAATAAACCCTCCGCTCGCACCGGCATACTCGAAATGATCTTTCTCAAATGCCGATTTGATTTTAGGCATACAAATACCAATCCTGGGATTGTTGTCAAAGGCGTTTACCAACGGAGTAATCCAATCTTTTGTTACCTCAACATCGGAATTGAGAAGCATATAATAGTCTGCATCAACATAGTTGAGTGCACGATTATACCCTCCGGTGAAACCATAATTGGCACCCAATTCTATTAATGTAATTGCGGGAAAATTTTTTGTAATCCACTCCTGTGAACCGTCAGTAGAACCATTATCGGCAATGACAACCTTAACTCCGGGAGATTTACTCCTCTCAATTATATTACGAAGAAACCTCTCAAGATAGTGTACCCCGTTCCAGTTTAAAATTACTATTGCAGTAGTTGACAACTCTTTTTTTTGTAAAGATAGTTAAAAAAGAGCCTTACAGATGGAAGCGGAATCCCAGTTCGAACTTGAACTGCAGTGGTTGGGCGCTTCTGATACTTAGCGGCTGGTTGTTATTAAAGAAATAGGCAACAGAAGGGTCAAAGTAGAGTCCGGTGTTTCTGTTAACATAGAATTCGGCACCTGCTCCGGCATTTAATGACCACTGAAGCCCCTCTATAGAGTTGCCACTCCATTTTTTTACACCGTTTTCAAATATTTTGTAATGGGCATAAAGACCCTTTTCAACGGTAAAGCCACCTGATAGATAAAATCTTATATTTTCGTTATTGAAAAGATTTGCATAAACATTTACAGGAACACCAATATAGTGAAGTGTCTGATGAGTCTGTCTTGTCTCCTCTCTGGATAAATCGTCGTAATTTGAGAACAGAAGAGTGTAATTAACACCCGAACCAAGAGAAATAATCTCGCCCAGCGGAAGCTGAACCTGTATTCCCACCGATACCGGCATCAGGAATTTTGTATTTGAAACAACCTCCAGTGGCACATAAGCCTTCTGAATGGTTGATACCACATTGCTTAAATTATAAGAGCCACCGGCCTGACTTACCCCCATGAGGGTAACCGAGTTACTGGCCATTGATGGCGAGATATTTGTCCCCATAGCAATGAGGGCTTTGGAGTGCTTTCTTGTGCTGCGTGAATCTCCCCTGACTTTGAAAAGGTACTCTTCAACCGATTGAGCCCCTGTTTTCCCCGGGCCAGCCTCTCTTTGTCTCTCTTTTACACCGGCAGGAGTTTCATCTCTCTTCTGTTCAGGTTCAACTTTAATAATATCAACCTGCTTCACCTGTACTTCAAC
>Ga0351953_1001_pt1 | contig 45895 bp, 35 predicted proteins | sample BONcelT113001C15_FD_205810 | JGI IMG/M metagenome (GOLD analysis project Ga0351953, IMG submission 205810) | Enriched cells from coal bed in the Powder River Basin, Montana, United States - BONCAT cells T11 rep3 HSBNCT.T11.300.1.C15 ... | reverse complement strand
ATTTCCTGGTTACTATCACAATTGATTGCTAAACCATTTCTTAGCCGCCATTATTCTTGAATACACGTTGTATTCTGGCCAACAACAAATTACGGTCAATTGGTTTTCGGATATAGTCTGCAGCACCCAGACTCAATCCTCGGGCTTCATCTTCCGGACTAGTGTGTCCTGACAGAAAAATTACAGGTATGTTTATATCTTTCTCCTTTATGTACTCCAACATTTGATAGCCATCGAAATTGGGCATGGCAATATCAGATAAGACTACATCGAACCTGCCCTTTGCGAGCTGCATCAGTGCCACAATTCCATCGGGAGCAATCTCCACTTCATAACCATCAGATTTCAATATGCTGGATAATATTTTTTGATTAATTACCTCATCCTCAACAACAAGCACACGTCCTTTGCTGTGTACATTGGTTTGACCTGATAATGTGATGTCTGAAGGGGTCAGCGAGGTCAACAGCTCTTTCAGGGGCACTGTTGCATAAGTTGAGGCCGTGTCGGACATGGCATAGGGAATAACCAATTCATCGTTGTTGACAATTGAGCCACACGAATACACCACATTAGGCACATAGCCTTCTCTTTCTTCTTCGTTGGGCGAAATCAACGGTTCCGAAAGTTGTCCGATAACTTTGGTGGGATCATCCAGATCGAGCAGCATGGCACTGATCACATATTTACGCATGGTTCCCACGCCATGGGTAATCACCAACCAACCATGCTCTGTTTCGATTGGTGAGCCACAATTGCCAACCTGTATAAACTCCCATGGGTAAGTTGGCTCCTGCAATTTAATGGCTTCGCCCCATCGGTTGATCTGATCCGAAAACATAATAAAGTTGTTAACGCCATCAATTCGTGAAAGCATAACATATTTACCTTTTATTTTTCTGGGGAACAAGGCCATTCCTTTATTCTGTGCATTTTCGCCATGGATAGGCATGATTTTAAATTTGTAGAAGTCTTTGGTTTCAATGAACTTGGGCATTATGGAGAAGCCATTATACGCAGTATAGGTAGCATAATACCTCACGCGGCCATCGTCGTCAGTAAATTTCACAAATCGGGCGTCCTCAATACCATTGCTTTCGCCGGCCCCAATGGGAAAAATCACACGATCAGAAATTCCTGTATCAAGCGAAAAATCAATTTCATAGTGCGAGTCTCCAAGCCAGATGATGGTTTTTAAAATTTTTTGCTGGGCTTCATTGGGCTTTAATTCACGGCTGGTTTCTTCAATGGCCCTGTATAGTTCATTGTAATCAAAGTTGTCGCGAAGTTTGTCCATAACATATTTCACCACAGGGTCATCGGCATGCATTTCGGTCAATTTGACACAAAAAGCTTCTTTTGAATAAATATAATTATTGATTGTCTCTGCTTCATCAATCATTCTTCCGGTTGGGATTAGCTGAAGGTTGTTGTTGGCATCGAGCACACCACCGCGAAAAACAACTGAACTGATGTGGCCTTCGCCTGTTGCCCTGAAACTAATAATGACTCTTTTCTGACCAACACTAAGCCCTGTTTGATCAGGATCTTCAACCATTGATGGATTAAAGAAAGCAGCAGATTCGATCGAATATTCAGAACTGAAATATGCTCCAATCAGTAAACGTTTGGCTTCGGTCAGATCCTGGAGGTTTCCTGCATTACCGTTCATAATCGCGCTGACTCTTTCGAAATGCCTGTTAAATATTTTTGAAATATTGCGATGACGCGAGGAAAAGTCCCTCAACGACTGGCTAAGACTTAATCTGGCGGCCTCTTCAGGCATATTGATTACTTTTTGAATGATAGATTGAACTCTGGTTTCAGGTCCGGGAAAGAAAAACCTGACTATTACTCGTTTGGAGTCACTGTAAAAACGTACTGGTTTGCGAATCAAAGTTGTGGACATTGTATCTTGAATTTGTGTTTAAAATTAGTAAAATTTCGTTTCTTTAGTACGTTCTTAAAACAAACGAAAAAAGATACATTACATTTGTCTATCTACTGAAACCAATCATAAACACATGAACGATCTAAGAGTCTGTATCCTATTCTTCTGCATGACAATAAACAGCCTGTATGCTCAGCATAATTTGGCGCCAAAAGCACTTATTCTTATTGATTTTCAAGAATTTTACTTTGAAGCTGGCGTGAGTCCTCTGGATGGGGCTGACGAAGCCGTCGGTAAAGCGGCAGTTTTGCTTGATTTTTTCAGAAAAAACAAGGGTTTGGTGGTTCACGTGAAACATGATTACGAACCCGGAGGGGATATTCATACTTCTGTCTCGCCGCTCGACGAAGAAAAGGTCATTGTTAAAAAAGAAGTCAATGCATTTTTAAACACCGATCTGGAAGCTTATCTGCATGAACAGGACAAAAGGGAATTGGTTATCGCTGGCATGCAAACCCATATGTGTCTCGAGGCTGCTGTTCGTGCAGCACGGGATCTGGGATTTGCGTGTACGGTAGTTTCAGATGCCTGTGCAACCCGCGATCTTAGTTTTGAGGGAAAAACAATCAAAGCTGAAGATGTACACCTGAGCACACTGGCCACCCTCGTCCGCACATATTCACGGGTAATGAGCCTGGATGAATACCTGAAACTAGCTGAAAACTAATTTATTACATTTGATAAATCTATTTTAACTTTACCCGGGTAACACCATGACCACCTGCTTCGGCAGAGGCATCTTCGAAAGCCGCAACCATTTTTTGTTTTGACAAATATTCCCTGACAACCCGTCTTAAGATGCCATTTCCTTTTCCATGCAAAATACTCACTTCCTTCATGCTGATCAGCATGGCTTCGTCAATATATTTTTCTACCAGCTCTATGGTTTCCTCTGCCCTTTTGCCCCGGACATCAATAGTAAGTTTAAACTGGGACGATTTTTCATTGATATCATCCATAATTGATTGCCGGGCACTTGAACGGTTTTTGACAATGGTTTTCCTCTTTTCCTGCCCGCTAAGTTTCCTGAGTTTCTCGGGTGATGTACGGAGCTTCACCGAATGAAAACTTATCACGGCCTCATGTTCTGAAATAGATAGCAATTCGCCGCTCACTTCCAATTCATCAATACTTACCATATCACCTGGCTGAAGGTCGCCCGGGAGTTCCTCTTTCTGATCTTCAACGGTCAAAGGCAGTTTCACCAGCTCATCAGTTTGTCCGGCCAGGATGGTTTTTGACTCCTGAAGTGCCTCACGCAGTTGTTTGGTTTTTTCCTTTTCTGCCTGCGACTCCCTGATTTCCTTTATGGTTAGTTCAATCTGCCGGTTGGCCTTGTCAATAAGGTTTTGGGCTTCACGTCCTGCTTCGCTCAGCAGGGTTTTCCGGCGCTCCTCGAGTTGCTTGAGCAGGCGTTTGTACTTTTCAATTACTTCATTGAGCAAAATATCGGCCAGCCTGAGCTCTGTTTGTTTCCGCGCCACTTCTTTCTTTTCTACTTCCAACTGTTGCAGTTGCATGTCGAAATTGAGTTGCGACTGGCCAGTAATCCCAGCTGCCTGTGAAAGAACCTCTTCCGGAAATCCAATTTTTCGTGCAATTTCGAAAGCAAAGGAGCTTCCCGGTCTGCCGGTCTGCAGCAGGTAAAGGGGCTGAAGTTTAGCCGTATCAAACAGCATGGCGCCGTTCATGATACCCGGGTTGCGGTCGGCCATTAGCTTAAGGTTTGCATAATGAGTAGTAACCACCCCAAAAGCATGACGTTGGTTAAGTGTTCCGAGCACTGCTTCAGCAATTGCCCCACCAAGCTGAGGTTCGGTGCCGGTTCCGAATTCATCAATCAGAAAAAGAGTTGAAGGTGAGGCGTTACCAATGAAAAACTTCATGTTGATCAGGTGCGAACTGTAGGTGCTCAGGTCGTTCTCGAGGGATTGCTCATCACCGATGTCAATGAAAATATTCTCAAAAATGCCGCATACCGAATTCTGCTTCATGGGCACGGGCAACCCGCATTGTACCATGTACTGTAACAATCCTATAGTTTTCAGGCACACCGACTTACCTCCTGCATTCGGGCCTGAGATGACTAAAATTCGCTGATCACGATTCAGGTTGATATCGAGCGGGACGATGGATTTTTTCTGCTCCCGCAGCGTCAGATACAGCAAGGGGTGAATGGCCTGTATCCAATCAACCACAGGATGCGGTTCCACCCGTGTTTTTACCCCGCCAATTTTGAGGCTGAGGCGTGCTTTTGACTGAGTGGCATCCAATCGGCCGAATAAAACCCAAACTTCTTGAAGCAAAGGTAAATACGGCCTCACAAAGGTTGTAAACGCAGCCAGTATCCGGTTTATTTCGCGCTTTTCGGCATATTCAAGCTCCCTGATCTCGTTGTTTGTGTCGAAGATCTCCGCCGGTTCGATATAAACTGTTTGCCCGCTGGAACTTTCATCATGGATAAAACCCCTAAGCCGCCTTTTGTCGGAAACTTTCACGGGGATGACCATTCTGCCGTTGCGTATGGTGATCTCAACTTCCGAATCGGCCCATCCCTGCTGCTTGGCTTCGCCCAGCATCTGCCTGATGCGCCTCTCGACACTGCCATGTTTGCGCCTGATCTCCTGCCGGATCTCGGCAAGCTGCGTACTGGCATGATCAGGTATCTCCCCTTTATCGTCGGTTAACCTTTCCAACTCCTTGACAAGCGAAGGCGGCATATCAATCCCATCACACAACGACACCACGGGAAGAAATGATTCTGAGACTTCTCCCCTTAGCAACCGCAGAAAAGGGACAAGTACCCTCAGACTGGTTTTCATATCAAACAGGGCCTCCTGTTCGATCACGGTTCCCTGTACCCTGATACGGTCAATTTCGTCCCTAAGGTCGGATACATCGCGAAGGTTAAGTGGATGGCCGCTTTCAACAAGTGCAACAAAGGAAAGGGTTTCTTCGAGGCTTTGAAAAATCACTTCCGGATTGGCCGAAAAAGCGATCTCCCTGATGTGCTCCATACCCATAGGAGTTTGACAGGCATCTTCAAGCAATCGCCTGATACCTGTAAAACCAATTTTTTCTTCAAAATGGGTCGGATAGATCATCTACTGAAAATTGTTTCCTGTCAAAGGCGCAAAGGTAAGCATATCAGGCCATACGGCATCTGTTACAGAGTCATGGCACGAAATTTCATTGTCGCTTGATTTATGTATGGTATCGTTGTGTATTTTTATCGCATGCTAACCATCGAAATATGTGCCAATTCTTTTGCGTCGGCAGTTCATGCCCAAAAAGCAGGCGCACACAGGCTTGAGCTTTGCGAAAGTCTGGAAACAGGAGGGTTGACACCTTCATTTGGATTTCTTTCCATGGCCAGGGAAAAGCTTCAGATACCGCTGCATGTTCTAATCAGGCCGCGCAATGGCGATTATAACTACGATGCACATTGTGTGGAAATTATGCTTCGGGATATTAAGGTTGTTAAAGAACTTGGCTTTGAAGGCATTGTTATCGGGGCGCTGAATGCTGACGGAACCCTTGATGAGGCAGTGATGGATCTTATGATAGAAGCAGCGAAAGGACTGAGCATCACCTTTCACAGGGCCTTTGATGTATCTGCCAGACCCTTTGAAGTGGCCGAAAAACTCATAGATCGGGGAATAAACCGCATTCTGACTTCAGGCAGGCAGGCAACCGCCCCGGAAGGTGCAGCATTTATTGCGGCACTACATCAACGATATGGCCACCAGATAACCATTATGGCCGGAAGCGGAATTCACTCCGGCAACATCCTCAACCTGATTGCACAAACAGGAATATCCGAATATCATCTTTCGGCACGGCAACAAATACGCGGGAACATGGCAGTTGACATAAACACCACGCTTCAATCAGAGCTTAACTGGTTTGAAACCAATCCGGAAGAAGTGCGCAAAATTATTAGCCTTACCAAAGATTATTCCTCTGCCGGCTTCTGATCGCCAGAAACCTCATCAAGGCCGTATTTTTCCCTGACTTCGTTGCAGATTCTTGAATTTTTTCTTTCTTCTTTCAGGATGTCCCCAAACATTTTCCGCTGGTCTTCTTTCAATCCGTATTTCTCATTAAAACCGGCAGAAAGTTGCTGCTGCTCACGCCTCAACTGAACATAGGTTGAATCGTTGTTCACCTGCTGTGTTCCCTGTCTGAGCAGTTCGAGCATGCGACCGCGTGCTTTGCAGCTGATCTCGACCAGCTGTTTGGCGTCTTTGCGCATTTGCTTTTCCAGTTTTTTCTCAGGCGAACTGCATGCAGAAATAATCAGTATTCCCGCCAGGAAAAAAATACTTACAAATGATTTCATATTGATGACTTTGTTTTTGGTTATTTATTTGGTTTTTGCTGTGGTTTGCGACCCGCTGGTCTGCCTTGCTGGCCGGGCTTTCTCTCTCCATCCCCACCTCTGCGGGCATTGAGCATCTTCTGACAGCTCGTCAGTTTTTGCCTGGCTTCCTCCTGAATTTTTTCGTATTTTGCCTTCTTACCCGGATCAGCCTCATACTTCTTTGTCAATCGTGCTTCCATCAAATCCAAATGACGATGAAATTCGGCAGATTCATTTACTCTGGCCTGATTACTCGTTTCGGCCGCGATAATTCTTGCTGTGCCGGCCTTACACCTGCATTCCGTGATGGCATAAGCATCTGCCTTTAAAGCCTCAGCCTCCATTTTGCGTTTCTTCGATGACTGGGCATGAAGCGGAAACGACAAAATGATCATACCAATTAGAATAATCAATATCCTCATGACAATACTTTTAAATGTAATCAACAACTTAAACTTTCGGTTGCAAAGATAAGCAAGTGATCTGTCATGTAACTATTTTGACGTATTAAATCATGTCAATGTGTGCAAACACTTGTTTATTAATCATCGGGTTTCTTCGCTTCCATCTCTGTATCGGGCAAATCTTCCCATATCGGCGGGGTGCACATGGTCATGCTGAGGCCAGGGCCATCCGCCAAAACCATCGCGCTGAAAGTCATTATACGCCTGCCTGATTTCAAGAGGGGTGTTCATTACAAAAGGTCCATACTGATAAACCGGTTCGTCAATCATGCGACCCTGAAGCAACAAAAAATGGCTTTCACTTTGCCCGCCTTTTATAAGCGTTTCCATATCAGCTGTCAGTTCGATGGCGTTTTTGGGATTAATTGCTTCGCTGCCGATCCGAACAGCCGAACCCCTGTAAAAATAAAGGGAGCGGTTGACATTGCGGCCTGCCGGTGGAATGCGCAACTCAGCACCTGGTCCCATATGAATGTTCCAAATATTGACTTCGTGTTCAGCTTTGGCTGCCCATGAATCCGGTGCCGGCGGTAATGCCTTTACCTCATTCCATTGTCCGGCAATTAGCTCAATTTTGGTTGTAGTACTGTTTGGTCCAATAACTTCAACCACTGGTATGTCCTCGGCCCAAAGCATTCTGAAATATGGTTCTGCCATTTTGGATGTGGCCGGCAGATTCAGCCAAACCTGAAAGAGCTCTAGCGGGTTTTCACTTTCGGTGTTCAGAAGGGGAAACATCTCGCTGTGTTGTAAGCCCGAACCTGCAGTCATCCATTGCACATCGCCCTGCCCATAGCGACCTGCCTGTCCGTGTGAATCAGAATGGTCAACCATGCCTTCGGTAACAATGGTAATGGTTTCAAAGCCGCGGTGCGGATGGGCCGGAAAACCCGGCACACGGCTGCCGTGATACATTCGCCACGACAGTCCCGGATCGAAATCCTGCCCAATTTGCCTTCCTTCCAGTGAGGCTTTAGGCCCCATCTCCCCGTCACCGGCAGGAAAAAGATCGTAGTGGTGGGCGCAGAAAATAAACGGGTTGTTCACCGGCCAGGTGAAGCCCAACGGTTTGACCGATAGAATAAGTGAAGCCATTCGGATAGCTTTTTGAGTATAATTCCTAATATTACCAAACCAAAAATACAGTTTTCTGCTTTTGATCAACCCCAAACCGTCATGACGATTTCAAATCAATTAAAATACAGTTTCTTCTGACCGTTATGTATTCAATCGTATTTTTGCAGTTAAAACAAGGCCTTTGCAGGAACAGCTGGTACAAATATTGGTAAACGGGTTGATTTCAGGCAGCACTATCGCCCTGCTGGCATTAGGGTTCAGTCTGGTGTACCACACTACGCGTATTTTTCACATTGCGTTTGCAGCCCTGTACACAGCAGGAGGTTATTTATTCTGGTTTCTTTTTGTTTCCCTTCAGTGTGGAATTATTCTGTCGCTTTCGGCTTCCATACTGATAGCTGCGGTTTTGAGTCTCTTGCTCTGGTGGCTTGTATATAAACCACTCATAAAACTCGGGGCCGCCCACAACGAACTGATGGTGGCTTCCATCGGGATGATGATGGTTGTAGTTTACCTGATTACCCTGCTCATGGGCGATGACCCCAAACTCCCTGCTTCTGCTGGGACACAAGCTGTTTCACCGCGTTTTCTGCAACTCTTTCTTAACGCTTTAACCATTATTATTTTTCTGATCATCACTTCAGCAACAAGATTAGGTTTAAAAATCAGGGCATTCAGGGATAACCCTCTGCTGTTGGGGCGACTCGGGGTAAACAATCGTTACCTGACAGGCATTCTTTTTGTTTTGTCGGGCAGTATGGCCGGGCTGGGTGCCGCATTAAGCACTAACGATCTTGGCATCAGTCCTTTTACCGGAATTCATGTGTTTATAAACGCCTTCATTGCTGTCGTTGCCGGTGGCTCAGGCAGGGTTTCGGGTGCTGTAGCCGGCGGATTGCTGCTCGGCCTGCTTCAATCAGCAGTTGTTTTTATTGTTGGCTCAGAATGGATACTTTCGGTAAGTTTTATTGTTTTGATCATTATTATGCTGGTGAAGCCCGAGGGGTTAACAGGCATGGCAAGGAGGGAGGCCTGAGATGGAATATTTTATTCATTTGGGAATCATCCTTGCCATCTATGCAATACTTATTGTTTCGGCCCAGTTAATTATCGGGCATGCCCGTTTGATCTCCCTGAGTCAGGGGGCGTTTTTTGGTGCAGGAGCATATTTCGCGGCGTTGAGCCTTATCCGGCTTAACCTTCCTTTTGTCCCATCTGTTCTTATCGCTGTTACCGGAAATGCGGTCATCGGACTACTGCTTGCATTGCCTTCTGCCAGACTTAAAGGTGATTTTTTTGTACTAACCACGCTTGGTTTTCAATTCATTGTCTTCCAGTTAACCTACAATTTGACTTCACTCACAGGAGGACCTTCGGGCTTAGGTGGTATTCCATCCCTTGACATATATGGCTTGGCAAAAGGAAGCGAACCCTATTTCATCCTGATTGTTTCAGCACTCACGGCAGCTTTGGTTTTTTATTTTTATCGCCGTCTTCTAAGTTCCGCTTTTGGGCGCAACATCAGGGCTATGAGCGGCCATGAAGCCCTGTATAAAACTACAGGAAGGAGCGTGATCAGATTGAAATCACAACTTATTGCCCTCTCGGCTGCTACAACAGCTCTGGCTTCAGGCCTTTTTGCGGTTTACATGAACTATCTTGATCCACAAGCATTTAACCTCGATAAATCAATACTTATCCTCACCGGCGTAATGCTTGGAGGGCTTACACGGCTTCGGGGTGCATTGTTGGGGGCAATCGTGATAACCTTATTGCCCGAACTCCTTCGTATGGCCGGACTTCCGGCAGCACAGGGAGCTGCTTTGAGGCAAATATTTTTCGGATTGATTCTAACAGCAATGATGTTTTATGCCGCCTTCAGGCGCCGCAAACAACTAACCTCTGAAGATGAATGAAAAACATCATACTACATATCACCAAGCTTTCGAAACATTTTGCCCTCAGTCAATCTGTTATGAACAGGCAAACAGCAGAAGTGCTCAGCAGCGTCGAGCTTCAGGTGGAACGGGGAACCCTCAGCACCATATTGGGCAGTAACGGAGCAGGCAAAACAACCCTTTTTAACATCATCAGCGGCTTTGAAAGCTGTCAGCAAGGAGAAATCTGGTTCTACCCATCCGGTAAAAATCCGGTTAAACTATTAAATCTTAAAGCACATCAGCGTGCTCAGGCTGGTATTGGCCGAATGCTTCAGGGAAGCAGTGTATTCGCCAGGTTGAGTGTTGAAGAAAACATACTGATGTCGGCCGCACCCGGCAAGAGTTGGCAAAATTTTTACAGCAGTGAAACAAAAACCGGAGGTCAACATTCCTTGCTCGTAAAAAGAGCTGCCGGATTCCTTACCCGGACCGGAATAGATTACGAAGCAGTAAGGCATGCACGTGCAGGAACTCTTTCAGCAGCCGGACAACGCCTGCTTGCCTTCGCCATGCTGTATGTCTCGGAAGCTGAACTGTTGTTGCTTGACGAGCCCTGCTCCGGCATTCACCACGATCAGCTACCAGTTCTGGCTGCTGCGCTTGAAATTTTGCTGAATGAACACAAAACCCTGCTGCTCATCGAACACAACCTCGACTTCGTTTCAATGATTCCCGGAACATGTCATTACCTTACAGAAGGTCACATCCAGCAATCCGGCAGCACAAAAGAAATGGTTTCCCTGTACAAAAACGAACAAGGATGCTGATTGTAGAGAAACTCATCGGAGGTTACCTTAAGGGTCAGCCTGTCCTCGAAGGCCTCAGTTTGGAACTTAAGACAGGCGAGAGGCTTTTGATCACCGGCGAAAACGGTGCAGGTAAAACCACTTTCGTGCGCGCCCTGGCCGGAGAACTGCCCTGGCTTGAAGGCGATCTGACACTCGGCAAAACAGCCCTTCATGCGATGACTACATGGAAACGCTGCCGGGCCGGACTTGGATTTTTTATGCAGGGTGCAGAAGTTTTTTCGAGACTTACGGGCGAAGAGAACATCCGCATTGCCACCGACAAGGGCGGAAAAGCATTGCTTGCTGAAATGCTGCCCTGGCTCGTCGGGCGACTGCCTCTGCTCAGCCAACAGGCATTCCGTGGCAAAGCAGGAAACTACAGCGGAGGCGAACGTGCTCAGCTTGCACTCGCTATCACCCTGGCTTCGAGACCCGGACTTATCGTGCTCGACGAACCCTTTGCCGGACTTTCGGGAGCCAACCTTCAGGCAGTAGCCCAAACCATCAGCGACTACAACAACGACTTTGGCAATGCCATGATCCTGATCGAACAAAACATCCCTATAGCCTCGGGCATCTGCAACCGCAAGGCCGTTCTGAAGAAAAAGCAGTTGTTCGCTGAATAATTGCCAAAACAAGAAAAATTGCGCGGAAGCATGTTTTCGTCTTTAAGAAGTCAATATTCAACCTACCAGCCTGGAAATGAATTCTAAGTTATCCGGAAAACGAAACATGCTATCTTTGTAACCAACAAACCAAATTCAAACAACCATGAAACATCTTGTATTCCTGATGCTTGCGGCCGTATTGATATCATCCTGCGGCAATCAGCAAACCCCGACCGAACAAAGTAACTATTCAAAAGCAGATTCGCTGCTGCTGGTTACAGCCCAGCGGTATTTTGCCACCCTTCCCGAAGCAGCTGACCCGAACAGTCCTTTAGCCTTACTGGGTAAAAAACTGTATTACGACGAATCCTTTTCGGCCAATGGAGCCATGAGTTGCAACACATGCCACCCGATACACAACTACGGGGTTGACAACGAACGCACCTCGCCTGGCCACGACGGAACGCGGGGCACACGCAATAGTCCGACTACCTTCAATGCTTATTTCCATGTGGCACAGTTCTGGGATGGCCGCTCTCCCGACCTGGCCGATCAGGCCAAAGGACCTGTGCTTAATCCTGTAGAAATGGGACTGCAAAAACCCGAAGATGTAGTGTCAATCATTAAAAAGTCGGAAGAATACAACAATATGTTTGCGCTTGCTTTTCCTGAATCGCCCGACGCTGTGACTTTCGACCATTTTGCCCTGGCCATTGCTGAGTTTGAAGCCACCCTCGCCACACCGGCTGCTTTTGATGCATTCCTGAGCGGAGCAGTTGATCAGCTCAACGACCAGCAAAAGGAAGGCCTCAGCCTGTTTATCGAAACCGGTTGTATTGCCTGTCATATTGGCCCCGGACTTGGCGGCAACATGATGCAACGCTTCGGACTTGTACACGGACCTTACTGGGAATTTACCGGATCAGAGATAAAAGACCTTGGAAAAGCTGAAGTAACCGGCAATGAACTTGACCAGCATGTGTTCAAAAGCCCATCACTGAGAAACATCGAGAAAACAGCACCTTATTTCCATGACGGAAGCGTTGAAAGCCTCGAAGAAGCTATCAGAATTATGGCGTTTACCCAATTAGGCAAAGAACTCACCAACGAGCAGATTACCACACTGATCGCTTTCTTCAAAAGCCTTACCGGGGAAATACCTGCGCACGCACTCTGATAAAGAGTCATTACGTAAAATTAGCTGTGTATCCCAACAATCAAATTATTGCGGGAAGGTTCATGCTTTTAACTCTGGTTCGTTCACGAATAAAAGTGAATTTGGCTGCTTCAAAAGGTAAATTCCCATGATGAATACCTGCATTTACAATGATAATTTAGTTGCAGAAATAGATCATTCATAATTCCTTTTACCGCAAATCATTTGATTATTTGCGCAATATCTTTTCCATGTTGCGCCCTTTAGCCAATTCGTCCACAAGTTTGTCCAGGTAGCGAATCTTCCGCGTCAGTGGATTGGTAATCTCTTCTACCCTATAGCCACAGATTACACCCGTGATAAGGTGTGCATTGGGATTGAGTTCAGCTTTCTGAAAAAAAACATCAAAACCCGCTTTCTCTTCGATGAGTTGTTGCAGGTCATCCGACTTAAATCCTGTTAACCACTCTATTACCTGGTTCAATTCAGCTTGAGTCCGGCCTTTCTTTTCAACTTTTGCCACGTACATCGGATATACTGAGGCAAATGTAAGACGGGCAATTTGCTCATCATGTTTGGTTACCTTGTTCATTTTTAATGGTCTAAATTGTTGATTTCCGATCATGGCAGGCGTTCTAACCGGCCCTTTCTTTTTACCAGATTCTTATAGTCCCATTGAATCTCCCTTGACTTCTTCAGCCATCGCTTCAAATCGTGAATGTTGATCTGTTCGATTGACGTGTAAATGATGGAAGCGTCTTTGAATTTTTTGCCCTTAATTTTCAGTTGTTCTTCTTCAAAATCCGCCCCACTCCAGAACATCAACCGCCACCCTTCCTTTTGCCTGCTGTATCCAACGATAGGATTGCCGTTTAAAAACCATACAGGATGGGCGTGCCAGATCTTGCTTTCCGCTTCTGTCAGTTCGCTGTCAATGATGCTGGCAAGCTGGTGACAAATTGCCTGTTCTGCAGTCGTATGTTTACTGTTATATGCCTCTATACATGGATTCATCGTTACTATGCTTGTAAGAAAAACATCTATGGTGCCATTCAAAGTGATCAGCCGGAGAAATGAACTTCCATGCAGTGAGACCTGCAATCATATTGCACATGTTGCTGTCAGATTTCCAATTATCTGAGCTATTGACCCAATATCTTTGCGTCTACAAAAAAAACAGCATGAACATCAATTTTGTGGTCAGAGGTTAAAAACTCGTCGGTAACTGTGCCAAACCTCAATGTAAATTCGTCCTTCTTGATATACTCTTTCAAATCCGTATTCGTTGTCTCAAGCTTTAAATATTTCTCAACGTCAGATGGGATGTTGTATTTCCAGGCTATTTTTTCCTCAGGTAGTCCCTGTGCAGATATAAAAATCTCAATTGACTTCAAAAAACCAAAATTCCCACTTGGAGGAGCTGTAAGTGTCATATCCAACTTTGTCAGTTTAATAACCTCAACAAGATCTTTCCTTGTGTCATTAACCGCAAAAGTAGATTCGGAGTTTGAGCTAATATCTGGTGTGAATAAATTAAATGGCAGGTTAATACCTGTTGATGATGGAATTACCACAGATACATTGTAATCCATATTGAAATGGGTTAATTTATTAACCAGTTTGCAACCCGGCACTAAAACCAGGATGATGAACAAAAAGGGAACTATTCTTTTCATGTTTGTTTGTGTTATTTATTTTACATTCAGCGCTTTAACTGATTACATTTTATTTAAACGGATATCAGTTAATCATTTATTTCGCTGGTAAAGATATTTATTCTGAGAAAAACGAAACTTTAGGGCAAGAATTGAGAATATCCGAAAATTACTATCGGCTCATAAAATCCACTAAAGCAAACAAGGCTTACGAGTTGTTTTCTAAGGCAGCACCGGATACGATTCTAATCGGAGCACCGGATATATCATGTACTGGTTATCCCACCAGGGTGTTTGTTTATAGAACCAGTTAAGCTGTGCCCATGAACTTGTGGCAAAGGTCGGGTCAGACGCTTTAAGTGCTATAAATGCTTCGGCAAGGCCGGGAATGCTGTCAAGCATTTGTTGGGCCAGCGGCTCCATCACATAGCTTTCGGCATATTCTTTCTGTTCGAAGATGGCATCAAAGAATCCCCATTCGAGGAGGCTGCCATTGCCACGGGGTTCAAGAAGATGGGCCACAACAGGAGCCTGTGGCTGGTTCATTGGAACAAGCACGCTTCCGGCCGGCAAATGCAGCTTTCGACGCACCGGAACCGAAGCAGTCTTCCGAATCCTGTGTCTGCCTTCATAGGGCTGCGTGAACCATTCCACCGAAGTAAACGAGTCAGTCACAGCAACTACATCAATTGCATTGGCCAGCGCGTGCAAACGGACACCATGCAGTTTCAGCCGTTCGATGACTTCGTGCCACTGAACCGGAACTGCATATGCCTCTGGAAGCATGACCGAATCAACAACTACAGCCTGATCAAAAAGGCTAAGCGAAAAAGTTGCCGGTTTGTCGCGGTGATACCTGAACCATTCGCCACCTGTTATGGTGCTCTTCATAAGCTCGTATTCCACACCTTTAAAGTCCACTATTGTACTGTCAGTCATGTCAATGGAAAACCTCATCGGAAAAGCCTTTTTGCGAAAATCAGCGGAGGCTGTATAGCTGTCGGCCTCTGTGACAAGTCGTGAAAGTGTATTGGCTTCTTTGTTCAGGATACCAAGGGTGGAAAGAATGATGGCATATGTTGCCTCTACACGCTGACGGTAGGGTTTCAGCATATGGGTTTCCACCAGCAAGCCTGGTCGGTTGCGCAGTGCGGTGTATCCCTGCGAGAACATGGGTGAAGCCACGCCGCTTATAAGGCCGCTTCGGGGATCGTGCCAGTTGCGGAAACTTACATATGGAAACACCGGGAAACCTGCATCTTCCATCAGTCGGGTCATCTCAGGCAGATAGCTTTGCTGTTGCCAGCGGGTAAGAGGCGCAGTCATATTGCCGCCGGTTTCGAGTGCATAAGTGAGTACATATTGGTAGTCAGCCCCGTTGGTTGTATGTGTGTCAATAAAAAATTCGGGTTGCCAGCGATGGTAGAACTGCAGCCAGGCCTTCATCTCTACAGCATCGGCTTTGAGAAAGTCGCGGTTCAGGTTGAGGTTGACGGCCGTAGTTCGCCAGCCCATTTCTGTGGGGCCGTTCTGATTGATGCGTCCGTATGGACTATAGCGTTCATGGCCGTCGGCATTGAAAATGGGAATGAATATAATGCTTACCTTATCGAGTATTCCCTGATGCTGCTGGTTGATGATCAGGTCGCGGAGTAGTTGTAGCATGGCATCCTTACCTTCTGATTCGCCGGGGTGGATGCATGCCTGAATCATCATAAGTATGCGTCCCTCAGCCCGAATGGCTTCAGGATCAGCAAGACCTTCGCGGTCAACAATGGCAAAGACTAACTCACGTCCTTGCGCACTATGGCCGAAAACTCCTGTCGTCATGCTGTCGCTGGCAGCATCAAGCTTAAGCAGATAATTCATGGTGGCTTCATAACGCGGGGTGGACAAATAACCGGATCGTTCGTAATCCGTTTGCCATTCGTTTTGTTGGGCAATTAACAGGGAAAAGATCGGAACAAGACAGGTGAATAAAACGAAAAACAGCATGAATAGTAAGGTGGTATGATTGGTTTTCCTTTTCATAGGGTCTGCACAAGAAATTAAATTGAACAATACCTTGCAAAGATACCGAACAAAAACATTGCTGCTTGCCGGCACACTGCACGCCGGACCTTATTTGGGTTTTGTGCCTTTGCGATCCTTGTGGTTCTTTTTTTTACTGCAGAGTTGCACAGAGTCATCTTGATCTTTGCGTTCTTTGCGAAAACCTTTGCGTTCCTTTGCGGTTAAAGGGTTTACCGCGGACTTTTAATTCCATTTGCCACCCTATTTATCCCATCTTTTAAACTTCTTACATTGAAATTGATGAGCAAACTCAGAATGCACCTTTATCGCTCATCCAATGACCTCGTGGCTCAATTCATTCTTTGTCAAGGCCATATTTTTGTATTGCTTTGCAAGAAACAATATTTCCTTTTATCTGTCCCAATAATCAACCCAGATGAACTCTGTAGCTGTTCTGCATCTATCCGCTGATTTTTTCTAAAGAACACTTCGACTTTTGACAATAATCGTTGAATTGCCAGTGTGGTTTCCGGTTGTTACTCGAACTATGTATGGCCCAGACGGCCAGTCTGAAACATTCAGTTTAATTGATTCTGTTTGCCTAGTCTCCGTTGAATAAACCCTTTGTCCAAATATGTTAAAAATCTCAATTCCGAAATTTTGCGTCAGCCCATCTGTTGAAATAATTAAGCGGTCAGATGCCGGATTGGGGAATATCAGCAAACCGTTATTATCTTGACTATCAATAGAATTGATCAGATTGCCTACTCTAAACCAATTCATATTAAACTCCTTACTTACGATATAAACCCTAAGCTTGTAGTATCCTTCCGGCAGCGCCATCACAGAATTAATGGTCTGCCACGTTTGCCATCCCCCCGTTGCCGGCACACTAAAGGTTCCATGAAGTGTCATGGTATCATTATTATAAAGTTGTATTCTGAATTTTCCATTACCTGCCAGGGCAGCAATGCGGTAGCTGAACTGATAGGTGCCTGTCTGATTGATTTTCACATAGTAATCGGCATAATCACCCGGATCGGTATAGCCAAAATTGCTTCCCCCGCCTGTATCTTCAGCCGTTTCAAAAACAAGTCCATACTGATGGTAATAATCTTCTACCTGCACTGTTCCGGGCAAAATGTGCCTGTAAGGTGTCTGGTTGAGAACCGAAAGATTGGAAAATGGCTGCAGGGGTCTGTTCAATTCATCAATAATTGAAGCTCCCGTATAGCTGATTCTCACCTGATCATTGTAATAAATCCGCTCTTCAGAGATGATGAATATTATGCGTGAATCAGGAGTTGGTGCAATAACTTCATTTACCATTACAGGCTCGCCGTTTATCTGGATCACAAAGTCGGAGGACGAAAGGCTTGATGCCTGATTTTGGCTGAAGTTCAGCACCAGCGCAATCGTATCGCCCAGTCCCATCGTTTCGGCCATTAATGCATTGAATGGGATTTCTGAAACAGGTGCCGGATCCGTAAAACTATAATGGCTCAAATTACCCCCTCCAGTAACAACAACCACTTTAATGGCATGCTCACCAGATTTGATGATCATATCAGGGAAGGAGAAGGTTTGCCAGTTTTGCCAGCCACCTGTTGAAGGCAGGCTAACAGGCGCGAGAACATCATGTTCATCAATCTTTATCCTGAGCATTGTTGATCCGTTGCTGGCATACCTAACCGAGAAATTATATCCGGCCGTTTCATCCACATCAACCGTGTATTGCATCCATTCGCCGGGACTTGTCCATCCGACAATGAACCCGTTGGAAAGCTCAATATCGCTGCAGGATTCTATATCTACCCCATCGTTGCGATAAGCCCATCCGGTGTTCCATGCCGTATAATTGCCGGTGGTTACGTGTGTGTTCTGGTAAACTTCATCCTGATAAGCAATTCCATTCTGTCCCATATCAAAGTCGGTGGCAAATATCATTCCTGGCAAAGTGTGCGTCGCAAAAGGCATTGCAGAGCCATCTCCCGGTTGCCGCAGCAAGGCATCGGCCACAGGGTAGTTGATGAGGCAATGCTCCAGTTTCAATCGTTCGGCCAATTCCATCAGCACCCCGGTGGCAAATTCAGCTGTAGGTTGTGTGCCCCCGTTCTGCCAGAAGTTTTTCAGGGTCTGATACCCTTCAGGTGGTTGAACTGAAGCAATCCCTGAGAAGGAATCAAATTTTTTCCATGTCCACCAGGCCCAGCCTATGACGTTTTCTTCCAGTAATCTTACCGCATCAGTGTACCAGTGATTGGAATTCTCGCCCGACTCGCCACACCAGATTGGCACATTGTGCGTATTGCGCAAATTGATCATCCACTGTATAGACCCGGGATCGTTGGAAGACCAGTATTTGTGGAAGCTATACACAAGTTTATTATCCCAGGGTGGGGTAAGGCCATTGTGGTTGTTCCCCCAGCAGTTACCTTCGATAATAATAATATGGTTGGTGTCCACCTCACGGATGGCCTCGGTGATCCGCCCGTAAAGTTCACGCAAGGGCGCATTGGTATTTTCGTTGCACCCATTCGGGTTACTTCCGGTAAAATTCCAGTTGGGCTCATTGATCAAATCGTAGCCTCCAAGCCAGGGTTCATCGGCATATCGTTGTGCAAGTTGTCGCCATAGAGCCACTAATTTTTCCTTGTTCAGCTCACTTTCCCAAAGCGATGGTTTTGAGGCGTCATAGTCACTAATTGCAGCATCCCTTCCCTGTCCGCCGGGAGCAGCGTGCATGTCGAGAATCAGGTAGATTTCGCGCTCTGTGCACCAGGCCAGTAAGGTGTCAACCATAGCAAATCCTTCTTCGAGCCATGTGTTCTGCCCTGCTACCGGTTCATCTTCAATAGGTAAGGTGAAAAGATTGTAGTGCATGGGCAGTCGGATGCTGTTAAACCCCATTTCTGTCAGCAAATCAAAATCGGCACGGGTAAAGTGGTTCTCGAGCCATTTATCATAAAACACTGCGGTTTGCTCAGGACCTATTAGTTCCTCAATCTTGGCTCTGATCTGGTGTTGTGGATTCGCAAAGGCTTCCATCTGAAGCATATATCCCTCCTGTAGCATCCATCCACCCGGTGAATGACCCCGAAGGATTACTTCATTTCCTTGAGCATCAACAATACGCTTGCCGTCAACGGATAGAAATCCCTGAGCAAAACTGCTGCTTGGGAATAACAAGGAAAGCATGAAGAGAATTGCAACACAGGTCAATTGGTATTGGGAATAATGCATTATTATGGGAAATATGTTAGTTTACAATTGTTCTATTTCACTTAAAAAAAAAATTTGAACCATCACAATGAGGCATGTTTGCTGAGGAATTCCAATTTCCGGTAAAAATAGCATTTTTAGTCAGACATTCATTCCGACAATCCTGATGAATGTCGCTATGATCAAGTGTTTTTTGCTGATCATTCAAAACGGATTCAAACCCATTTTCTTGTTCAGGTTCAATGATGTTGGAATCGAGACTCCGTCGTCCTTAAATTTGTTTATAGTTTCTGGCCGAGATCAAGATGCCTAATTCACCAAATAAACAAGCCATGTCTGTGATACTATTTACACCTGGCACGACAAGTGATCTATTTCAAAATGGAAGGTTTTACAACTTAAGAGTGCCCCCCAACCACAATACGGATGATTTTAATGTTCAACACGAAAAACCGGACAATCTGCCAGGGGACAAAACTCCTCCAGAACCGCGTTCCTTTGGTGGGGACAGGCGGATAAGATTCTTCTGAGTAAGGGATAACAGGTTTATTGCTCATTGCTTCTGTTTTTAAATGGATCATTCAGGTAATAACCACCAGAAGGGATAACCCTTGGCTTTGTGAAGGAACATATAGTGCATGAACCACTTGAGCCAGTGGCCGGCCAGGCCGGCCTCGCCCATGGTATAGCCGATGCTCCGGCCATATTCGGGATATTTAATGAAATCGGGCACAATCGGGAACACCGTCATGGTGGCGGCAGCGCCTTTGGTCATGCCATAACCTGCCGAAACGATGCATGCAGCACCCATGCGGCCCATGCTGGCCTTGTGTTTCAGCTCGTGTTCGCCTTTGTTCACCAGGTTGATGATGTTCAGCGCGGTGATCTTTCCCATAACCCCTGAAGGCATGCCTGTGCGCGGAGGAGTTGGGAAAATGCTTAGGCCACTTTTGCTGGTCATCGGCTTTGAGATGGCATGAGGTGGCGCAAAAGCAATGCCAGGCGCAAAAATCGAAGGGTAGTCAGGGTTTCGGTAGGTTTCGGGCCAGTCGTTCACCAACCAGTTCTCGTAAGGTTTCGGGCTATAGTCAGCATCAACCTTCATGAGGCCGTTTGGAGCAAACAGTTTGCTGCTGATATCAGAACCATCCTTATCGAATGCTTTTAATCCGGCTCCGGCAAAAGCAGGGATGAGCATACTGAAGTCAAAAGGTTCTGTTTTCTGCTCGCCATCAAGGGTTTCATAATGAATTAATCCAGGATCAATGCGCAGCACTCCTGCCCTTTTTATCCAGTGGATGTTGTTCTCGCGCAGGAAACTCTCGGCAAAAACCCGCGTTGAGGTGATATATCCCCCACGCTTAATGTGCGCACCACCCATACCAAAATCGCCGAGTTCATATTCGTTTGTGATCCAGGTGATGTCGGCCAGATGTTGCAGTTTTCGTTTGCGTATTTCATAGGCAACATTCAGGATATATTCAAAAGCTGCGCCCTGACATGTAGCCATGGCGTGCCCGGTGCCTATTACAATTCGTTGGCGTTGGCCTGATTTCATCTTTTGGATGGCTTCTTGCAGCTTCTCCCAGGCATGTGCTGCATGGTCGTAAGAACAAACCGACACAGTGTTTTTGCCCGGACCAAGCCCTTCTGTGGCCTCAAAATTCAATTTGGGGCCGGTGGCATTTACCAGGTAATCGTATTCGAGCCTTAATGTTTCCCCTTTACGGGAAACCTCGGTGTATTCAGCAAGTATAAATGGCCCACCCGAATCCTTATCTCCTTCAGGGTGGATGCTCACCGCCTTCGCCTGATGAAAATCAATACCCCATCGCTTGTATAAAGGCTGCAGTTTGAAACGCACCTGATCAATGCTCATCCGGCCGACACCTACCCAGATGTTCGACGGAATCCATTGATAATAAGCATTAGGGCTGATAACACTTACCTCATGCTTTTTGCTTAACTTTTTCCTCAGAAAGGCCGCAGCCGTGTGCCCTGCTATGCCGGCACCGAGGACAACTATCCTGGCCATAGTTTTGTATTTGATATTGGTTGTTCAGGAACAAATATATAGAATAGTCAATATGATTCCACTAACCCAAATCGAAACAAAATGAAAAACAATCCTTTGCGATCTCCCCAAATAACATCTATATACACATTCTCAATGGCATTGGCTCTTTATTTAGAATTATTACAAATTATTTCAGGATATTCAATGTGCATCTTTAATGACTTAATTTTGTTCTAATGATCGGAAAATCTGTTCATTTGTAGATAATCAAAACCAAACCAATACGATGATGAAAACAAAAACGACCTTATTGCTATTGCTTCCAATCCTGTTCATACTAGCAGGCTGCAGCAAAGAAGACAAGGAGAAGACAGGCAAACTGGTTTTTAAAACCATAAAGGAAATGCCCGGCGAAAAAGCCCTGGCCGTGGCGCCTTTTCTGAAAAACAATGTTTCAGTATCTGATGTTTACCTGATGCGGACCATTAATATGCGGGGCACCATTACCGAAATACATGTTTCACAAGGCGAGGTGAAAGCCGGCAATGCCAACAACCTGACCTGGTATAAGATTGGTGAAAACGATGAATTGAAATATTTTGACGAATACACTTTCGAACTGGACAATCTGCCAGTTGGAGTGTATCAAAGCATTCAGATGGGGCTGAAAAACATCTGGTACAGGATTGCCATTCATCACTCGGATCCGGATAATGTTGTTGAAATGAAAGAAACCATGGGCAACAACAATTGTGATGATAATGAGACTATTATTATGGATTATTTCTCTAACGATGGCAACCACATCATCGAGAATGGATTGTTTAAGCTAGTCTCCAGTGGCGAAAAAGTGGGTGGTTTTGAAATCCTGGAAGGAAAAGTCACCACGGTTTATCTCAAGCTGGGTGGCGCGTCTGATGTCCCAATCTCAGCCTGTACTTTTGAGTGGCTCGACAACAACAGCAACGGCATCTGGGATTGCGGTATCGACAGAGCCGACAATTTCGAATGCCCACCCGAAGTTGATGTGATGTTCGGGTTTATCGTCGAGTACGAATAAATCAGCTGCTAAACCCACAACAGCTATAAGTGTACTGCGCCGGTTCCGGATTTTTGTACATTTACCCGGAAAATCAAAACCGGGATTATGTATCTGAAAAATTTACTGTTTACAGCGCTTTTGCTGATTTCCTTCACTTGTTTCGCGCAAACCCACAATGAAGAAACCTGGGTGGGCGAAAGTTGCACCAGCATCATGGTTGGTAAAAAGGCATCAGCCGATGGTTCGGTGATGACTTCGCACACCTGCGACGGCAACTACCGCACCTGGTTGCGTATGGAACCGGCAGCTGACCATGCCGACACCGCAATGGTGGACATTTATAAAGGCACCCTGAAGACTGAAAATCCATGGGATATGCGCAATGTTACCCTTGCCGGCCGTATCCCACAGGCAAAACATACCTATGCTTACCTCAACACTGCCTACCCAAGCATGAACGAAAAACAGCTGGCTATTGGGGAAACCACCTTCACAGGCCCTGATACGCTGGTGAACAAAAACGGTATGTTCCTGATCGAGGAACTACAGCGTATTGCCTTGCAACGTTGCGACAACGCCCGCGATGCCATTCGTCTGATCGGCAGGCTGATCAAAGATTACGGCTATGGCGACCACGGTGAGTGCATCACTATTGCCGACAAAAAGGAGGTATGGCACATGGAGATTCTGGGTGAAGGGCCAAACCGAATAGGTGGTGTCTGGGCAGCCCAACGCATCCCCGACGACCATGTGGGCGTATCGGCCAATATCTCCCGAATTGGCATCATTGACCGCAACAAGCCTGATTATTTTATGGCTTCGGACAATGTGGAAGCTGTGGCTAAAGAATTCGGCCTTTGGGATGGCACAGGCACTTTCAAATTCTGGAAAGCCTATGCCGGACGCGAAAAACCGTTTATGATCAGGGAATTTTTTATTCTGAGCACACTCGCTCCCTCACTCAACCTGAGCATGGATATGGAAGAACTTCCCTTTTCGGTGAAACCCGAAGAGAAGGTAAGTCTGGAAAAAATGACCGAACTATACAGGGCCACCTACGAAGGCACTCCATTCGATATGACACAAAATGTTAGAATGATCAAAAAGCGGTATGACGAAAATCGTAAGGAAATTGGTCAGGACACCATCATCAGCCCTGTGGCCAACCCCTGGCTGACCACCGACATGCGCAACACCTTGAATTTCATGACCGATAATGCCATTGAATTCCAGCGAACGGTTTCGGTGGCCTGGTGCTCATACTCCTTCATTATGCAGCTTCGCGACTGGCTTCCCAACGAGGTGGGCGGAGTTTGTTGGTTCTCGTTCGACAACCCGGGACAAAGCCCGCGTGTGCCAATTTTCTGTGGCACCACCCAGCTTCCGGTTTCATACGAAAACTGCGGACAGAAGCGCTTCCGTGAAGATGCCGCCATCTGGGCCTACCGCAAAGCCAACAAGCTGGCAACAGTGAGTTGGGGAAAAACCAAAGAAACAGTTTTGGGAAACGTGCTGGCATTCGAATCGAAAGCCACTGACGAATTGCCATCCCTTGAACTCAAAATCCAGACCTTGAACAAAGTAAACAATAACAAGGAAGTTTCAAAACACCTCAATCAGTACACAGCCAATTTCAGTGGAGCAACAATGCAGCGTTGGCTGGAGATGGAACAACAGTTCTGGGGAATGTTTGGCAAAGGGTTCTGAAGAGTAACGGGTTGCCCTTCGAGAGCCTCCCTTCGACGTTTCGACAAGCTCAACGCGGCGCAGGCTCAGGGCATCGCAGGGCACCCTAAAGGGAACCGCTAAAAATCAGCTGTAACTGAATCGTTCCCAACCTTCATACCTCCAAACCTATCGCACCACCAACCTCCCGCTCTGCCAGCTACTTCCATCCCACATCCTGACAACATACAAGCCGACAGGAAGTTGAGCGGTTTCTATTTTATGGAAGTTGCTCACGGGTTGTGCCTTATAAAGCAACCTGCCTGTGGGGCTGTAAAGCTCTATTTGCATGTCTGCTAAGGGATTATTTGCAGGCAGTTGCAGCCATGCTTCGGTGGCGGCGGGGTTGGGGAAGATCATCAGTTTTCCTTGATGAATTTCTTTCATCCCCACTGTAGTGTCTTGTATTTCGACTATCCAAATGTCTGTCTCGCCTTTGAGGTCGCAATCCACATCAATGCCGTTGGTACGGGTGGTAGCTCCTAACAGGAAATGATAATCGGTGTATATATGAATGGAAAACAAGCTGTTATCAACCTGGCTCCCGAGGCATTTTCTCCATTCGATCTCTCCCTGAGCGGTGAGTTTGTATAGGATTACGGTATGCGTGCCGGGTAAGGATTGGTTACAGTTTACATCTCCATCACGGGATGTCGTATTACCACCAATTAGATAACCCCCATCATCCATTGGCCTGATGAAACGCGGCACATCAAAATTTGATCCACCCAGGCAGCGGTTCCATTCTATCTCTCCCGTTTCATCCAGCTTAACCACCCACATGTCTTGAGTACTACTCTCTCCAGGTGTACCATGAAAACAGTCTATATCCCCATCGTTGGAAGAAATCTGACCCAAAAAAATATATCCCCCTTCGGAAGTCTGCATAATGTCAACCACCACATCCGAGGCGGTGCCTCCATAACATTTTTGCCACTCTATTTGACCCTCAGTGTTCAGCTTAATCACCCAAGCACTACTCCACTCACTTGGCAAAGAATCAGAACAATTTACATCACCATTTGAAGAGCCGGTTCCGGCCCCAACAACATATCCCCCATCGGAAGTAAGCCCAATACCATTTGCCCAATCAGAACGACTACCCCCAAATGTACGTTCCCAAACCATTTCGCCTTCCCAGTCAACTTTTACCACCCACACATCATATTGACCATTATTGTGGCTAATGTCGCCATCTACCGAGCCCGTTTTTCCAGTCAATACATAACCGCCATCATTGGCATAAATCATTTGAGAAGCCGTTTCTTTATGCGTACCACCGTAACATCGTGACCAGAGTATGTTACCCAGACTATCAGTTTTTACTAACCACCAGTCGCCATTGTTGCTGTGGTTGCAACCCACATCGCCATCATTGGAGTAAGTCTCCCCGAACATCATAAAGCCACCATCAGGTGTAGGGAGCATATTAGATGGATAATCCTCACCGCTACCTCCATAGGTTATTTCCCAAACTATATTTCCGTTGGAATCAGCTCTTAGAAACCAAAAATCTGTTTTGCCATAATGGGAAAATACATCACCGTCATTGGATGAAGTATTACCAAATAGATAAAACCCACTATCATTAGGTAAAACTGTTTTAGGTCCGTCCCAATTGGATCCTCCATAGCAATGTTGAAACTCAATATTAAACTCCTGAGCCTGAATACAAAGGGAAGATATCAATATGAAAGCGTATAATACAGTTGTTTTCATCTCGTTCATTTTAAACAACAGCACGGATAGGTTCATCCGTGCTGTTGCGATGAATTGGTTTAATGTTTCACAACTAATTTAGCTGTTTTCGAGGCATGGCCTGTTTTCAGGGTATAATAGTACAGTCCGGCATTGATTTGCCGTGTGTCCCATACATACTGGCCTTGATTTGCTCCAAATCCAGTTGGTTCGATTCTGGGTTGATTATTATTCACCTGATAAATGTATTCATTTTCAGTATCCAATTTACTTCACCAACAATTTTTCCCTGAGCCAGTTTCTCCCATCCCACAACCTGACAACATACAAGCCGGGGGGCAGCAGGGCGGTTTCAATGCGGTGAAAGTTACTTTCCGGTTTTGTCCGTTGCAGCAAACTGCCCGTTGGGCTGTACAGTTCGATATGTACTTGAGTAAGATTTATACTCTCGGGCAGTTGCACCCAAGCTTCGGTAATGGCGGGGTTGGGGAAAATGTTAATTGATTGCTGGTTTGCAACCGGATTAATTATATGGGTGGTGTCGTCAAGGGCTATCTCGAACAACCAGGCATTGTAGTTGTGGAAGGTGCCGCATTGCACATCAAATGAAGGGCTGAAATTGCTTGATGATGCAAACACATAATTGTAATCGCTTTTCTTGAGGATTGTATGCGGGTTTTCAAGCCTCTCACTCCATTTACCACCATAACATTGCTGCCATATCAATTCCCCATCACCATCCAGTTTCACCACCCAGATATCGAAATCACCACTTAATGAGTGGTTACCGCTGACATCGCCATCATTGGAATTTGTTGTCCCAATGACAACAAATCCTCCATCATCTGTGTGAGTAATATAGCTTGGATGGTCGGTACGAAACCCACCAAGGCATTGCTGCCATATGATCTCCATTTGCTCGTCCAACCTTACAACCCAAATATCGCCGTACAGATCTGTAGGGCCATGCAAACCTGAAACATCTCCATCGTTAGAGACAGTGAAAGCAATAAAAACATAGCCATCCTCCAGTTCAACAATTGAATAACCTGCATCGTAATGACTACCGCCATAGCAATACTGCGCCAGGATGTTTCCCTGCAGGTCAAGCTCAACGATCCACACATCGCCCCAGGCTCCGTCAGGAAAACATTCTACAAGTCCCCCGTGCCATTGTGCTGCCCCAATCATCATGATGTTACCTGCCTTGTTCACGATCATCGACATGCAATTGTCCAGGCCATCATTGCCCAGGGTCTTCTCCCACTCAAGATTCCCCAACGAATCGCATTTAGCCATCCAGCAATCGCCGATGCCATAAAAATGGGTAACATCGCCACCACCAATCCCTATACGGTCGATCATCACAAAACCGCCATCAGGGGTCAGGATCATGTCTCTTCGTTCATCAATTCCAGTACAACCATAGGTTCTCTCCCATAGGATTTCACCCAGTCCATTGATCTTAACAACCCATAAATCCGCAAAACCATTGTTCCCGGATTGAACATCACCATCCGTTGATCCGGCATGTCCAAAAACAAAATACTCATCTTCAGACTTCTTAATCAATTTATAAGGTGTTTCGGATGATGATCCCCCATAGCATTTTTCCCAAAGCATTGTGCCAACACTATCGGTGCGCACCAACCAAATATCATTCGAACCGTGGTAGTTAGAAACACCTTCTCCTGAAATCACTTCAAGGCCAAACAAATACCCATCACCAATAGATACGATTCCAAAAGCAAAGACATTTTCATCGTTCCCATAACACTTTTGCCATTTGATTTCAGCGATTTGGGTAAAGGTGTTTAAGAAGCAAAAAAATAGAAAAGCACTTAAAAGATTTTTCATCGTAAATAAAAACCTGAACCATTCCCCGTAAACAGGGAATGGTTCAGGTTTATGTTTTAGTTAATGATTAATTTACCGTTTTTGCTCTGGCCATTGGCTTTCAGGTTGTAAAAATAGGTTCCTTTTTTTACTTCCCTTATGTCCCAAAGCTGCTGGCCTTGCTCTGCTTTTAAGGCAAAAGATGTCACATTCCTGCCTTGCGCATCGGTTATTTGCAACTTCCTCGCTGGCGCGGATTTGTAACTTAGCAAAGCGATCTCATGAGGCGAAGCCGAATCATCCGTGCCACATTCAAATAAAATGATAAGTTTTGCCATAGAGCTAATTCCTTTTGTTTACATTCATCTATTTTGGTTGACGTAATCTACTAAATGGCAATCCGTATAATGAATTTTGCACTTCATGAATCAAATGTACATAATTTGATTGTATCCTAATTATTTCATGTAAACATGATGGTTTAGCTTCTGTGTGGCACTTTGCAAACACTATTTGCATTTACAACCAATAAGACAGAAAACACGAGCATGAACAATCTAATGCGACTATCATGTTGTCCTAATATTTTATAATTTTTTGATTCCATGTTCTTTTGTTATTTTGAATGTTACATAAATAGATGCCCGGCGGGACACGTTCTAATGAAAATGTTATATCCCCTCCTTCATGAAAGATTTTTGATGAAAAAACTACTTGTCCACTGACATTCACTAATTTAATGTTTACAATGCCGTTATTTACTCCTTGTATAGTGAGGTTTTTGGTAAAAGGATTTGGCATAATATTTAAGCTTAGTTGACTCTCGAGCTCATTAGTTCCAAGCATAAAAGAGCAGTCGCCCGGCTCTTGCACGAAGCACTCACTGTAATCTTCTGAAAGATCAGCGATAAAGCGCGTAGTATCATTGACACTAAAACAGGTCAATACTTGATTTGTCAGTCCAAGCATTCCATTAAAAGGCCCACAGAGAAGGTTGCCAACGCCTTCGATCCAAACTTGCCATGGGTGTTCATAAGAGTCTGGTGTTATGTTTGTCAAGTATATCACTTTATGTGTTTCTCCTTCTATCTCAAAGTAAGTCGTACTATCTACAACATAACTATTCATTTCATTTGCAAACCAAACGGATACATTACTAATGGTATCACCCACGTTTGCCGTAAAATCAAACAATACCCCCTCATCATTATTACTATTGGTCCCGGGAGGAAGATAAAACACCCTTCCTTCACCATCATTTCGGTATGCTCCCCAGTATTCTCCCTCAGTTCTTGTTCTATATTCAGCCGGGCTTCTATGATTTTCTGCTGAATGTTTCAGAGGCTTAATAATTTCTGGCCCAATAAAAGATGAATAATATATTTTTGAGTAAGTATAGCCATCTATTACAGTATCATAATCATATGACCCTACCCTGAAATATAAATAATAAGAAGTTTCGCTTGTTCGGTCCGCAACTACCCATTGAACATTAGAATCAGGCAATGGCATGTAATTCTGCGAAAACCCAATCAGAGTCCCTGTCAGCAACAGGATAAATAAAAGTACTATTACATAATTTTTCATTTTTGGAATTTTTAAGTTATTGGTGATTTATGTTGCTACACCTAACGGCCTCCATACCTGCAACCATGCACGGGGCCAGTGTCCTGTCGAATTTATTCTTGCCCAGCCAAAAGATGTATTTGGTGTTGTGGCAAGGTAGATATTCTTCATTGCCATAACAGATAATTTGCTGTTCATGAGGAAACCAATACCCGGCTTCATTTGTACCACCTATTACTTCCTTCTGGTGCCGGGTAGTTAATAAATAGAGGGGGGGTAAGTACTTGTTTTACAACATTATACAAGTAATATAAAACAGTGTTTTGTCTGCTATAAAGCCATCCTTGTTGGGTAAAACAACCAAGTAGGAAGGAAATCATCGTTTTGCTTGTTTAAAGTAAGCACGAAGATACAACCGGGAAAAGCTATTGTCAAGTGAAAGATGCTCAAAAAGCTGAGCACTTGATAAAATTATTAAAAGGCAACTCTTTCTCAACGCTGCTGCACAAGCTTTTCTTGCTGAAGGTAATGCTCGGATTTCTGACTGGAATAATGCTACATTTCGGATAGCTGATTTTTAGCGTTTACCCCTAACCCTAAAGGGAGTCGCTAAAAAATCAGCTGTAACTGAATCGTTTCAAACTTTCAAACCTTACCAGGATATGGTGTTTTATAATTGTTTTGCCGCTTGCACATGCATCCAGTCGTAGTTAGCTGATTTGCCCAGACTTACCCATCCTTCTTCTTCCCAGTATTGCCACCAGCTGCTGTATTCAGGCTTTGCGAAAGAAGCCTTATCGCGGCCCCAGTTAAGCCGGTTCATGTCGGGGTCGTAATCCAGGGCTATTCCCCATGCATGTGTTGACCAGGCTGAACCGCCCCGCATGCGACGCAGGTTATAGCATCCGCCAAACCTATCGAGCCTGAGTTGACGGATCTGATCATCACCATAACGCTGTTTAACCTTGTTCAATACACGAAGCAGCGAATCGGCTACTTTGCTGTGGCACCTTATGCGGCGTACTTTTGTATTCAGATCCCATGCCAAACGGTGTTCATAGGGAACATCAACCAAAACCAGTTTGCTTTCATCACCGGGTTGACCATAAAAGGCAATCAACTCACTTTCTGACTGCGCAGGCCAGGAGTTGGGATTTTGTGGCACAGGAGTTTCATCGCGCCAGTTTGGTGGAAGTAAGCCATGCTCTTCGAAATAGAGTAGAGAGTCGAATGCAAATTGGGTTTGTGGCCCCCAGAAACCATCGGTCAATCCGGCATCAATTCCGGCATCGGTAGCCAGCATTTGTATGAAGGCTGTTAACCTGCGGTTGTTTGACCCGGCCAGAATGCCAGCCGAATGAGCCGGTGACAAAAGGGCTTGTTTCAGCTGCAACTCGTCAAGGATGCCCTTGTGGGTTTCAGCATCTGAGCTTCCGGCGGGAAGATGGCTTAGGTTAAGTACTCGCTTTGCAAACTGCAGCGCTTTAACGGGTGGGTTCATAGGGTTTGATTTTTAAGTACAATGTTAGTCATATTCAGTGAAATAATTAACACGAAAGCCAATGGTATAAAATGTTGTACATCATTCTGGCTGCTATATCCTGCATTTTGAACGAGGCTCCCGTTTCAGCCCCTTTTGTAATGATGAATTTATGTTCAGGCTAAATGCGCCAAAAAACGGAAATCTGTCAAAGCAATAATGTCTAACTTTGTCTCATGCGTTTTGTTGTGATTCTTGCATCCCTGCTCATACTGCTACAATCAGCCGGTAGCACCGTCATCCTGATCAATTTCAAGATGCATCAGACATACATTGCCCGTGTGCAGTGCGAGAAAAAAGACATCCCGCAAAACTCCTGTAAAGGAAACTGTCAGCTCACCAAAAAACTCAATGAGCAGCAGGAAACCGAAAAACAGCTGCCACCTTCAGTTAATCTGAAAGAATTGGTTTTATATGCCTGCAAAACAACTCTATCCATACAGAAAATCGCTATTCTTCTGCTTTCGCAAAAGCTTTCAGAAGTGCTCCATATGGATCTCGACAAAGGATATGGGGGCAATGTGTTTCACCCGCCGGCAAAATAATCCCAGACTTTCTGTTTCCGTTCCGTCCACCCGGAGAATCTTTTGAGCCGCAGATATTCATGCAGGTTTGAAGCATGCCGTGTGCTATCGCGGACACAATCTATACTTACAATTAATCTATAATTTACTATTCAAATAACTAATACCATGATTAGTAGAATCTACACAAAAACATATTGCCTTTTTACCGGATGCCTGCTCATGCTTTTTCTGCCCATGGCCACTAATACATTGGCGCAGGCACAATCAACCATACAAGTCATTGAACAGCAAAGCGCTGAACCTCTTTCCTTTGCTACATTTAACTATGCTGAACAAAAGGGAATGGCAAACGAAAAAGGACAAATCGAATTGGTTTTAAACGATACCAGTTTGCTGGTCATTCATCATGTGGCATATGGCTCATTATCGTTCAGCTCCTCAGAAATGAAAATGGCTGCACAGTCGGGCCAACTGTTTGTTGCAGCCAAAAGAGCTGTTACCCTGATGCCGGTTACAGTAGTGGGCATTCATTCCGGGAGCCGCCAAAAAGAAACTCTTGGGCTTGGCTACCACCAACAGTTGTCGCACGATGCCGGGGCATTTCTTCAGCTTAACCCCTCAGTTTCGGGAATCCGGAAAAGCGGCAGTTACGGATTCGACCCTGTGGTGCGCGGATTCAAATATGACCAGTTAAATTTGGTCATTGACGGGGTGCAATGTGCCACAGCAGCCTGTCCGAACCGCATGGATCCGCCGGCCAGTCAGATTTCACTCAATATGATGGAACATGTCGAACTCTTTAAAGGCCCCTATGCACTTAGGTTCGGCAATGGATTCGGGGGCACAATAAATTTTGTCAGCCAGAAAACCCTCTATACTGATAGCCCTGATGTAACAGGCCGGTTAACCAGCGGTTTTGAGTATAATGGCAGTATTTTCAGGAATGAGGCTTTTGTAGGCCTTAGCAATAAAAGGGCCCATCTGGGCTTGTTCGGTTCCTGGTCCAAAGGCAGCAGTTATTCCGACGGGGAAGGAAATGAAATCCTCTCACGCTTTATGCGCGGCAGTGCCGGAGCTGTGCTCAGTCTGAAGCCCGCCGAACAGCAGGAAATAACCATGTCAGCAACACGAAACATCGCCCGAGATGTAGATTTCCCCTCACTTCCTATGGACCTGATTTTGGACGATACCTGGCTTTTGAATGTTGGTCACAGCCTGAATTTTGGTTCGGGCAGGACAAATCGTTGGCGCACCAAACTGTATGCAAGTCTGGTTGACCATTTCATGGACAACAGCCTTAAAAATCTGGATCCACGACCGATGAACACCGAAACCGATGCCCGCACACTGAATGCAGGCGGCAAAACAGAAGTGCTCCTGTGGTTGCCGGCCGGCCGACTGATTGCCGGTACCGACATGAAGGTTGAAGAAGCTGAAGGCAGCAGGGTCAGGACGATGCTCACAGGGCCTATGGCAGGCAAAGTCTTCGTTGACAATGCCTGGCAACATGGCCGGATTGTGCGAAACGGTGTTTTTGCTGAGTTTACAGCCAACCGCTCAAATCAGGTATTTGTCGTCTCCGCCAGGCTTGATGTGGACCAGTCGGACATTATTGACCCCGCTGATGAATTCGCACAGGTGTATGAAAACACAACTTCAACACAACTAAATCCTTCGTTAAGTGCAGGATATACACATATTTACGATCCTAATGTTTCGGTTTCCTTTTGGCTGGGACGAAGCCAGCGTAGCGCAAGTTTAACCGAACGCTACATCAATTTTTTTCCCGTAGGAATTGATCCCTATGAACTGCTCGGAAACCCTGAACTGAAGCCTGAAACAAACAATCAGGCAGACTTCAGCCTGAAATACAGCGGCAATGAACTCAGCCTTTCGATGAATTTCTTTGCTTCCTACCTTCAGGAGTACATTTCATCCACCATTGACAGTTCGCTGACACCAAGGCTGGCTTCTTCGCCCGGTGTCAGGCGCTATCTCAACTTAGAAAAAGCCATGATGACAGGTTTTGAGCTTAGTTTCTCCTATCAACTTAACTCCATGATTACTGCAAACATTGACATGGCATACACCTATGGGCTTGACCTGAACGCCAAAACACCACTTCCCGAAATACCTCCCCTTGATATGCGCCTGAAGCTTATTTCAAAGCATTTCAAGGGCAAACTTCAGCCTGAGTTGTCAATCCGACACGTATTGGCACAGCAGCTGGTTGCACGAAACTTTGGGGAAACTTCAAGTCCTTCATTTACAATAGCTGACCTTTCGGCTGCCTATCGTTTCAGTAAAACCGTCGGGTTCAGACTGGGTATAACAAACCTTTTCAACGAACACTACTACGAACACCTGAACCGGGCCATGAGAATTCCTTCGGGAACACCATTGTATGCCCCCGGCAGAAGTTTCTTTGCTACCCTGAACCTGTATCTCGACTGATCCGATTGAAATTGCACAATCAAACTTTCAGAACACCATCTTTATGCTTCATTGACATTTAGATCAAATCAAGAAGCATAAGGATGGTTTCATGAGTACACGATAATAATTAACCTATTGAAATACAAGAAATAAGCACAAAGCAAACTCTTCAATACGGCATGGTTTTTGGATTCATAAGGCTAACACCTAATACCAATTAGCCATGATCAGTTACAAAACCCCACAGGCTGATCTTGAAAACAAGAAGGGCCTGTTCTTCGAAATCGGGATGGTGGTCACACTCATAATAGTTTATGCCGCCTTTCAGTTGCAAACCCCCAACCGCGCCAGGGACACAGCACTCGACCTGAAGGGTATGACCGAAATTGAAGAACACATCATTCAAACCAAGCAACCCGAAACACCTCCGCCGCCTCAGCAGAACCCTATTCAGCAGATTACCATGCTGACAGTGGTTGATGACACTGAGGATACACCTGAGCTTGACATTCAAGCCGATATAGACCAAAATACGGTCTTGCCCGAATATGTGCCTGTTGAGCGCAGTAAACCGGAAGAAATTATTGAACCAGAGATTTTCTTAGTGGTCGAGCAGCAACCTTCTTTCCCTGGAGGAGAAGCAGCCCGCCTGAAATACTTTGGCCAAAATATCAAATATCCGCAGGAGGCCCGTGAGATGAACATACAGGGAACAGTGTATGTTGGGTTTGTGGTAGAGCCTAATGGGAGCATTTCCAATATCAAAATACTTCGCGGAATCGGTGGAGGATGTGATGAGGAAGCCATGCGTATGGTTTCGGGAATGCCTGACTGGAATCCCGGAAAACAAAGGGGCAGGGCCGTTCGCGTCCAGTTTAACCTTGGCGTCAGGTTCACGCTGATCTGATCGCAATATTTTGCATCTTTGCAGCATGACAAAAGTTTTGTTTGCATCGCTCAGGATATTGCTGCCACTGATGATTCTTGTGCTGGCTACTCGTTGTGCCAACCCTGTGATGCCCTCCGGCGGGATCAAGGACACCGATCCACCGGAGGTTGTCAGTTCAATACCCCTGAATAAATCTGTGATGTTCAACGGGCGCACCCTGATCCTTACCTTCAATGAGTTTGTAAAACTGGAAAAAGCCCAGCAACAGATACTGATTTCGCCCCCACCCCAAACTAATCCAGAATTCAGGCTCAGAGGCAAGTCGTTGATAATTAGGTTTGAAGAAGATTTATTTCCCAACACAACCTACTCAGTTTTTTTTGGTGACGCCATTGTTGACCTCACTGAAAACAACCCCTTGTCGGGCTACACCTTTGTGTTTTCCACCGGTGCCGTGCTTGACTCGATGAACCTCAGAGGCAACATTTTCAACGCGTTTGACCTGAAACCGGCTGAGAATGTTTTTGCTATGCTTTACCTTCCGTCTCAGGCTGACACCATCCCTGCTGACTCACTGCCATACCTGAAAAAACCGTACTATGTGACCCGTACCGACAAAAATGGAAAATTCAGGTTCAATAACCTCAAAAACGAACAATTCAAAATATTTGCCTTGTCCGACATGAACAGCAACTTCATCTACGACATGGCCGGTGAACTCATTGCATTTTCTGACAGCTTAATCATGCCTGAGTTTACTCCCGAGCCTGTGGCCGACTCATTGATTACGGCAGATTCTTTGGAATTTTTCGAAGAAGAAATAGATGCAGAATTAATTGCAGCCAAAAAATCAGCTGACAGTTTGCTGCAGGTGCAGGCAGACTCGCTCACCTTTATTCGTGCGCTTCGGCTGGCCATGTTTCAGGAAGTTGACTCAACGCAGAAGCTTCTGAGGGCCGAAATCGTCAGGCCGGGTCTGCTAAGGTTTGCCTTCAGGCAGGCTGCTTATGACGTTGAGATTAATCCGCTGGATACCCTGCCCGATTCGCTCAACATCATGCCCATGTTCACCAGGATGGGCGACACACTGCTTTGGTATTTCAAGCCCGGCGTTGCAGATTCTATCCACCTGACTGTGACCAAAGACACACTGATCCGCGACACACTGCACATTTCGCTCATCCCAAGGCAGGCTGCGCAGGCCCGCAGGCTAACAAAACGTGATACCGCTGCACGCGAATACCTGTCGTGGACGGCCAACATACCCAACCGGAAACTTGAGATAGAAACCCCCTTGCACTTTAGTTTTGATTATCCCATTGTATATCTGAATCCTCCTGATTCGGCCATGATGGTCATCAACAGCGACACACTAAATATTGCCCCTACTTTCAGCCGGCTCGACAGTATAGGACTTAAGTATCAGTTGGATTACAGCTTTGAACCCGGAAATCAATACAACCTGACCTTGCCCGACTCGGTATTTATGGGCCTCAACGGCCATGCAAACGATACGATGCGGCTAACATTCAAGATACCTCCACCGGAAGACTATGGCAACCTCCTGCTTGATATTGGCATCCCTGAAGGAAAGAACTTTGTTATCCAGCTTTTAGGAACGAAGGAAATTGTCCTGAGGGAGTTTTACATCTCAGAAAGCAGCACGCTGAACATCCGCAACCTGTTTCCCGGAAAATACCGCCTTAAAGCCATTGACGACCGCAACCACAACCGACGTTGGGACACTGGTAATTACCTCAAAAAAATACAGCCAGAGGCTGTATATTATTTCAGCAAAGAACTCGAAATCAGAGCCAACTGGGATTTTGAGGAAAGCTGGGAATTGAAGTAGATAAAACCATATTCAATTTGATTATCGGGCTATAAACCACAACTGTGTTAAAAGTATTTCGCAGCACGGAGTGTGGCAATAATTCATTGAATTAATAATTTAACAGCACCTTACGTGTTTTTATAGTACCATCGGGGGTGATGAGTTGCAGCAGATAAACCCCGACAGGCAAACCTGAAACATCAAATCCAACACGTGAAACAAACTCAAAACCTGAGATCAACACACCAGTTGAGTTGTATAATAAAGCTCTGATTTTCAATCTGCTGTTGCTTTGAATGAATATCTGGTCGCGTGCAGGATTGGGATAAACAACAAAACTGTCGCCATTGACTGAAGTCTTTTTTTCTTCAAGGTTGGTAATGGTTCCATCAGGGTTTACCTTGACAAATACTGCATCCCTGATTTCTGATTCCGGATGGGTTAAAAAATCGTAGAATTGTCCGGCCATAATACAACCACCATCTGAAGTAGCCAGTATCCCACCCATACTCAACATACCGTTGGCTCCATAAAATGCTGTGGCAACGATCTCACCCGAAACACTTGTTTTATGCACAAAAAGATGGTTAAAATCGGTTGAATCTTCCGGGAAAGGCTGGACATTTCTGGCTCCGCCGAGAAACAAGGTGTCAGGATGATAAAAACTGACCTGGGCTCCCCGGTCTGAGGTATCGGCAAAACCAAAAATAAATGAGTCCATAACATTCGCAACACTGTCCATAACTATCACAGCGAGGTCTGTGTCGTAAAATCCGTTTCCTGCATCCACGAAAAAGTCCCCATATAAGAAATACCTGTTTTCAAGATAGGGCTTCAGTCTTGGAATAGTGATTTCAGCCGGCAAATCTGTCGAAAAACTTGTTTCGTAGGTGAATTCATTGTTTAGCTGAAGTATGGTGTTGTTTGTCGCCCACATATGGTATTTATCGTCCCCGACGGGAACAAGATAAAATGGAAACCCTGTCAAAAACTGTTCTGAAAACTCCAGTAAATTGCCTTGATGATCGAGCACCATAAAGAAATAGTGATCAGTGGAAGGTTGAGCGAAAGGTTTTTCTAGGTCTGAAAATGTGCCGTAGGTGACCAGATTTCCTTGTTGGTTTTGTACCATCCATCCATGAGGGTTCAGCTTGTAGTTCTCCATCACCAGCACTGTGTCGTGCAGCACATTCAGTGCTGTGTCTGTCCATACCATACCAATACTGTATTCATCAAGCGATTCATTATAGGCAATTCCTGAAAGCAAAATAGTCTCTGAATCAGTCAGAAATGATTCGCTAAGCATGATATTCCAATCGCCGATCATTGAAATGATTTTCGTGTGCCTGACATTCATTTCTTTGTCGGCATAAACAATCCTGTTGGTTATGTCGGCCATTGACTCGCTGATCGCTCCATTCGGCAATAGTCGCGTGTTTCGGGCTATCAGAAAATATCCATTCTCATGCTCCTTCATCAAGGCTGGAACTACATTCTCACCCGTACTGACCCAGATAGGCTGGGAGATTGTCTGTGATGACAAAACCACCAATAGCGCAACAGAAAATAATAATAAGATTATTGACCTGTTCATCTGTTACAGATACATGACTTAATTTGAGTTACTTTTTCAAATAAATCAATCACCATTATTCAAAACAAAACAAATTATTGACTCTGAACCCCTCAGCAATCCTTGCAGTGGCTGAGGCACTTGATGATGTCGGAAAGGGTGTTGCTTACCAGTGAATAAAAAATCTTTTTCCCTTCGCGCTTCGACTTTAACACACCGTGGTTTTTCATGATGTTCAGGTGGTGCGAGGCTGCAGCCTGTTCAATGTCGAGCTTTGTGTATATTTCCGTTACACTTAGTAAAGGTGATTCGGTAAGCATCTCAATGATGGCAATACGCATGGGATGGGCAATAGCCCGCATACGTCCGGCCATCCGCTCCAACTTCTGTGCACTCAACTCTCTGGTTTCCATCATGGACAATTTGCTTGCAAAAATAAAGAATTGTTAATACATTCACAACAAAAAACAGCGAAAGGTCTTTCCTGGTCTAATATGTAAACAATCTAAATAAGAAAGCCTGATCAGAAGCCCATTCTATGTGCTAAACGATACGTGATTCTGCTTCGAGTGGCGTAAAAGTGAACGATTTGCCATCGAACAAACCAAGATCCGAAAGTTTAAGTTGCGGGATGACCAGCAGCGCCATGAACGAAAGCGTCATAAAGGGGGCCTTGAGTTTTGAGCCGAGTGTTTTGGCCAATGCATCTATGACATCATAGTCGCGTGCCACCTGATAGCCGTCGGCATCCGACATCAGCCCGGCTACCGGAAGCGGAAGTACGTGGCTCAGACCGGGACCGCTAACTGAGATGCCTCCTTTGGTATGCACTAGCAGATTGATTGCCTTTACGATGTCAGTATCTTCAACCCCCACAGCAATGATGTTGTGGCTGTCGTGCGCCACGGTTGAGGCAATGGCGCCCTGTTTCAGGCCGAAGTTTCTGATGAAGGCCACTGCCGGTTTGGCCGGGGCAAAACGGTTGTACACCACAATTTTCAAAATATCGCGTTCAGGGTCGCTCACGAGCATACCATTCCTGAGGCATGGGCTTTGAATCAGTGTATTTGTGATCAGCTGCCCTTCGAGTGCTTCTATTACCCTGATCATGCTACCCGTGCCGGCCAGCGCTATTTGATCGGGTAGCAGTGGTTCGGCTACAAAGGCATTCGGTCGGGTTGCAGAAACCCTATTTATGTTTGATGTGCCATTCTCAGCCACTAAAATTCCATTTACATATGTCTTTAACACATTGAAATCCGACAGGTTATCCACAACAATCAGGTCAGCCGGATCGCCGGGTTGCAGCAGGCCTGTTTCCAGTGCATAATGCTGTCTGGGGTTGAGGATACAACTCCTGAGCACCACCAGGGGATCGTACCCCAGGTTAATGGCACGCTTCACAAGCAGGTTCATATGTCCCTTCACCAAATCATTCGGATGTTTGTCGTCACTGCAAAAAAGCACCATGTCTGCATGTTTGTCGAGCAGGCCAATGAGGGCATCAAAGTTACGCGCGGCACTTCCTTCCCTTATTTGAATCTTCATTCCGTAGCTGATCTTATCGAGGGCCTCTTCCATAGTGAAACATTCGTGGTCGGTGGTGATTCCGGCTGAGATGTATGTTTCGGCATCCTTACCCATCAATCCGGGGGCATGACCGTCAACAGGCTTGCCATGCAGTTTGGCCAGTCTGATCTTTTCCATCACCTCAGGGTCTTTAAACAGCACACCCGGATAATTCATCATTTCGGAGAGATACTTAATTTCTGGCCTTTCGAGAAGTTTGCCCACCTCAACGGGACCAAGTATGGCACCCGTTGTCTCGAAGCCTGTAGCAGGAACACAGCTTGAAGCGCCGAAATAAAATTTAAAAGGCACTTTGTTTCCATTTTCAATCATATAGTCAATGCCTTCTATGCCAAGAACATTGGCAATTTCGTGCGGGTCAGATACAGTAGCCACTGTGCCGTGTACTACTGCCAGCCTTGCAAATTCTGAGGGAATGAGCATCGAACTTTCAATATGCACATGGGCATCCACCAGTCCCGGCATGATGTAGTCAGTACCAGCAACTTCCCCGCGACGAATTTCTGTGATCTTTCCGTTTTCACATACTACTGTTCCGGGAAAAATTTCCATTGCCATCAGGTCAACGATACGGCCCTGAAGTTCGATATGTTGTTGTGCTTTCATAATCAATAAGTTTTATGCAAAAATAGTATTTAGCTTATGAAGAATCAAATTAGCCGGGTAATAGCTGAAGTTTTACAGGTAGAAATATGTGGTGCCGGGGAAGGAACTGCTCATCAGGTGATCAAGTTCTGTTCGGTTTTTTGTAAAACCCAGAATAAAACCACCACCCCCCGATCCACAAAGCTTGGGAACAAACAAACCACTTTCCAGACCGGATTTCCAGAATTCCCTGAACTTTTCCGGAATCATAGGCTGAAGAGAAGTAAGCTGAAAGGCGGAGATGATTTTCAACTGTTCAAACAGATTAGGTGTATCGCCTTCAAGAAAATAGTATATGGCCTTACGCGTTGCCGGAATAACCTCCCTGCTTAAAGTCTTGTAAAAGCTTTGGTTTTTGAGTTGATTGCGGAAATGTGCTACGAGTGGGCCTGTCATACCGGTGGTTCCTGTGTCGGCCAGAAAAAGCGACAAATCGCCTTGTCCCGCGCACGGCCAGTTCAGGTCGGTTTGTATGTTTCCGTCCTCCTGTACAAGAAAGGGTTTGTTCAGGTAAATGCACAGCGGATCAAGGCCTGAACTCTGACCATGAAAATAGGATTCCATATCAGCCAGCACTGACTTCAAAGCAACTGGATTGTTTTCGTACGACCAGCTATATCGTTGGTAAACAGCTGCTACCAGTGCGCCTGAAGAGCCAGCCCCATAACCAATCGGAATATCGGACGCGAAAATCAAGCCCCTACTGAGGTCGGCCTCCATCTGCTTATGGTCAAGTAAAGTGTTCAGGGACGGTTTTCCTGTCAGGTATGAAAAAAAGGACTTCAGGTAAGGCACTGAAGGATGATCTTCACCTATGCTTGCCATGCTCCAGTGTGCCGAAAACCTGTTCAACGGCATCATAAGTGCCATCGAACCACAGATCACGGTATATTCGCCAAACAGCATCAGTTTGGCCGAATAGCTTCGTTCCTGTTCATGATTATTTTTTGCCGGATGAGGTTTCATGCCTTTCTGAATAGACAACAAATTTATTCTTTATTTGAACCGGATCTCATATCCGATTCCTGCATTGATCCACCTGCCGGGCATGACCACATTGGAAATATCGTAGTATGGCTGATCAAAACAATTTGTTGCACCTACATGCAGTTTCCAGGAACGATAGTACCAACTCAGCTTTGCATCGAGCAGCCAAACAGGTTCAAAAGCCTGCTGCTGCTGAATTCCGGCATCGAACCATCCGCCTTCACGGTCGCGGTAGGTGAGGTTCCAGGACAACCCAAGTCCGGCAGGAAGTTTGTGCACACCTGAGAAATTCAGTTTTAACCGGATATAGTCAAGGGCGTAGGCAGACTGAAAGTTTCCCTCCTGCTTTGAAACTTCATAAAAAGACGATGAAAAACCAAGCTGATGCGGCAACCATTTGCTGATTCCGGAACGGTTCCAGACGGCGCTGAGCTCAGCACCTTTTGTCAGCAGGCGGGTATGGTTCATGCTGATCCATTTAACTGAATCTATGGGTTTTACCCAATCAATTATATCTCTGCCCTGCCTGATAAACAGACTTGTCCGAAGCTGAAGACCCTGCTTGCTGAACAAAACCCCTGTTTCCCAGTTAAGTGCGCTTTCGGGCTTTAACAGTGGGTTGGCCTGATTCACCGGCCCTTTGTAATAGAGATCGGTAAACGTAGGAATTCGTAAAGCACGGTTCACTGAGGCAAACAAACGAACCGATTCTTTTAACCTGATTTCAACATCTGCTCCCGGACTGAAAAACCAACCATATTCAGGCTGATAATATAACAAAGCACCTGTTGACATACCAAAAAATCGGGCAGTGAGCGAATAATCCGCATACAGATTCAGGTGGTTGCGTGTGTCGCCATAACCGTATCTGGCATCATAACCTGTCACCTGAGCAGGATTTTCAAGTTTTTGGCCAAGAACGGTACTTCGAATCCGCTCAAACTTCCAGGATGCCCCAATGGAGGCGCGCCCGAAGAAGCCAGATCGGCTCAGACCCGTTTCAGCTCCGAGCACATCTGTGAGGTGAAAATTATGCCCGGCATAAGGAATAAGACCGGCTGAGGATGGAAATCCGGCCGTATCCTGAGCTCTGACATACCATCCATCCCTGAATTCATACCATCCTTTTCCTTCTCTGAACAGCTCGAAGCGATCGAAGTTGCGCCTCCAATGCACTCCTGCACGGAATTGATTCCTGCCTTTTCCATCAAAGGAAATTCGGGCAAAACCGGTACGCACCTGCTCGTACTGCCAGGGATATGCCCCGGTGTAGAACTTATAGGCACCAAAAGCATTACTTGCCAATGCAGCTGTCAGGCTCAGCAAGCCCGGTTTCAGATCCAGTTCTGACTTGTTCAACAGACGAAATTGGTTGAAGTCGGTATTGTCACGATATCCGTCAGAAGAAACCCTGCCCACCGAAAACAGGTTGCTGAAGTTCTTTTGACGAATGCCAAAAGACAGCCGCTGTTGGTTCAGTCCGTATTGTCCGACTCCAAAAAATACCCTCAGGGAGTTGTATAACGGCTTACGGGTAACAAGGTTTACAGCGCCAGCCATAGCATTGGGACCAAAAATCCTAGAGCCTGATCCCTCCAGCAGTTCGATTCGCTCCAGATCATCAGAGTCAGGCGCAAGGTTGAGGCTGTGGTGGCCGGTCTGTGGATCATTTATCTGAACCCCGTCAATAAGCAACAGGCTTTGTTCAAAAGTGCCGGCCCTGATGCCCAGATCGCCCTGAACCCCTAAAGGCCCACGCTGACGAAGGTCAACACTTGTCAGAGAATTCAGCAAGCCTGCCATGCTGCCTGAAGGATTATTGCTGATATCCTGACTGTTCAAAAGTCGGGTAAGCTGCACATGTTCGCTGTATAGGCTTCTGATCCGTGACGAATGAACCTCCACTTCCTGCATCGTTATAGTATCGGTTTGTGAAGCCACAGCATACGGCATAAACAGATAAACCCAAAAGAATCGATACAATAAAATTCTTTTTATATGTTTTACAATCATTTGTTTACGCATTTAATAATAAATCAAGTGCCGCTCCGCCCATAATTTTACTTTGGGCGGCTGAGACAAATCAGAAGGTTTTGCTTTAATTGGTTTGATTTTGGGAAGAAAGGTTCTATATCCCTTTTCCTTCAATCCACTTTCTGGCATTTACAAATGCTTCTATCCACGGACTCACTTCATCAGATTTACGCTCGGCAGGATAATGGGCCCATTGCCAGGGGAGGAATGCTCTTTCAAGGTGTGGCATCATGGCTAAGTGGCGTCCATCGTTGGAGCAAACAGCTGCTGCAGCCCAATCGCTTCCGTTTGGGTTACCGGGATATTCCTCATGCCCGTAGGTCATCACAATGTTGTATTTGTCCATGAAGCAAGGGAAACTGAACTTGCCTTCACCATGAGCCACCCAAATACCAAGTCGTTTTCCGGTAAGGCTTCCGAGCATAATGCTGTTGTTCTCAGGCACATCAACGGTCAGGAAGGCTGATTCGAACTTTCCGGAGTCGTTTGTAAGCATCACCAGACGCTCAGGGTGTTCGGGATAAACCAGGTTAAGTTCGGTCATCAGCTGACATCCGTTGCAGACACCAAGACTCAGGGTATCGGGCCGGCTGTAAAAGTTATCCAATGCCTCTTTTGCCTTTTCGTTATAAAGGAAAGCTCCAGCCCAGCCTTTTGCCGAGCCGAGTACATCTGAATTGGAAAAACCACCGACAAAAACAATCAATCTGACATCGCTAAGGTCTTCGCGGCCGCTGATCAGATCGGTCATATGAATGTCCTTCACATCAAAGCCTGCAAGATAAAGGGCATAAGCCATTTCCCTGTCCCCGTTCACGCCTTTTTCGCGAATGATGGCAGCCCTGATCCCCGATGGCAGTCTGCGGTTGAATTCAATTCCGTATTGGGATGCCTTTCCTGTGAAAGACCTGTTAAAACTAAACTCCAGATCCTGACGCTTATAATGCCTGAAACGTTCCAATGCCTTGCGTTCGCCACTTTGCATGCGATCAAGCAAATAGGACGACTTGTACCATGTATCGCGCAAAGCATCAATATCGAGCCTGATCGTTTCGGCTCCGTGCCTGATGGTGAGAAGTCTCTCTTTCTCAGGCTTGCCTATAGCTATATAATCAATTCCAAAGTTTGCGAAAATATCCTTTACCTGCCCGGTCTCTTTCAGTTGCAGCAACAATGCCGATCTTTCGCTGAACAGGATGCTAATGGTATCGGCAACGGCAAGATTGTCGAGGTTTACTGACAAACCATGATCGCAATTGGCAAAATTCAATTCAAGGAGGGCAGTAACTAATCCCCCTGCAGAAACATCGTGACCGGCCATAACAAATCCCTCGTTAATAAGCTGTTGCACGCAATCAAAACCACGGGCAAATTTTTCGGGATCAAGAATGTCCGGGGCTTTATCACCAATTGCATTCAACACCTGGGCAAAGCTGCTTCCTCCCAGTATAAAATCATCTGATGATAGGTCAAGATATACAAGTACTGATGAAGGATCGTGGATGAGTGCGGGACTAACCGCTTTACGAAAATCAGTTACTTCGCCAACGGCAGTCACAATTACTGTACCCGGGGCAAGCACTCTGGTTCCGTCAGGATATTGCTGTGTCATCGAAAGGCTGTCCTTTCCAGTGGGAACATTGATTCCCAGCTCAATACAGAAATCACTAAGGGCTTTAACTGCTTTATACAACCTGCTGTTTTCTCCGTCATTCTTTGCAGGCCACATCCAGTTGGCGCTCAATGAAACACCCTTAAGGCCTCCTTCGATTGGTGCCCATACTAAGTTGGTGAGCGCTTCGGCAACCGAGAGGCGCGAACCTATGCGCGAATCAATCAACCCGGCAACAGGAGCATGCCCAAGCGCTGTGGCAATTCCCCTGTGTCCCAGATAATCAATTGCTGTAATGCCCAAATTATTCAGGGGAAGCTGAATTTCGCCGCAGCATTGCTGCATGGCAACGCGGCCCGTGACCGACCTGTCCACTTTGTTGGTAAGCCAGTCTTTACATGCCACGGCCTCAAGCTGCAATACCTGATTCAGGTAATAATGAAAACCATCAGAGTTATACTGTAAAGCATTGAATTGATAACACTTACTGCTATCTTTGAGTACTGTGCGGGGCGGTTTACCAAACAGGTCTTCAAGGGGTAATTGCACAGGACATTCATTTTCACTGCGCTGGAACACCAATTGGTGGTCACCGGTTATGCGGCCCACTTCATAAGCTGGTGAGCGTTCCCTTTGAGCTGTGCGGTTAAGAAGTTCAAGGTCTTTCTGCCTGATCACCAATCCCATGCGCTCCTGTGATTCGTTGCCAATAATTTCTTTGTCTGAAAGGGTTGGATCGCCAACGGGCAATTTATCGAGTCTGATAACTCCACCGGTTTCCTCGACCAGTTCTGACAAGCTGTTCAAATGGCCTCCGGCGCCGTGGTCATGGACGGACCGAATGGGATTTGAATCCGTCTCGGCCATAGCCCTGATCACGTTGGCTACCCTTTTTTGCATTTCAGGATTGGCTCTTTGAACGGCGTTTAACTCAATGGCATGGCTCAGCTGGCCGGTATCAACACTCGAAACGGCTCCACCGCCCATGCCAATCCGATAGTTGTCGCCGCCAAGCACCACAACAACATCGCCTGTTTCAGGAATTTCCTTACGGCTGTCTTCTGCCCGTGCGTAACCTACACCACCGGCAAGCATCACCACTTTATC